>Ga0206682_10000006_pt1 | contig 170862 bp, 243 predicted proteins | sample M240m12015metaG_FD_155444 | JGI IMG/M metagenome (GOLD analysis project Ga0206682, IMG submission 155444) | Ammonia-oxidizing marine archaeal communities from Monterey Bay, California, United States - M2 40m 12015 | ecosystem: Environmental > Aquatic > Marine > Intertidal zone | place: USA... | reverse complement strand
GGTTAATTGATAAAATTATCAATGAAAGACCTGAAAATCAGTAAGTAGTCTAATACTTAACGGGTTAAAATGTAATTATGCAATTTAACCCGTTTTTTTATGGCTAAAAACTTGACAGATTAGCGAATCGTAGTATAATAATAGTATATTCAATAAAGAGAGGGTTTAAATATGACTACAATGACAGTAAAAGAACTAAGTGTGTTAGCAGAATCAAAAGCAAATCAGGCTTCTTTAGATTATTTCAATTCAAAACTAGGTGGTAAGGACAATTATCCCTGTGGTTTTGCATGGGTTACTGTTCGTCCTGAAAATAAGGGCAATACTAAGCTAGGTAAAGAAGAACGTAGAGTGTTAGAATCTATGGGATTTTCAAAAGATTGGACTGGCAAAGCGTGGCAAATCTGGAATCCAGGTAAAGTTAACGTACAAAATGTTGATGTTAAAGAAGCAGGTGCTCAGGCATATGCAGATGTAATGTCTTCTGCTGGGTTTAATGCTTCTTGTGGTTCACGTTTAGACTAAAACTTGACAAACTAGCGAATCGTGTTATATTAATTACATAATCAACAGAGAGGTTACTAATATGAAATACAAGTTATATCAAATTCATCTTACAGATGCAGAAATTGATTTAATCAATGAAGAAGGACATGATGCTGTTCATAAGCAATCATTGAAATTAGATATGAATTTTTCAAAGAATGACACAGGTATGGTTGCCCGGGATGCATTCAATCGTGGATACTACACGCATGTTAGTAACATCACTGCTGATAGTTTAGAGGGCGTGTTTCATGTAGGGAACATGGGCCCAGAAGAAGACATTGAGCGTTTGTCTCGTATGTACAGTGTTAGTGTTGGTGACATTGTGGAAGATGAAGATGGCAAGCAATCAGTAGTTGCTAATTTTGGTTTTAAGGAGGTGGCATAATGTTAAATGAAATGAAGTTGGAAGTCGTAGAAAATTTTGCAGGTGATAAACACAAAGACGGTGTTGTACTTAAATGCAAAAGTGGCTTTAATTATTATAAAGGCAGTGGTGATTCTTCTCTTGCTCCTATTGTTGTGGAGAAAGGGTACACTCGTTCAAAAGATGGTACGTCTTTAGTTAAAACTTCAAAGGTTTATGAGCCTGTAACTGTTGCTAATAATAAAATGACCGTTACAGTTTATCCAGACGGTCGTTTAGAAATTGTTCCTAACTAAAGCCAGGAACAAAACTCCACATCTTAGAAGTTTTAATTTTCATAGCGGCTAGTTTTTCATTAATCTGGCCGTTATTCTTTTTAATATTAGTCTGAATTTCATCTGTAATATTATACCATTTTTCATTATTAATCAATGCAATGATAGGATGTCCTTCAATTTTATCAACGCCTTCATTGAAGAAATAATATAACAATGCATCAAATTGTGGTTGAGATAATTCTTTCTTAACAAACTTTTCTAAAACATTTCCTATATTACGTAATTGCTTTTCTAATATAAAGTTTGCCATTGGTTTTGTAATTTTGCCTGTACCTATGTCTATTCTCTGTGAGGCAACGGTTATATATCCATAACGCTTTTCTGTATTTGTTATTTTATAACCAAACCCAACAGTATCATCTGTTATCTCTAACATAGGTTTGTTTGTATCAATGATTGCATTCTTACTCATTTCACTGAATATTAAATCTGTTATTGGAAAGCATGTCAATCTAACGTGTGATAATATATAAGTAGGCTCACCGGTTTCTTTGTAGCCCGTACCTAAATAAGTGCCATTAGGAGTTACAACATTCAACGGAAGTTGAATATAATTTAGCAATGACCCTTTTCTTTTATCAAATAACATTACGCTAACCTCACTGCGGTTGTTCCTGTAACAGAAGAACTATCTGCTACACTGTATGAACGAGTTAATCGGTATGCGCCTCTTTCTGCACTTGCGGCTGAGAAATGCATTGGATCCCATGGAGCACTCCAGTTTCCGCCCCAACCTAAACCATGCCTTGCGGCTATCTCACCGATGTTAAGTGGGAAGTCACAGCCTTGGTCTGCGCCTCTAGTCACACCTGGATTCCAACCAGCTGGTCTTGTTCGTGCATATCCGTTTGGTGCATATGCATTAATATCTATTGCGGCTCCCATTGCATGGAAGCTAGGTCTTGAACCACCTCTTTGATTTCTATTACAGTAACCGCCCAATGTTTTAATAACGTATCCGGTTGCTTCTAAATCATCAATTAATCCTTGGAAGTTAGATTGGAATATTGCCGCAACCTGACAGCCTACTCCATTACTTGCACGTATAGATGCCAAGCCTTCTCCGGGAGGAAGCCCAGGAACATCTTCGTTTGATGTTTCATTTGAATCTTGATTTGCGGCATCCATTTGTCCAGATGCACTATTTGGATCACTTGCTATTTCATTACCAGCGTTTTGTGTTTCGTTGTTATTCTCGCCAGGCGTAGACCCATCTGCGGCTTTTTGTACTGTTTCTGTACCACGCAAGAAAGGTTCATGTGTTGGGAATTTAGGTATAATACTTTTTTCAATTACTGTGTTTTCTAAATTCTGAATATCTGGTTGTGTTTCTAATGGTATATCATAAGCGATAGAAGCCATAGGACCATTAAGATGTAGCTTGCCATTAACTGTAGAAACATACATACTTGTTTCAACTTTCTGATGTAGTGACCCACCACTTTCATAAAACTGCGAACCAATAGTCTTAGTATGCATTTGATTATCTACGTTAATATTATAATTGTTTATAGCATGTAGATTAATATTTTCACCAGCTTCAAGGTTTATATTTTTATCTGCACGTAGATTGAAATCTTTTTCTGTACGCATCGACAATGATCCTTCAGCATAAACCATCACTTCACCATCTGCTCCAATTTCAACCCAACCGGAACCTGAACTATTGATTGCATATACAAAATCATTTGTGCCATCAACAATAACTTGTGCGCCTGAACCTGTCGAAATTCTAATTTGATTAGGGTGTATTGTGCCATCGTCTCCGACAGACCCATCATCCATTGTAATTCCATTACCACCTGGTGTAGTCCAGCCATAAACTTTTGAGTGTTGCGTTGTTTCATAGTTTGCATCACGTAATGGACTTGCAGTAGATTGTCCTCGTTTATTATCAGAAAATATACCTTGACTTGCTGAGTTTACATTTCTGTTAGAATTTCCTTGGTCTGCTTCATCTGTATTTTGTAATTCTGCTAATGTGTTAGGTGTAGACTTTGCAACTTTAACATCTTTGGCAATTCCTTCACCCATTCCACTGCCGTCAGGATTGGCAGTACCTGCCGCACCACCTGGTACAGTGCCGGGAACTTCTTGTGCAACTGCGAACCAATAACCTTCGTTTAGATTTCCGTTATCTGCAAAGAAAACTAATATAGTAACTCCGCCATCTGGTGGGACAGAGAACATACCATATGAACCTTGAGAGTTTGAGCCTCCGAAAGAACTTGCATACATAAAATACATTGGCTCATCTGGATCTCCGCCCAATTTAGGAACATAAGCCGCTATACGTCCTCGTCCTTCTGGATCTGGTTTTCCTCCAACAGTTATGGCTTTATATATGCCACTTTTAATATTCTGTAAAATAGGATTTTCTTGCGACTTTCGATTGCTCAAAAGAGATTTTGCAAGACTGTTTCCTATAGTAGATTGATTAGCCATTGTTTATTTTCCTATACGCTTGATGTATGTTTTTAGCTAAATCTTTATTCGCAATTTCATCAAAATGCCCACAACTTAGCCTACTATAATCAAGTGGTGTATTGATAATTTCTACTTTTCTGTCTAAAGTATTCATATCATTTATGTATTTATTTGCCAATTCCATTGCATCTGGTAAAATATTATACTGTTCCCAAAATCCTATATTAACAAATATAATATTCCATTTGTTTGCAAGAGTTAACCAATGCAATCGTCTTAATATTATCTCAACATTTTTAATAAAAGAATTTGCATTAGTATTAATATGTAGCATATGCGCCGCCCAAGATTCGTCTAATGCTTTTTGGGCTTTTGCACTACGTTTGTTAAAATTTGTATGAAACTCTTGCGATGCTTCTGGTAGTTCCCATAGAATTTCTGGATCAACTATCGGCATTTTTCTTATTCCTAAATTTGGATTAATATTTGCATTTGTATCCCAAGCTCTTAGTAGCTCATTGTATATTGGCTTAGTTGGTTTGTCTATACCAGGTGACAAAATGTTCATATACCATGCATGTCTCATCATCGAGGACATACTATACACAATAGTTTTTGTCTGTTTAGACTTTGGTTCATTTGTCCATTGTTCTAATCTTCGCATTATTGTTTCGTTTCCAGAACCAGGTTTTGCTAAATTTATCCAAAACTTATTTTTATCTTTTTTATTCAATAACGCACTCAAGCACCATTTCTCTGGTAACCCATCGCCAAACATAAAACTATCACCGAATATAGGAATTATTTCTTCTTCGAAATCTTCAAAATTTGTTAAGTCTGTTCTTGTAGGCCAAGCATTAGGCCATACTTCTTTTTGTTCACCAAATTTAGGGTCAATGGTATACGGAGTATAATATGTTTTATCCATATCATGTCTTCCATCATCAAACAACTTACTGAAAGTTGAATACTCATTATTAAATTCGTTAGTCTTCATTCTATTTCCTACGGCGTTGGTGGGTTAACTATCACAAAATCAGCGGCATTAAATCGAACGCCTATTTGCAATGCACCAGTTTCTGGGTTTCTACTATCTTCATTTGCAACTCCCGATGCAGTTGTTACCGCAATATCTGGGTACTCATTGGCTATTGTATTTTTTAAATTCATTGGGTTTAGTCCAGGTTTATAATATTCAAATGATCCAACAGGCGCAGTTGAATCGACTAATCCAAAATGTGTTACTGGGTCTGTTATCGTTTGTATTGTTCCTGAAGAGTCTCTATATGTTATAGGACCAATTGCACTGTAATCTAATACTTGCGAGGTGTAAGTTTCTCCATCAAAAGTTTCTGTTAATGTTGTTCTTGGTGCCGCTTCAACTTTGGTTAATATATCATTGTACACATCTTTTGCATTAGTATATTGTGCAACTTGTGAAGCAGACACTTCTCCGTCTGATATTGCATCAACTATATTACTGTTAGAAATTGATGTGCCAGTCCTATCACCAAGTGTTTCAACTACTATTATAGGTGCAGTAGCATTTGGTTCTTTGATTGGTACTGCAACATTTTCATATTTAATTTCGCCATTTTCTTCAACTGGTATTATACCAGTAGTTACACCATCGGTTGAACTTAAATCACTTCTTATATCATTTACTTCGGTTTGTAATTTAGATGCAAGTTCTTCGTCACTTTCTCTTCCTGCTTCTGTCCAATACCAACTCTCTAATCTTTCTTCTGTGTCTTTTAGTTCTGCTTCTTTTTCATTTAGCAACTCTAATTTCTTTTGTTTCTTCAATGCATCTATTGCCTCTCCTCTAGTTCCTGAGGTTGCGTTTGTTGTAATTGTATCAATAGTGCTTTCTATTGCTTTGACTTCCGAATATTCTTGGTCTGTTAAATCATGTAAACTTCTGCCATCGATAATATTAATGGCTTTTTGGTTCAATGCTGAAACTTTGTCTGCTTCGTTTACTGTAAGAGTATTAAGCCCAACATCAACTGAATAATTTCTTGTGCCAAGTCCTGTTCGGTAACTTTCTACGTTTACCTGATGTCCGTGATTTTCTATTGGAACAGTACCGTCAAGAATTGACGCGGCACCATTGATACTTGCCGCCTTTTCTGCATTGGTTGTGTTAGGGTCATTCACATCTATCGTTTCTAAATCAGACATTATTGATTGTGGATCTTTTATAATATCATCCTCGCCTTTAAGGTATCGTTCTGATTCTATTCGATTTGCTTCGTTTACCTTAGTTAGTGCTTCTTGGTCTAATCCTGTTACAGTTGTTCCCACGGTTGCATTTTCAGTTGCCTCAAGTGCGTGGTCTATCTCTGCCATAGTTTGTGCTGTTACAGTATAACCTTCGTCTATGGCTTCATTGTAAGCATTTCGAGTTGCATCCGATACTGACTCATTTCCTGTTTGATAATCGTCTGCTAATCTTTTTGCAATCTTTTGTGCAGATTGTTGTACCGCAATACAAGATTGTTCATGACCTAATGCACATAGTCCCTCGGCCTGTTGTCTAGCAAGTGCTAATTGTTTTGCAACTGATTCATTTGGAACTGCGTAATCGTTTTGGTTTGAAGGTTCAAGAAAGTTATTTGTTGCAGTTTGTAATGCCATGACCGCATGCGGTCCCGCACCATCTATATCAACTACATACACATCGCCCTCTGGTGTTATTCCAGTACCTGCGCCCTGTGGTGCAACTATATCATCTGCAAATTCTTTTGCTTCCGCGTCTTCTTTTGCATTTGGATTCACAACAGCATCGCCTCCATCATTGAGTCCTAATCTATCTTGTACTGGTAATTGAAAATAACCGTCTGACATTAATTCTGGATTAGGAGCTCCTAGTACTGCATCTACTGTTTGAAATTCTTCCGCCGCTGGTATCTTTACCATTTGTAATGTTTGTGTAAATAATCCACCACTGAATGAACTAATAACTGAGTTAACAGAATATACACTAGTCATTAGTCGTGTCTTTTTTATTCCATCATAATTTTCTGCATCTAGTCCTACTCTCTCTGGGTTATTTAAATAAACGCCTTCTGCTTTATCTGTAACTAAGATAAGATAATTTACTCCATTAATATTCGTAGAATGCATTTTATATTCATCAAGTGCATTTGCATTGCCGTATTTTGCTTTTATCATAGAAGGAGAATACACGCTATCTACCCAATATGGGTCTCCTTTGATAGTCATTTGTGCATTCATCATACTTAAATTATTATTTCTTCCTTCATAATATTTTGCTTGTGCAAGTTCAATATCTTCTTGGTCAGCCGATTTAATAACATTCAAGTTAGTAGGATTTTCTAATAATGATTTAGTAATACGTGAAAAGTTAACTGGGTTTTCTACAAGTGCTTTTAATAAACTATCAAATTGGTCAAGACTTAATTTACTAATCATTTCTTTATCTAAATTTTCAGTAAGTATAAGTTCCTGTCCTTCACTGCCAGGGAATAATCCCAAGTCATTCCAATTGTCTCCGATGGTTGAAGTGCTTTCAATAATTTTAGTTGAGTATAGTTGTCCCAATGCCTCACGCATTAAGTCATTTTGTGCAATTTCATTTTCTTTTTCTTCTCTTAGTAAATCATTTTGACTTTGGTTTGAATCTTGTATTTGATTAAATAGCTTGTTACGATTTTCACGAACTTCTCCCTTCATAATATCTTGAAGAATTTCATACTCTTGTGAATCTTCATCAAACATACTCATCATTTGATTTGCATCAGCATTTTGAATTTGTTCATATATTTTTTGTGCTTCGGCGGCCTCTCCTGGTCCACCAACACGACTCATAAGTCTGTCTCTGAATTCGTTTCGTACTTCTGCACTAAGGTCTGCAAATTGTCCTTCAAGTGTTCGAGCGTTTGCTCTATGCATTCTAAGTGTTTCACCCAATGTTCCAGACTCTTCTTCCAGTTCTGTTAGCTTCTGTTGGGCTCTTTCATCGATTTGTGTACGCCAATCTCCAACTGCTTCTAAGAAACCATTTGCCATGTAGGTATCGCTAGGTTTTACGTATGCTTTTTGAAGTTGATTATCCAGTGATATAGTTAAATCTAATATGTGTTCATTCCTACCAGTATATTGATAGTAATATCTTTTATTACAATGACCTTCTAAGAATATACTTCTTAAAACTTTTGCAGTATCTTCTGTTAGCTTTGCGTTGTGTGATTGATTTTGTACTATTAAACTTTTTTGCACAGTTAAAAAATAATTTACTTCATAAGTTTGTTTACTTGTCAATACATTATAGCCACCTAACTTAGGTGTTGCATGTGGTAGAACTCTAAACAAGTTTGATAGTTGAGGAGAATCATCAGTTAGTGCTTCTCTAATTAAACTTGAGTTTAAACAAATACTTTCTATTGCATTATATATAGATGAACCAGGCGTTATAACACCAGTTTGCTGTCCTATTTTAACACTAGCTGTTTCAGATGTTTCATTATTTCCAGATGAAGTATTGGGAACATCCGGAGAAGTCATTTGGCCTTGACCAAACATTTGTTTAAAATCGTCAGACATTTCGAAATTATATTCATTAATAAAATCTGAGTTTGACGTTACTGCTTTTTCTTCTATCTTTGCGTTTAGTTTTTTAAAGAAGTTGTCTAGTGTTTCTTCTAAGGTAGCCGCAACATCAAATTCAAAGTTATAATCCATTTGAGACAGTTCAGTATCAGCTACTACTTTATCATTTACGATTGTACCATCTAATATTAAGTTTGTACCTTTACTTTCTGTTTGAGATTGTAGTTCATTATATTTTGTAATAACAAATGGGAATATTTTTGTAGCGGGTAAGTTTCTAACTTGGTTGCCACTTTCATCATAACCCTTAAAGCGTACTTTCATAAAGAATATTGCATTCTGTAAGTCAGGATATCCGCACAATAAAATACTGTTTTGTAACATATCAGGCAAAGAAGTTCCGCCAACTTGGCTGATAGTAAATTGTAAATTAGTGGCAGTACCTGCCATTTTTGATGCTGAACCAGTTCCGTTACCGACACTAGTGATAGTTAAATCTGTAATGTTTAATTCTGTGGTGACGCCCGTTCTTGCTATCGTAATCACATTCATGTTGTTAGTAGGCCAAGCATCGTTTACCACATCGTCTATAAGTTGTGGAGTCTGTTCATAGGCAAGAAACTTATTTGCTTCTTGTTGGTTAACAACAAACAAATCTAAATTGTAAGTATAATGTTCAAACGCATCTAATTCATTTTCCCAAAATAAATTATTCGATTCCATATTTTTTAATAAACTGGACAAACTTCCTGAACCAGATATCGCATTACTTTTTAGGCTTCTCGTATCGTCAATTCCTTGAGTTGGGGGTTCACTAAGCTGTTCGCCATTTGAAAATAAATCACGCTGAGTATCATCATCAATAACAGGAGAACTATCAGGTATATTACCATATGCCATGTCCAACCCAGTACCGATACTGTCTGCGAAATAGGCAGATGCTTCATTTCCGCCTTCTTTTTGAATCATTGCACTTACCATTTTTTCTGCTAGTTCTGGATTAGCAGATAAATCAATAGGAGTATTTTTATCTATTCCCATTTTATTTGCTACAAAATCTACATATCCAGATGTATCATTTTCATTAGGAGGAGCCCAACGTTGAATCATTCCCTCTACATCAGTTAGTCCGTGCCTATCTTGGTAAGTTTCTAGCGTTTTGCCTAAAGCCCTTACTCCATGCTCAGGCGTAGCAAATGAAACAAATGAACCATCGCCACCTGTTGCACCTTGCCATGCTGTTGCATTGCTTCTGATGTTACCTGGGTTATTATTTCTTACGCTTCTGACTGCCATTGTACACTACTTCATTTCGTCTAATTGATTTTTGCTAGGTATTTTAATTTTAGTACCCGCTGTGAAATCGTTTATCGGGTCCTGAATAGTATCAGGATTTCTTTTAGCAAAAACCCACCAGTATTTGGAAGTACCATATAGGTCATAACTACACAAATCAGGTCTAAGATTGTAGTTCTGTGGTATAGTATACGTTTCGTCTAACGCACTTTTTTGTAAGTAGACAGGATTTTGTATGTCTAGTACTTTATTTTTTATTACCGCAGTTTTCTTCCACGGTGAAGTTGGATCATATGCCATTATACATACCCCTTACTAGCTAAACGCCCATTCAAATAATCATTCATAGTAAAGTTTTCTCTAACGTTCTTTGGAGAATATGTTGTAGTCAATGACATAACAAACATATTTTGTACTGGAACTCTTGCGCCGCTTCTTGTATTAATATAGTCAATATCAGAGTCTAAGTTCCACGTAAAGTCTCTTATTAGCACGGGAACATTTGTGTAAATACCATGTGCATCTAACCTTAATATCGGTGGGGGTAATCCAGCATTTGCTGACTGCATACCGAAATCCATCTTTAATGCACCCCTCATAAAGTTGGCCATCTGTAATACTGTGTCTGCTTCTTGTTCACTGCGAACAATAATAGGAGCTGTCATGTTAAATTCTGTATTTGAAGACATATCAAACGCTCTTTGTTGAAAGTTTGTATGCGATAGGTCATATGAACTATACCCAGTACTTGTCAACACTGTTATCGTTGGTGTATACGGAAATTGCATTGCACCAAGCCCAGACGCACCTAAACGACCACTAGGGTCACGTATAGTTACGGGCTGTTGTTCTTTGTAGATATTATCCATGTTATACTCCTTGTTTCTTGTATTTATCGTTACTTAAACTTCGAAGTTTAAGAATATATACAATTAGCACTTGACATTGGTTTTCATATGTATTATAATTAATAATATTAATAGGAGCAAAACCATGGCACGTAGAGGTCAAAATTATTTAAACAACAAAGATATGCTGAAAGAAATTCATATCTCTAAAGCCAACTTTAGTTGGTTTGAAAACAGAGATTTGCATCATCAACATGATATCATCTTAGATGATGTAAGTGAAATTCATCAAGCAGAAGAACAAGCAAGAACCAATCGGGCAAACAGATTACAAAAGGCCGCTTGGGACTTAAATGAAGATAAAAAGAAAAGACAAGTAGACTTTGCAGTAGATCCAGCATCTTTCGAAAAAGAATCGTTGGTTTTCAGAGTTATGACTTTCGACCATATTCCAGATGAACCTGGCCGTAAAGCAAACCCAAAGACTATTGCAGACCATAAAGTGAAATTGCATTTCCCACCATTCAAGCATTATGTAATTGAAGGGAAAGGTGTAAGAGAAGTAGCATATTCACATCATAACAAAGACAAAGAGTTTGATTTACGTGGCGGTAAGATTACGGCAACGTTAGCCAACATGTATATCAAATTAGTCGAGCGTTATTCTCAAAGAAGTAACTGGAGAGGCTATACGTATATTGACGAAATGCGTGGACAGGCATTATTACAACTTGCACAGATTGGATTACAGTTCAATGAAGCAAAGAGTGATAACCCATTCGCATATTATACAGCGGCTGTAAACAATTCATTTACACGTGTTCTAAACACTGAAAAGAAAAATCAAGGCATTCGTGACGACCTATTAGAGAAATCAGGTCAGATGCCAAGTTGGACTAGACAATTAGAACATGAAATGAAGTCTCAGGAAAGATGGCAAAAAGTAATTAAAACAAGAATTACTGATGAACAAATCCCAACAGAAACTATCAAAGAGATTTACGCTGACAATGACTAATCTTTTCAACAAAGCCGCTTGGTTCACTGATATTCACTATGGCATGCGTAACAATGCACGCCTACACAATCAAGATTGTGACGAATTCATTGATTGGGTCATAGGAGAAGCTAAATCAAAAGGGTGCGAAACCTGTATATTTGGCGGAGATTGGCATCATAACAGAGCCAGTCTGAATATTTCAACTATGAAGTACAGTCTTGCAGGCTTAAGAAAACTCAACGATGCTTTTGAAAAAGTTTACTTTATCTTAGGCAACCATGATTTATTCTATCGTGAAACACGTGACGTTAACTCAGTTGAGTTTGCAAAAGAATTACCTAATATAGTACTAATCAATGAACAATTTGTACAAGATGATGTAGCTATTGTTCCGTGGTTAGTTGGTGATGAATGGAAAAAAATTCCGAAAATTAAAACAAAGTATATGTTTGGTCACTTTGAACTACCTACGTTTAAGTTAAACGCAATGGTAGAAATGCCAGACCATGGTGGTCTGAAAAGTGAAATGTTTGAACACCAAGACTTTGTTTTTAGTGGACATTTTCATCATCGTCAAGTAAAAGGTAATGTGATATACACAGGTAATGCATTCCCACATAACTTCTCTGACGCAGGAGACGATGACCGTGGTTGGATGTTCTTAGAATGGGACAAAGAACCAGAATTCTTTGCATGGCCTGATGCTCCTAAATATAAAAACATCACATTATCTAACTTACTTGAAAATCCATCTGCGTACTTGTTACCTAAAACAAGTGCAAGAATTTCACTTGATATTGATATATCATACGAAGAAGCAACATTCATCAAAGATACATTCATTGAGGCATATGACTTACGAGACATAACACTTCAACCTATGAAAAACACTGAACACGAAGATGACACTGGTGCTGAAATTCATTTTGAAACTATTGACGAAATTGTGATATCACAATTAAACTCAATAGATGATAATGGTAGCTTTAATAAAAAAGTTCTCGTAGAACTATATCAAAATCTATAGACATGAAAAACGTTTTAATAACAGGAAACAGAGACTATGGGCTTTGCAAGAGTATTTGCAATCTGTTTGATACTGTGGATGATATTAACTATACTACTGTCAGTCGGAGCAATGGTTGGAATTTGGACGTAGGTCCAGAACAAAAACGACTAGCAGATTATTTTGTAGATAATAAATTTGATATCTTTATTAACAATTCCGCAATATGGAAGTTTCATCAAATTATGATTGCTGAACAAGTTTATGCAAAATGCGTTGAAGAAAAGCATTCTGCATATTTGATACATATGGGTTCTACAGCCGATACAGGTGTAAAAGGAAGAACGTGGAGATACCCAACTGAAAAGAAAGCATTAAGAGATTACAATCGTGACCTAACATACATGACAATGGGTGGGTCTAATATAAAGACTACATGTTTGTCACCGGGCAGTTTGACTACACCAAGTGTGATGAAAAAACACCCTGATAGAAAGTTTTTAGATACAGAGTATGTAGCCGATTTAATTTTATGGTTGATTAATCAACCAGATTATGTTAATATTAACGAAATTTCTGTAGACCCAATACAAGCAGGAATATACGCAAGAGAGAGGTAAACGTTTGCTAAAGATTAAGAATATAACAGTTAAAAACTTCATGAGTGTAGGTAACGTCACGCAGTCTGTAATACTGGACCGTGATGCATTAACACTCGTTTTAGGTAATAACTTAGACTTGGGAGGCGATGGTTCTCGTAACGGTACAGGAAAGACCACACTTATTAATGCACTTTCATATGGTATATATGGCAATGCACTTACTAATATTAGAAAAGACAATCTAATTAATAAGACAAATGGTAAGAACATGATTGTCACCATTGATTTTGAATTCAATGGAAGTCAGTACAGGATTGAACGTGGACGTAGACCTAATATATTCAGATTCATTAGAGACGGTATAGATTTAAATTCAGCCGATGATGTAGCACAAGGCGAAATGAGACAAACACAAGTAGAAGTTGATTCTATTATTGGTATTTCTCATTCAATGTTTAAGCACATTGTTGCACTCAATACCTATACTGAACCTTTCTTAAGTATGAGAGCAAACGACCAAAGAGAGTTGATTGAAGAACTTCTAGGTATTACAGAATTATCTCGTAAAGCTGATGCACTCAAGGAAGTAGTTAAAGAAACAAAAGACCAAATCAAAGATGAAGAATATAGTCTTAAGGCAAAAGAAGATGCAAATTCTCGTATTCTAAAGAGTATTACAGACATAGAACGTAGGCAACGTATATGGAATGATAAACATGATACAGAATTAACTCAATTAGAATCTGCCCTAGACGCATTATCTCATGTAGATATCAAACAAGAGATTGCTAATCATCAATTATTAAATGCATACAATGATAAGAAAACAAAGTTAGATGAAGCGAACCGTTGGGTTACAAGTATTACTGCCGACAATAAAAAGTTTTCTGATTTAGAAGTAAGAGTAGTCGGTGATATAGAATCTATCAAAGACCATAAATGCTTTGCATGTGGACAAGAAGTACACGATAGCAAACAAGAAGAAATTCTAAAAGATAAAGAAGAACTATTAGCAGATACACGCAGTCATTTATCAGAAAATAATGTAAAACTAGAGGAACACACTACCACAATAAATAACGTAGGTGAACTCGGTAGCAAGCCTTCGGTGTTTTATGAAGACTTAAATGATGCATACGAACATCAAAACTCAGTTAGTATGCTGAAGGAACAAATTGAAAGTAAGAAAACACAAGAAGACCCGTACACTGAACAGATTAAAGAAATGCGTGAAAGTAGTTTAGAAGAATTAAACTACAATACAATGAACGCACTTATTTCTTATCGTGAACATCAGGACTTCTTAATGAAACTATTAACAAACAAAGATAGTTTTATTCGTAAAAAGATTATTGACCAAAACTTATCATACTTAAATACACGGTTAGAAAAGTATCTTGATAAACTAGGTCTACCACATGAAGTCAAATTCTTAAGTGATTTGACAGTAGAAATTACAGAGTTAGGTCGTGAACTTGACTTTGACAACTTAAGCAGAGGTGAACGTAACAGACTTATTCTAGGACTATCATGGGCATTCCGTGATATCTATGAATCACTTTATAGTACTATCAATGTTCTATTTGTTGATGAACTTATTGATAGTGGTATGGATACTAATGGTGTTGAGTCGTCATTAGCAACACTTAAAAAGATGCAACGTGATAGAAATCGTTCTATCTTTTTAGTGTCACACAGGGACGAGTTATACGGTCGTGTAACAAACGTGCTTAACGTAATTAAAGAAAACGGATTTACTACATTTTCTCACGATGATGCAGTAGAATTAACTGATACAAATAAACCAGTAGAAGGAGTACCTAATGTCTGATTTTAAAATAGTTCATAAACCACATAAAATGTTAGATTGGCTAGAAGGCGAAGTTACTGATTGGGCGCATAATATTATCAAAGAACATTTTAGTATAGAAGATACTGATGAACTTTCCAAAGAGCAAATAGAAGAAGTTATTGCTGAATGGGAAAAACTAACAGAAGCCGAAATGGGTTACGATTGGTTAGCAATCGGTTTCAGAAACATAATCGGTTCATGGGAAAATGAACATGATGATTATTTAATTTAAAAGGAGTATACAATGAATACACATGAAAAAATCGTAGAACAATATGAAAACTATTTAACTGAACATGCGGCATGGGAAGAAAAAGGTGTTAAAGCCGCGGCCGCAAGAGCAAGAAAGGCTCTTGGTGAAATTGGTAAAATGACCAAAGAACGCCGTAAAGAAATTCAGGAAAAAAAGAATAATATGTAAAAAAAGTGTTGACAACACTTACTTTTTTTGCTATTATAGTAAGTATATTAAAGATGTGAAGTGTCTCCTCTCAACCTCTCTCATCTAACTGAGCATCTTTATTATTCTCACACAGAGAGCAACATCAAGCCCGGCACAGTGTGTCGGGCTTTTTTATAGAAAGATTATGTTATGCAACAACCGATTGATAGAAACAAAATTAAACAAATAGAAAAAGAAAAACTAGATAAGCAAGTTAAAAAATATTTGAAAAAAGGCGGAACTGTTTCAGTATACCCCGAAGGCGCAATCACAGATGAAGGCCAAATGAATTATAAATTTAGACGTGGTATGAAGAAGAAAACTAATAATGAAAAGCCGTAAACTATTAGATGGGAAAAAAGTTAAAGAATTAGAACGTGCAATAACTTTAAAAGTTTATACCAAGTGTCCAAATAAATATAAACTCATAGATATGGAAACAGGAGACATATACATAGGTATAGATACTCCTAATTCCAATTGGCAGAAAGTATTAGACAATGAAACCAAAGATTAAAGGTTGGGAATTTGATGTAGACGATATACATTGGATTGAACATGCACTTGCATACAGATTGGGCAGACTTATAAAACGTCAAGGCATTGTAGAAAAAGATTCTAGCAAAGATGTTATAATAGCAGAGATTAAAGTCATAACCGCCCTTCAAGGCAAAATACACAATCAGAAAAATTGGTATCGTCCTAAGGGATTTGTACCAGGCGGTTAAACATAACAACGTTGTTAAGTTGTACAGCTATTTCCATAAATACATATATGAAAGTGTTTATGATTATCATCTTTATGGTATCCTCCGGAGAACAAATAGTTCCACCCGGAATGGAACCTAGAGAATTCAACACAATAGAAGAATGTGAATTGAAGCTAGCCGCCGCGGTAGAGTTTATCGAATACGGTATTAGAACCGAACAGTTGCCTAGATATTATATTGGGTATAAAGCGGAATGCGTTCAATCAGAAGACGTAGCGCCTTCGATGCAGTGATTCTCAAATGCATTTGAATTATACTTCCAAAATTCTTCTGCACTTGTAATAATCCAACAACCATTCTTCTCAGACTTGTAAGTTGTACTAATCGGTGAACGCCATCCGATTCCATTCATATGTTCTTGATATGCAACATAAGTTCCTATACGATTAAATTTCATAAAGATAATGTTAACGTCACTATCTTCTGCAATCTCCATAGTTTGTACAATCCAGTCCTCTAAAAGAGGAATTTTTTTATCGTACAATAAATGGTGCCAAGGGAATTCTTTATAAAACTTACACTCACAGTTAAAGTACTTCCAGTTATCAGGAGGTATAATATCTCCTTTAAAACCTCGTACTTGTCCTTCGCTTAAGTTAGTTGCTCTATGGAAATTACTTCCACCTATAAATGCTCCAGAATTAGGGACACGTACAAAACTACCATTATATTTCTCACTTAGGAATTTTGCTTGTTCTCTTTCATATCCAGAACCTTTAGATTTGCTTTTACTTGGCATATGTTTAATCTCTTTTCATTATAAAAGGTCTAAAGACCTAATCCCAATTAATATTCATTCGTTAGCACTCATTCATATTAATCGGTATTTCTATTTCTTTATTATATAACATTAATTGGTATAAGTCAAATGATATTATATTATGAGTCTCTGTCCCGTGAAGAAGCCATAATTGCCCTGTTGCCAGGACAATTAAAAAATGGCTGTACAGAAAATCTTGTCTTATCTGTCCCTTGCTCATCGCCTCTATGTCTAAGTTAGTCGCTAGTTACGACGGAGTCGGTTGACGATCCCTCCTTAACTTAGTATTGCGCCTTTCGGCTCAACGGCACCTTTTATAATCCACATAGATAGAAACTATAAAAAGCCGATAGTGTTATAAAAACCTATCATCGGTAATATTATACTAGTCAACCATGTTCTTTAGGAACCATGGCTGTTTTATGATTATGAATACTCTTTTGTGGTTTACGAGAAGAATGTCAGAATTCATCCTGACTAGTCTGACGGCAAACACTACATTTGCAATCTCAATCCCGAATCGGCAACCCGATTAACAGTTCCACTATGTATGCTGAGGTATTAGTCATTATCTTTTCCCTTTGCAAATTATATTAGTTATGTAAATGTATTAGTTGTTATTAGTCTTTATAATATCGGTGTGCCTGCTTTTTTGCTCATTTCAAAGTTCTGGTCGATAATCTCATTCAGATGTTTGATATGGCCCACTGGCATTTCATGAAGTTCAGAGATTGAAACCCCTCCTCTCATGTACCAAGATAATTGTAACAGATTCTTATGTACTTTGTCAAGCTCTTTTTGAAAGTTTTTTTGTTTTTCTACAATTTCTTCACCGCTGGCGGTTGCTAGCCAGCTTAGGAAAAATTTGCAGGGTTTATTTCAATGTTTACTTTTTCTGTAGATTGACACTCTGGGCATGTGAATTCGAATGTATTCAATGATTCTGGCTTCTTAGCAATAGTTTTAACTCTATTGTCCATGCTAGTAACTACTTTAGTTGGAACGTTAGCAAGAAACTCAATAATTTGTTTCTTGTCTGATACGTTACCATCTGGTGTTTCTATATGGTCTATAGTTTCAGATATTAAGTCCACATTATACTCTGCTACACGTTTGAAACTTTTGTAAAATCTTTTAGCAAGTTCCAACTCATCCTTTTCATCTTCCATAGTGTGCTTTACATTATCGATGATTCGCTTTTCTTCAAGCTGGATAAGAGCAACCCGTGTAACACTTTCTAGTGTTGGTGGTCTTAAATGTATTGTTAAGTCTTCATATATTACAGGCTCTACCTCATTAATTTCTGGGAACTTGTTTAATACAAAGTCAATATCTATATTGAATTCATTTTGGTTTTCACACTCTTTACATTTGTGCGTATATGTAACGTCTTTTCCATTTGTTGCATATTGTATTGCCAAATAAAGAGCCTCAGCATCAATGTTACACAACTTTCTTGCATCTTTGATACTAGGAACACAGCTTTCTATTAGAGATATTAACGCCTCACCATTAAGAAGTGCATCTGGATTACGCATTGTAATCTCATCGATTGCAGTCATAGGCATAACACCCACTTCTTCAATAATGGTTTGGTCAATTTCTGGATTAAATTTGCCTTTAGTTGGCAAACTAACATATAGTGCTGGCTTTCTAAAGTATTTGTTCAGCGGGTTGTCGGTCATCATTAATTCCTTGGATTGATAAATACACTTATAATAAAACTTAAAGTGTTATATACGTATATTTAGACATATTATAAACTACGTAGTTTAACTTGTCAAGAGGTATTTTGAATGGCTGAAGGAAATGTTTACATTGAAGGTATTGATCCTTCCATCCCGGGATGGGCAACTGAGACTACTATGGCTCAGATACGTCAAATATTGGCAACAATATCTGGTAACTCGGCTGAGACAAGCACAGCATTAGATAAAATTTATACAAGCGAGAGCGGAGACGCTCAAAAACAGTATAAGATATTGCATGATACGTTAGGTGCAGTTAGGACACAATCACAAGAGACTGCAAAAGCCACACAAAAAGAACAGCAAGAAAGTGCAAAAAATACAATTCATCAAAACAAAATAGCTGGATTTTTTGAAACACTTATAAGACAAAACGAAACACAAGCAAATATTTTAAAAACTACCGCAGAAAGACAGCGTGAATTAGCAATTAACAAAAATATCACTGCACAAGGCGGCGATATGACTGATGCTACGACCAGAGAACTGGCAGGCATGAAATACGATGAAGAAGCATTAGCAGAAAGATTTAAAGAAGCAGGCAAAGTCGTATCAAGAGCGGCAGTAGGAATTTTAGCAACGACTAAAGCTATTAACAGCTTTATGGGACAACAAACAGAAGACAGATTTAACATGGCACAAGAAATTAGACAATCGGGTCTAATGGCAGGCCTTTCAGATGTAGAGTCTGGTCTTACAAGTATGTCTAAAATGATACACGAAAACAATTTCACATTAGGTGAAGCGGCAGAATTTACAAAACAGTTTTCAAGGTCTGTTGGTATTGTAGGAGTTAAATCATCTTTGGAATTCGCAAGTTCTTTGCAGAAAGCACGTAGTGAAGGCGGACTTGCTATGACAGCCGAATTCGGACTTGAGTTTGGAGAAATAACTTCATTGGCAGGTGAGTACTTAGACTCATTAAGAAATATGGGTGTACTTGACAGAATGAGTCAACAGCAATTACGTGATGGTATGGACGATTTCATGTCAGGCGTTTCGTCAACTGCAAATGTTTTAAAAATAAACTTAGAAGATGCGGCTAAGATGATTTCGCAAACTCTACAACGTGACGATGTAACATCAAGATTGGTTACGATGGATCCTAATAGAGCAAACGCTATTAGAGAAACTATTGGCTCAGCGGGAATGTTAGAAGGTACATTGGGACAGGCAGTTATTGAAAGAATGGCGGCAGGAAGCCAAGGTGCATTTGTACGTGAGCAATCATTCCAACAGTTAAGTGGTACAGGTATTGGTAAAGAATTACTTCCAATTGTAGAGCGTCTTGCGATGGCAGGCGAACAAGGACCAGAGGCATTTCAAACTGCTATTGCTGATTTGTCTCCCGATATTCAAGGCATTATTGCAAGTGCAAGTCAAGAAGGCAATCGTGCAGTTTTACAGACAGACCAATTTTTGCAGTCAATGATTGCAGATTTGTCTCGTCTTAGAGCAACGGTTGAAGATGCAGATAAAGGACCAACTGGCCCATCAGAAGCAGACAAGGCTGTGCTAGAAGGAATTGATACAAGAAGACAGGCGGTAGTTGCCCTTGAACAAGTACTTGACGAACAGGTTAAAGGTTTTACATCTATATTAGGCGAACAAAATACTGCAAATAAAGCCTTATTGGCAGAAGCAGTAGAATTTGCAAACACATTTAGTCCACTAGCATCAACAGTAACACTACTAACTGGTAAATTTGATGTTGCGGTAACTGACCTACAAACAAGTTTGTTAAGTGCTGGCACAAGTATTGTCGATTGGGCAAACAAAATAGTGGGCGCTGAGGTTTCTGAAAGCCAGACAGATAGTAGTAATGAAACAAGAGACATACAAACGGCAACAGATTCTACGTTAGAAACAGGCAGAGAAGTTCTAAATCAAAATGATTTAACCAAGGACGACCGAAACATTATTAAAAGAGTATTTACTGATACCGATGCTGAAAATATGTTTGATAAAATCAATAGTATACTGCTAACTGAAGGACCAAATAAAAGCGAAGATATCGCAGATGATTTAAAAGATTTGACTAAACTACTTGGTTTGTTTAAGCCAGGTGAAGAATACGGCGAAACTCAGGCGGCACAATTACGAGCAGTTATGGAAGCAATCGGAACTACAGATGCGTCAAAGACTGAGGAAGGCCAAGAAAATATGAGATTAATGATACAAGCATTAGAAAACCTAGAAACCAAGTATACAAGCATTAATCCTGGGTCTTATTTTGGAAGAGACAACGTTGAAAATGCGGCAGAGAAAGATGCAGTATTAATTGAATTACGTAATCTAGTGAATGCGTTAAATAATAATTAAAGGAAGAGTATTGACAAACATATCAAATTATGATAGTATTAACTCTAAGGAATAAAAAATGAGCTGGAAAAAATATTTTAAAACATACGACGGAATGCCCGAAAAGATGCCACGTTCATCTGGTGGGGGATATGCCGGCGATGCAGATACCAAACGATATAGTAGTTGGTTACCTGAGGTTTATCAGGGACAACCTAATCGTGTACAAAGATATGGTCAATATGACCAAATGGATTTAGATAGTGAAGTGAATACTGCATTAGATACTATTGCAGAATTTTCTACATTGAAAAACGAATATAGTAAACTTCCTTTTCATGTTGAATATAATCAAGATTCAAGCGAAACAGAAAATGATATTATTCAAAAATCACTAAGACAATGGTGTTCTCTTAATAAAATTAATAAGAGAATGTTCCGTATCTTTAGAAACACAGTCAAATTCGGAGACCAAATATTTGTTCGTGACCCGGAAACATATAAACTTTTTTGGGTAGATCCAGCTAAAATCGAAAAAGTTATTGTTAACGAAGGCAAAGGCAAAAAAATTGAAGCATACTATATTAAAGATTTAGATATTAATCTACAGAGCCTTAATATTACTGCCGATACAACTAAACTATTACAAACACAAACAGGTCTTACAGGAGCACCTAATATTAATGCGAACACTACACAAGGCTATACAGCCGGCGGCGCTGGTGGTAGTAGATTTGTGTCAGACCAAACATCAACGCCAGTTGATGCAAAGCATATTGTTCATATTTCATTAAGTGAAGGTATCGATGGCTTCTGGCCTTTTGGCAACTCAATACTTGAACCAGTGTTCAAAGTTTATAAACAAAAAGAATTATTAGAAGATGCTATTCTGATTTATCGTGTTCAAAGAGCACCAGAACGTAGAGTATTCTATATCGATGTTGGTAACATGCCAACACACAAAGCAAGAGCCCACTTAGAACGTATCAAAAGTGAAATTCATCAAAGACGTATTCCAAGTAAAACAGGTGGCGGTCAGAATATCACAGATAGTGCATACAATCCACTATCTATTATGGAAGATTACTTCTTTGCTCAGACGGCTGAAGGTCGTGGTTCTAAAGTTGAGACACTACCTGGTGGTGAAAACTTAGGACAGATTGATGATTTGAAATACTTCAATGATAAGATGATGCGTGGACTTAGAGTTCCACCAAGCTATCTAGGTAGCTTAGACAGTGACGGTAACGGCTACAATGATGGTCGTGTAGGTACTGCATTCATTCAAGAATTTAGATTTACTAAGTTCTGTGAACGTTTACAAGCATTAGTATGTGAAGACTTGGACAGAGAGTTTAAGATGTTCATGAAGCACAGAGGTGTGGTTATTGAAAGTTCTTTGTTTGACTTGAAATTTAATCCTCCACAAAACTTTGGTAAGTATCGTCAAGCAGAAGTAGACCAAGTTATGATGAATGTATTTACTGCAATCGAAGGCGCAGAGTATGTAAGTAAGCGTTTTGCAATGAAACGTTTCTTGGGATTATCTGATGAAGAAATCATGGAAAACGAAAAGTTATGGCATGAAGAAAAAGGCACTGGCGACCCACAAGAAGCAGACGGACTTAAATCAGTAGGGGCAAGTGTTCCCGGCGGTGAGTTTGAAGGCGGCGATCCAGAGTTTGATGAAACGGATGCAGAGACAGATGAAGAAGGTTCACCAATAAGTGGCGCGGAAAATTCCGAAGAAACAGACGAAATCGATCCAAACGTATAAATAGATATAGTCAACGGAGTTTTTAAATGAAGTATAGTGATATCAATGAAAATTATTCACCTGATAGGGATGAACATAATAGCATAGAATTAGATGATACAAGAAAAAATCGTCTAACACTTACTCACCTTAATGACCTACGTAAGATGCGTGAATATAGAAAAGTACAGAATTCAGAAGCAAAAGAACGACTAAGCACTCAATATGGTGGTAGTTCTGATGCATCTGCTGAGCCTGAACTATAATATTTAAGTGTCAATAAATGTCTGAAAAGACAGTTAAATGAGTACATAAGTGATTGACATACTTTGTTAAATAACTTATATCACAAAATGGCTTGAAAAAATAGCCGTTTTGTTGCATTTCCTTAATAAACCCTCAAAACCTCTATAAATACATTTGAAACAATAGAAGTGTTTCTACAACCTTGCCACATCAAGCGACTTTGCAAACGTGGCGATTATAGAAGATAAGGAGATATAATATTATGTCAGACAAAAGTACATTAGAGAACGTACTAGAACTTCTAATCAACGAGGAAAAAGACGCCGCAGAAAACATGTTGCATGACTTTATTGTAGCAGAGGCTCGTAGGATCCATGAAGAACTTCTTAACGATAGTGACGAAGTTGTAGAAGAAGACCTTGAGGATATAGACGAATCTGAGGCCGAGACTGACCAAGTTGAGGAAAACGAAGAACTAGAGGAAGTATCATTGGAAGATGGCGAAGCTATCGAAGATGACGCATCCGAAATAGAAAATGAAGAATTCTATGATGCAGACGAATCATCAGAAGATGAAGCAGAAGAAGACCTAGAAATGGGTGATGAAGAGGCTCCAGCTGAGGATATGGAAGCACGTGTAGATGACCTAGAGTCAAATCTAGCGGATCTTGAAGCGGAATTCGAAAAAATTATGTCAGGTGAAGGCGATGACATGGAAGATGAAGCAGACGAAGAAATGGATGTGGAAGATGACATGGAAGAAGCAACTGAAATTGAAGCTGTTGAAGAAGAAGCAGTAGATGAATCAGATGAACTAGAACTTGATTTAGAAGAATCAGAAGACGAAGCAGAAGCAGATGAAGACAAGTTGGACGAGTATGTTACTCCGGCAACAGCGTCAACAGGCGACAATGGTGACAACACAGCATCAACAGTCAATGCAAATGCAAAGCGTCCTGGTGACGATTCAAATGCAAAACCAGTAGGCCAAAACGATGGTAACACATCAGGCGGCAAAGGTGATGCACCAAAAGATATGTCAACAGGTAACGTAAACGTATCTGGAAACAGTAAAGCACCTGCAATGAGCCCGAAATCGGCTTCTGAAGGTGATAACGGCGCTAACACTAAATCAGTTAGTAGCTAAAACTTTGGAGATAACCAATGACCGTTCTTATTGAAAGACTATCCCACAAACAAGCGAATGTGAAATCACGTATCGTGGAAGGTGAGGACGGCGGAAAAAACATGTTCATGGAAGGCATTTTCGTTCAAGGTAACGTTAAGAATGCTAACCAAAGGGTATATCCTGTAGCTGAAATTACTAGGGCAGTTGAATCTGTACAATCTAAAATCAGCGAAGGTTTCCCAGTATTAGGTGAATGTGACCATCCGCCAGAATTAACTGTCAATGTAGACAGAGTATCACATATTATTGAGAATATGTGGATGGATGGGCCGAACGGATATGGTAAACTTAAAATTGTTCCTACACCCATGGGTAACATTATCAGAACATTAATCGAATCAGGTGCCACGCTAGGTGTCTCATCTCGTGGTTCAGGTGAAGTTGGTCACGATGGGAATGTGAAGAATTTTGAGATTGTCACTGTAGACATCGTAGCACAACCAAGTGCTCCAGATGCCTACCCGAAGGCAATCTACGAAGGTTTAATGAACATGCGTGGTGGTTACCAAACTTGGCAACTAGCACAGAATGTACAAACAGACAAGGTCGCTCAAAAATACTTGTCAGAACAAATCGTTAAGTTCATTAATGAACTTAAACTATAACAGGAGAAGCAACAATGGCAACAGAAATCCTTGCTAATCTTTTAGAGTCAGGTGCCCTATCCGAAGAGGCTGGCGCACAAATTAAAGAGGCTCTTGAGACAAAACTAAATGAAGCAAGAGAGGAGATTACAGCCGAGTTGCGTGAGGAGTTCGCACAAAAGTTTGAACACGACAAATCAGTGATTGTAGAAGCTATGGATAACATGCTTAATACATCAATTAAAGCTGAAATGGCAGAGTTTAAAACAGACCGTGAACAACTTATCGCAGAACGAGTTGCATATAAGAAAGCAATTTCTGAACATGCAAAACTCCTTGAAAAATTCATTACTTCTCGTTTAGCGACCGAAGTTAAAGAACTACAGGCAGACAGGGCTAAAGTTAACGAAAATCTACAGGAAACTAAGAAATTCGTTGTTAAACAACTAAGCCGTGAACTATCTGAGTTCCATAATGATAAACGTGAATTAGTTAACACTAAAGTACGTTTGGTAGCAGAAGGCAAAAATATTCTTAACAAGACTAAAGAATCGTTTATTAAACGTTCAGCGGAACTTGTTGAAAATACAATTAAGAATTCTTTACGTTCAGAAATGAAAGCGTTAAAAGAAGATATCGTACAAGCTAAAGAAAATGAGTTTGGACGTAAGGTCTTTGAAGCGTTCTCAGGCGAATTTATGGCTTCACAATTAAATGAAGGCACAGAAGTAGCTAAAGTGAACAAGAAACTTAACGAATCTGCTAACAAGGTTGCAGAACTTGAAAAAGTGATAGCTGATAAAGATGCGGACATTGAAGGCGCTAAGAAAACTCAACGTATACTAGAAGACAAGATGAACAGAAAAGAAGTTCTATCTGGTTTACTAGCACCGTTAGGTAAAGAAAAAGCAACAGTAATGTCTGATTTATTAGAGTCAGTAAAAACTTCAAATCTACAAACAGCATTTAAAAAATATCTACCAGCTGTTTTGGATGAGAAAAACGTTTCTACAAAAGAAACAAAAACATTAACAGAAGGCAAAGTGACTGAAAGAACTGGTGACCGTGGGGTAGCAACACACGTAGAACCACAGTCGTCAGGAAGCGATGCCGAAATAATTCAGCTTAAGAAATTGGCTGGATTGAATTAACCAGGATAATATCAGGAGAATAAAAGATGGAAAATCTTTTTGAAGGAAATAACTGGGACGGTACACGTGATGCACTACTAGAAGGTCTAGAAGGCACAAAACGTGATACAATGTCCGCAGTTTTAGAAAACACTAAAGTAGCACTTAATGAAAGTGCAACTGCTGGTGCAACACAGGCTGGTAACATCGCTACTCTTAACAAAGTGATCCTACCAGTTATCCGTCGTGTAATGCCAACAGTAATTGCAAACGAAATCATCGGCGTACAGCCAATGACAGGCCCAGTAGGCCAAATTCACACTCTAAGAGTACGTTACGCAGAAGCAAAAGCTGGCGTGGCGGCAGGTGATGAAGCACTAAGCCCATTTGATATTGCTAACGCATATTCAGGTGACGCGGCAGGGGCTCCGGCTTCTACAGCATCACTAGAAGGTGAAGCAGGATCAAAAATGTCAATTCAAGTTCTAAAGCAAACAGTTGAAGCGAAAACTCGTAAACTGTCTGCACGTTGGACTTTCGAAGCGGCACAAGACGCTAACTCAATGCACGGTTTAGATATCGAAGCTGAAATCATGGCGGCATTAGCAATGGAAATCACTGCTGAAATCGACCAAGAAATTCTAGGTTCACTATCTAACTTAGCATCTACTGGCGCTACATATGACATGTCAGCATCATTCACAGGTACACCAACGTTTATCGGTGACAGACATGCCGTACTTGCGACATTAATCAACCAACAAGCTAACCTAGTAGCACAGCGTACAAGACGTGGCGCGGCTAACTGGGCAGTTATCTCACCATCAGCACTAACAGTTCTACAATCTGCAACTACATCAGCATTTGCACGTACAACTGAAGGTACTTTTGAAGCACCAACTAATACTAAGTTCGTAGGTACTCTAAACAGTACTATGAGAGTATATGTAAACACATATGCATCAAACGATGACGTATTACTAGGCTACAAAGGTCAAGGCGAAATCGATGCGGCGGCGTTCTATTGCCCATACGTACCGTTAATGTCATCAGGCGTTGTGGTAGATCCAAGTTCATTCGAACCAGTAGTGTCATTTATGACTCGTTACGGTTATGTTGAACTAACAAACACTGCATCATCTCTAGGTAATGCGGCAGACTACGTTTCTAAAATCGCAGTCTCAAATCTAGCATTCGTATAATTTTTTATACAAATTAGATTACAAGAAAGCCGGGATTTATTCCCGGCTTTTTTTATGGCTAAAAAACCATGAATTCTGATAAATACAATTAGATAAGAAACCTAATCGTTTGAGAGAGAATTCATATGGCAGAGCAAATTAAATTCGGTGACAGATTATTTCTAAAAGGTGAAAAACTGATTTTAGATTCTGTTGCAAACGCAGTAATTAAACCTAAAAATGGTGTACTAGAAATTGATGGTGATTTACGTGTATTAGGAGCCACAACTACAGTAGATTCAGAAACAGTAAGTGTTGCTGATCCATTTATGCTATTGAATGGAGACTTAACAGGTTCTGCTACCGAAGATGTTGGTATTGAGATTAATAGAGGAACAGATGACAACAAGAAGTTTGGTTGGGACGAAACCTCTGGTAAATTTTCAACGTTCAGTGATGATTTTAAAACAGGCGCTATTGAAGGAACTGATATTGCACTTACGGGTGCATTAGTAGGTGATATAAATTCAGAAAACGGTGATGTAATAATTGATGTAACTGGAAACGGCACAGTAGATATTAACTCGGGTAATATTGATGGCACTGTTATTGGTGCAACTGCACCAGCACAAGCAACATTCACTACTATAACTGGTGATGGTACTGCGATTACAAATGTTCTAACAAATTATGATACAGATGATTTGACTGAAGGTACAAATCTTTATTATACAGATGCAAGAGCAAGAGCGGCTATCAGTATGAATGCTGGTAGTGAATTGACGTATGATCCAGCAACTGGTGTAATATCTTTTTCAGGAAATTATTACCAAGATTCAGATGCTAGACAGGCAATCAGTGTAACAGGTAATGAAATAGGTTATGACAATACAACTGGTGTTATTAGTTATGATGCTCCTACAGACTTTGGTCTATTGACAGACACAACTGTTATTTCAGGAAGCACTGGAGGCTCAACAGGCACTAGTCTACCGACTAATGTTGGTTCTTTTTACAATGATGCAGGGTATGTCACACAGAGTTATCAAGGCTTTGCCGCAGATTGGCAAGCAGATGATGTTACAAATTTGAATGCGGCAAATACGTATACAGAAGGCCGTATAAATGATGTGGTAGATGTTGCACCAAATCAATTAAACACATTAAAAAAGATAGCGGCATCAATAAACAATGATGATGATTACAACGGAACACTGCAAACACAGATAAGCACGTTAGCAGTAGCAAGTAATTTGGCAACAGTGGCTACATCGGGTAGTTATAATAATTTAATAGATAAACCGAATGTCCCTACAGCTATAAGTGATTTACCAAATGATAGCGGTTATTTGACTTCCGGAGATTTACCAACGAACCATATGGTAAATGATGCCAATAATACAGTAGCAGGCTCTATAACACCATTAACTGATGCAACATATAGTTTGGGCAGTCCATCAAAAAGATGGGAATTTGTTCACGGCGAAACGATTGAAGCCACTTATGCCGACCTTGCAGAACGTTACGAAGCTGATGCTATTTACGAACCAGGAACTGTCCTTATATTTGGCGGAGATAAAGAAGTCACTAAGACCGATGTGCCCGCAGATTACAGAGTGGCAGGCGTTGTAAGTACTAATCCAGCTTATAGAATGAATGCAGAAGCAGGCACAGATGATACACACCCTTACATTGCATTGCGTGGTAGAGTACCATGTCAAGTAATTGGACCAGTTAAAAAAGGTGATTTAATGGTAACGTCTAGTGTCAAAGGTCATGCAAAAAGTGTTGCTGGTGTTGATATGGGACGTGCAGTTTTTGCCAAATCCTTAACGACGGAGTCCTCTGAAGGCTCTAAAATTATTGAAGTAGTAATACTTTAATAATTAAATACATACAGTCAAATATCCACTATCTTAGATAAATAAGAGTAGATTACACTTAACCCAATTCAGTGTAGTTTATAATAAATCGATTTTTTATAGACGGGAGAATATAATATGGCGGCATATGCAATACAGTTCCGTCGTGGTACAACGACACAACACTCATCATTTACTGGCCTAGTAGGTGAAGTTACGGTCGATACAGACAAGAAAACTCTTGTAGTACACGATGGCGCAACAACTGGCGGTTACCCACTTATGAGAGAAGGCGGAACGTCTTCTTCTACTACTGGTGCATTTACAAGTAATGTAACAGTTGGCGGTACACTAGCAGTAACAAATACAGCTACATTCTCAGCAGGCGTAAATGTCACAGGTAATTCAGAATACACCGGTGATATCCTACCTGGTACGGATGATACATACGACTTAGGCTCAACAACAAAAAGATGGCGTGACCTTTACTTAGGGCCAGGATCACTATACATCAACAACAAAAAGATTCTAGAAGACGATAGTGGCACTATCACAGTTAAAACGGACGCTAACGAAACGTTGAAACTGATGACTACTGGTACTGGTACTTTGCAAATTGAATCAAGCAACGGAATTCAGTTTACAGGTGAACTTAAGACTTCATCTGGTGATATTCAAGTGGGTGACCACATTGACATGAATTCAAATGTTATCAAAGAAGTTGGAACTCCAACAACTGGAAGTGACGCGGCGAACAAGACTTATGTTGATAATGCAATAAGCACAGGCATTGGTTCAGGTTCAAACGCTGTTTCAGGTACAACTGGTACTTTCTCAAGCAACGTAACAGTTACAGGTAACTTAACAGTTAATGGTACAACAACTACAATCAATACATCACAAATTGACTTAGCAGATAATATTCTACTATTAAATTCAGATGCAACTGGTACAGCATCAATTTCAGGCGGTATCGAAATTGAACGTGGTGATGACCTAAACGTACAACTATTATGGGACGAAACTAACGACCGTTGGTCAATCGGCGCAGAAGATTTTTATTCTTCTGGTGACGTAACAGCGGCAACATTTATTGGTGACGTAACAGGTGACGTAACAGGTGATGTAACAGGTACAGTATCTAGCATTTCAAATCACTCAACAACTAACTTGTCTGAAGGTTCAAATCAGTATTTCACTGATGCAAGAGCAAGAGCGGCAATTTCAGTTTCAGGTGACTTGACATATAATTCATCAACTGGTGTTATCTCAACACAAGGTTTAGCATCAAGCGACACAGATGATTTAGCAGAAGGTACAACTAACCTTTATTATACTAACGCACGTTTTGATACAAGATTAGGCACTAAAGATACAGACGATGTATCTGAAGGTTCAACTAATCTTTATTACACAGACGCACGTTGGGATACAAGATTATCAACTAAGAATACTGATAATTTAGCAGAAGGTTCAACTAATCTGTACTTTACAGATGCGAGAGCAGATGCAAGAGTTGCCGCGGCAACTGGTGCTAACTTAAACTTATCCGCTTCTGATACAGATGATTTGACTGAAGGTACAAATAACAAATACCATACAGATGCTAGAGTGAACACACTATTTGATACAAGACTAGCTATTAAAGATACAGATAGCCTTTCTGAAGGTTCAAATAATCTTTATCATACAGATGCTAGAGTGAACGCACTATTTGATACAAGACTTGGTAATAAATCAACAACTGACGTATCTGAAGGTACAAACTTGTACTATACAGATGCAAGAGTTGATGCTTATATCAATGCAAGTATGGACAGTGATGATGTATCTGAAGGTTCAACTAATCTTTATTACACAGATGCACGTGTAAGTTCTTATCTAACAACTAACTCATACGCAACACAGGCTTACGTAACAGCGGCAGTTCAAGGTGTTGATAACTCAGACGAAATTACTGAGGGATCATCAAACTTGTTCTTCACTGATGAAAGAGCCCAAGATGCGGTAATGGCTAATGTTTCAGCAGGAACAGGTATTGGCATATCATATGATGATGCGGCAGGTACTTTAACTGTTACTAACACACAAACAGAAGTCAATGACTATGTAGATGGTGCTTCATTCTCAAGTGGTACACTAACTTTATCAGTTGGTACACAGTCAGATGTTACAGTATCACTAGATGGTCGTTATGTACAGTTAGGTAACACTTCTAAAAAACACACACATGCTTATGAGACAACTGCACAAGACGAAACAGATAACACTGGTTCATCGCACTCAATCACATGGGCAAATTTAACTTCTGGTAAAATTTCTTTAGGCTCAAACGCCGTAGATTTTGCATCAGAAATAAATGATTCACCATATGCTGTTGTTTATATCAACAGAATTATGGCGAGACCAAATGAAGTAACAATTACTTCAAGTGGACTAACTTTTGCCTCAGACGTTCTTGCAGAAGACGATGAAGTAGAAGTAGTTTACATGGACGAGCAATAAAACTTAACAACGTAGGGGAGTTTATCTCCCCTACAGTTCAATTATGAACATGAGGTCATCTAAAGACCTTTCGATTTAAGGAGACAATGATGGGAAGAAAATTTAGACACAACGGTTCCACGAATACAAAAATTCAACGTGGTAAGCGTTATAAGTATGACAGTACTGGTAACATTGCAGAGATTACAGGCACAGTCGATATGACCACTGATGATATTATCTTCACTGGTACAAAATCAAATTTAAGACGTATTTCAGACCTAGAACGTAACGTATCTATTCTTGCATCGCAAGATAAAGGTGATGGTGGTGCAACAATCGCCAAAACTATGAGTGGTAAAATCAAATTCAAAAATCAAATTGAAGTTGATGGAACTGCTAATTTAGACGGCGGCGCCGATGTTGCAGGTACACTAGATGTACAAGCAGGTCTAACTCTTGGTGCAACTGCACAAGAAGTTGTTCAAGACTTAATCGGTGGTATGGCTAACACAGGTCTATCATACGATGATGCGAACAATCAAATCAATGTTGATACGTCAACAATAGCGACAAAATCTTATGCAGACACGGCGGCAACAGATGCCGCGAATGCAGTAGTGAATGCGGCACCTGGTTCATTAGATACACTAAACGAACTAGCGGCGGCTCTTGGTGATGATGCGAACTTTAGCACAACAATCACTGACTCAATCGCAACAAAAGCCGCACACGCAAGAACTATTACTGCGGGTAACGGTCTTTCAGGCGGTGGTGACTTAAGTGCAGACAGAACAATCGCAATGGACGGTTCATATACTGGTAACTTTACAGTATCGGGTGATATCACTGCTAATGGTGGTGACGTGACAGCAACACGTTTCAACGGTGAAGCAACAACGGCAAAATATGCCGACCTTGCAGAACGTTATGAAGCAGATGCAGAATACGAAGAAGGCACAGTAATGATGTTTGGTGGCGAAAAAGAAGTAACAGCGGCAGAAGGTCACGGTTGTGACAGACTAGCAGGTGTTGTTTCAATGAAACCAGCTTATCTAATGAATGGCGAAGCAGGTGATGATGCGTCACACCCAGCTATCGCACTACAAGGTCGTGTTCCAGTTAAAACTATGGGGTCAGTCAAAAAAGGCGACATCATGGTAGCGGCTGATAACAAAGGTCATGCTACAGCATGGAAAGAAGACCACGATCCTAAAATGACTGCATATATCGGTATCGCTATCAAGGATAAACTTGAAGAAGGCGAAGGTATGGTAGAAGTTAAAGTAGGTAAGTAAGTAACTTAATAATTTTACAATATAGGGAAGGTCGGCATCATAGTCGGCCTTCTTTTTTTTAAGGAGGAGAAAGTTATGAAGAAACTAATGAAGAATAAAAAAGTATGGATTGCAGTAGCAGTTGTAGTAATTGTTGCTTGGTACATGTTTGGCGGTCACGTACCTGCTAATGCAGTATAGCAATTTAATAATATAAAGATACATGAAGGGCGCTACGGCGCCCTTTATTCTTCTCCGCAGAAGAAATTTTTAAGTGTTTGATATAATCCGCCACCCTGAGCATTAGAATGCTCATCCACCCAAACGGGAAACGTTTCGAATAGTCTTTTCCATTGTAGCATTTCATTATACAAGTCTATTATTTTCTTGTAATATTCGCTCTTATTTGCAAATCCAAGTTCTTCTCTTATTTGTATAATTCTTTCTCTACATTCTTGTAAATCTAGCAAATCTTTATCAACTGCTACGATGATATCATTAAATGATTCTTTGTTAGAGAATTTTTCTATTAAAAACTTGTGGTGTTTATTTTTAGGTTTGCCGTCATAAAGAAACATAATCTCTTGTAAATCATAATATAATGCTTTTACTGGATTTATAGTTTCTCTATATCTTTCTGTGACTTCTTTAATTTCAAATCTTACATCATCGGTCGCTAATCTTTCTAATGTTGCTAATGCAATTATATTAATTTTTTGACGATTAGATGTTATTTTCTTTTGTGATGATGTTCTAATCTTTTTTATTACAGCGTCTATTACTATAATAGTATCGTATTCTATATCTTTTTTAATATATTCTATATATTCTGGTGTGGCACTATTAATGATGGCTCGGAGTTCAACCTCAGCATTCCCGGTCTTTAGGTACTCAATACAGTCCCTAATGAACTTTTGTTTTTTAAAATCTATTATGCCTGTTTCCACTCACTTCTCCCATACAGTATTTAATAGAATCTACAAATATTATAGTGACGATATAATGTCTCTAATCACTCTTAATTTATGTTTTTTAAATAATGTTCTACGTGTACCAGGGTGTAGTGGTTTTGGGAAATAATCATGCTCTATCCAAGCATATCCTCCACTCTCATGGTTGAGTGTTGGTATAAATTCTTTCTCTACAATTATCACAAACGAATAATAACTGAAATCTTTGTTTCTTGAATGATATTGGTCTAGAGGATAAATTTTGTTTATATCATCTTTGATATCAAGTCCAAGTTCTTCACATACTTCTCTTAGTAACGCTTGTGCAATATTTTCGTTTTCTTCAACTTTGCCACCCCAAAATCCCCAATTTCGTGGATGTGAACCTGATTTGTCTCTTTGTTGAAGAATAATTCTTTTTGTGTCTTTAGCAATTATACATGCGCCCGCGGCTTTTAACATTTTTTACAACTTTCCTATTGTAGTAACTCTAGTCGCCAATATCCACCATCATAAATTCCTTGGAATGTGTCATTCCATGTTCCATCTTCAAACTTAAACTGTTGTCCAGTTTTTGCATTTGTTACATATGCACGTAAAGTATATGTTTTGGAATCAAAAGATTTAATCCAGCCACTGCCGTTATACTCAATTATATCATTTTCATTTATATCTATTCCCCATATGCTTTGAGAATTAGCATCAGTCAATGAAAGATACCTTTGACCTAGTGCAGGATTTGGAAAGTTATTAAATCCAGGCTTAACATTGCCTGCATCTATGACCCTATCTACTGCGCCAATTGTATTAGTTGGCAATGTTGCAGTATCTACAGCGAATTCAATTATTTCAGGATTTGGTGTTGAAGATATTGTACCGATAATATCAGACCCATCATCTTCAAGATTTCCATGAAATTTAAGTCTTAATCTTGATATCCCATCATCTAAATTTCCATAATTTTTGAAAACATCTTCCCACTTTATGCCATCGGCATAATTGCCGTTTGCCAGAGGCTGTGCGACATACTGACCATTATTTTCAGTAATTTGTAATGCATAATTTTCGGGTGTTACTACCACACTTGCTTCTTTTTGTAAATCTCTAAAGAATTCAAATGCATCAGGATCATAATCTAATGTATCTAAATCTGAGTATGTGTATAAGTTGTGTATAATGTTTCTTATAACATTTTGTCTTGTTACTTGTGCTGGAGGATTAATCCAAATAGGTATTTGAAAGAACATAGTAGCAATATCGATTTGGTCTTCAATGCCTGCAGGAATACCTCTACTTGACCACTGAATATCAGTTAGTTCTACAGTAGTAATTGTAGTCCAATCAACAGGGTTGTCATTGTGTTGTATCTCTAACGCTGGATTGAATAACACTAATATTTGTTCCATTAGTTGTAATTTTTGGTCTGTATTACTAGTCCAAACATCAACTTGCATGTTTAGTAGATAAGGAACTGGCATAAGTCTTTTAACATTATACCTATTGCCTTCTGCATTTGTGTACTTTTGTGTGTTCTCATCAAACTTACGTTCTGTGACTGCTACAGCATCATTGAAGAATGGTTCTTGTACTCTTGACCTATCTGGTTGTAAACTTTGTATCCAACAACTAATAAATGGAGCTGAATTGATAATATTTTCACTATTACCTTTCATAATAGTAGCCGCCATTCGAGATACGTCACCATATCTTGCTGGTGTTCTTATATAATAATCAGTTACACCGTCGTTCATTTTCTTACCAGTTTTTACTGTGAACCCACTGAATATCCTAATAAACTGTAGAATATATCGTCTTATTTGTTCATCGTAAAAATGTGTTTGCTTTACTGTCGCCATATTAATCTACCTTTGGTTTAACTGCTTTTGACAAATTAACCTTTCCTGCAACAACTGTGCCGTCTTCTAGTTTGACTACGCCATCGTTATTGATAAATTTATGATGCAAGTGATTACCAACTTCCCAACCACCGTCACTGTCTTCTATCTTGTACCATTTATTAACACGGTATTGAAACAGTCTATTTGGAGAATAATCAGTTCTTAAGAAATAAGTATTCTCTGCTGGTTCATTTGGAAAACTCTTACCATTTGCAACAGTTGCCATATCTAAATCTTCTGGATGTTCGCCACCCTTTACATACTGTAAACTGTTTGTTCTATAATCCCAATACTTTCCTGGAACATTTTCTTGGGCTTCTTCTACAATGGCATCATTGACTTGTAATTCTTTATTGTATGTAGACAGAAGATTTTTCAAATCATCTGCTTCTTCGCCTGTTCCAAGTATATCTGAGTATTCTTGTGTATCTTGTAATTGTTTACAACGGAAACGCCATATGTGAGGCCACCAACCTGGATCAAATCCTTCTGCGGCTTTTGATGCATCTTGTACGACCCAATATTGATTTACTGCCGAAGCCTCTTCATCAAGTAATAGGTCTTCTCTCATATGTGGAAGTTCAATGACATCTCCTGTCATTATTTTTCTTCCTAATTTTTCTACCATATCATTTATATGACAAGTAAAGATAATCTGGTCATTGCCTAGGAACATACCAAACTGAGATAAGTCCATATCTTGGTCTGTAACTGTATATACGCCACGTAGGTCATAGATGTTATCATCATATTTTCTGTCACGGTTCTCCATGAATAGCAAATCTTGTATTGCTGGTTTGGTAGGGTCATAGTCAGGATCAGTTGTGTCTTGTGAACCTAAATATTTGTGAACAAGTAGTGAGGTACCGCCGTGGTCGAAGTGCCCCTTCACCATCTTATCGATGAATTTGTAATCATTTCCCTTACGAGGATTCCATAAACTTAATCTTGGCATATTTTTTTTCCTTGACTTCTATACGTATTTATCATATAATAAGGAATATATGTAGGAGCATAACACATGGATGACCGATTAACTAGTGCAGGATATATTATTGCACGTGATTATTTACCTAGAATTGCAATAGAACAATTTAGATTATGGGCAATGAACCCTGATAATGCACACAGAGGCAATGGATCAGACGGTATTTACTATAATGAACATGACGGAAAACGTACATATGATGTTTGGTGGACAAAAGCACCTCCTAGAGAAATGTGGTTACCAGTTGTTGTACCATTAAACAAGTATATTGATACGTTATTTGGATCCAAGGAGTGGAATATACATGCGGTTGACTGTATTACCACTGCACCTAAATCAAGTAAAATTTATGCACACATAGATACGCCTTATCGATTTGAAAAATATGCCAAAGTAGATGCTACATTGGGTGTACAAATAATTATACCTCTTAATGATTTCACTTTAGAGAATGGCGGCACTGCGTATCTTCCTGGTTCGCATTTGGAAAAGATATATTATAAAGATATTCAGGACAACCAAGAGCATTACAATGATAGATTAGTTAATGAAGGTCACCAATTTTTAGCAAAAGCAGGTGATGTGCTAATGTATGATGGTAGAACATTGCATAGTACAATGCCTAATAAATCTAATTTATATAGAAGTGCATTGCTTATAAACGCACTACGCAATGATGTACTTGAGGATGCTAATTTGTTAGATAATAACACGGATAGACTTAAAACTTGACAAAAAACACTATTTGTAGTTAAATAGAAACTGAGATTAAATGATTCGAATTATCACGGAGCGAAAATTAAATGGCATTGGCGAAAAAGAAAAAAGCAATAAAGAGAGCCCCATCCAAACGAGGAGCAAAACTAGAATCACCGAAATGGGATGGTTGGGAAACTTTGTCCGGAGCAGAATATCATCGTAAGAAAGAACATGCCCGTAGTTTCTACTATGAAAATTATCAACCAAAAGATTTATATGCATACATATTTTCATGGATGGGAAAGAACGGATATACAAACGAAGAAATAAAGTTAGCAAAGATCCCACCAGAATCGTCATTGAGTGTAACATGTGCAATATGTTCAAGGTTACTACTGGATGGTATGCCTGACTTTAATCAAAAGGAAGATGATTACTGGCAAACTCTTCCGGGCACTGGCGGACACATAACTCCAATTAGTGAATTTATTCGCAAACAAGTTACTACTGCAATCGCACGTGGAAAAGAAATGCGTGAGGCAAAAGAAGAAGTAGAAAAAGAAGAACAAAAGAAAAATAAATATCGTCCTTCTATACAAGAACTTCTACGTTTAAAAGCATTGTCTATGACAGATGAATTAGAAGACTTTATTGATGAATTTGATATGGATACAAACTCATTGAAAAATTTCAAGCCTATTAATATTTTGCGTAAGCAGGAAGCAAAAGCCAATCACGCTAAAGTTATTAGGGAGTTGTACGTTGCAAATTTTAATGAGTATGATGAACTAATTAATCCTCCTAAGACAAAAGGAATGTCTGAAAAGGAACTTGATTGGCACGAACAACTTATTGAAGGCTATTCTCATTTAGAAAAGTCTGAAATTAAAGCAATGTACGAAATGTATAAGAGTATTGTACAGGCTTGTGATATGGTAATTGCTAATGCAAAATTTGACCGAAAGCCTCGTAAAAAGAAACCTGTTAGTTCTGAAAAACTTGTATCTAAAATGAAGTTTATGAAAGAACATGTTGATACTGGATTAGTTAGTATTAATCCTATTGAGATAGTTGGGAGTAATATACTAGTTCTTTATAATACAAAATCACGTAAGCTAGGTATATATCATACGAGTAATGTAGATCCAATGAACCAAAAACGTGAAGGAAGCGGCCTTAGTGTTAAAGGTACTACCATGATACGATTTAACGAGGAAACTAGTGTACAGAAGACCCTACGTAAGCCTCAAGAGCAATTAAAGATATTTAAAGATATCAATAAACGTTCTCTTAACAAGCAATTTGAAGCAATTAAGAGTGTCCCTACAAAGATGAATGGCAGAATTAATGAACATACCCTGCTTCTCAAGGTATTTTGATAAATAGTATGTAGATGCTGACGAGCATACTAAATTAACATTACTAATTTATATCCCGGGAGAGATAGATATGGCAAACAACAAAAAACGATATTACTTCGCGGAAGTAACTGTACCCGATGCGGTTATTACTGCTCAAGGTGGCGCAGAAGTAGATGGTGGCAAAATGATTAAGAACTTACTTGATGAATATATTGCCGCAGATGGTACAAAATATGCCAAAGCATTAAGAGATTTTATTTTTGAAAATACTAGATTATATGGTTGGCACCCAGAAGACGCTAATAAATTTGCATACGGTCTGACATTTATTAATTCAAGACACTACGATAACTATCAGGCGTATACAACTCCTTTTAGACAATGGATGGAAGATACACATAATGTATCATATACATATGAAGTTAAAACTGATGTACCTTATGAAATTGCAGATTCAGGAGTTTCAGGTGCAGGTGAACCAGTTAAGGATGAAGACGGGTTCAATCATACATATGCAGAAGCTACAAGGAATGAAATATTAGAAAATATCCCAACAGACCGAGGTTATTCTACATAATATTATACAAATTGTAAATAAAAGAGCCCATTCGTTAATGGGCTTTTTTTATATCTCCAGTAAATGATAAATACTGTATATAGTTGGAGTATAGTCAATGGCTAAGAACACAAAAGTTAGAAACGATGTAATTAAGGAAGTACGATTATTGCTAGGTGACGGCATGGTCGATATCGAACTTGATCCTGACCACTATGATTTAGCAGTAGATGTTGCTTTATCAAAAATAAGACAACGTTCTGAAAATGCAGTAGAAGAAGATTTCTATGCTATGGAATTGAAAAAAGATGTAGACGAATACACGTTGCCGGCAGAAATTGTTGAAGTTAAGAAGATACATCATCGTTCATTTGGTCACGGTATATCGGGCGGTGTAGATATGGATCCGTTTGAACTAGCATATGCCAACTCTTATTTTTTCTTAAACAATCATATAGGTGGGCTTGCTACGTTTGAAGCATTTGCTCAATATCGTGAATCTTTAAATAGAGTTGCCGCAACTGATATTCAATATATTTGGAATCCAACAACTAATAAAATAAAACTATTACGTAGAATGAGAGCCGACGAAATGGTTCTTATGCATGTCCATTTAGAAAGACCAGAAGAACAACTTCTAGTAGACCCATATCTTAAATCTTGGATGAGAGATTATACATTAGCATATTGTAAAAAAATGTTAGGCGAAGCACGAAGTAAATTTTCTTCATTACCTGGCGCCCAAGGTGGAGTATCACTTAATGGTGCAGAAATGAAAAATGAGGCAGATGTTTTAATTGACAAGTTGGAACAAGACCTATCAACTTACATAGATGGTTCTTCTCCACTTGGATTTGTAATTGGATAATATACCCAAAACTGCTTGTTCCTTACTGTGGTCTCATGCGAGATTAAAGGTAGATGGTACTGTATTGCCTTGTTGCTTTGTAGAAGAAAGCAATATCCCAAACATAGACGAAGCCCCAAAATTAAAAGATGGGTTGCATAACGCATTTAATTCTAAATTCTTCAATGATATAAGAAGTAAAATGTTGAAAGGTGAAAAACTTTCAATGTGCGACAAGTGTTGGCGTGCAGAAGATAATAATACACAATCATTCAGGCAACAATTTAATCAGTACGATAAATTCATAGGACAAGAGCCAAAGATAAGATATATAGAGACTGCGTTATCGACACATTGTAATTTATCTTGTAGAATGTGCAATGATACTTTTAGTAGTAAATGGAAATTAATAAAAAATCCAGGTATGTCGGTTGATGTATCTGTAGATTCATTTGATTTAGAACATTATAATACTGACTTGTCTAAACTAGATTTTGTTAAATTTATTGGCGGCGAACCATTATTGGATAAGAAGCATTCAAACTTTTTAAATCAAATCATAAACAAATCAGATGCTCCTAGTAACGTAAGATTGTTTTATAACACTAATGGTACAATAATACCAAAGCAGGAAATATTTGATGCTTGGTCTAAAATAAAAGAAGTAGAAGTAGTCTTTAGCATTGATGCAATAGGTGAAGCAAACGAAGTGCTTAGACCACCGCACACCTGGGATACTATTCAGAGCGCCATAAATCACTTTACAGAGCATAAATCAGATAATATGACGTTAGGTATGCATACTGTGATAAACGTCTTTAACATACACCTATTAAAGGATATAGTAGAGTTTTCATACAGTCATTTTGGAAAGATGCCTGATGTTGATATGTTGGACTACCCGGATCATATGTCATTAAAAAATTTAGAAAGTAGTTTAAAGATTAAACTATCTAATGTACTTAAACATGCATTTGATGGACAAGAAGAATTACAATTATTAATAGAATTTATAAATCAACCAACTACACATTCATACACTCTCGACCAAATTATAGATAAAGAAAAAGAAAATGATATCTTAGTAAATACTAAGATAGATAAGATAGGATTAAGAGAAGTATGGAATTCATTTTAAAAGCTATAATATCTGGTATAATTGTTGCATCAGTAAGTATGATGGCTAATCGTAGCGTTACTATGGCGGCTTTATTGATGGGCATACCATTCACTGCATTTCTGGCAATGATTTTTATGTGGTTCGGAGGCGTTGATACTGCAACGTTTTCAAAATTTTCTATACAAACTATATATTTTGTCTTGACAAGTCTCTCGTTTTTTGTTATATTTGGGTTACTGGTTCAAACTTATGGCTTTTGGTTTTCAGCATCAATAGGCGCAATAGTTACCATAATACTGTATAACATAATACTGAGGATTATATGAAGAAAATAATAGGCATTTGTGGGTTAATAGGACATGGAAAAGATACAGTAGCAGGTAATTTAATTGAACAAGGGTTTCAACGTATTAGTTTTGCAGGTGTGCTAAAAGATGCATGTGCAAATATATTTGGTTGGGATAGAATTCTATTAGAAGGCAATACACCAGAGAGTAGAGTATTCAGAGAACAAGTAGACGAATGGTGGGCAAAAAGATTAGGTATTCCTAACTTTACACCAAGATGGGCTTTGCAACATGTAGGCACTGATGTATTCAGAACACATTTTCACCCAGATATTTGGGTAGCGGCTTGTGAAAGACAAGTCGAATTGACAGATAAAAATGTAGTCATTTCTGATTGCAGATTTTATAATGAGTTAGATGTAATTAAACGTTTAGGCGGTAAAACTACAGTAGTATGGCGTAAAGAAAAACCCCAATGGTGGGATTACGCTGTTAGGTCTAACACAAAAAATCAAATAGATTTAATGACTAGATATCCAGATGTACATAAAAGTGAGTATAGTTGGGCAGGCTGGGACTTTGACATAGAGTTTGACAACTCAAAAGACTTGGAACATCTATATAGCCAAGTTTCAGATGTATTGTCTACGTAGTTAATTCAAAAACACCCACTTTTTTGCATTTTTCGATAAATACTTGTAGCAATAAAAGAATTTTGCTATAAAGCAATTTATATAATTAAGTATAATTAAGGAGAAACAGAATGCCTACATTAGTATCACCGGGCGTGTCAGTTGTTGTTAGTGATGAGTCGCAATATGCGGCCGCTACACAAGGTACACTTCCACTACTAGTCGTTGCTACGGCAACAAACAAAACAGACGCATCTGGTTCAGCAATCGCATCTGGAACACTACAGGCTAACGCCGGTGTTGCATATCTGGTTTCTTCACAACGAGAATTAGTTGAAACTTTCGGCGAACCAGTGTTCTACGAAGTTGGTGGTTCAGTTGTGCAAGGATCAGAGACAAGTGAATATGGCCTATTAGCGGCGTATCAATACTTAGGAGTTTCAAATAACGCCTATGTAATACGTGCGGACGTAGACATGTCACAACTAGAAGCGACTTCAACAGAACCAGCTGGCGCAATAACAAACGGAACATATTGGCATGACACAGCATCATCTGATTTCGGTATTTTTCAATACGACGGTACAACATGGAATTCAGTTGCACCAAAAATATTGACAGATGCACCTGGAACAGGTAATGTTGAGGCTATCAATGCAGACGGTTTTGCGGCACCATCAAATACTTTTGGTTCAGCAGGCGACATCGCAGTAGTTACGTCAACAGTTAAAATTACAATTTGGGAAAAAGTCGGCGTATCTTGGGTAGTTGCAGGCGATGTAGGCGGATCAGATTTTCAATGGTCCCTATTTGCTCCAACACACCAGTCAGATAACGTAACGCCAGTTGCAAATGGTAATATTTATATTAGAAAAACAAAACAAGGCGGAGGTATGGATTTATCTGCGGCTGTTTACAGTTCAACATCTGGTCTATGGACTACAGTTCAAGCACCATTATATACATCAGATGATATAGCAGGCACAACATTAATTGATGCAGGCGATATATATGCACGACATAACGATACAAAAGGTTTTGTCGAGTTACGTAGAAATACAGGTAAAACTGCGACAACAATTACATCTGGAGCAATTCCAGATACAGCATCAATCACTGCAAACTTCACAGTAGAAGGAACGCAATTCAATGAAACAGCAACAACATTAGACGCACTTGTAATTAAAATGCAAAATAGTGCGGCTTTGAATACAGCTAATGTTTCAGTTGAAAAAGTAGGTGCAGACAAAGTTAGATGGACCAAATCAGACGGATTAGAATTAAATATTGTATTCACTTCTGGCTTCGGTGCTATGGGCTTTACAGAATCAACTTTAGTAGATTCAGCTTGGTCTGATTTATCATACGAAGCATCAAACTCAACACCAAAAGGCGCAGTAGCAGAAGGCACTTTATGGTTTGACGCAGACCTAAAAATAGAGATTCTTAAAAACGCATATGTCGGTGGTGTTCAGAAATGGCAACAACATGCATGGTCCGAAGACACTAACGGTGTTATGGGCAATGAATTACAACTACGTTCAGGCATGCCAACAAAACGTAAAGATGGTACAACAAATCTTTACACTGGTGATGTATGGGTTGATAGTGATGCTATGCCTTATCCACATATCTATCGTTGGAGTGGATCAGAATGGGTCAAGCTAGACAATGCTGACCAATCATCTAGCAATGGTGTGATATTCTCACATTATTCAGACCTCCCTCCACGTGATGAAGACGGCAACGTAATGTCTCGTACAGTACATGCTAAGACTACTAATCCAGAATTAGCACCAGAAGGTATGTACATGGTAAACATGGATTACTCTACTTACAATGTTAAAAGATATACTAACGGTAAGTGGGAATGGGCATCAGGTATTAACCTAGATGGTTCAGGCAAATTCGGTAAACCAGCACAACGTCATATGGTTGTAGAAGCTATGCAGGCGGCAGTTGCAGGTAACGATGGTATTCGTTCAGAAGGCGTTTACTTTAACTTGATTGCATCTCCTGGATACCCAGAGTTAATGGACGAAATGATTGCTCTAAACAAAGATAAGAAAGAAGTTGCTTTCGTTATTGGTGATACACCAATGGACTTGAAATCAGATTCTACATCTTTGAAAACATGGGCAACAGACAATGTTCCAGCAGAATCGTATGCGGCAGTTTATTACCCACATGGTCTTTCAACAGACTTATCAGGTAATGATGTTGTTATTCCATCATCAGCAATCGCACTACGTACTATTGCATTCTCAGACCAAGTATCATTCCCATGGTTTGCTCCAGCGGGCTTGACACGTGGTGTTGTAACGAATGCAAGTAAAGTAGGTTATGTAAACGATGAAAACGAATTTGCACAAGTTCGTTTAAGCAATGGGCAACGTGACGTACTATACACTTCACGTGTTAATCCAATCGCAGACCTTCCAAACCAAGGTCTAGTAGTTTATGGGCAGAAAACAACACAGGCATTTGCATCAGCACTTGACCGTGTTAACGTTGCAAGACTTATTAACTACATGCGTTTTCAATTGGATCAACTTTCACGTGGTTTCTTATTCGAACAGAATGATAAAATCACACGTGATAACATGCGTGATGCAGTAGAACGTTTCTGTGGTGAATTAGTTACTAATAGAGGTTTATATGACTTCTTAGTAGTATGTGATGAATCAAACAATACACCGGCTCGTATCGATAAGAATGAGTTATGGGTAGATGTTGCAATTCAACCAGTGAAAGCTGTAGAATTCATCTATATCCCACTACGTATCAGAAATACAGGCGAATCTCTAGCATAAGCTGAGATAAACCAATAAAAATCATGAAAACCCGGCAGTTATGTCGGGTTTTTATTAACTACAACTTTAATTATATTCATATTAGATAAATACTCTTATATAAAGTAAAGTTTCGAAACTTTTTAGGAGACAAAAACATGGCAAGAACATTAAATACTTTCGGTGTACCTACAGACAGTGGCGATGGCGTAACTGGCTCAGGTATTCTACAGCCTAAATTAAACTATCGTTTCCGTGTTCAAGTAGCAGGCTTCGGTGGTGTAACTACGAATACAACCGAATTCACAAGACAGGTTATGAACGTAACTCGTCCAAAGATTACACACGAATCAATTCCTGTAGATTCATATAACTCTCGTATGTACATGATGGGTAAACACACATGGGAACCTATCACAATTACTCTACGTGATGATATTGCAAACAATTTAACTAAACTAGTAGGTAGACAAGTACAGTCACAGTTGAACCACAGAAATCAATCTGGTCCAGCGGCAGGTACTAACTACAAGTTTTCTACATTAATTGAAATACTTGACGGTAACTCAGGCAATCCAAACGAACAATGGCAACTAGAAGGTTGTTTTGTTCAGAATGCAGATTATTCTCAGTCAGATTACTCAGTTTCAGATCCAGTAACTATCGCACTTACATTACAGTACGATAATGCTGTGTTCACTGATACTGAAATTATGCCTGATACGACATTTACAAATAATTCAAGCATTCTTGGTTAATCTTGAGGTAGGCTATTATGGCTACAGATAGACAAGGCGGTAAAAATAAACCAGGCAATATTGTAGTCCAGGATAGCAGTAACGCCAGAAAAAGATTTGGGTTCGACGGTGTCGGACCCATTACATCCGCTCCAAAATTGGGAGACATGTGGTATGTTGAATTCCACCAAGTCAACCGAGGAGTAGGACAGACACTTCCAAACAACAAATTCGTAAAATCAGTAGGTGGGATTAACATTTCTACTTCTACTGTACCAATAGATAGGTACGGTAAAAGAGTACATATTCCCACACGTGTAGATTTTGGTGAAGTGGCAATTAGCATGTATGATACTATCAATGGTGATGGTTTTCATTTAATGAATAATATCTATAATAGATTTTTTAAGAATGGCGCTATACCAACTGATAGTGCAAATATAGAAAATAGTATTAAAGATATTAATCAAGGTAGAAAATTTCCAGATAGTGGAAAAGCATATCATCAGAACTTTGAAAAAGTTGTTATATTTCATTTTTTCGGAAACCTAGACAGAGAGACTGGCGGAACTGGTAAAATACAAAAGATTACGTTAGTCAATCCAATTGTAACATCTATTAATTTTTCAGCAAGTGACTATGCAGATAGTAACTTAAAAATGATTGATTTTAATTTGCAACCAGAAAATATCACATTCGAAACAGTTGCAGATGAGATAACATTCCCTACATGGATGACAGACGGTCAGCCATATATATTAGAGTCTTTATTTTCTCAATCAGGCACAAGTGATATTTTACAACATGACCAATGGAATGATAAACTTAATGATTTATTAACACAAATGAAAAAAGATCCAAGTGATGTAAATAGTGCAACAAACCCAGCACCTGATGACACACCTTGGAAGATTAATACAAATCAACTTGCTAATCAAACAGCAGAACAAGCCGCACTAATTAATAAACAAAAATTAGACGAATTAACAAGATTAAATAATGCAGTAGAGCAATCTAAGTCTGTTAACATGAATGAATTCAATGGTCAGGATATTGATCCAGTACAATTTTCAAATGTTCTACAAGCACAGAATGATATTGCACAAGCAAAATTCGAAGAAGCAAAATCAAGACACCAGTTTGTTGAAGCAGTTTCAACAGAAGCTAGATTTAGCGACCCATTTACTCCAGAAACAAAATATCCACAAGTAGCAGATTTTGCCAATATTGGCAATACATATGATGGTGGTACCGGATCATACGGCTCAAGCAATTTCGGTGGAGCAATAAAAAATGAATTAGTAAATGCGTTTTTTAACGGAAGAAGTATTAATTGGGGCAATATTAAAAACTCAGCGGCTCAAGGAATAATAGGAAACTCTGGTATAGGCTCTTTACAGAATCTAAGCAAAACTAGTCAGAGTAAATATGGGATATTGGGCGATTTAGTTAGAGACGGTATTAATAATTCAAGTAGGACCAGCGGCGGACAAGTCCAAACAACCACAGTTCCTTCTAATAATATTAATGCTACAACTACTGCTCTTAATAATTCACAATCTTCTATAAATGTATTGAAGAATTTAACGAGAGGTCAGTAAGATGGCATTTGACATAGATGTACTAAAAGCAAAATTCCGAAAGAAAGGCTTCACAGAAGCCAAGGCAGATTCGTTTGCTAGAGAAATAACTAACGTAGCTAGAAGTTATGGAGTTAGTCCTTATGCACTAGTTGATGAAATTGGCCCTAACTTTGACTTAAATGATTTAGGCGCATTCGTAATTAATAGTTCTTTGAGATTTGGGTACCAGACTGGTAAAATAAAACCATCTAAACCTAACACACTGGTTCAAAGAGCAATTATTAAATGAAGCAAAAGTATCATCAAGGAAAATATACAATAAGAAACCCACAGAAATATTCTGGTAAGGGAGAACCTACCTTTAGAAGCAGTTGGGAGCAAACTTTTATGAATTTCTGTGATGATAATCCAAGTGTTGTTGCGTGGGCAAGTGAACCTTGCAAAATAACCTATCAAAATCCAATGACTGGAAAAGTTACTGGGTATGTTCCTGACTTTATTATCGTATATATGGATAAAAAAGGAAATAAGAATGCAGAGTTAGTCGAAATTAAACCTGCAACACAATCTAACCCAGAATTAGCAAGAAGAAAAACAGATAAATCGGCAGTTGTAGTTAATTTTGCTAAATGGGATGCCGCAACTCAATGGGCAAAGAAACGAGGCATGCGTTTTCGTGTTTTGAATGAAGGTGATATATATCAAAATACTAAAAAACCAAAACCAGTAAAGGCTAAAGTTAAAAAACCTAAACCTATTAAAAGAAAAAAGTAATAGTTAAAATAGATTGATAAATACTATTAACTACTGATATAATAGGAGCAACAAATGACAAAGAAATTAGAAGAAACATTTAATATCTCTAGTAGTGATGAAATTGAAAAAATTATCGCAAATGAAGATGATATTGATGAAGGTGTGCCTACTATAGAAGAATCTACTGAAATATCCAAAATAATTAATACTGAAATGAAGAATGCAGAGAAAATTGATGCTTCTTTGCCTATGGTATCAGATTTAAATGAACACGATAGAGAAATGGATGATATTCATGGCAAGGCTATGCAGACATTTGAAGATTTATTGCAATTAGGCATGAATGTGGAAGTACACGCTGGTGCAAAGATATTAGAAACTGCAAATCAGCTATTAAAAACAGCAAAAGAGGCTAAAGATAGCAAAGTAGACAGAAAATTAAAAATGATTAATTTGCAATTACAAAAAGCAAAGCTAGACCATCAGAAAGATAGAGATTTACTTAAAGATGATGACGAAATTGAAGCTGAAGGCTCTTTAAATATGGATAGAAACGAATTATTAAAAAGAATTGCTTCTGCACAAGCAGTTGCCGATGAAGCAACCGGTAAAAAATCAGAAAAAAATAACAAAAATGATAAATAAGAGTAGTACGTTGGAGAGCAACATGAAAAAATTTAAAGAATTTTTAATAGAGTCAGAAAAAGAACATAAACACACATTGCGTTTTTGCTGTGAGTTAGATGCGAATGCAGAAGATAGAATTGAAAAGTTTCTAGGCAAATATGACCTTAGAAGCATATCAAAAACATCTACTACTCCAATCGCAAAGAACCCAATGTTTTTTAAAGAAGTAGAAAATTCAGAAGTATCTAAAATTGACATTGTTACTGGTTATCCGGTATCAGCCGACATCTTACGTCAGCAACTTTCAGATTTATTAGGTATGCATCTAACACATGTTGCAGTACATCCAGAAGGATGGGAACCAAAAGAGGAAGTAGAAGCAGAAGATAAAGAAGCATTACTTACTTCCGAAGAAGAATCAAAATCAGACAATGGTGAAAACTATGGTCGTACTTTTGTAGACGATTTTCTAAAGTCATTAACACCAAAAGAAAATGACACAGTAGAAAATGAATTAAGTCCGAAAGAAGTACGAGACCAAGCACCAGAACAAATGGATACAGAAGAAAAGTCTAGTCCATCTGTTATCTCAGGAGATAAAAAATGAGCAAACATTATAATTTAACTGTTACTGATGATAACGGAAAATCAGTTACTACATCAAACACAAGTACAGAACATTCAGAAGAAGTTTTACGTATGATGCAATTAGCAGGTATGCAAGATTCGTCATGTGGGTGCGATGAGTCAATCGAAGAAAACGAATATCAACCAACACCAGCTAACGATAAGTTAGATTTAGATGACTACTCAAAGAAATCTCCAGAAAGCATTTCAAAACAATCCAAAAAGTTACAACCTTCAAGAGGTGATAACCCATTAGAGTATTCACTAGACGAAAGTGAAATTTATGAATCACTAATGGCTGAAATAGAAAAAGTAGAAGAAAAGAAAGCAAAGCCTGACTTTGCTGATATCGATGGTGATGGTGACAAAAAAGAAACAATGAAAAAAGCGGCTAAAGATAAAAAAGAAAAAGCCGATGAATCAATCAATGAAGCAAAATGTGATTGTGATTGTGGAAAAGACCCATGTGAAGAATGTGGTAAGTCTCATCATAAAGTAAATGAATCAGAACTAGAAGGCGAGTTTAAATCACCAGAAGGTGGCCCACTATCATACAAGAGAGTAGGCGAATATACATATATTGTTAAAGACGAAAATGGCGAAGAACACAAAGCAGAAGTGGGTGCCATGGGTGATGAACAAGATAACTATTCAGGTGATGAAATAGAGCAAACTATGGACCAAGAAGGATTAGAGATGCTAGTTCGTCAAGCAAAAATGGGTGCTCCAACTAATGAATCAGAACCAATGGGTGAATCCACTGACAATGAATTTGCTTGTATTAATACTGATACAGGTGCTTTTGGATATTGTGGCAAAGACGAACTTCACAAGTTTACACACATGATGCCAGCAAGTGAATTTACATATTTTGAACCACAAGATAATAACTTCCAAGGCATGGATGATGAAATGGCTGACCAAGAAGGCTGGTCAAAAATTAAAAAAGAAGAAAGCCCAGAATTAGCAAGACTAAGAAAACTTGCAGGTACTGAGAAAGTTGACGAATTGGCACCATTAGCAGTGTTGGCACCAGTAGCGAAAGCAGTAGGTGGTGCATTGCTTAAGAAAGGCATCAAAGGCATGGCGGCACGTGCTGGAGCAAGTGCAGTGGCAAGCAAGGCACTTTCTAATAAAAATCCTCAATAATAAGTATTTGTAATACGCTTTATATAAGTGTATTACTTTTCCACCTTTATGATAAATATATACAATAAAGATTAACTGATATATTTTTTTAGGAGATGGTATAATGGCAAAATATCGTGGGGTTACTTGGCAAAACGCAGGTGCTGGCCCAAAAGTAATAGTTAGACGTTCTATTTGGTTAGCAGAACTAGAAGATTTCGGTTCAATTACAGATGATGCGGTTGATTTGCCAACATCGGGAGCGGTACACAGAGCATCATTTGGGGGATCTAAATCAGGTACAAGAGAATTCGTAGATTTATCTACAGTAAATGATTTGGTAGTAGTCGATACACAAGACCATGGACTAATAACAGATACAGCGGTTACGACTGCATGGCCAACTCAAACATCAACTGGAACGCCAACACAGGCACGTACTCATTATCTACGTGTTACAGGTGCTAGTTATAATACTAATATATCATCTTACATAAATGACCATGTTGATATGGATAGTGACCACCCTGATTGGACTTCAACTGGTATGACTACTGACGTTACACTTGTTAAAGTAGTACATGCTCCATCAAGTACAACACTGGAATTAGGCGATACAATACCGTCTAATACGTTTACCTTGTCGGGCAACAGTGCATATCATACTTGGGGATTGGATGATTCTGCATACTCAAGCATTCATGCACCAAATGGATATCATATATCAGGATTTACAAAAGATGCTCAGTCAAGTTATACAAGATGGAACATTGATTATGACGGTTCGCAATTCGGTGCAAGAGCAACAGTACTTGACCAATTGTTTGAAGGACAAGTAATTTCAAATTATGAAAATACTGCATGGCTTACTTTTTACGATGCTGATGGCTATAAATATGAGTTTTCTCATCATAGAAGAAGTACAAATGGTTACTCTGACCAGTTCGAATATAACGGCACAACACAAGTATATTAATAATTTTCAACTTATCTAAAATTAAAAGGGAGTTAGGCTCCCTTTTTTTTATGCATAAATAGTATTATATTAGAAGTTAATTAGGATAATACATGATATGGACAGAATGGGATAAACTAACAGAGATTATTGTTGGTTCCACTTATGATACAAAGTCTTTAGAACAATTCAATGATACACAATTTGTTGATAGTATGTCAAAGATACTAGAAGAAACAGAACAAGATTTTCAAAAATTATCAGATATATTTAAATCAGCAAGTGTTAAAGTTCATAGACCAAAGAATATACCTTTGCAGGCTGAAAGCACAAGACAATGGAAATCAGAGTTTCCATATCCTGCTATATGTCCTCGTGACCATCATATAGTTTATGGAGATACTATTATCAATACTATAGGTGGTGATTGTAATAGATATACTGAAAGTGATTACTTCTTAGATATAATGTTAGAAAAACATAAACAAGGAAGAAACTATGTTGCAATGCCTAGACCTTTATTGCAGTCTCAGTATCAGCATTATGAGACAATGGAACCTCAGATAATGTATCATGCCGCAAATATTATAAAATGCGGTGATACTTTAATTCATTCAAGACCGTATCATGATCCAGAAGGCAGAGATTTTGGGGCAAGAGGAACAAGAACAGGGTTAGATTGGGTAAAAAGAAATATAGGTTGTGAAACTAAATGGATAGAAATCCCTGAGTGCGGTCATGCTGATGGTATGTTAGCAATTATCAAACCAGGATTACTAATGACATGGAAAGAAGAATATATTCCCGAAGAATTAAAACATTGGGATAAGATTATTTTAACACCATGGGATTTACCTGAGTGGTTTCACGAAATGAGAATACAACACTTCTATAAAGACAAAGTAGAAAATTGGCTATCACATTGGATTGGGTATGTAGATGAAACAGTATTTGATTTGAATGTAGTAAGTATTGACGAAAATACATTGATTACAAATGGGCATGATACAAGAATTGAAAAAGAATTAAAGAAATACGGAGTTGAAATGATACCTTTTGATTTTAGACATAAATATTTCTGGGACAGTGGCTTACATTGTGTCACTTTAGATTTGAGTAGACAAGGAGAAAGACAAAGCTATGTATAATGTTGTTATGAGAACACCAGAGTGTTTGATTGTTGATGACTTCTTACCAGAAGAAGTACAAGATAAGATTTTAAATCAAGTTCAAGTCGATGAATGGGAACAGACGCAAGGTGATGATAAGTTTTGGCACTATACTGATGGTGCAAATTATAAAAATAAAAAACGTTGGCAAGGTGGATATCCTAGAGGCGATAACTCTGATTTGTGGTTTGAATATTTTAATAAATTTTTAAATGAATATGAACATATCGATGAGTATGTTACAGGAGGCAAATTTGAAGATTATGCAATGCGTTGTCATGCCTATCCTGCTAATTCTAAAAACCCTTGGCATTGTGATTTTGGCTTTACAACATACACTTATTATTTGCATAAGAAATGGCAAATAAACTGGGATTCTACATTGTGTATTTTGCCTTTAGGGTCTGCACAAGAATATTCGCAGTGGTTAGAATTAAAAGAAGGCACTGTGCATCATGATAGTTATAAAGAATTAAATAGTCCATTAGAAATGTTTGAACAACAAAGACAATTTAAACCTATTATGGATGTTGGCTTAGGTACATTTGTAAGTCCTAAACCAAATAGATTAATATTAATACAGAAAAATTCAATACATGGTATAACACGTGTTGACCCGGATGCAGGTGATAACATAAGAGTAACACTCACCGGAGCAATAGGTGAAGTGGGTTGGAGAGACAGAGTTAAGAGACTTGCTGATACAGAAATTAAAGCAGACGGTAAAGTAGGAAAAATAGAATAGCATATGGCAGATTTAACTAAAAAAGCATATCAAAAAACGAAGTTTAGTAATGCACAACTATTAGAATTTAGTAGATGTGCTAGTGATCCTTTTTACTTTTTGAATAATTATTTCAAAATACAACACCCAACTAAGGGTAGTATGATATATGATGCATATGGATACCAAAGGGGATTACTTCATTCTTATCATGATTATAGATTTTCTATTTCTATGTTAGGTAGACAGATGGGAAAATCTACTACTGCGGCAGGATATCTATTATGGTATGCTATGTTTATGCCAGACCAAACTATTCTAATTGCGGCACACAAATATTCAGGTGCCCAAGAAATTATGCATAGAATTAGACATGCCTATGAATTATGTCCCGACCATATTAGAGCAGGTGTTACGAGTTATAACAAAGGCAGTATGGAGTTTGATAATGGTTCACGTATCATAGCACAAGCAACTACAGAAAATACAGGTCGTGGTCTTTCAATCTCTTTACTATACTGTGATGAGTTTGCATTCGTTAGACCTAATATTGCAAAAGAGTTTTGGACTTCAATATCTCCTACTCTAGCAACAGGTGGTAAAGCTATTATTACCTCAACACCAAACTTAGACGATGACCAATTTGCATTGATATGGAGCGGCGCAAATAAAAATATCGATGACCATGGCAATGAAAAAGAAACAGGCATCAACGGATTTAAACCATTCAAGGCTGTCTGGTATGAGCATCCAGATAGAGATGAACAGTGGTCAAAAGAAGAAAGAACACGTGTAGGTGAAGAACGTTTTTTACGTGAACATGAATGCGAATTTATTGCATTTGATGAAACACTTGTAGATAGTATTAAGTTGTCACATTTAGAAGGCAAAGAGCCACTTATGAAAACTGGACAAATAAGATGGTATGAAAAAATTAACAAAAATTCTACTTACGTTATTGGTCTTGATCCTGCTATGGGTACTGGTGGGGATAATTCTGCTATTGAAGTATGGTCTTTGCCTGAACTAGTACAAGTAGCAGAATGGCAAAGCAATCGTACTGATATCAGAGGCCAAGTAAAAACTATGCACGATATTCTTACAATACTAAATGACGAAATGAAAGAAATGGGAAATCAACGACCGGAAATTTATTGGTCTGTTGAAAACAATTCACTGGGAGAAGCGGCTCTTATAGTTATAGAAGAAATGGATGAAGACAAATTCCCAGGAGAATTCTTACATGAGCCTAAGAAAAAAGGAATACAAAAAGCAATTAGAAAAGGTTTCACTACATCTTACAAAACTAAAATAACAGCATGTATGAAGCTGAAATCTTGGATTGAGAGCGATAAAATGGTACCGCTGAGTAGAAACTTAATTAGAGAATTTAAAACATTTATTGCAAAAGGTAAAAGTTACGAAGCAAAATCTGGTGAAACAGATGATTTAGTTTCAGCTACTTTACTTTGTATTAGGCAGATACAAGTAATATCAAGATTTGATGAAGAATTTATGGAAACGTTAGGAGAATCTTTAGAAGCCGGAGACGATTTTAACGACCCTCTTCCTGTACTATTTTGATAAATACATCTATAAGGAAAAAACAATATGGCTGTAAATATATCAACAATCGCAGAAAAAGTGATGAGAATTATTCAAGGAAATGGTATTTCTTTGAAGATGTTCAATGCTGAGAATGGAAAAAGTGTATCTAATCCAGAGGAAGCTAGATTTTTCTATATAGACGAACCAAATATGATGGTGTCTATTGATGAAAGTACTAATGAAGTCAAACTTCATTTTGGTGAAGGAGTTGATATAGATAAACCTCTAGCCAAAATATTAATGGATAGCTTGAGACAGTTATCACGTGAATACATGTTAGATTTTGATATGCGTTCATTTGGTAAACATATTGAACCTAAGAATTATACATATAAATTAGACAAAGACAAGGAGCAGACTATGAGTGACGTAATGAAAGAGGGCTTATCGCCTTTAGAAGGATCATCACGTACCAGTCGCCAAACACTAGAAAATGTAAGACTAATCGTCAAACACCGCAACGCAGTAAACGAAGAATCACGTGGTGCACGTTCTCGTAATATTTCAGCAATATTTGTTGAAAATGCTGAAGGTGAACGTTTCAAGTATCCATTCAAACACTTGAACGGCGCAAGAGCAATGGCGAGACACGTTTCACATGGTGGTGTACCTAGCGACATGGTGGGTGAGGCTATTGTAGAACTTTCATCAAACCTAGCAAAATTAAAAGAGTTTATGAATGTTGTTAATAAGCAATCACTAATCAATGAAAGCAATCGTTCAGTTGTACTTAATGTTAAGCGTAGAATGGAATCAATTAAAGAATCTATTAAGCGTGTACAAGGTGCAAAAGGATACGCAAGTTTTGTTGAAAAAATGGCAACAACAGAAGCAAAACAAAATGCTGAAATTACAGAAGATACCGTAAACAGCTATGTTTCTAAATTTACAAAATCAACATTTGAAGAATCTTTAAGGGATGTTTTGCCGTTAATTCATCGTGTAAATGAAGAAGAAATGGAAGATAACCGTGCTGACCAAATTGCACGTGTTAAAGAAATTATTCTAGCAAAAGATAAGAAAACTGGTGAAAAGAAAAACAAAATTACTTTTCCTAGAAAGCCAGGCGCAGAATACGATTACGATGCAATTAAGAAACAATATGCAGAACCTCGTACTCCACAAGAAGCAGAAGAACAAAAGAAACTTAAGTTAGCATTATCAATCGATGATTTAGCAGACAGAGTAGACGTTGACACTACTGATGACAATAAGCGTAAAAATAAAGGCCACGACAGAGCGGCTGAATTGTCAATGTTCTTAATGGATATGGGTAACTCGATTCGTTCAGGCAAAGGTCTTACAAAAGAAAAGATTCAAATTACTGGATACTTGAGAAAACTAGCAACACAGAACGAAGCAGTAGAAACTGCAGGTACTCCTGTGAATGAACAGTTTGATAGAATGCTTTCAGAAGCATTTGCTAAATTCAATATTGCAGGCATAGATGAAGATGTTCGAAAGCAATTATTGTATGAAGAAATTATGCAATTAGAAGAAGGCAAGATTGGCAAAATGTTGATAGGTCTAGGACTTATTGCCGCAATCGGTGCCGGAGTAGTAGGTGGCGGTGGCGGATCTACGCCTGATATGTCTGACACTCAAGCAGTTACATCTGTAATGCAAGATGCAGGTATGGATGCTAAACAAATTAATGCAGTAGGTGACTTATCACCGAATCTACAAAAGTTAGTAGTTGATGGTGCAGATGATTTAAGTGACATGAATGCAAAAGAAAAAGTTAATTCTGTTTTAAAAATGGCTGACAAGTTTGATAAAAGAATTAAATCAGCTAAACTTGTTAATGGAAACACAGTAGTATTGTATGGTGATTGGCCAACAGATGCTAATTTTGATGGCGATAATGTTGCTCAAGGTTGGACAGGCGAATTTGATAGCGATATTGTAGACTTTGTACAGTTAAGAACTATGTCAAATGACATGGTTGGCGGCGCCGCAAACAGATAATATACCAAAAAAACCAATAAAATCAGGGATCCTATTAGGGTCCCTTTTTTTTGTGGAAAAAAATACAAAAAACACGTATTTAACGCTTGACTTTGCTCCCGAAGATAAGTATAATAGTAAACATGTTTGAGAGTAAACTGTTTACACTTAGGCTAATAAAACAAAACAAACTAATACAGGCTAATATAGGAGAATAAAATATGGCTACTTTAGCAGAAATCCGTGCAAAACTTCTTGCACAAGATAACAAATCGGCAGATAATGCCAACGCAAATAGAGGCACAGATGCCATCTATCCTTTCTGGAATATGGACACTGATTCTACATCAGTTATTCGTTTTCTTCCGGATTCAGACAATTCAAATACTTTTTTCTGGCGTGAGAGACAAATCATCAAGATGCCTTTTCCAGGTGTCAAAGGGGGTGACGAATCGAAACCAGTAACAGTACAAGTTCCTTGTATTGAAATGTGGGGTGATACATGTCCCGTACATGCAGAAATTCGTCCTTGGTTCAAAGACCCTTCTATGGAAGATATTGGACGTAAGTATTGGAAGAAACGTTCTTACATCTTCCAAGGATTTGTTGTTCAAGATCCAATGAACGAAGCAACTCCAGAAAATCCAATTCGTAGATTCGTAATTGGGCCACAAATCTTCAAACTATTGAAGGCGGCTCTAATGGATCCAGATATGGAAAATCTTCCAACTGACTATGATGCAGGTACAGACTTCCGTCTTACTAAAACGCAAAAAGGTCAGTATGCAGACTATTCAACTTCAAATTGGGCACGTAAAGAGCGTTCTCTAAATGAAGAAGAACGTCAGGCGGTTGAAACTCATGGTCTATATGACTTGGGTGATTTTATGCCGAAGCGTCCTAGTGATGAAGAAGTTCGTATCATTATGGAAATGTTCGAAGCATCAGTTGATGGGCATCTTTATGACCCAGAAAAATGGGGTTCTTACTATAAACCATATGGATTGGATGTAGGTAATACTAAGCCAGCATCATCGGCACCAACTGCATCAGCAGTAACACCGAAGGTTGCGGAGGCTCCAGTAGCACAAACTTCAACTCCAGCTGAAACACCGGCTCCTGTACAAGCAGAAGCAACACCTCAACCAGCAATGGCAGAGGCGAGTGCGCCAGCAAGTGGTGGTCAGGGAACTGATGCCGCTGATATCCTGAAAATGATTAGAAGTCGTAAATCTGATTAATCATTAACAACTAGTGAGGGAGACTTTGTGTCTCCCTCCATATCAAAGGAGTAGAATATGCCAAGAGCATTTGACGTAAGTAAATTTAGAAAAAGTATCACAAAAGCAGTTCCAGGCGTTAGTTCTGGTTTTCGTGACCCTGATACTTGGATCTCAACAGGTAACTACTGTCTAAACAAGTTAATCAGTGGAGACTTTTATAAAGGTATTCCACTAGGAAAAGTAACAGTATTTGCAGGCGAAAGCGGTGCAGGTAAATCATATGTTGCGGCAGGCAACATTGTCAAGGCGGCACAAGACCAAGGTATCTTTGTAGTTCTGATAGACTCAGAAAATGCATTAGATGAGAAATGGCTACATGCATTGCAAGTAGATACTGCCGAAGACAAACTGTTGAAATTAAATGTGGCAATGATTGACGATGTTGCTAAAATTATTAATGACTTTATGAAAGATTACAAGGCGGAGTATGCTGATGCAGAAGACTCAGAACGTCCTAAAGTAATGTTTGTTATTGATAGTTTAGGAATGATGTTGACACCAACTGACGTTGACCAGTTTCAAAAAGGTGATATGAAAGGTGACATGGGTCGTAAACCTAAAGCACTAGCATCACTAGTTCGTAACTCAGTTAATATGTTTGGTGATTACAATGTAGGACTAGTATGTACTAATCACACATATGCATCACAAGATATGTTTGACCCGGATGATAAGATTTCAGGTGGACAAGGGTTTATCTATGCATCAAGTATTGTTGTTGCAATGAAAAAACTTAAACTAAAAGTTGACGCAGACGGTAATAAAACATCACAAGTACACGGTATTCGAGCGGCTTGTAAAGTAATGAAAACACGTTATGCAAAACCATTTGAAAGCGTACAAGTAGAAATTCCATACGAAACAGGTATGAGTCCTTACAGTGGTCTTTTGGATTTCTTTGAAGCAAAAGGTGTACTAGTCAAGCAAGGCAATCGTTTGAAATATATGACTAAAGCAGGCGAAGAAATGATTGAGTTCCGTAAAAACTGGACTGATGAAAAACTTAACGTAGTAATGGAAGAATGGAATGATAGAAATTTTGATGATGAATCAGAAGAACTAGAAGCTCCAGAATTAGATAACATCGAAGTAAACGAGGAAGCATAATGGCTAAATATTTTTCGACCAAGTGCTATGGGCATAACATTGGACTAAGTGCAGTGTTTAGACAGCCCCATGCAGATTCACATTGTAGTTTATTACATGGATATAGTTTATCATTCAAATTTACATTTGGATGTAATGAACTAGATGAACGTAATTGGGTAGTAGATTTTGGTGGATTAAAACCACTAAAGAAATGGCTAGAGGATAGTTTCGACCATAAAGTAGTTTGTGATAGAAATGACCCTCTGTTGTATAAGTTGACTGAATTAGAATCATCTGGTCTAGCAGAACTTACACTATTAGATGGTGTAGGGGTCGAAAAATTTTCAGAACACGCTTGGCGTTTTGCGGATAAACTCGTAAGAGAATCTTCAAATGGTAGGTGTTTTTGTGTAAGAGTAGAATGTGCGGAACATGGCGCAAATTCGGCAATTTATGAGGCATACATGCCTCATCGTTTATGAGGACCAAATGGCGGCAGTAGAGTTAGAAACAGTATTTGAGTTATGGGAAAAAGTTTTACCTTTTATCCCAGCAAAAGATAAATTAGAAGCGGCAGAAACATTTATTAAAGTGTGCGATGATAGTGGAATCGAACAAAATGAGATAGATGAATTTGCTGAAGGAGACAAGATACTTGAAACGGCGGTAGACAGGTATTTCGAAGAATTTGAAGATGAAGAGGAAGACTGGTAATGGAAAATTGGTATAGTAAGGTAGTTAAGGATTGGGCTAAAATTCCTGATTGCGTTGATTACTTCACCAATGAATTATCGGATGCACGTTCAGAAGTAAGAATTTATGGCAATGTGGAGAAAAATGCTACACATTTGCCATCTTACGTTGAATTGCGTTTTGCTCAATTACAAGAACTTGAAGCAATCCTAGAACATCTAAATATACAGTTACGTAAAAAACGTAGTGAATATTTACGAAAATATTTAGAGAACTACAACAAGGCACTTAGTTCCCGTGATGCAGAAAAGTATGCAGATGGCGAAGCTGAGGTTGTTGCTATTAGTGAACTAATAAATCAAGTAGCATACACCCGTAATCAGTATTTAGGTATAACAAAAGGTTTTGAGATTAAACACTTTCAGTTAACCAATATAATTAAGTTACGAGTAGCAGGAATGGAAGATGCAGAAATAAACAACAGACATTAATGAACACCGGTAATGAGTAAATACATTACCAGTTAGAGAGATAAAACATGAGCGAAATTAAAGTAATCAAAAGAGACGGCATCCCAGAGCCACTAGACTTAGAAAAAATGCACAAAGTTGTGATGTTTGCATGTGAAGGCATTGCAGGTGTAAGTGCAAGTGAAGTAGAATTAAAATCACATATTCAATTTTTTGATGGTATTACTAGTGTAGAAATACAAGAAACATTGATTAAAGCCGCGGCAGATTTAATATCAGAAGAAACTCCAAACTATCAATGGGTAGCGGGTAATCTTGTGAACTATCATTTGAGAAAAATGGTATATAACAGTTTTGAACCATGGCATATTCGTGATATTATTAAATTAAATACAGAAAAAGGTTTCTATGATCCATCACTACTTGAAGATTATTCAGAAGAAGATTGGGAAGAAATTAATAGTTTTATCAAACACGAAAGAGATTTCAATATTGCATATGTTGGTATGGAACAGTTTCGTGGCAAATACTTAGTTCAAAATAGGGTAACTGGGCACCATTTTGAAACACCGCAGATTACATACGCTCTAATTTCTGCATCTTTATTTGGTAACTATCCAAAAGAAACAAGAATGAAATATGTCAGAGAATACTATGATTCAATTAGTAATTTTGATATCTCTCTGCCTACTCCTGTTATGGCTGGCGTACGTACGCCACAGCGACAGTTTTCATCCTGTGTTCTGATTGAAACAGACGATTCACTAGATTCTATAAATGCTACCTCTAGTGCAGTGGTCAAGTATGTTTCTCAGAAAGCAGGCATAGGTATTGGTGCCGGTAGCATCCGTGCTATAAATTCACCAATACGAAATGGAGATGCAAGTCATACAGGAGTTATTCCTTTTTATAAATTATTTCAAGCAAGTGTAAAATCATGTTCGCAAGGCGGCGTCCGTGGCGGAGCGGCAACTTTATATTATCCGTTATGGCATTACGAAGTAGAAGACTTATTAGTATTAAAGAATAACAAAGGCACAGAAGATAATAGAGTACGTCATATGGATTATGGTGTACAATTTAATAAATTAATGTATGAACGTCTAATGAGTGGAGGAGATATTACATTATTCTCTCCATCTGATGTTCCTGGTCTATATGAAGCATTCTTTGATGACCAAGATAAATTTCGTGAATTGTATGAAAAAGCAGAACGTTCTACTAAAATTCGTAAAAGAACAGTTCCTGCATTAGACTTATTTTCAGCATTTATGAATGAACGTAAAAATACAGGTCGTATATATTTGATGAATGTAGACCATGCAAATGAGCATAGTTCATTCATTTCAGATATGGCACCTATACGACAGTCAAACTTATGTTGCGAAATTAATCTACCAACGAAGCCTTTAAAACATTTACATGATGAAGAAGGTGAAATTGCTCTTTGTACTCTTAGTGCGATTAATTGGGGAAATATTAAAACACCAGAAGACTTTGCTAAACCTTGTGAGTTAGCAGTGCGTGGCTTGGATGCTCTATTAGATTATCAAAGATATCCTGTACTTGCGGCTGAAATTTCAACTAATAATAGAAGACCTCTTGGTGTTGGTATTATTAATTTTGCATACTGGTTAGCTAAGAATGATACAAACTATTCTGACCCTGATTTAAAACTTGTTGATGAATGGGCAGAAGCGTGGTCGTATCATCTTATCAAAGCATCTAATACTTTAGCACAAGAATACAATGCATGTCCGTTATCATCACAAACTAAGTACGGAAACGGAATTTTGCCAATTGATACATATAAACCTGAGGTTGATGAATTAGTAAAAAGAAAATATACACAAGACTGGAAAGGTCTAAGAAAAGATTTAAAAAAACACGGCATTCGTAACTCAACACTGATGGCACTTATGCCTGCTGAAACGTCTGCACAAATATCAAATTCAACTAATGGTATAGAACCACCGAGAAGTATGGTTAGTGTTAAGCAGTCCAAACATGGTGTGTTAAAGCAAGTTGTACCCGGTATTCACAAGTTAAAAAACAAGTATGAGTTGTTATGGGACCAAGAGTCGCCAGAGGGATATCTAAAAATTATGGCTGTATTACAAAAATATATTGACCAAGGTATATCAGTTAATACTTCATACAACCCTATATTCTTTGAAGATGAAAAGATACCAATGTCAGTGATGTTGCAACATCTTATTATGTTCTACAAATACGGTGGTAAACAACTTTATTACTTTAATACATTTGATGGACAAGGGGAAATTGATGTAAGTAAAGATATTCCAGAGGATTTGAAGTCAAGGGAAGAGTTTAACAGCGACATAGAGTATGAAGAATATTGTGATAGTTGTGCTATCTAAATATCGAATGACAAAGTAACAAAAAAGATAAATATCACATTAGAACTAGAAAGTAGAGAGATATAAATGTCAGTATTCAATTCAGATAATAAAGCAGACCATACGAAAGCATTGGCTTTCTTAGACCCATCAGGCGGAGTAGCAATTCAACGTTTTGATATGTTAAAATACAAACAGTTTGATAAACTTACTGACAAGCAACTAGGTTTCTTTTGGCGTCCAGAAGAAGTAGATGTAACTAAAGATTCAAATGATTTTAAAAATCTTACAGACCATGAGCGTCATATCTTTACATCAAATCTAAAGCGTCAAATTCTACTAGATAGTGTACAAGGTCGTGCACCAGTAGAAGCATTTGGCCCACTAGTATCTATTCCAGAACTAGAAGCATGGATCCAAACTTGGACATTTTCAGAAACAATTCACTCACGTTCATATACACACATTATTAGAAATGTTTATTCAGACCCATCAAAAGTATTTGATGAAATGATGGATATCAATGAAATCATGGATTGTGCAGATGATATTTCTAAAAACTATGATGAACTAATTGAAATGACAGGTTTCTATAACTTGTTGGGCGAAGGCACACATACAGTCAATGGTAAGAAAGTACCAATCAGTGAATATGAAATTAAAAAATCTCTATATAAAACACTTATGAGTGTTAATATTTTAGAAGGTGTTCGTTTCTATGTCTCATTTGCTTGTTCATGGGCATTTGCAGAACTTAAAAAGATGGAAGGCAATGCTAAGATTATTAAGCTAATTGCACGTGATGAAAATCTACACTTGGCATCTACACAAACACTTCTAAAACTTCTACCAAAAGATGATCCAGACTTCATTCAGATTGCTAAAGAGACAGAAGAAGAATGTATCCAAATGTTTGTAGATGCAGTAGAACAAGAAAAAGAATGGGCACAGTATCTATTTAAAGATGGTTCAATGATTGGTTTGAATGCAAAATTACTTGATGACTATATTGAGTGGATTTGTTGCAAACGTATGACAGCCGTTGGACTAAAATGTCCATACAAAACGTCACAAGCAAACCCATTACCTTGGACACAAAAATGGATTGCTGGCGCAGATGTACAAGTTGCACCTCAAGAAACAGAAATTTCATCTTATGTTATTGGTGGTGTAAAACAAGACGTTGATAAAGAAACATTTGGCGGAATGTCTCTATGATTGATGCAACTGCAATGGGTACTGTAGTTTATGATGTTCAAGACCATATAGCACTAGAACCAAATAATAATGCACATTATTGTTTAATACCTAAACAAGTAGACCAAAATCTTATCTTAAAGCTACAGAAGATAATGATGGATATTGGTAATCATAATATCAGATTAGAGAATTGTGATACCTATGAAATAACAATGCGATTTATAGATAAACATCCAATAGTAGAAATGTTTATCAACAAAGAGGACTAAATGACTGAATTTACGGAAGAATGGATTAGGCTTAATAACTTTAAGTTTTCTATGCAAAATGAGGTAGCAAGACTACCAGAAACTGAATTAGACAGAAAAATAATTGATAGACAATTAATACCATTTATACAGAACTCATATCCAGATAAGAAAGATATCAATATCTTAGATATTGGCTGTAATGAAGGTTATGCTATGGAAAAATTTTCCGAGTTGGGATACACTAACGTTCAGGGAATTACTATTGAAAAAGAAGAATGGGACAAATGTAAAGCAAAAGACTTAAAAGTACATCTTATGGATTACAATTTTAATCAAGTAATGAACAACTATTTTCATGTGGTATGGATGCGTCAATCATTGCAGTTTTCTCATATGCCATTTTTTACGCTTTTAGAACTCAATAGAATGATGAAAATCAATGGTTGGGCTTATATTGAAGTTCCGCATTCAACAAACGAACACAAATATTATGCTACATTACATCCGGATAACTACAGATTGTTTATGATTCGTGCAGGATTTGAAATAGTACAATATGACTATTATGAATTAAATTCAGATGGCAAAAGTGAGAGGCATGTTTTCTTTGCTTTAAACAAGCGTAGAAACATCCAACTAGCTAACGCAGATACAATTTCAGACAAATAATTTTATAAAAAGCTAATAAAACTGCGGCTTTTTTGCCTATTTTTTTCCTTGACATACTATGCAACTTATGATATTCTAATCCATAAGAAAAGGAGGTACTTTATGTTTAATTGGTTAAACCGTAAAGATACACTAACACCTAAAGGAGAAATGATGAAAACATCAAAACAAGAGAAAATAATCAATGCATTAAAAGACGGAGAAGCATTGACAGAAGCTACTATGAAAAATAGGTATGGAGTTGCAAATCCGAGAGCAACTATCAGTGCTTTGAGAATGAAAGGTTACGCCGTATATGCTAATAAAAGCAAACATGGTAAAACTGTATACAGACTAGGAGCTCCCCTAAGAAGGGTTGTAGCCGCTGGTTACAGAGCCTTAGCAGACGAAAAAGTGTTTGGGTAAAACATAATATAATGCCCTGGCCTCTAAAGCCAGGGCCAAACAATCAACCAAAGATGATTTATGACGAGAAAAATCAAAGTGAAATTCACTGATGATAAAGAATTTATAGAAGAAAAAGAAGGTTTAGGACTTAAAAAACTATTCAAATCAATCAAAGCGCCCGATGGCCTTACTCATTTAAGAGTAGAATATACTAACAGAAAAGGCACAAAAATTGACAGATGGGCAAAAATACCTAAAAATAAAGACTAAAATACCCAAAAACTTGACAGAATCACGAATCATGCTATAATGTTTACATAATCAATAGAAAGAGGGTAAACAATATGGCTTATATTTCAACTAACGAAGTAAAAGAAGTTCGTAAAGCACTCAAAGAGAAGTTCGGTAAAAACATCAAGTTCTCAGTAACACGTGACCATTATACAGGCATTAGCGTTTCAATTATGGAAGGCGTAATGGACTTTTATGGTGATAAGGACATGGGTCATACTGACCGTTATAACAACGATAAGTTTTATCCGTTCACTGGTCATGCACAGATTAATCATTATCACACACATATGTATGGGAAATATGAATCGTTATTTGACGATATCAAAGAAATTTGTCATACTGCTCCTGCTAAAGCCGAAGGCGGACGAGCATATTATGACAACTCAGATGCAATGATTGATTATTTTGATACCGCATTTTATGTAAACATCAATGTCGGTAAATGGGATAAACCTTATATTAAAAAGGCGGCATAATATTGTATACTGTAAAAATTAAAGGCACTAATAAAGTTGTGGCATATTGCTCCGAGTGGAAAGACGCAAAAGCATATTTTCACTCTCAAAAACTTGATGGTGTAGAATATGTAATCGAAACAGCAGTGAATGAAGAAACTGTACAGATTGTAGACAAGTTTGAGGAATAAAGAATGAATTTGAAAAACAACACACTGGAAGATGCTATTTCTAAAAATATACCGGTATATTTGGTATATAAGGAAGATACAAAAGAAATATTAGAGTGGTGGCCATTTGGTGAAGCATTGGCAAAATCTAGTGCTGGAATGCGTAATAGTATGCATGGACCGGAAAGTCATAATTATGCAACTTGGGACAAGTATGTACTAATACGTGATAAGCATAATAAACATCTTAAACAACTGGAAGAGATTGAACGGAGGTTATGATATGGCTAAAGCCCAAAGGAATGATTATTCTGTACCACGACCGGTATGTCAAACAGAAGGATGTGAAGATTTAGCACATAATACGGCATCAGCAGACAAGCCTGTTTGGCGAAAATACTGCGGAAAGTGTCACAATTTAAGACGAAAGAATTTTCAAAATTTATCATCGAATTTAACAAAGCGCCAATATCCGACATGTACAATTAAGAATTGTAGAAAAAAAGCAACATTGTTAGGAACAAATCACGAAGGAGAACTTAAGTTTTCTGAATACTGTGAACAGCATGGCGGCACCCCTTATCATTTACAATGGCGAAAACCTTACTGTGAAAATATAGATGGTCGTTTGGGATTTAAATGCACCACCAATATATATTATGACCCGCCATTGCCTAAATCAATAGAATGGTTAAGAGATTATGGATTCCCTCAACCGATGTTACAAGTAGACCATATGGACGGCAATCCATATAATGAACCAACTGATGGTTCTAATTTTCAGACATTATGTGCATGTTGTCATACATATAAAACATGGAAATCTGGAGACTCCCAGACAGCCGGCCGTAAACAACTTAAAGAAGCCGCAAATAATAATGAAATTAAATAGGTACAAAAACTTGACAATATAGCGAATCGTGTTATAGTATATACATAATGAAAATTAAAACACAACATAGGAGTGAATACATGAGTGAGAACATGCAAGTAGCACAAATCGAAAAAGGTACATATAGAAATGAATCAGTAGAAGGTGCGTTTCCGGTTGTTTCAAGTCTGAAACAAGCTAAAGACGGGTCTTGGTTTATTACTGTTAATGCTGAGGAAAGTAAATTTAATAATCCTAAGATTAGGGTTAAAGTTGACCCAGAAAATGTAAAAGTTTCTGAAGGTTCTGTTGCGTCTGTTAATGAAACAGATGAAGAGGCGATGAATCGGATTGCTGAACGTTTCTCTATTTTAGATGAAATGACCGAGGCAACAATCGATGGTGTTGTTAGAGGTATGGTAGTTTCAGGACCTCCTGGTGTTGGTAAAACATTTGGTGTTGAGCAAGTACTTGAAAAGGATTCAATCTTTGACATGATGGCTGATAAGCCTCTTAGACATACTTTTGTAAAAGGTACAATGTCTGCGATTGGTCTTTACTCTACACTTTACAAATACTCTGATCCAAAGAGTATCGTAGTACTAGACGATTGTGATAGTATTCTTTTTAATGAGGATGCACTAAACATTCTTAAGGCCGCACTTGATAGCGGTAAGAAGAGGAAGATTTCTTGGAACTCTGACTCACATTTCTTAAGAAGGGAAGGTGTTCCTGATACTTTCGAATTCAAAGGTTCAGTTATCTTTATCACTAACTTGAAATTTGATAAAGTTAAAGGTAACAAAATCAAAGACCACTTGGAAGCAATTCTTTCAAGGTGTCACTATCTTGATTTGACTATGGACACTGCAAGAGATAAAATCTTGAGAATTAAACAGATTGCGAGAGACGGTGGTCTATTTGATACTAAAGGTTTGAGCAAGGAACAGGAAGTTGAAATTATTGACTTCATGGTTGAAAATCAAAAGAAATTGAGAGAAGTTTCTTTGAGAATGGCTCAGAAAATTGCAGACCTTAGAAATATGTCTAAGTCAGGAGACAGATGGAAGAGTTTAGCTGAGACCACTTGTATGAAACGAGCGGCATAAAGCTACAACAGTTAACTAAGAGCCATCTTAGTTATACCGAGACGGTACTAGGTTTCTCTCACTCGCCTAGTATCGTCTTTTTTCATTTATACTATTGCATTTTCTTTCGAAACATGCTATAATCAAATCATAATGAATGTAGAAGAAACAAAAAATAAGATTATAGAAAATCTCAAAGGTGTGCATGACCCTGAAATGGGGTGTGATGTATATAATCTAGGACTGATATATGATGTAGTAGTAGGAACAGGTTACTGCGATATCACTATGAGTTTGACAAGTGCATTCTGTCCAGCGGCAGATATCATTGTACAAGATGTGAAGGATGCGGCAACGGCGGTAGATGGTATTAATGACTGTAAAGTAGAAGTCACATTTAATCCAGCTTGGACGCCAGAAAGATTAACAGAAGATGGCCATGCATATTTAAATTATATGTATTCGGATTATATGGATTAATAGATGAAAGAATGTATCATTAAAATCAAGGATGAAGTAAACATTAAATTAGAAGGACTCGACCCGGCTACTCGTAGGAAGTGTTCTGACAAGTTAAAGTTTTTCTTGCCACATGCGTATCATATGCCAGCATTTAAATTAGGACGTTGGGATGGTACAGTGAGGTTCTGCGATGTTGGTGGTAGAACATTTTTAAATTTACTTGATGATGTATTGCCAGTTATAATGGACAATGGGTATGAAGTAAAAATTGAAGATAACAGAGAAACGCACTCTTTGGAATTCACAAAAGTATCGGAAGATTATTGGGGTGATACTGTATGGCCAACTGGACATGTAGCAGAGGGCGAAAACATCATTTTAAGAGACTATCAGGTAGATATTGTCAATAAGTTCATAGAGTATCCACAATGCTTACAAGAGGTCGCCACAGGCGCAGGAAAGACTATTATAACAGCCACTTTATCTAAGATAGTAGAAATTTATGGTCGTAGTATTGTGATTGTACCAAATAAGGATTTGGTAAGGCAAACATTTGAAGATTATGAAAACTGTGGATTGGACGTGGGTGTGTATTTTGGTGATAAGAAAGATATAGGAAAAACGCACACAATCTGTACTTGGCAAAGTTTGAATTCGCTATTGAAAAAATCTAAAAAAGGTGAAGCGAATATACAGGAATTTATTGAAGACGTAATCTGTGTTATGGTCGATGAGGTTCATCAGGCAAAGGCAGATGTACTCAAAGAATTACTAACTGGTGTATTTTCGAATGTTCCTATTCGTTGGGGCTTGACTGGAACTATACCAAAGAGTGATTGGGAATCAGCTTCATTGAGAAGTTCATTGGGACAAGTTATCAATAAACTAGCGGCCAAAGAGTTACAAGACCAAGGGGTACTTGCTAAGTGTCATGTTAATATTGTACAAACGTGCGAAACAGCAGAGTATGGTGACTATCAAAGCGAACTAAAGTTTTTATTAGAAGATAAAAAACGTATGCAGTATGTGGCAAATATGATTAAGGATATATCTAAATCAGGCAATACATTAGTTTTAACTGGTAGAATTAGTAACGGAAATATGTTACAAGAACTATTAGATGGTTCTGAATTCGTTCAGGGATCAATGAAAGTAGTTGATAGAAAAGATGCATATGATGAAATTAATCAAGCAACAAATTCAATAACTATTGCGACTTACGGTGTCGCCGCGGTGGGAATTAATATTCCAAGAATATTCAATCTGGTATTGCTTGAACCAGGCAAAAGTTTTGTACGTGTAATACAGTCTATAGGACGAGGCGTGCGTATTGCAAAAGATAAAGACTTTGTGAATGTTTGGGATGTAACAAGTAGATGTAAATTCAGTAGACGCCATTTAACAGAACGTAAAAAATATTATAAGGATGCAGAGTATCCTTTTACAATAGATAAGGTAAATTATTAATGAAAATTTTAACACCAGAAAATCACTGTTATGAAATGAACAGTCTACCAGAAAATGAAATTGAAGACATAAGATATTGCGTAATGGATGTAACAGATAAGAATGAACCAGACTTCTTTTTTATTCCATTAGTGTTTATTGAAACATTTAACGCACCTAGTATTAACTTAAGTATCGGCCCTTGGACAATAGAAATGCCAATAGATTGGAATATTTTAATTGGAGATCCTGACTTAGGACAATTAGAATTTATTCCATTGACAAGTATTAATGAAAGATCCTTTCAAACTATCTTGACAAATCCTCTCGCAGGCTTTACAATGGGGTGGGAAGACATTAAAGTTAACAACGTATTTGCAGATGTAAAATGGTTTTTTCCAAAACTAAAATATGGACATATATTAGTTATACCATTAGAGCATGGTCCTAAACCAAAGTGTGCATATTTCGTTAAAGACTTAAATAGAATTCCAGACGTATTAAACAGTTATGATTTTTTCTAAGGAGTAAAAATGGCAGACAAAATACCACTAAAGGATATGCTCAGTGCGATGGATCGCAGAGACTTTGATTGGTATTCCAACCTTGCGGATGAACAAAAGAAGACGTTTTCAAGCTGGTTGTTTCTTAGATATGCAAGTAGTGCCAAAGGAAAAGACAAAGATGAAGTGTTACTTAATACAAATGAATTTGTAAATAAGAATTACACAGATTTATATAAGCATGAAGATTTGATGTGGAAGTTATTTTGTTTAACATCAACTGGCAAAAAACAATTTCATGAATATATCAAACCACCAAATTCTCGTATTAAGAAAGATACAGTTACCCAGTTTATAGCACAAACATACCCTCATATGAAAGGCGATGAAATTGAATTGTTTAGACAGTTGAATTCTGATGATGATATAAAACAAATGGCAAGAGATACTGGAATGAGCGATAAAGAGTTTGAAGACATTTTTGGTAAAACTAAAAAAAGGAAAAAGAAATGACAAATGATGAATTAGTAAACACAATTAGAGTATTACAAAAAGAAATTGGCATACTGCAAGAAAGAATTCAACCAACAGCGACCGGACATCTACATACTACTATTGGTGTATTAGAAGATAGAGTAGAAGAACTTGTAAATGCAGTGAAAGGCGTGAGCGATGAGTGAAGAAGTAACTGAAATTAAAGTAGGCGGCTCATATGATATTAATGCTTATTTTAAGAAAAGTCTAACAGAGATTGAAATGTTTAGACATGAAAGTGGAAAAGCACTTAACACAGAAATATTGTGGCGTAATGGTACATTTAGAATTACTATAACAAACGAAGAAGAATGCGAATACTTACAATCGTCTTTAGGCGAAGATGGTGAGATATGGGATTTCGAAGATTATGAAAATATCGAAATGATTGACTCATTTGATGGTTGTGCAGAAGACTTTGTTTTTTATGGAAGTGGCGATAACGCATGGTCTGATGAAGATAAAGAAAAACTAGAAGAAGACTATGATGCTCAATTGGAAAGCGAAGAATGGCAATCCCGATATGAGTTTTTAGAAGAAAAAGGTTATGAGTCACAGGGTTGCAATTGGCAAATCCATGGCGGTGTGCAAGCCGTTGAAGCAGACGGAGAAGCCAATAGCTATTAAACCGAACGGACCCGTAGTTCAGCTGGATAGAATGCCTGTCTACGAAACAGGAGGTCAGAGGTTCGAATCCTCTCGGGTCCGCCAGAAAGAGTAATGATAGATGTTTGAATGTAAATTTTGTAATAGAAGTTTTAAGAGGGAGAAAACTCTTATCGCTCATATGTGCGAACAAAAAAGAAGATTTACAAATAAGGATTCTAAGTATGTTAGATTAGGATTTTTAGCTTATAACAGATTTTACGAAATATCACAGGCTGTGGGTAGCAAGAAAAGAACATATGAATCTTTTGCAAAGAGTAGTTACTATACTGCATTTACAAAATTTGGTAAATATATTATAGACGTAAATGCAATAGACCCAGAAAAGTTTATAGATTTTGTTATAACAAGTGGAGTCAAGTTAGATAAATGGTGCTCTGATGCAGTGTATGAGACATACATTAGAGAACTAAATAAGAAAGAGACTGCCGAACGTGCAGTTGAAAGAGGCATTTTATTGATGCAACAATGGGGAATGGAAAATGATAGACCGTATAATGTATTCTTTAGGGAGATTAGTAAGCCACGTGCTATACACTGGATCAAATCAGGACGCATTAGCCCTTGGATTATTTTTAATTCTGCTTCTGGTTCTGAACTTTTAAATAGTTTTAATGACCATGAGTTGAATTTGATTAATGAATATCTTGAACCTACATTTTGGTCAAGAAAATTTCAAGTTAGGAACGAAGATGTTCTTTTTGTAAAACAAGTTTTGGAGACAGCAAAAATATGAACCCAAAAGATGAATTACTATTTAAAAAAATAGATAGTTTGAAAGATACCTTAGACCAAACTAATAGGACACTAAAGGTCTTGCAGTCGCAAGTGATGGATCTATTAGAACAAAACAAACGTTATGAAAAGCGTTTAAAGTTTTTAGAAGGGAAACGGTAATGGCAACTAAAAAAGTATCACATGCAACATCAAGAGTGGTAGAAATACAAGAAGACCCTGACACAAAAGAATGTTATTTTGTATTACCACAAGATGTTATCAAAAGTTTAGGCTGGAGCGATGAAGATGAGTTGGAATGGATAGAAAATTCTGATGGCAGTTGGTCGTTAAGAAAAGTCGAGGAAAAAAATGAATGATAAAAAATATATTTATGAAAGTCCAGATGGAGGCAAAACTGTGACTAGAAGAATTAGTGGAAGTATGGAAAAAGAATTACTGGAAGAATTTGACGAAATACAAACTTGGAAAAAAGAAGAATTAGAAAGACAAAGAGTCGATGAAGATTTTATATTAAGCGATTCTACTTTTGATTTGACAGTTACATCGACTTCTCCAACTACTGTCACGTTGCCAGATTATACATATAGTAGTTCACCTTCTAGTTTGACACTAGGCGGAAGTGGGTACACGTTTGAAGATGTAGATCCAGATTTGCATGTGACAGTTAATGGCAAAGAAAGAAAAATGAGCGAAGTCATTGAACAAGTAGATGATATTTCAAAAAGATTAAAAGTTTTACAAAAGCCTGATGAAAAGACTTTAGAAAAATATAAAGTACTTGCAGATATATATGAGCAATATAAAATCGCAGATGCATTTTTGAATTCACCAGGACCGGAGGATGAAGATGAAGAAGATTAATTATGATTGGTCTAAAGTAGAAAAAGGCATTCAACACATTGCAATGCAAATGTATGAAAGTGAATGGAGACCTGATTATATTGTTGGTATAACACGTGGTGGGTTAGTACCAGCGGTTATGTTATCTCATATGACTAACATTCCAATGCATACACTTTCAATACAACTTGGTGCAGATGGACTTGAAGAAAATACAGAAAGTAATTGCTGGATGGCAGAAGATGCCTTTGGTTACAAAGATAAGCAAAAAAACATATTAGTTATTGACGATATCAATCGTGGCGGTGATGCTCTTGCATGGCTCATGAATGATTGGAAAGCTGGTTGCTTACCTAACGATACGTTAACTTGGGAAAACATTTGGCACGATAATGTTAAGTTTGCATCACTTATTATGGATCCAAATTCTATTGTAGATACTGATTATTATTATGAAGAACTATACTCAGAAGATGACAATTGGATAACATTTCCTTGGGAAACATGAAACACCATATACCAAAAAAATTAAATCAACAAACACACTTATTAGAATATTTCGCTGGAACTTATGGTGATTACTTATCTGGTATAATTTCTTACTCTGTTAAAGGTTATTATGATAACTATGCCACTATGGATGAACATGATAGATATTGGGAAACAGATAAAGCAATAGTAAGAAGAAATAGATATGCGTTAGGCCTAAGAGGAAACGGATATGAACATGTTGAAAACTATACAGACTATATGCTATCGCATAAAATATGGTTAGATTTTCAACCTCATTTTGATTCACTTTCACCAACTAAGGTATTGTTTAATACACATCCTAGATTGATACTAGATTCACCTTATGATAACCCTGAAATCTATAGAACAATAACGAATAAATTTAATAGTACACATACCAAGTTTCTGTCTATTTCTTTAGATTTTAATTCTATGTTTAAAGTTGCATGTAATGAATATTATACTAGTAGGATGCACGAAGAAGACGATGATGCTCTCAGGGCGTTTTATGGCGTCTTCAAGGCGCAAGTAGACAAGCAAAAGGGTGCGTTAATATGTATCCCAAAAGATAAACTTTTCGTAGTAAATGATATTGATAATTTATCACCTAAAGATATATCTATATACGGTGATGTTGATAGAGAAAGATTTATACATTACCAAGATTTATATAATCTGCATAAAATGGATTTATTGAATTGGTATACTCAACGTTTACTAAAGAAGACACGTATTAGCAGACCAGATTTTATAAAGAGTCTGGAAGATTATATATAAAATCTTTAAGTATTTTTCTATCTACATACGGTCTTATGTTATGATTTTGATGGTCTGATATCTTATAATCGATTTCTGTAACACACAAATTTTCAAAATCAAACTGTTTTACATAATCTGTAAACCCACTGTAATCGGTATCATATTTTCCATATAGGTAATCTACTTTTATATTAGGATATCCGCCTAGATATCTATATGGGTCTAGTGTCTTATTATTAATATCTAACTTTTTAAACCCCCAACATTTTACTAAATGCATCATTGCAACATCTAACATTATTAAGTTTTGGTCCTTAAGATGTTCTGGTCTATTATGCCATTTCATATATGATTTAATCCAAGGAGAATGCTCCCATGAATATGTTGTTTGTCCGCCTGTAGTTAGTACATTTGTTACAATATCACTTAATTCATATGCTATACTTACGGCACTACCGGCATGTTTTGAATCTGCATATATTATAACATGTCTGTATTTCTTTTTGATATACTCTCTTATTTGATTACACATTTTTTCTTGTGTATTATTTTTATCACTACATCCTAACACCATTGCACTAGGGTATAAAGATTCAGGAAACCGTAATGGATCCTCATTTACAATTAATAAATCTGTATCGAGGTTATATATTTTATCACTCACATTTGTTAATGAACTTGTAAGTCTGCCATCATGTCCGGCATAGCTTGTTAGATTGATAATAAGTTTATCGAAGTCTTTGTCTGTTTTCTTCCAGCACATTGTAAAGTCTTCACTCACATTTTCGTACTTATCATCATCATATCTATATACTTTTTTAGAGTTTGAATGCCAACTTCCTGTTAGCGCCTTTTCAAGCCATAGTTCTTCTACCTCTTTTCTATATATTTTGGTATAAATATCACTACTTTCTATATTGCGTAAATTTAGATATTTTATATACAATATCTTTTCATGCAAGAAGTGAAGGTCTATTTCATTATTTAAATCGATATCTAAATCTAATAACTTAATTTTCATTGTAAACTTTCATAATATTATATACGTATTTATCTATTGACAAATCGTATATAATCGTATATAATCAGATATATATCTAGGAGAAATGCCTATGGCAGAATATGGCGAACTTATGCGACATTCTAATGTCAAGAAACGACTTGAAAGACTTAGAAAATTGCAGAATAAAGTAAAGAACTTAAGAAGGTTCCATAGTGATTTTGAAAACAAAGAGTTTTTAGAATGGACTGCTATGTCTCATGATGATATAAATTATGATAAATTATTAGTTGAAGGTGCTGGACACGTGACACAATTAGTAGATTGGTGCAATACGCATTGCAAGGATTTTTATGTTGCTTATCAAGGAAAATTGTATTTTAAAAATGATACTGATGCGGCATACTTTACAATGGTATGGAAATAGTGTATACTAAAAATATGAATAAGGTAGAAACAGATATAGATATTGATGTAATTGACCGTGACACAGTCCTTACACATTTTCGACACATAACGGCTAGTATCAAAAAAGGTGATAACTGGACAAAGCATAATAGTGGTGTATATCTACAACCTATTCCATATGATCCTATTTCTGGGTTATCTAGTTTAGAATATAAAGAAGCTGAAAAACGTGGATATTTTAAGTTAGATTTTCTTAACAATAGTTTGTATGATGGTATACGTGATGAAGCACACCTTGACAGTCTTATTGATAAGGAGCCTTTGTGGGATTTGTTACAACATGCGGATGTTGTTAAGAACTTAGCACACGTTCATAATCATATAGATGTTTTAAAAGTGATGAAGCCTCAAACTATAATGGAACTAGCAGAAGTTCTAGCTGTAATTAGACCCGCTAAGAGGCACTTGCTCAACGAAAGTAAGTCCAAGATTTCTGAATTAGTTTGGCAAAAGCCAGAAGATGGTACTTACTATTTTAAAAAAGCACATGCGATTGCATATGCAGTAAGTATTGTGGTTCAGCTTAATCTATTTTGCGAACAAGTTGAACAGAACGCCTCTTAATACGTTTCTGTATAATATTTGACAAGCTAGTTTCTGGTCCCCACAAAACAGTAACGTCTTTTGAATTACAATTTAAAATCCAATTCTTGTAAGTTGCAATTTGAGTGCCTAAAAATAAATTAATCGGCATAAGTCTATTTGACTCCCACCACCATTGTTCTCCTAATTCTACGAACTTCTTTCTTAATTCAGGTGTTGGTATCGCCTCGAAATTGTACATCGAAGTTATGACCTGGTCTGAATTTATAATTATTCCAAGATACTCTTTATATTCTTTTTTATTTCCATATCGTACATATGAGAAAAAAGGATAATTTTCTTGCATCCATTGTTGTTTTTCATTGTCCATCACATATATTTAGCAAAGTTAGGAAAATGACTTCTGGGTGATAAATACATACATGATGAACTTTAACCTGTTTCAATACGATAGAGATATAGAAATTACTTGTGCAGATGGTAACAACACAGGTAATATGACAACTTACCTGAGGAATATGCCAATGTATGATGGACAACACAAACTACATAAGGGTATTGATAATACTCTTAGATTTACGATAAAAGATACCGATAGAAAATCTATCGACTTAACTAATAAAACTATAATATGGAAAATGTACGATAGAGAATCGAGAGAGAACGTACTATTCAAATACCTTACAGTTACCAATGCTACCAAAGGTATGGCATCCTTAGTTATACATACAGCGGATACGATTATGCTACCTCAGGGCTATTATCAATTTGCTATGTACACAGTAGAGAATGGCGTAGAACAAATTATATATACCGATACTTACGATAATGCTAAAGGCGTTATTGAAGTAGTGGATGATGTATATCCAGAATTTGTTGACTCACAGGAATCTGAAATATTTTTTAATGATGGCTCTTACTTTATTTCAACTGCTTTTGATGGCTCATCCAAAACATCAAAATCAAAATCAATTCATACTATAGCCTTATATTTTGACAATTTTTCTGGAACTGTTAATTTACAAGGCGATTTAAGTGAACAACCTAGTTCGGCACAAACAGATTGGTTTAATATCAATCCAAAGCTATTTTCAAATCCAGATATCACGGTTAATAATGAGACTGGCGTACAAGCATATGTACTTGAAGCAAACGTAAATTGGATAAGAATTCGTTACACTGCGACTAACGGATCCATAAAAAAAGTTCTATTAAGAAACTAATAATCACTTGACTTTCTGGTCCTAGTTTGTTATTATACTAGTATGGACCTTCAACAAGTAATATTCACACATATCCCTGGAAAGAACAGACAATCTAGTGGCGGCTGGACTAGTTTCAACTGCCCATGTTGTATCGAGGAAGGCGAATCTCGATTGGATAACAGAATGCGTGGGGGTATTCGTAGCGACGGTGATTCCATATCATACCACTGTTTTAACTGTGGATTCACTGCAAGCCATCGTCACGGTAGAATACTGAATAAGAAATTTCTAAAACTCATGCGTAATATGAATGTTTCTGAAAGCGAGATTAAGCGTTTACAGTTAGAAGCAATCCGTCAGAAAGAATTGTCTGAAGGTCCATACCTATTCACTTCAAAGACACAAGTTACACGGGTGCCAAGTTTCCCTGACTGCATTCTGCCAGAAGGCTCAGAAGATTTAGAAGTTTTATTAGCAAAAGATAATCCTCCCGAAGGTGCCATCTATGCAGTTAAATATTTAATTGATAGAGGAGTATACGATGATATAGATAATTGTTATTGGTCTCCTGATAAATTATTTAAGAATAGAGTTATATTTCCCTTTTATCAAGGAGATAGAATAGTTGGATATACTGGTCGTGACATAACAGGAAAGTCAACGTCTAAATACATGACAAAAGCACCTAAAAAGTTTTTGCATAATGTAGACAAGGTAAAATCTAATAATAAATACTTAATCGTATGTGAAGGTATAATTGATGCACTTGCATTAGATTGTATTGCGATTACAAGTAATGAGGCTTCACAAGACCAAATTGATTATATTAATCAGTTTAAAGGAGAAGTGATTGTTTGTCCTGATAGAGATAAAGCAGGAGAGAAATTAATCAAACAAGCACAAGAAAATGGTTGGAGTGTATCTTTCCCTATGTGGGAAGATGATATAAAAGATGCCGCAGATGCAATTCAACGTTATGGAAAACTATATGCCCTACAAAGTATTATAGATGCACGTATAAGTAACAACACTAAGATAAGTGTGAAAATGAGAATAGGATAAACTAAACTATGAAAAAATTAAAGAGTACAGTAATACCAGAACCTAAAGAACAACCGGCACCACCCCCACCCCCTCCGATGCCGACACCTCCTGTCCCACCTAAACAGCCGGGAGAATTCTTAAGAGAAAATGGTGTACTATTTATGGATAAAGAATTTAACCAAGACAACTGTATGCCTCTTGTGAAAATGATTGTTGAATATAACTTGATGCCAAAAGATAAAGCACCAGAAGTTATTCACTTGTATATCAATTCACCAGGTGGTTATGTAGATAGTTGTATGCATCTAATCGATACAATTAAACAATCACGTATTCCAGTATATACATATGGAATGGGTTCTATTGCAAGTTGTGGTGTTATGCTAATGATGAGTGGTGTTAAAGGACATCGTTATCTTACACAAAATACCGCAGTCATGTCACATGAATTTTCAGGTGGCACAAAAGGACAATACCATGATATGGTTGAAAGTCGTAAACACATGGACTGGACTAATGAGAAACTAATGGAACATTACCTTAAGTGTACAGGAAAAACTAAAACGTACATTCGTAAACATATGTTAGCACCCAAAACAGACCACTGGTTAACTCCGGAGGAGGCAGTTAAGCATGGTATTGCGGATGAAGTGATTGCTACTTACTAGCATATTTCTGTTGACTTTTTATTAGAAAAGTGCTATTCTACTATTATAATAATAACAATTTGTAAAGGTGGTACACATGAAAATTATTGCAGGCAATAGTAATATTGAACTAGCAGAGAAGATAGCTGAACATTGTTTTACTGATATTGTTCCAGCCGAAATTAAAACATTTGCTGATGGTGAGTGTTCTGTAGAATTTCATGAAAATATTCGAGGCGAAGATGTGTTTATTGTACAAAGCACAAGCACACCAGTTAATGATAATTTAATGGAACTTATGATTATGATTGATGCGGCTAAGCGTAGTAGTGCTAGGCGTATCACCGCAGTAATCCCTTATTTTGGTTATGCTAGACAAGATAGAAAGAGTGCTAGTCGCACTCCTATTACAGCTAAACTTGTTGCAAACTTGTTGACAGAAGCAGGTGCAGATAGAATACTTACAATGGATTTACACGCAGGCCAAATTCAAGGCTTCTTTGATATTCCCGTAGATGATTTAACAAGTCGTATTGCATTTGCAAAAGATATTGAACGAAATGTTGACACTACTGAAGGATGTGTATTTGTTTCACCCGATGCTGGTGGTACTGTACGTGCTAGAAAATTTGCTGATATGTTTCACGGAGACATTGCGATTGTTGACAAGCGTAGACCTAAAGCAGGTGTAAGCGAAGTAATGAATATTATTGGTGAAGTTAACGGACAACATGCTATTTTAGTAGATGATATTGTTGACAGTGGCGGAACATTGTGCAATGCCGCACAGGCAATTATGGATGCTGGCGCCCTAAGTGTACGAGCATATATTACACACGGAGTTCTTACAGGAGAAGCATGTGAGAAAGTAGAAGCTAGTGTGTTAGAAGAATTAGTAGTAACTGATAGCATTTCTAATCGTTGCCCTAAAACTTGCAAGAAGACACGACAAGCCAGTGTTTCAAAATTATTTGGTGAAGCAATTCGTAGAGTTAGTAATGAAGAAAGTGTAAGTAGTTTATTTAAATCGAGACTGAATTCGTGATACCATTAGTGCCAAACGGATGCACCCATCGTGCAATAACATATCACGGTGGTGCATGTGGTGACTTTATTAGGCTTCTACTAACAGTAGGAGATCCTAATGTTGATTTGGTAAGAATTACAGATGATAACAAATTTTCAATTTATGTCAATACGAAGGATATATGGTTTGAGGACTTTTGTCATATTGATGATGTAGGAGCAATCAGACCAATTAAGATGTGCAATCATATTGCTGATTTTTCCAGAACATTTTGCAATGAGATACATAAGCCGGGTAGTATAAAACAATATATCAATATGATTGATGTACATTCGTATAAATTAAATATGGTTCCATCTGACAGATGGTCTTTACAATCATCTATTACGACATTCCATGATGGATTTTATATAATTGATAAGTTTGGTGGACTAAAGGAATATCAGGCACTATCTAAGTATTATAAAATTAATGAAACTTTGTTTATTTGTATTAATACACAAAAGAGTTTGGATATTCTTAATAGTAATAAATTACGTAAAAATAAGTCAGATGTACCATTTAATTTAAGTAAACATGTGAATGAGTCTCATATTATATCTAAAGAAAAACGTAAGGAAGATAAGGTTCTTGAATTAGAATACATATATGATAAAGAAAAGTTAAGAAAATTTCTTACAGATAATTATGAATGGGAAGATAAGAATTTTGATAGGGTGTACGATTGTTACATGAAAGAGCAGAAAACAGTTGACATTAATACTGAGAGAGAGTAGAATATACATATGGCTGATGTAAAAGATTATAGCGTAGATTTACAAAAACTATTTGTTCAATTTATGATAAGCGATCCTGAACTTTATTCACGGGTACGTGCTATTGTTGAACCTAAATTTTTTGATAGAAATCTAAGAAAAGTTGTTGAAACTTTAGTTGAGCATAGCGAAGAATACTCGACTGTACCAACTCCTGCTATAATTAAAGCACAGACAGGGCAAGAAATTGAATTAATAGATAATATTGAACAACACACAGATTGGTTTATTGATGAGTTTGAAACATTTAGTAGACATAAAGCGATTGAACGTGCAATTATTGATAGTGCAGATTTACTTGAACAAGGTCAATATGGTGAAGTAGAACTTAGAATTAAAGAAGCAGTACAGACTGGTCTTGCCCGTTCATTGGGTACAGATTATTATGCAGATCCTAGAAGCGTACTTGAAGGTCTCAAAGATAACAATGGGCAAATGACTACTGGTTGGAAGGTGCTTGATGACAAATTATATGGTGGCATCAACCGAGGCGAGATAACTATTTTTGCAGGTGGTTCAGGTGCAGGTAAATCTTTGTTCATGCAGAACATGAGTTTGAATTGGGCAGAAGCAGGATTGAACTGTGTTTACATAACACTGGAACTTTCGGAAGCATTGTCAAGTATGCGTATGTATGCGATGCAAACAGATAGAAGTACAAAACGTATCTTTAAAGAATTAGATGATGTAGAACTTCAAGTTAAAACTAAAAGTAAGAAGTCAGGCATGTTAAGAGTTAAGTATATGCCTTCTGGTTCTACAATTAATGATGTAAGGTCATACATCAAAGAACTGCAAATACAGACAGGCAAATCTATAGATTGTATGTGTATTGACTACTTAGATTTGTTAATGCCTGCAACAAAGAAAGTATCAGCAAGTGATTTGTTTATCAAAGACAAATATGTTACAGAAGAAATTCGTAACTTTGCTATGGAAACTCAAACAGTTATGGTTACTGCATCACAGTTAAATAGAAGTGCGGTAGAAGAAATCGAATTTGACCATTCTCATATTGCAGGTGGTATATCTAAAATTCAAACAGCGGATAACGTTATTGGTATTTTTACAAGTCACACAATGCGTGAGCGTGGACAATATCAGTTGCAGTTATTAAAAACTCGTTCATCTAGTGGTGTAGGAAGTAAAGTTAATCTAGTTTTTGATAGAGATAGCTTAAGAATTTCAGATGATACATCAGAAGATGATGGACAAACATCATCAAGTGCTACAGACTTGATGGAAAATTTACGTAAGAAAACTACAGTAAATACACAAGAAACGCAAACAGAAGAAAAAACGGATGTTGCAATGAATCTGAGAGCAATGTTAAAGACCAAGACACGTTCTCCTTTTGATGAAAACTGATAAATACAGTTAGAACGGAGAAATATCATGGATAAACCTCGTAGAAGCCTATTTGATGAATTAAATTCTTTAGCTTTTGATAAAGAAAAAGAACGTTTGGTTGAGCAAAAAGGCGAACATATCATATCTGGTGCTATAAATCTTATTGAATTTATTAGCAGAGAGTTTGATGAGGATACTGCAAATGACTTGACCAAGCGTCTAGTTAATAGTATTAGGTCACAAGACCCTAGGAAGTTTAAACGTGGAATAAAAAGTGTCAAGGCTAAAACATAGATGGATTTTGAAGAACAGTTAAATCAATTAAGAAAACTTGCAGGTATATACAAACCATACCAACAGCAAGCCACCCAAGAAAACATATCTTATTCGGGTACTGAAAAATCTCAATATATGAAAAAGCATGATGTTAAGCCAGGAACAGATGAATGGTTTAAATTATGGTTTGCTAGACCACATCTAACAGGCGAAAGCCCGTATGGGGATAAGAAATGAAAATAAGAGAGATTACATTAAGCAAAGGCAGAGAACGTAGGTTTAGAGGACCACGCAAACCTCGTCTTAAGCAAGTAGGCTTTCATAATAAAATGAAAGGTCTGCTAGATTCTGAATTACAGGAAGATAAGAATACGCACTTAGACCACGCAGAAGAACTTGTGTTTATGCATGGTACGTCTGGATTAAAAAGAGTCGTAGACACTTTCACTAAATTATTAAGTACACTTGATGGACAAGGTGGCGGAGACGCTATCACTACGAAATGGGATGGTTCTCCGGCAGTATTTTGCGGAACAGATCCATCAGATGGACAATTCTTTGTAGGCACAAAAGGCGTATTTGCAAAAACACCAAAATTAAATAAATCACAAGCTGACATTGAAAACAATCACCAAGATACTACTAAGAACGGTGAAGAAGTAAGTAAAGCAGGTTTGAGAAATAAGCTATCGGCATCATTAGAGTACCTAAAAGACTTAGGTATTGAGGGTGTTATACAAGGTGACTTATTGTTTACTAAAGGTGATTTGAAAACTGTTAATATAGATGGCAAATCTCATATTGCATTTAAACCAAATACAATCACATACGTTGTACCAGCAGATAGCAAAACAGCAAAAGAAATGCAGTCGGCTGAAATAGGAATTGTGTTTCATACAAGTTATGCAGGCGATAGTCTAGCAGACATGAAAGCATCATTTGGTTATGATTCAAGTAAACTTAAGTCTTCATCTAAAGTTTGGTTTACTGATGCACGTATTAAAGATGTATCAGGACAGGTACAACTAAAGCAAGAAAATGTTGCAAAGATTAAACAAGCAATTAAAGAATTATCTTCAATGAAAATTGATGCAGATACTTTCAAAGCAATTAATCAAAAGATAGGGTCTATTGACTTAGTACAAGCTATTAAGGCACACGCAAACTTACCAATACGTTCTGGACAAGCATTAGAATCAGATGTAACTAAATTTGTTAAAGAGTTTTTACAGGGTTTAAATAATAAATTAGATAAAGAAATTAGCGGTTTAGCTACAGGACCTGAAGGCAAAGCAGGACAGGCTAGATTACAAACAAAAGATGCGTTAGCTAATATCATAAATACATACGAGACACAAATTGCAGAAATGTATCGTGCATATCTTAAAGTTGAAGCAGTAAAAATGATGTTTCAGCAAAAGATGAAGAACATTAAAGCAATAGACAGTTTCATTGAACAACCAGACGGTTCATTTAAAGTCACAGATCCAGAAGGATTTGTTATTGTTGACCATGTTGGTAGAGCAATGAAGATTGTAGATAGATTAGAGTTTAGTGCGGCAAATTTCGCACCAAGGGATTAGTTAGATGTTAAGTAAGAAATGTAAATTACACTTAGAAGAAGTAGGCGAAACACGCTGGGAACATTTTAAACATGCAATGTGGGTTTCGTGGCAACTAGAAAAGGCCGCATATGCGTGTATGATACATGCGTTTGCTCCAAGATGGTTTACAACTTATGCTAGTGATAAATGCAGTCAAGTATTGCAATCGAGGAATACAAAATGATGGAACAATATAAAGGCAAATTACAATTAGTTAATACGTTCACAGAAAGTAGACTGTTTAGAACAAAACAAAATCAGAATAAAACAAATGTAGATGATGCGGCAGAGTTAACATTTGCATATATGATGATTTTAAATATGTTTAATAAAGACTATGAGTTTGCACCATTGGCATCAGAATATGCTGGGAGAACAATCGCATACCGTAATTTCGATTACTTTAGAACAAGCGGTACTGACTTGTATATCATGCTTAATCGTATAATAGGTAAAGAAGTTAGTGCAGATGATGAACGTGATGAAATAGCACTAAAGCGTATTAATTTAAAAAGACAAGAAGTTATAAGATATCTAGGTCATATATCAGCAAGTAAATCAGAACCTGGATTTGAACAAAGAATGCTGTTAAGATTTCAGCGTGATTTGAATATACAAGATGGAATGCTTAAATCTATGAGAAGACTTGTAGGTGATTGGGATAATCTAAATCAAAATCAGAAAGCATTAGTAACAACCAGAATGATGCAATATCTACGTAGAAAAGCAATGCGTAGTGAGTTATTTCCAGCATTACAGAAGTTCCAGAAGCGTGGAAATTATGTTGTAAATGACGAAAAAGACACCAAAAAGAAGATTTGGGACAGTCCAATTACTAAGGCCGCGGCGGCTGTAGGCGTAATATACGGTGCAGGCAAGCTAGGAAAAGCAATGGGCAAGACATCTTATCAAACTGGAAGAAATATTGGTGGGAAATACGGATCCAGAGGTAAATAAAACCCACTTTTTTGCAAAAAAAGATAAATAAAAGCATAGGGCACTACAATTTTATAATGCCCGAGGAAATAGTTATTTAGGAGAACTAAAATGGCAAAAGTACATGAAACATATTCAGCAGGTCAATTCCTTACTGGTAACTTAAATCACTTCACAGTGACTAAGACTGGTATGGCGGCAGGCGACATGAAAGCAATTATCGAAGGCACAGGAACACGTGCTACAGTAGTACTAGTTGGTGCTATCGATGGTAACGATGTAAGAATCGCAGTAGAAAACAACGGCGCATGGGATGCCGCTGGTTTAGACGCGGCTCTAGGTGCTGATTTCTCAGTAGCCGACTTCGATTACTAAGTTATTACCCCCCTGGACTTTAAGTCCAACCCACACTTTACGTGTAATTAAAAGGCCCTCTTTAAGAGGGTCTTTTTTTTGCCTTTGATTTACCTTATAAAATGATAAATACATATAACAAGAATATAAATTTATATTTGGAGAAAAAATATGGCAAGAATACATGGAGCCGCAAGTGCTGGTGAAAACTTATCAGGCAATATCAACTTTTACACATTGTATGTAAAAGGATTAGACATTACATCAACCGGTGATGTTTCGGACCAGTCACAGCAAAATTTTGATGACATAGTTAACTTAGTTTCATTAGTTGCACAACCTATCATTATGAATAACCCTTTATCAGTGTCACTAGATGGACTAGCTCCATCGTTAACGGGCGCTGGTATGCTATTTAAGTTTGCAGTAGAGCATGGTAAAGTATTTGAAAGAAATGGCGATACCACTTCTATATTAAAAGAACTTACTGAGGGCATTACCATTGACGGTGTTTCTTTGCAAGAAGGCGTTAATATAGAATATGTAATGTCAGACATTCTATAATGGAATGGGCATCATTAATTGACGACAGAGTACAAACAACAACTTGGGATATGGATCAGGTTGTTGATAAAAGCGTTGTCGAAGAAATAATGGACGAAGTTCATAGGCGTTCAGCTTCAAAACAAAATGTAGTAAGATACGAAATCAATATATTTGATTGGTCAGATACAGAATTTAGAAATCATTTCAATAATTTTTGTCAACGTGACCCAAGAACACCAAATGCACAATATAACACACAAGTATTAGCACCGTACCTTTTAGTATTTACTAGAAGAAAAGATGCACCTTGGAATAGAGAAGGTGATCCTTCTCATACTATTGATTTACAGACACAAGTGTACAATAGACATATGATAACTGCAATGGAAATAGGAATTGCATCTACTAATATTATGCTTTCAGCGAAAACTAAAGGATTGGACAGTGGATTTTGTAATTGTATGGATTGGGAATACGAGCATTTGGATAAGATTAAAGAAAAATTAAACATAGACGATATGAAAGACCTCTATGTTGCTGTTGGACTAGGAGTTGGTTCTACTAGTACTAGAAAAACATATAATCCTCATACAAAAGAAATGAATATGTCATATACTGATGTTGGAAATATGTGGAAAAATGAACCTAAACCAGAAAAGCAAAAATACATTAAATTCGCATAAAAAATTTCTGAATTAAAATGATAAATACAATCAACGGGATAACACTTTCCCTAGATTTGGAGTTTTATTATGGCAGGAATTGATAGCAAGTTGGCGCAGTTAGAAGCAGAAAGTTTAGAAACTCATGTAGCTGTTGCCCATGAAAGATTCAAAAACCTTGACACAAGTATTGTTAGATTAGAAGGTCTTATTGAGAAAAATGCCTCTGAAACTAAAGAAGGTATTTCTGAACTTAAAAAGATTATTATCTGGGCAAGTTCTACATTATTTGCTACAATGTTGTTAGCGTTATTAACATCTGTATTTGGCAGTGCGGTAGGTATATAATGCAAGTATTTGAAGTTCTCCAACCAGTAGAAGAAGCCAAACTAGTTTATGCTAGAAAAGGCAGACAAATTGTACGTAAGTACAGATGTTCATCTGGTAGATTAAAAGGTAAAACTGTATCAACTCCGACGGCTTGTTTTAAGCCAGTTGATATTAAAAAGAGATTTACTCTTGCTAGGACAAAAGCAAAACTAGGATCAAGGTTGAAACGAAAAGCGGCTATGACAAGAAGAATGAATCCTGCAAGTAGACGTTTAAAAACGTTGAATAAAAGGTAAGAGGTACTATTATGAATTTAAAAGAAGAAATACAAAAATCAATGAGAACTGAAAGCATCGATGACAAAATTGCAGATATTGCCGATTTGGTTGGAGAGAAAGAAGAAGTAGTTCGTGACAGATTGAAGACTTTAGATTTTAAACAGTATATAGAACTTGTCAAGGCTGTTAGAAACACAGAAATGGAAACATCAAGAGAAATTTTAGGTCTTGGAGTGAATGAAGAATTTGTAGATAATGCAAAGTACGGAATTGTACGCTACCCAGATACGGCAATTTCATATATTAAGAATGATGGCAATGGCTGGGAACACATCTACGACAAGTCATATGGGTTTAAAGGTCCTGTAGATAAAGAAGACTTGAAATATGCTAAGAAAATTGAGAAAGAAAAGATTCCATCACGTATGTTTAAAGAACAGTATTCAGCTGGTGGAACCCAGTCTCCTGGCGAAATGAGAGCATCAAAGGCCGCATCAGCGGGCGCTACAGCACAGGCACCAACAGCGGCAGATAAAACTAAAAAAGCACAAGCGATGCAACGATTAGGAAAAGATAATTTAGGCGGAGCAACTGCACAACAGGCGGCAGATGCAGTCACGCAGGCAGGACAAGGAAAAGCACTAACGCCAATACAGCGTAAAGCAATGGCACAACAAGCATCATCGGTTGATGCTTTAGCGGCGGATCCTAGAACTGCAACACAATTTAGAAATCTATTAAATAAACTGAACAAGTAATTTTAGGGGTATTGAATGAGATTAACAGAAGTTTTAGGTGGATTATACGTAATGATTAATGAGGAAGAGAGCGATTTAATTGCTAAATATTTCTCAGAAAATGAATATGTCAATGAAACACAATTATCTGAAAGAGAACAGATAATTGCAGAAAGACTGTCACACAAAGGTGTTCTTGTGCCTTCATTAAGAGGGTATAGGACTGTATAACGGAGGAAGTAATGACTGGACCAAGTAGAGCAGATGTAGGTGCAATGGCGAATCTTCTTAAAGCTATGAATGGCGATAAGAGTGGATTAAAAGCACAAACAGAAGCACAACAATCTCAGGGTGGGAACGAGATAGTGGATGTAAGTCCCGGTATAAAAACTGCGGACATCAAAGCCATGGAAAATATTATGAGAAATTTCCAAGGTGCTACGGCAAACGTTGCAAAAAAAGTTGCAACTACAATTAATGAATCTAAAAAAACACCAAAAGGTGTACAAGTAGGTATATATGCTGTTGAAAAAACAGACGATAAGGCCTTTAATATTGTTGATAGTAGAACAAATGACACGCTGTTTGAAGATTTAAGAGCGTATGAAACAGCATATATTTTAGTACATCATTTGAATGAAGGCAGAAAGATTAACTCACAAGAGATAACAAAAGTTATTTCAACCAATGCAGTATTCGAAAAATTCTATTATGATGCATTACAGCATAAAAATACATACAAGTTAGCAAAGAAGCGTAACGATTTTGGTAAGATGGACATAGCAGAGGCTCGATTTAGTAGAGCGAAAGCAGAAGCCTGGAATGCTAAAAAGCACGTTAATGAGTTGTATGAAGCTATTAAAACACAAAAACCACTAATTTAATTTAAAAAGATAAATACATAATATAAACATATTATGTAATGGGGCAATTACCATGAGAAGTACAAACTTTTTTAAGACAGATACAATAATGATATCGTCAAAACTAAATGAGTATCTCAAGTCAAACTTCAATTATTCAGTTGAAGGAGACTTGAAATCATTAAGCGAGGCTAAAGATAAGCTGGAATCAAAGAAACGTGAAATGCGTTCAGACTATCAAAACCGTGAGTACGTAGAAACTATGATGATGCTAGAAACAGTTAAGTCATTGTTGAAAGCACACAAAGAGCAAACACTTGACGAAGGTGGAAAACACAAATACGTAAGTGATGCACAACGTAAGGCTGTTCACGCTAAGAAGGCCGAAGAAAACACTAAAACAAAGGAACCAAAAATGGAAAATACAGATAAAAAATCTGCCGAGGTTTCTAATGAAAATTTAGAAGAAAGTCTTCTAGCACAGTTGAATAAACTACTAGAAGGTGACGCGGCTGAGGCTGAAATTACAATGGCGGCACGTGGTATCGTAGACGAACTACAAGACGTTATCGAAAAATTAGGTAAAATTCAAAACGACCAATTAGGTCCACTATCTGATGAAATGGCTTATACCCATGGACCAGACCAAGCAGGAACATTTAAATCTTCTGTTGATTCAGCGATTGCTAGTTTATTAGACTCGGCACGAACAGCAAAAGATTCAGTTAATAATGCTACTCTAGTTCTTTCAGGCGAAGCGGCATCAGATGATTCAATGGCACCAGCTGACAACGAAATGGGCGGCGACATGCAAGATGATATGGAAAGCGACATTACGGCAGATATAGCCGGTGGCGACGAATCTGCATCGGGTGAAATTGATGAACCATTAGGTCGTGCGAAAAGAGACTAAACATGAAAATTTCAAGTCTGTTGAACGAAGACGCAAACTACAATGCACAGATGCGTAATGATATAAATGCGTATCTTGTTAGACTAAAAGCAAATGATATTGGCACCGTAGGTACTGATATGATGGTAGATGAGTTGACAGACATGGGGTATAGTGTTACTCCAGAAAGTTTAGTAGATATATTGTCTAATAGCAAGTATGTTAGTAAAGTAACAGTCGATACCATTGATTTAGCCGGAGCCCCATCTGGTGGAAACAATGATAAAGAAAAAGACCGCGAAACAGTTAAAAAACTTGCTGTTAAAACAGCGAATAAGAGGATAAAATAATGGGCTTAATTATTAAAGGCGAACACAATATTATTTCTAAAAAAGAAATGGCAAATAAGGTTGCTCAGGATTTAGAAGATAACGCAAACAAAGGCACAGAAAAATTATCGGACTCACAAAAAGAAGTTCGTAAAGAAATTGCTAGTGCTAAAAGACACCGTGAATTTATGCAAAGAGTTGCAGACAAGAAAGCAATATCTACTAGAGAAGAACGTAAGATTGCAGAAGCGGAAGTTATCACAACACCTGAGATTATCACAGAAGCAAGAGCAGAAAAAGAAGCTATTATGGCTAAAAAGTCTGTGTCACTTGCTGAAAGACCAGATTTTGCATCAATGACTAAGAAAGAAATAGACATGTGGGCAGAAGAAAATTTAGGTTTGTCACTAGACCGAAGAAAAACTAAAGCAGATTTAATCGCACAAATTAACGAAAATTTGTAAGTTTCACTTGCATTCTATATGATTCTGTAGTATACTATTAGTATGCTACTAGAAAAATATAACTATCAACCCTTAGAACGTGTTAATGTGGATGGATCTCGACATTATCAAACACCTACAGGAAAACCATTACCGAGTGTTACTACAGTGCTGGATGCACTTAAGGACAAAACTGCATTATATGAATGGCGCAAAAGAGTAGGCGATGAAGAAGCAAATCGCATTATGAAACTTGCAACAGGTATAGGCACACAAGTTCACTTACATATCGAAAAATTTATACTTGAAGAAGATAGACCAAATGGGTCTAATCTTATTCATCAAATGGCAAAAGAATTATCAGACATTGTTATTGACAAAGGACTCTCAAACGTAGATGAAGTTTGGGGTACAGAAGTTCCTCTGTACTATCCCGGATTATATGCAGGTACCACTGATTGTGTTGGTGTATGGAAAGGGAAGCCTGCAATCATTGACTTTAAGACTTCTCGTAAACCAAAAAAACGTGAATGGATTGATGATTATTTTTTACAAGGTGCCGCATATTCGGCCGCACATAATGAGATACATGGAACAGATATCAAAACTATTGTTATCATGATGATTGGTTGGGATGCAGAAGCAGACAACATGGGCAATTATCAAGAATTTGTTGTAGAAGAAAACGAATTTGACAAGTATTCGCTACAATGGGCGAACAAGGTTCAAGAGTATTTTGATAAATACATGTAGTAATTAGGAGTTTTAGATGGCTACAACTAACGTTAAAATTTTACTCAGACGTGGACTAAGAAAAGAAATTAGTGCAGATACCCTTGAAACAGGAGAAATGGGCTTTGCTTATGATACCAATCAGTTATATGTTGGTATTGATTCAGCAATCAATGAATTACAGTTTGATCCATTTACAAATGCACAAGCAGTTGTTCAGTCTTGGTTAGATAGTGCAGACAACCCAGAACCAGGTTTAACTATTGATGAAGATTTAGTTATTCGTCAGGTTTCAGATGTTGATGCGTTGATAACTGCAATGGACACATCAGGTTCATTTAACGTACATGAATACGGACGTGCAAGACGTAACGTAGAAGTTGTAACAGAAAACTCTTTTAATCAAATGTTTGCAGACCAGCATTTACAATCGTTAGATGCGGCAACAGGCAGGCGTTCAAGTCTATTTAACAAAGAACTAAAAACAACAGCAGGTACATTTTTAAGATATCTTAAGACAGATTGTACATCATTCTTTATTGACTACTCATTAAAACAAACTGACGGCAATGTGACATATGTAAGAGTAGGACAAATTAAAGTAATTAATGGTGTTCCGCAAGGTATCAACCAAGTAAAACTTAGCGATGATAACACAGAAATTTGGCAAGATGATGGAGATAACATTGCAGAACCAGATGAATTTTCAAATATTAATTTTGATGCAGTAATTGACGGCGATGATATCAAGTTTAATTATACACAAAATGCAGGATTTGAAACAGATATAAGTTTTACGGTTAAAAGATGGACAATGTAATATGCGTGATAAAGCTACTTTGCTTTATGAGTGGCGACAGATAAGACTAGAACTTCAAAAAGACTTCTCTAAAAAGCAACTACAAGAAACTATGGATTGGTTTACAAGCCTTGATCCAGCAACACATGGCTTCAACTATGATGATATGTACACCTGGCCAGATATCTGGGAATACATCAATGAAGGTTGGTATACGCATAGTGGTAATGGTCTAGGGTGTTATTATACTGTAGATTTTGCATGTCCAGACAGAGATAACCAACTTTGGTTAGTACATGATATGTTACATGGTGATATGTACTTAGTTGCATATTGTGATGGATATATCTTAAATAGAGCAAACGGCCAAGTATGTGAATATGAAAAGCACAAAAAAGACTTGCATATTATGGAAAAGTTTGATAAAAAGAAGATTAATTCGACTCTTAAGGATCGGAAATAAATACATATATAATTAACAACATAAATACGAGAAAGCAAATGTTAAAAACAAAACAATATAAAGAAGGCGATATTGTCACATTAGTAATGACTGGTGGACAAGAATTGCTAGGTAAGTTTGTAAGTGAAAACGGTACAGATTTTGTCGTTAAAAAACCATTGACTTTGGTCTTTGGACAACAGATTTCGTTTCAGCCATTTACTGTAACAGGTGATAGTGAAGGCGAAGTTGTATTACGTGATGATAAAATAGTTTCTGTTTTGCAAACAAACAAAGAAACGACCAAAGCGTATCAATCTGCAACAAGCGGATTAGTTACACCAGACTCAGGATTAATAACGTAATGCCAAGTGCCGCAAGAACAACAGATAGTACATCAGCACACTCACCCTGTGGACCAGGTACGTGCGATGCAGGTTCTGAAAATGTAATCATCAATGGATTAAATGCATTTAGAGTGAATGACAAGGATACACCACACGGTGTACCGCCTTTTTGTACACCACATGTAACTCCTCTTGTTGTAGGTTCGCATAATGTTTTTGTCAATGGGCGTCCATTGGGAAGAGTAGGCGATTCGTTTTCATGTGGCATTAAAGTTGTTTCTGGGTCAGGAAATGTTATTGTAAATAGTTAGGATAATAAGATGGCTAGTGAAGCAGAAATTGAAAGACTATATCAAGAATTTGTAAATAGAGGCGGAGGACAATACACGTTTTCAAACGTAAATACCACGCCTGCACAGTATTATAGTACAACATCATCTGCATCACTTACACCAGGGCAAGAAGCATTATTGATAGCAAGACAAGAACAGTTTAATAGACAGTCTGCATTATCAACTATTGCCAGTGAAGTTGCAGGTAACAACTTTACAAATCCATATATTGGAAGAGCAGATAATAGTATCGGCATCATAAACAACTTTGCACTAAACCCAACGTTAGCAAATGTTACAGCGTTAGCAGGTGCTTTTGGGTCCTTTAGTGCTATAGAGCAAACAGCAATTTTTGCCGGCATATTAGAATTAACAGGTGTTGATGTAGGTAATGTAATTAAAGTATTGGGTATAGGGGCATTAGGCCTTGCACTATTTAATTCTTTAAAAACACATACGACAGGACAAATGAGTGATTTGCCGAAAACACTATCAGATGCTAGTGCTTTAGCTGGAATGAATTCTCAGTTTGGCGAACAAAAAGATAGTTGTTCGTTTTTTAATGAAATATTAGGAGTGCTAAGTGGTGGGTTTGATGGCACAATGGATTTTATTGATAATGCATTTGATAAATTAGGTGGGTTTTTACAACAATCAGGCATATCAGGAATTATAGACCAAATTACTAGTGCGATAAGTGGTGCAGGAGGCATTATAGGTGATGTAATTAATGCAGTATCTGGTGTTATAAATTCAGCGACATCGGCACTCAGTGGTATATTAGGGCAGATAGGAAGTATGGTAGGAAAAGTAACAAATGCGATTGCAGATGTTACAAACCAGATTGCAATGGAAGCCCAAAAGTTATTAGGTTTAGCAAGTGAATTACTTTCAAAAGCATTGGCATTATCAATGGCGGCGGCGGCATTAGATCCATGTCAAATGGCAGTAATACTTAATACAGGAAGTAATGAAATGAAAGGTGCAGTTAATAAACTTAATGCACCGATGAATGCACTTTCATCTATTCCTACATCTATTGATAGTAGGGCGGATGCTGGTACTGTTATTAAAACAATGGACCAAGCAAAACAAGAAGCATCACAATCTCCTGGAGTCCCACAATCACCATTTACTGAAACTGCAAAATTACATAAACCATTAGACGCATATTTGCATAATTTATTTGCAGAAGTTACGGGTATATTCGGAGACACTTTTGATACTATTAAGAATGCAGTAGGAGGAACAGTGCTTTCAGCTACACCTAAAACTGGCTCATTGCCATCGACATCAACTAATACACCAAAGACAACACCAACAATTATATCAAGTGATGCCTGGAGGCAATGGCAAGGAGCATATTCTAATACATTGTTAGAATTAAAAAGAGATATAAAACATCTAAAGATGTTTATTAACCAAGCAGTTGCAACAAAAACTTTTTCTACAGAAGAATTAAAGCAACAAGCAATCATACTTTCTGAACAATTAGCACAGGATGAAACATCGGTTTCAGTAGAATTAAAATCAGCTAATTCTCAGCTAGTTTATGAATCAGAAGGAAATAAATTTAGAATCGATAGCAAAGAGCAAAACAAACTAGAACTTTTGAATTCTAAAGTCGCACCACATACAACTAGACTGATAAATCGTATCAAACGAAATTATGCCAGTGCAGTAGTGCAGTGGAACTCTATAGACCAAAATGTTAGGTAATATTAATGATAGGTATTTTTGGAGATAGTTTTGCACATGAGAATGGCGCCATAGGCTGGCCAACTATATTATCGCAACTAAGCGATGAACCACAAGAAAACTTTGCACTATATGGAACTTCATTGTCTTATTCATATAGAAAACTTTTAGATAATATCGATAGATTACAAGAGTATTCTAAAATTATTTTTATATGTACTGAACCAGGCCGACTGCATTTAATCAACAATAGTACAAACCATGAATTACTTTACAATTCTCGTAATGCTACAGAATCTATGGCTTTAAATAATCAATTTAAATTTTCTAAATTTAACATTTCAAATGATGAAAAAGTTAATCTGCAAGTATTACATGCGGCACATACTTTACGTGTTCATTATCCTGATACATTTGATTTCGTTGATGATGCAGTAAAACGTGCAGTGAGTTCTTTACACGATAAAACATTGATTTTAAATACTAGGGAATTAGCTAACATCAGTAAATTAGATATGAAAGATATGATGCCAACTATAGATATATGGGAAGATTCCAGTCTAGGAAGAGTGTGTCATATGAGTCATCAACAAAATAAAGAATTAGCAAGATACATAAAAAGACATTTTGATGATGGACTTGATGTGCATAGTACACTTATTGATGCAAAAACACACTATACAGAATCGGCAACTCTGGCTCAAGCAGGCCTTAGGATGACAGCACCATGAAAAATAAAAAGTTAATCTGGATATTTGGACAAACATCAGACTTTAGTAAAGAAATTATTAGACAGCAACAAATTAGATATAATGATGATGTTGAGATATTTGGTAGAGACAATTTTGTATTTGTTGATACTCAAGGTTGTGTAGAAAAAGTATCAAGGATGAAAGTACCAGATTATATAATCATAAATCAAAAGTGTGATTTTTTACCAAAGGATGAACCTCCTCACTGGAATCAAGGACTTAAACATATAAACCAACATCAGGACCCATACTCATGGAAATGGTCATACCCAGTAACAGTTATTAATACTATATCACACGTTCTTAATGAAGTTCAATCATCAAATAGACGTAGTGGTAAAAAAGATATAAATGTTATATTCATTACAAGTTCTATCACTGTAACTGATAAGACTGCCGCATATAAATTTAAGTATAAAGATTATATTAGTATAAGACAGATGCAACAGCAACAATGGATGGCATGTAGCAAAGAGAATATGAAAATAGCATGTATGAGTCCGTCATACTTAGATGAAACTAATATAGAAGAATATGCAGGCCGTGTAGTAAATAGTGTACATACGACAATAATGGATAATCATATATTAGATTTAAGTAGAAATACTGATGATCCAATGCCATGGATAAAACTCTCTTAAATGATAAATAGATATAAGGAGTTTAATTATGCGTATTGAAGAAATTTTAAAACCAATGGAAGAAGGCGTCAATGACCCTCATATTTTTAAAGCAGTATTTTTTGCTGGAGGCCCAGGCGCAGGTAAAACTTTTGTTGCTAAAAAATTACTAAAAGGTACTGGACTTAAACCTATAAACTCTGATGACATTTTCGAGTTTATGATGGGCAAAGCAGGTAAAGAATTAACTCCTGACAATATCTATTCAGATGAAGGACAAAGAATTCGTAATCGTGCTAAAGAGATTACTGCGAATAAAGAAGCATCACATATCGCAGGAAGATTAGGACTTATAATTGATGGTACTGGCAAAGACGTTGCAAAAGTATCAAAAGCACAAGAACAGTTACATCAACTTGGTTATGACACTATGATGTTGTTTGTAAACACAAGTGAAGAAGTTGCACAGAAACGTAATCAGGATCGCCCAAGAAGTCTTCCTAGAGAACAAGTTAATAAGATGTGGAATTCAGTACAACAAAATCTTATGAAGTTTCAGCAACTATTTCGTGCAGGCAACTTCCACATTGTAGATAATTCTGGCGGACTTGAAGATCCAGAAAGAGCAGAAAACTTTTCAAAAGTTAACAATCAAATTGATAAGTTTCTTATTCAACCACCGTCTAAGCGTCAAGCAAAGCAGTGGATACAAGACGAAAAAACAAAACGCAATACTGGTCCATAATAACTATTGACATTCCTCACTAAATATAGTATTATTAGTATATAACTATGTAGGTGAATAATGGATCAAAACATACTAGAAAAATTTCAAAATTATCGCAAAAATATTGACTTAGAGTTTATTTCAAAAACTCACGTTCATTATTGTACCCCTTGTTATGGTGGACAAATCACAGAGCCTTTCTTTCGTAGTTGGACTAAGGCACATATGATGTATACTAGACACGAAATACCTTACTCAGTTACAACTAGTGCAAATGAATCGTTGATATCAAGAGCCCGTTGTCATATGGTTGCGTACTTTATGGCTAATCCAAAAGCAACACATTTAATGTTTATTGACGCTGATGTTAATTTTGATTGTATTGATATCTTACATATGTTGCAACATGATAAAGATATTATAGTCGGTGCATATCCAAAAAAAGATTTAGATTGGAGAGGCATAGAACGTAGAATACTAGGTGGCCGTGCGGATACATTAGAAGATTTGAAACAAGCAGGCGCCAATTATGCATTGAATTTTGATTGGAACATAGAAGAAGACAATTCACGTAAAATAAAAACTAAAGATGGGTTGGTAAAGTTACGTGACGCGGCAACTGGTTTTATGTTGATAAAACGTGAAGTAATTGAAAAAATGATTTCCGCTTATCCTGATTTGTATTTTAATAATGATTTGAATATGGATGAAGAATTTGCTAAATGGACTTATCTATTTTTTGATTGTATGCATGAACAAGATACAAAGCGGTATCTATCAGAGGACTACGCATTTTGTCGTAGATGGCAAGCATTAGGTGGTGAAGTTTGGCTAGACCCACTAATCAATTTAGACCATGTAGGGCACTTTACCTTTTCTGGTAATGTTGGTAAAATATTTCAACAAAATTCTTCAATCGAAGATGACATATAGTAAAAGAGGCCTAAGCCCCTTTTACTTTTTTGTACCATTGATGAAATCTAATTCTTCTTCTGTGTAAGGCCACATATCAAAAACTTCCATACATGTTGTGTTTAAATTCAGAAATCTCATTGGCTTTTTTATAATAGCCTCTACTTCTTAGTTCTCTAATTGCCATACAGTAACTTCTGTATTCCATTGCTTTTATAAATCTTTTAAACATCATTTTCTCTTAACATTAATGCTTTAGCTTCTTTGATATACCCTTGACGGTACAACTCACTTGCCGCTCTTGCACGACCGGCACTCTCACCAAACGCCCATATTGCCATAACCGCTGTTGTAAGAGCCATCTTTATTATTTCACATATTCTGCATGTGCTTCTAATTATCATCGTATTCATTATACCCATCCCTTAAGATTATGATTTACTGTAGTTTCACGCCTTTGTAATACTCGTTGTCTACGCTCTAAGTCAACTAAGTCGTGCGAACTAGCCAAGTAATCATATTCTATTTGTTCTATTGTTCTTGGTTTTAATTTCTTTAGTAATTTTAAAATAAACTTAAGCATTAAAATTCCTTCCGATATGTCCTAATCCGTGATATCCTTTTGGTCCATCACCTGTTTCTATCATTACTTGATAGGCATACTGCCAATCATTCTTGTATTCTGTTTTGGCCCAAAGCATCATGTCCTTTTGCAACTTATTAGAAGTTCTGGACGAAAAGACACTCACAAGGCCGCTGAAAAAGTTCAACGTCATTTACGTTCTCCGTATAAAATAAATTTTCTTTGTGCTTGAGGAAAGCAATACCCCGGTCTTTTCCGGCGTCATTCGTTTGTTGTGGCAGTCTGCGCCTGCCCTGGTCTTTCCCAGTGCCAATACAAGAAAGGACTTCTTGTATCACTTTTATTTATATAAATATACACGAATAAATGATGAATTAACAGTGTTTTTTCGACATTCCCGCTATGTCCTAAATGCAAAGCTACTTGCATACCTCGATAACCTCACTGCATATCAAAATAACTATTGATTTTTTATATTAAATATGTTATTATAACTAAGTAATATTACAAAAGGAGACAATATGCCAAAAGTTTTTTGTTCAAAGTATAATGAAGAATTGCCCGGATTAGAAAAAGCACCATTTCCGGGAGAAGCAGGTAAACGAGTACTTGAGAATGTCTCAGAAAAAGCATGGAATGAATGGTTAAATTTTCAAACTATTTTGATAAATGAGAATAGACTAAATTTAATGGATGAAAGTGCTAGGGCATTCTTGTCAGAGAATAGAGATAAGTTCTTATATGAGCCAGGCGAACTTGCTATGCCTGAGCAATATAGGGATCCTAATATCCCTGACCTAAGATAGAAAGATAGTAAATGGAAATTTCGATACAAAGTGAAAAAGTTCCCGTATGGGAATTAAGTAATGTAACATTACCAAATTTAGACGTACCTGCATTATATAACAATAGTACGGAAAAATTACTTCCAATGAGTCAAAAACGTGAGCCTATGGACTTAGTTGAAGGCAATGATAATCATCTAAAATTCCAAACAGAATGGCTTAGACATTGTGACACTATTCAGACATTTTTAAAGGATGGATCCGCATATAAAGAATGTATTGAATTACAGCCTATGTGGCCTAATGGTTTTGCAAGATTTGATTGGCCTAGACATTTAAGCTGTATACAAATAATGCATGACAGAGACGGTTTTAGTATGGGGTCTCATATTGATAACAGGACAGTAGTTGGAGTAGTTATTGTAAATTTACAAGATAATCCTATTGGTTCTGGTACATCATTTCATAGGTATACGGATCCTCATAATGTCGAAGACAGTTGGTATCAAGGACCTACTAAAAAAGGCACAGGCGTATTCTTTCTCAATAATTGGAATACCTGGCATAGTGTAAATAATAGCGGTGGTGGTGATAGACTAATTGCATATAACATTATACCATTATCGAATATGTTTCAACTTAACTAGGTGAATTGATGAAAAAGTTAGTATGGAAAGTACATCTTGTAGCAGACCACGTTAATGCAGGAGGAACTGTTAGTGGAGGAAGGCTATTTGATATGGCTGATGTATCGGCATACACTATGATTAATGAAACATTTTTAACAGAAAGACCGGACATTGCGGTAGTTACAAATAGTGCGGATGTTAAGTTTGTTGCTCCTGCATATGCATATGGCTTTATAGAATCCTATGCTGAAATTATAGAAGTAACACCTGCAAGAATAAATGTATCAATTACGATGCAATACCGAGACAATAGAAGTTTAGATTGGTATGACTGTTTTGTGGGAACTTTTAGTTTTACATGTTTAGATAAAGCGACTCGCAAAGTTTATAAAATGTCAAAAGAGGAAATGAATGAAATTAAAAGCTAAAGTTTTAGTTACCGGCGGAGCAGGATTTATAGGAACAGAGTTGGTAACCCAACTGTTGTCTAATGGGTATTCGGTTACAATACTAGATAAAAAAGATAAGCCCGAGAATATAGATAGTAGGGTAAAATATATTCAAGGAGATTTACAAAATGCGGCACGTTGTGTTATGGCATGTGCGGGACAAGAGTTTATAATTCATTTAGCCGCAAAGCCTCGTATACCAGAGAGTTTCCTCAATCCAGATGAATACTTTGATAATAATGTAACAGGTACACGTAATATTCTAACAGCCGCAAGTGCAGTTAGAGTACGTAAATTTGTGTTTGCAGGCAGTAGTTCAGTATATGGAAATAATCAAACACCCCATAAACCTTATCACAAACCAGACCCACTCAACTACTATGCTATGACTAAGTTGTTTGGCGAACATCTATGTAAACAATACAAGAATATGTTCGATTTAAATTATAATATTCTACGTTTTTTCACAGTGTATTCAGAGAACCAACCTAATTCTAATACAGGCGGACTGATGATAGGTAAATTTGGTAGACTTGCTAACGAAGGAGAGCCGTTAACGGTTCATGGCGACGGAGAATATAAGAGAGATTATATACATGTTTCTGATGTAGCAAAGGCCTGCATAGCGAGTATTGAATCAAAAGTAAGAAATGAAATATTTAATGTTGGTACAGGTACGAACATATCAGTAAATGGTGTAGTAGATATCATTAAGAAGTTTAAAGATGTTAAGGTATTACATGAAGCAAATCCAAGAGGATATGCTAGGGATACTCTAGCAGATATAAGTAAAGCAAAGAAGCTATTGGGATGGGAACCAGAGATAGAACAAGTACAAGGAATAACAAACACATACAAGAGGATATTTAATGAATAAACAGATTGAACCTATTAGAGAAAAACTAGATGAAAAGATTAAACAACTTAACTCTAGTAGGGTATTTAAAAAGGTCACACCTAAATATGATTTATCTTGGTATGTAAAATGGGCCGCATCAGTATTGATATTGGTTGCCACCTGTGCCAGAGCAACAGGTACTATACCACAGGTAGATTTGTGGTTCGGATTGTTTGGGACGATGGGTTGGTTTTGGGTAGGAATGTTATGGCACGATAGAGCATTGATAATGCTTAATGGTGTTCTTGTTACTTTAATTTTTTCCGGCCTCTTAAACTTCTATTTCGGAGCCTAGTTTGTTAAGAAAGGCATATATTCCACCTGGAGCAGGTATGAACTTCATAGCATTCCATTGCCTACATCTTGCTGATATCAATAAAATTATTAATTACAAATCGCATGTAAATGAATATTCCTGTGATTTTCAAAAATCTACATTATGGCCTTGGGATATCACACGGGAAATTAATGAATTTGAAATGTTATATCCTGATATAGTCTCTAGTCTGAAAAGTTTTAGAAATAAAATGTCTAAAGAACAATTCATCAAACTTGCCTTAAAACATAGAATAACAGCCGCTGGGATACGTGTTATACAAAAGAAATATTATTGGCTACCTATACATGATTACTCTATATTTTACTTGAGTTTTTATGGCAAAGATCCAGAATTTGATTTATATTTAGATGAACTTATGTCTCTTTGTTGGAAGATACACAGTGACGCAGGAGAGAGTCTTATATCTCTTACTCATTATGAGTTACCTAGAAATAATTATAACGTAGATACTATGCAAATTGATATCGAAGACTGCGAAGAATTTGTGTCTAATTTACTTTACGTGAAGCATTTAACACCAGCTAATAAAGACGAACCATTGCCTGAACTATCTACGGAACCTCGTAAGTTTATTAGACATGAAAAATCTAATGTAGATATCACTATAAGTTATAGAAAAATATTTATGGAGCAAAATGTAAAAGAACTAAGGAGGCTATATGACTTTTTTGGAATTGAAAACCATTTCCATAATAATGTAACTGAAATTGTAAAAGCATTTAGAGAATATAATCTTACAAATTTAAATTTAATTAGTTCTTTTGATTTTTCATCAGCACCTGGTTATGATAAAACTTTTATTCACGCTTGGGCAGAAAGGCATAAAAAATGAGAAGTTTAAAAGAGTTATATATACCATCAAATGTAGATAAATTTTTATCACATATGGCATTGTATTGTGAGCCAACTGGTACACTATTTAGGAATGCGATTGGCAAGAATAATCAATATAATACTCCTACAGAACTTTCGCCTTTTATTTTTAATGATGATGTTATTAAAAGAAAAATTAAATATGCTGAGTCACTGCCCGGTAAAAATTGTCCAATGTGTAATTATAATTTGCAATCATCTTACGATTGGTGGTATAGGTCAGATACATGGCACATAGATAAAGTAAGACACGAATATCCGAATGCATGGGGACATTCTCAATCATTCTTATCAGGTAAAAAAGTTGATATTGCTGAATTTGTTGAAAGGCACCGAGATAAATTTAACAGTGATAAACGTGAATTGCTATTGCAAAAATCTTGGGATGAAATAGGACTATATGATGTATCTTACCATCTTATTCCATTACTTGGATTTGAGGAAGAGATTGATAGATGGCTGACCCTTTGTATGAAACTAAGATATCAAATTATGATGAAGTCTGGTATAGATGTAAAGAATATTACTTATGTGCATCCGGCCCACCATTTCACTAAATTAGTAAAGCCAGCTGGAATCGATATGAAAACATTGGCTATTTCAATTTCTAAAGATGCGACATTGGTAAATGAGATAAATTCTATGAACAATACTAACGATTTAAATTTTATGAAGTCTTGTGATGATGCAAATGTAAACTTATCTGATGACTCTATAGATTTTAGAGATATATTTATTGATATTAAACCTGATGCGATTAGAGAAGTATATAAGTTTTTTGAAAATGAACATGTATTTGATAGTAAACCAAGTTACATAGCCAGTAAGTTTAAATCATACCATGAAATTAATTTAGGATTATTAGAAGATGCTAAAATCTGATAAACTAAAATTGTTAATTGTGGCACCAGGTGCGGGCAGTAACTTTCTAGGTATGAGATTGGGACTAAATGTAGCAGGTCATGTTAATCCTGATAAAATGCATGAATTCTTTTCGAACAGAGAATGCAGTAGTATATCTGATAAGGTAAGAGAACATTTCGGTATAGAAAATATAGGCGATAATATATGGGGAACAAATTACACTGAAAATGACCCAGAGAATTTCGATAGCTATATGGAACATACATTCCCAAAAGCTATGAAAATCTGTAATAGATTTGATACTAGTAACGTTTATTCTGATATAAAGTACATAAATAATTTGTTGGCTAGATTTGATAAAGTTAATAACGTGCATACTGACAAAGTATTAAACAATGCGATGATACATTCTTTAGAAAAGTTGCAATGGCACAAGTACACTCCTTTATATAGGGAACCTATTTATTGGCTGAGTAGTTTAGAAGCCTCAATGAATGAATATTATAATAGTCAAAAAGACTTACCAAAGTCTCATCTTAACAGACAGCCTATTGACACACCACAGTGGAAAAATGTATATAAGTTTATACAAGAATTCAATACTATCGCTTTCGAATGTCATAAATTAGAGGATGAAACACTTCATTCAATAGAACACTATCTGCCTTTGGCTATAAATACACGTGATAAACTATCAGATATAGCTAATATATGCGTTGTACATACAGAACAAAGTGTATGTAGTTTTGTAACAGATATATTAAATTTGAAACATATGCGGGAAACCATTTTAAATAACCAAAAAACTATAGCGTACATGTTGCCTTCAAATGATGATGAATGCAAACATGCTGATAATGTAGTAAGCTATAGAAAGATGTTTTATGATAATGACCCAACAGAGATACGTAAGCTATTTGTATTTTTTGATAAAGGAGAATACTTTGATAAAAATAGAGAAACAGAAATAAAAGCATTTAAAGATTATCATTTGGGTAATGTAGATTTTTATGTAAATAATTGGTTAGATAACAGCGAGGAAATACATGCAACTTGAGTTGATTAGTGAAACAGATAAAAGATTAAGACAAACTTGTGTTAAACATGAAATAGATGCGGCGACTGAAGGCCTAGTATATGATATGATTGCAAAAATGCAAGAACACGATGGTATAGGATTAGCGGCACCACAGTTAGGTGTTATGGAACAATTATTTGTTATAGGACACAAAGATGTTGGTTTTGTTGTTTGTATAAACCCAACATGGGCACCAACAACAGAAGCAAAATTAGAATCATTCCAAGAAGGCTGTTTAAGTTTTCCACATCTAGCACTAACAATAGAACGATACAATCAGGTACATTGTACATTCACTAATCTAAAAGGTGAAACAAAGACACAGTTATTTAATGGCGTATGGGCCCAAGCAATACAACATGAACATGACCACTTGATGGGCATAACATTTGATAAAAGAGCAAAGACAAGCCAATTAAGTAGAGCCCAGGCAGTTCGTAGAGAAAAAATAAAAAGAATTAAGAAAAAGAACAAGGACAAGTGATGGATTATTCTAACTATACATTATTAAGTTTAGGATGTAGTTTTACATTTGGTCAGGGTACTATTGCTGATTATACAGGTGGTCCAGAAGAAAGAGAAGTTTGGCGCAATGCATGTAATGAACTTTCTTATACTTCACATGTTGGTAAACGTTTAAAGTTTAGAAAAGTTGTTAACTTAGGTACACCTGCAGGCAGTAATGAACTTGCATTACTTAATATGAATACTTGGTTAGACAAAAACAAAGGCGAGAATGTTTTTATATTATTCAGTTTAGCTGATCCACAAAGAGAAATATTCTTTAAAAAAGTAAAAGATTATGGCGATAAGAGACTTAATGTTGATTCGTTAGAAGTTTTTAATGCATCGCACCCACATAATATTTCACCAAAAGCAATAGAGAGTTTTTACACAGAAATTAATACTGAGATTAATATGACATTCAAAAACTGGCTATTTAGAAAGCATTTAAGTTCAGTATTGAAGTATAGAAACTTACCACACTTAGTATTTCATTCATTTGATCCTATGGATATTAGAGTTAATAAACTAAAAAACAAATTTAGAATAGGCCAAGGATCAACACATTGGCATAATTTAGATATTATACCAGACTTTAGAGAGTGGATGGAAAATATAGAAGATGAACCTACATTTGCTAACTACCTAAGTATTAATCACATTAATGCTCTTAGTAAAGATGTATTTGGAAAAGCAATACATAATAGGTCCATATACTCAATATCAGATTACTTACATAGTGTATGTAAGACACACAAAGATGCATTTTTTACAGGTGTAGGCGACAACAAAGATAAGTATGCAGTAAGAGAGCATATGTCATGGCATGACGGTACGCATTATAATGCTACCGCTCAGAGAATATTGGGACAGTTATTGGTCTCAGAAATGCACAAAACTAACTAAAAATCAACTAAATACAATAGGGTATTATGTCAATACTCTTAAAATAAGGAGATTAATATGATGAAATGGATAAAAGATAGAACAAAAGAAAGAACATCATGGGACGGTGCAGTATGTATCGGACTAGGATTAATGATTCTATTCATGGCACCATTAGCCAAGATTGCGGCAGGTATTGCTGTAGCTTGGGGTGTTTGGACAATCTGGAAATCAGAGTAAGATTGTGAACTTCTTGTATGACACCTAGTTTTCGAAAAGAAGCATATCGAAGATTTTGGCTTGTAAAAGGCCATTTAGGTTGTCATACATGGCAAGATAAAGAAATAATAGCTATGCACGATAGCTATTTTAGAAGATTATGGAATAACGAATCCCAATGTTTAGAAGAATATGAAGAAGGATTTGAGAAAGCGTATGAGGAATTAATTGGAAAATACAGTCCCACCTAGATTAATACTTTTGTCTGAGTTTTTAGACCAGAGCAAAAGAAAAGAAGATGAAATTCACTTTTATGAAAAGGAACTCAAAAAGATTGAAGAAAAACTATATTGGCTACGTAGAGAAAAAAATCTAACAGAAACGATTATTAATATAATCACTCAGGAAAAAGTTGTCGATATTAAAGAAGAAATGGAAAAAAGATATATATCAGAAAAAGAAGAATAGAAACTGATATAGATAAATAAACAGGAAAGAAAAAGGCGAAGTTATGGATTTATTTTTATTTTACCTTGCAGTAAGTTTAATCATTACTTCGGGACTAATCATATATTTTAGGGAGCATTTACGAAAACAAATAGGTTGGTATTTACTGGGAATGGTTGCATTCATGGTAGTTACAAACTGGGATGAATATTGGTGGATGCTGTTTTTTAGTTTTGTTGTTTTTTTAAAAACTCCACCTTTTAGCATTGAAGACAAACTTATGGATAAAGCAAGTAGGTCTGATAACAAAGTTAAAAGATGGTCAGGAAGACAACATTGGACAGTGAAAACTGTCTTGTACATTATGGCTTGCGGGATAATGAGTGCCTTAATTACTTGGTTGAAAAATGATGGTTATTTTCATTTTTTCTTCTTTGGGTAGTTGACACTGGAATTTACTTGTGCTATAATACAACTTATGTTACCCGAGTTGGGTAGCATTTTTTTTAAGGAGGACTACTTATGAAAAAAGTAACACTAACAGGTCTGCTAGTTGCGGCCTTATTTACAACATCAGCGATGGCTGAAGGAACGTCTGTATCAGACGATATGACGTTTTCTCTATCACTTGAAAGAGCGATTGAGGCAAATACACAAAACGGTGAGTTTTCAGTAGCAAAACCACTATTTGGTATCACTGCATCTTACGGTGCAAAATGGGACATCGATGCTGATGGAAAAGATTTTTTAGATTTGAACAAGCAAATGTTAAACTTTTCATTCCCGCTACAAGATAATGTAACAATTTATCTTAAAAATGATTTGAACGATTCATTCGAAAGAACTGAATCAGTAATCGGAACATCAATTACATTTTAATTAATGTATTGACTTATATACGTTTATCGTGTATAAATAATATTGTAGACGTTGAAGCAACGTAGACGTATTCTGGACTGGGGGGCAGTACCCCACAGCTCCACCATAAGCACATTTACTGAATGTTTTTATGATGGGGCTGAACTAGGATCGACAGGTGCGAAAGTGAAGTGGAGTTTACCGGATGACTGCGTTATTGGTCAAAAACTATAATTGCAAACGCAAATTATGAGCCAGAAATGGCATTAGCGGCTTAGTTTTAAGCACGTAGGGGTTGATGGCTTACCTGGCAACAGAAAAGTCATATTTTAATTTGGGGTTAATAAAGAAAATATATGGCATACGTAGTAAACGAGAATTGTATTAAATGTAAATATACTGATTGTGTTGAAGTTTGCCCAGTAGATTGTTTTTACGTTGGCGAAGATATGTTAGTAATTAACCCAGACGAATGCATTGACTGTGGTGTGTGCGAACCAGAGTGTCCAGCAGATGCAATCATTCCAGATACATCGCCATTGTTCACGCAACGGTTGTATGATATAAATGAGAAATGGTCACAGCAATGGCCTGTCATTACAGAGAGAGAAGACCCTCTTCCAGATGCAGACTCACTAAACCCTGCAATGGGATATACAGGAGATAAGACAAAGTTGTTAGACGATTATGACTGATAACGAAAGTCTTTGGAAAGAAGCACCTAATTGGTCCCACAGACACCTAACTTCATACGAACATTATCTAACTGTAACTAAACGTGCAGATGCAGAGTCAGGGCAAAAGACCTGGATATATCGAGGCACAATAAAAGATATATGGATAAATCTTTTTGGATTTGATGATGATGGCATTCGCCGTAATATACATGGCAGTATTGTACATGTAATAGATGAATTATTTTCTAATAGTAATAAAGTTTGGAGCAATGAAGATTGGCTTAACACTGAACATTCACGTGATGATTTGTTAACCAAACCAAATGCGTTTTATCACATATTAGAAGAATTAAGAAATGGCCAAAAAATATATGACCCTTTAAATTTAGTTTGGTTTCCTGATTGGTATATGCCCGGTATAGTGGCGGAACAGAAACCTACAAGACCCATAACTCAATTTGAACCTACATTTAATACCGGCATTGCAAAAACAAGATGGAAAGCCCATATAGAACAAATGCAACAAGAATGTTTTAGTCATTTAACAGTACGTGGCAGATGGCAATTACATCCTGGTAACACAAGAATGCAATTAGCAAATGTATATGAAGGCAAAGTAAACGCAATCATAACAGATTATTCAAATGGTTATATAAAATCATTTTATCCAATGGTTGATGAAATGCATTTACATAAATTTGATGTTACAGGGAGAAAATTATCACTGGGCTATACAGGTAATGATGATTTTAGTCCACGCTCAGTCACTAGAACATTATCTCCTAAAAATACAAGGGCTAAATATAGAGAAGTACAGGGAGCCGCTATAACAGTAAACTTAGCTAAACCTACTACTTATATGCCACCTCGTTGTTATGAAAAGGTAGGCAATGAAGTAAAAGTAAACGGTAGCACAGTACTCAGAAATAATAATGGATTTTGGGAGTTAGTATTATGATAATAACTAAAAAAGATTATGGTTATCCTGTTTGGGTAGTGGAAGATGTATTCAAATTAGGTCTTGAGGATGCAGTATTAAAACAGTCTAATGATTTGCCATTTATTCCAATGGAAGGCAAACGTACAGACAAGACGGGCAAGAGAAACTGGATGAACCAGTCAAGTCATTCGTCTTTCCTAGAAGTTTGTGAATATTTTGACAGTAGACTTATGAAAGAAAAGTTTAGTGAAATTTGTGAAAAAGACTTTACAAATTTAGGCACACGAATCGAACTATGCAAAGATGCAAAAGGAAGTTGGTTACATAATCATTTTGATGATAAAGCAAAACTATTTACTTTACAGATATACCTATCAGACACAGACACAAGTACAAGTTTCATGAAAACAAATACTCCTGCTAGAAAGAATTCTGGTTGGTTCTTTGCAAATACTGGAACAGAACTACATGGATTGAAGCCTTTGCTAAACAACAGAGTAAGTATTATTGTAAACTATTGTGATGAAACCTGGAGAGATAGGACAGTAATCGTATGAAGTATAAAAATAGTAATCAACGAACAAAAGATTATCTTTCTAAGTTTGATAAAAACAAAGTTTTGCAAAACTTAGTTGGAACTGATACTCCCATAATATTAGACATTGGTGCAAATATAGGACAAACAGTAGATAAGTTAAAGACTATATGGGAACATGCAGTAATACATTCTATAGAGCCTTTACCAGATGCATATCAACAATTATACTTAACAAAAGGTAGATTACCCGGCGTTCATGTATATAATACAGCAATTGGTTCAACAAATGGTTGGCAAGATTTTAATATTAATAAACACCAGCCTATGCTCAGTGGATTTTATAAATTAAATGCAGACAGCAAGGATAGTATTGCTATCAATAAACCAGAGAAAGCCCATAAGAATTTCTTAGAATCTGAAACTATACAATTTCCAGTTATAACGTTAGATAAATTTACAAGTGAAAATAATATAGATTACATAGATATGATTAAAATGGATGCTCAGGGAGCCGAACCAGAGATATTAGAAAATGGAATTGAAACACTAAAGAATACCCGAATCGTTCTTACTGAATTATCATTTTATGACTTATATGAAAAGCAGTGTAGTTTTTATGATATAGAAAAAACCCTGATTCCCTTGGGTTTTGAATTATTCGATATCGCACATGTTAGTAAAAACCCAATGAATGGTCGTACAGATTGGGCTGATTTAATTTATATTAAAAAAAATTAAAAAAGTTGTTGACAATACCGAATCATTATGCTATATTAATAACATAAGCATCAGAGAGTTTAGCGACTCAATGATTGTAGTGCAAGGAAGAGGCTGTTACCAGACGGTCGAACTTGACTAGTTAGGGGTGGTACCCAGGTTCAAAGCTGAGAGGCTAAGAGTCACATCGTTCTACCGAACGGAACTAGGTTCCCTGGATTCAGAATGGTATCTGTGTCGAGGGGTTGGGGGTGTAACCAAGTCCCTCCTACTTTGCTTATATTTTCTGATTACAATACCAAGTAATCAAAAATTAAGAGACGGTTGGCAAACCATATTTTACTCACTTTCATTTTATATTGCTGACTGTCTCTTTTTTATTTCCCCAACTTATCAACAACTCAATTAAAAAGTGTATTGATTTAATATCTTTTTTGTGTTACATTCATAAATATGAAAGTAACAATAAGGTTACAACCAGGCATCAATCGAGCCTGGTCTAATTATGTGAGCAACGTGGTAAAGACGTTAAGCAGAAGGAGATAAAAAATGGATGCACTCACCCTATGGATGGCAATAGGTTTTCTATTTGCCGCATATTCAGTAATAGCAAACGATTCAGTACAAACTCTTGGTACTTGGATTGCATCAAATAACGAAAAATTTAATTGGAAGATAATGTGGGGAGCCGCAAGTGCGGTACTGCTTTATACTTTGTGGTATGGTTGGACAACTAATGGTGGAGATATTAGTTACGGACGATTAAACAAAATTCCATTTCAAGAGATTCAATGGTATCATGCCGCCGCACCAGGCTTACTATTGATATTAACAAGAATAGGTGTACCAGTAAGTACAAGTTTCTTAGTGTTAAGTGCATTTGCTAGTACATTTATATTAGAGAAGATGCTAGTCAAATCAATGATGGGTTATGCAGTTGCGGCTGTGGCGGCATATGTAATCTGGATTGGTGTTACTAAAATACTTGACGAAGCAAAACCAGTCGCTGAAAATCATAAAATGTATTGGCGAGTAGGTCAGTGGATAACAACTGGCTTTTTATGGTTCACTTGGTTATCACATGATATGGCAAACATTGCCGTATTCTTACCAAGACAAATCCCATTTGATTTAATGGTAATGGTAAGTGCAGTATTTGTATTTGGCTTAGGTTATATATTTTATACTGGTGGTGGTAAAATACAAAACATCGTAATTGAAAAACATAATACACGTTATGTAAGAAGTGCTACAATAATTGATTGTGTATATTTTCTAATTCTTTGGTTCTTCAAGGAACTGAATGATATACCAATTGTGGTCGTGAACTTGCTATGGCAACAATTACTGGTAAAGAAAAGTTTAAAACTGTTTTCCCTCTTGTGACCAAAGACTTCATAAAGATGATGATTGGCTTAGGTGCAAGTGTTGGTGTAGTTTTATCTATTCACTATATAATCGTTCCTAACGGTTTGCACTAAGAAGATAAATAACTTTATAGAACAAAACTAATAACTAAGTACGCATAGGATTTTAAAAAAGGTATAAGTGTGTCGGACACTGCGTAACACATTCTGACATTCCACAAAACAAATTTTAATGGAGCCCATTCTTCGGAGTGGGTTTTCCATTTGTATCTGTAACATAAATGATAAATACATATATGCGTTATTCAGATATCATAGAAGGTAAACTTACTAAAAAGGATCTTATTAAAGATAATAAGAGACTAGCCAACTTTATTCGAAAATACGAAACAGGACAACTGTTTGTAGCATTAGGTGGTGATAAGCCTACGATTAAATTAAAAAAAGACGATGAAGTTCTAGCTAATCTAAAGCAAGGTATTATACCTGATAAATTTGCAACACACGACGGAAGAGTAGTACGACTTACAAGTTTAGAAAAAACAAGTGAATTTGGAGGCAAAGGCGCAGGTTTTTCTACACGTGATGAGGATGCGGCACTTGGTAGTATTGGTGAAATGTTTGCAAAATTAAAAGGTGATAAGGCAGAAATACAACTAGACATTGGCGGTAGAATAGTTAATGTTGCTAAGTTTGTCACAACTCCTGGAACACCTAAGTCTGACTTTCATGCAGTGGATGCCTCAGGTAATGAAGTTGCTTGGATATCTCATAAGAAAGGTTCACGTGCAAAAGATTTTGGACAATGGGGCGGTATGAGTGACAGAGAAATGAAAACTGTATACGAAAGATTTCCAGAAGCAAAAGAAGAAATTCTTGCATTTGCTAAGACAGTAATCGATATGACAGATGGTCAAATCCCAAGAGCAACTACATATGCAAGAGAAATTAAAAATGGTATATTACGAGGTATAGCAATTTATGGTATTGGGTTTAAAGGTGAACCTAGTAAGCAAAATGTTGACTTAGTATTACAAGGCGATCCAGTATTTAAAGGTAACAAACTTGTATCAACCGGACCACATCACTCAAATGGTGAACGTGTAGAAGGCGAATTCGAACCAGTATTAATGGCGATGTACAAAGGTGATAGAGATAACTTCGGTGTAAAAGGCGCACGTTTCTCAGTATACCCAAAAGGTGGTAGAAAAATCACCAAATATATCTAAAAATCCCTATATTATCTCACTTTTTTCTACATAAAAAACTTGACAAATCCACCTAAAACGTGTATACTGTAAGTAATTATTAATCATACGAGAGGATATAAGATGAATAAGTTTATAGTAGCAATCATTAGTTCGTTGATGTTAGTTTCAACTGCACAAGCGAATTCAACAAGAGTACAAGCAGAGGTAACAGATAGTACTGCAATTACTCAACAAGTAGTACAAAAGACACCTTCACAGCAATGTAGAACAGTAGATGTTCCTATTTATGGTAGAACGCAAAGTTCTGCAAGTACAGGTGATGTTTTATTCGGTGCAATTATCGGTGGTGTAATCGGTAATCAATTCGGTGGCGGTAAGGGTAAAGATGCCGCAACTGCATTAGGTGCCATCATAGGTGCGGATACTGCCAATAAAAATAAATCACAACAAGTAGTTGTTGGTTACAAGCAAGTGCAACAATGTGATGTAATTTATATCGAAACAGTAGTAAACAAAACTGTAGGTTACAACACTACATTCCAAACATCTAATGGTAATAGTTATGTATATCAGACTAAAGACCAATGGAAAGTCGGAACTATAGCGTTTTTAAACGTTACTACAACACTAAATTAACTACAATCTATACGAAAGTATAACATAGAAGTTAAATTCTCCTTCTTAATTAGATAAATACAGATGAGGTCTACTAAGAAGGAGAAGATTATGTTATTTCCAATTATTACCTTTGCTACGGCTATTGCTATTGCGTTTATAGCCGCCTGGTTTTCAATCGTCGGACTCATGGCGATTTTTGCCGCCTCTGCGGTACCAGTAGCATTAATGGCGGGTTCACTTGAAATAGGCAAACTTATAGCCGCATCGTGGGTGTACCGTAATTGGAAGAGGGCTCCATTTCTATTAAAATTTTATTTGACAATAGCAGTTGTCGTTTTGATGTTCATCACAAGCATGGGTATTTTCGGTTTCTTATCGAAAGCACACCTAGAACAAGCCGCACAGGGAACGGCTAACGTAGCAAAGGTTGAACGTATTGACAATGATATTATCAGATTTAATTCATTAATAGAACGTACTGAAATAAAAATAGCTAAACTTGATAACGAAACTAGTGATGATTCATCTGATATCAATAGTCAGATTGATGCTGAACAACAACGTATGGATAATGCATACTTACGTATTCAGCCTGCGATTGATGAACAGTTAGACATTGTTAAAGAAGAACAAAGAGGTTCTGAGGATCAAGTAAAGTCGTATACTGAACAGATTGTTCGAATTGACGAAACTCTTGCTAAGATACAATCTTATGCTGAGAATGTAGATGATGAAAATAATGTGAAAAAGATACAGGCTATGATTGGTACAAAAGTAGATGGAAAATACGGATATATCACTGCTGGCAAAGTTACTGAATTTATTAAAAAATCAAATTCAGAAAAAGACAGACTTATTGCTATCGTTGAGGATATTCGTAATTCAGTAAACACAGATATTATCGACCAAGCACGTGAAGAAATAAAACGTTTGCGTGGCATGGCAGACAGAGAAATTCAAAATGCACAAGATAATATTAATCGTCTACGAAATCTCCTAACACAAGTTGGAGAAATAGACAATACGGATGAGATAACCGCTTTAGTTTTAAAAGTGTCAGAAACGGAACAGACCATCGAAAATCTCTATGATGAGAAATTCGAATTAGAAAGTGAAGTAAGGGCCCTTGAAGCAGAAGTTGGACCAATTAAGTACATTGCAGAATTAGTATATGGGGAAACCACTCCTACTATTATTGATGAAGCAGTACGTTGGTTAATTATTATCTTTATTTTTGTATTCGACCCATTAGCAGTTATTCTATTGATTGCGGCAAACTATAGTTTTGCTAACAGAAACAATCATGAAGGAAGACAGAATGAAATCCTAGACACACTATTTTCAAAATCTGAAAAGAAAACGCTTGACAAAACGACCTCAATGAGCGATAATAGTGATAGTGATTTAGAAGAAGTTATAGAAGAAACTAATGATGTGGAAGAAGTTAAAACAGAAAGCAAAGCAGGTGGCGTGTATTTAGACCCGGCAGAAATTGATTTAAAAAATGTTGATGAAAAATCATTGAAAGAAATTAAATCAAAGGTTGAAAGGGAAATAAATACTAAAGCAGAAAAGAAATCAGGCTGGCTTGATGGTTTGAATAATAACAATTAATAGAGAAAGTATAAAAATTGTCCGATAAAAAAGATTATCATTGTTCATTTTGTGGAAAGCATAAGAATGAAATCAACACCTTAATTGCAGGACCGGCAACGTATATCTGTAACGAGTGTATTGACCTTTGTCATTCTATCGTCCATGAACGTAAGAGCGTAGATAACAAGACAACAGAAGTAAACAGCGATATTCCAACTCCTGAGGATATCAATGAGTTTTTAAATGCTCATGTAATTGGTCAGGATGAAGCTAAAGAAGTTTTGAGTGTTGCTGTTTACAACCACTATAAAAGAATTAATTTACCAGAAGATGATGATGAAGTAGAGTTAGAGAAATCTAACGTAATGATGCTTGGACCAAGTGGTACAGGTAAAACTCTCTTAGGTAAGACTATCGCAAAATTTTTAGATGTTCCTTTCGCACAAGTAGATGCAACTACCCTAACAGAAAGTGGGTATGTAGGTGAAGATGTTGAAAATGTAATACAACGTTTACTTATGGCATCAGACTTTGATATTAAAAAAGCAGAACAAGGTATTATCTATATTGATGAAATCGATAAAAAAGCAAAGAAGGGTGAAAGTATCTCTATCACTAAAGATGTTAGTGGTGAAGGTGTTCAACAAGCCCTATTAAAAATTGTTGAAGGTACGGTTGTACGTGTTCCACCGGGTGGTGGAAGAAAACATCCTGGCGCAGAAATGCTTGAAGTTGATACAAGCAAAATCCTGTTTATTGTCGGCGGCGCCTTTGTTGGTCTTGATAAAGTAATCAAGCGAAGATTAAATGCCAATGGTTCAATTGGCTTCGGCGCAAGAGTTATGGCACAAGACTCGGCAGATGATATGAGAGTATCAGAAGAAGTATTACCAGAAGACGTAATCCGATACGGTATTATACCAGAGTTCATGGGACGTTTTCCAATACTAGTAGGTATCAACGACTTAACTAAAGATGAACTAAGTCGTATATTGACTGAGCCTAAAAACAATCTAATGGCACAATTTAAGAAGATTTTTAAATTAGATGGAGTTGAGTTAAATTTAACTAAAGATGCAATAAATGAGATTTCTGAAATAGCAAAATCAAATAAGACAGGAGCAAGAGGTCTTAGGAGTGTGTTAGAAAAATCACTATTGAAATTACAATTCAAGTTGCCTAAACTTGCTAAACAAGGGCTTGTATCAGTAGAAATTACAGGTGATTTTATTAAACATAACAAAGAACCGATTTTGGTATTTACAGAAGAAATAGGGGAATCAACAGGAACGAATGAAGAAAAACTTTAAGGAAGAACGAGGGCGAAAGCCATTCGTTGTAGCCAATCAACGTATTCGTGCAGATGAATTACGTGTAGTCACAGACACCGGTGAACAACTTGGTGTCTTATCAAAACAAGAAGCACAGCAAAAAGCGGATTCAGAAGGATTAGATTTGATTCTAATTGTTCCAGATGCAAAGCCGCCAGTTGCAAAAATCATTAGTATAAATAAGTACAATTACGAAATCAAAAAACGTGAAAAAGAGAAGGCAAAACTAGCCAGACAAAATTCAGTTGAAGTTAAAGAAGTTAAGTTTAGACCAGCTATAGGTGAGAACGACCTAAAGATGAAACTTAACCAAGTTCAAAAGTTTATTGATAAAGGCAATAAAGTAAAAGTGACAGTACAAATGAGGGGCAGGGAAAATTCTAAGGCAAGTGATGTGTTAGAGTTCTTTAATTCCCAAATCTCTGAGTATTTGAGTAGTTTCAAATACGACCTCCCTCTAAAAACAAACGGGAATAGGATAATAGGTGTAATAATAAAAAATGACTAGTTACAATAATAGTTATAATAAGAATAGACAATATAAATCAAACGATAGAAACGACTTTTCACAAACTAATAAGTCGGGTCTAACAGTAGAAGTAAGAAACGGACAATTTGAAAGAGCATTACGTAAGTTCAAAAAGAAAGTACAAGATGCAGGCATTATACAAGAGGTTCGTGACCGTACTGCTTATGTGAAACCAAGTGAGGTTAAACGTAAAGCACGGGATGCCGGAAAGAAGCGTTGGTATAGAAAACAAAGAACACAAGAATTGGAATAAAAAAAGGCCGCATAAAGCGACCTTTTCATTTCATGATTATTTTGTATTAGAACAAATGATTATCAGAGAATTCTTCAAAGATTGGTTGACTGTCGCTAAAAGAAGACATTTGAGAACCGATAGCAGTTTCGATAGCAGTCATAGTTTCATTGTTTGGATAAACAATAGTAATTTTGCCTTCGAACTTATCAGTAGTCAAATCTTCTTTATACTTAGTATTATCAGTCAAGTCAATTCCGTTATCGGAAAGAATTGTTCTCATTAGTGAATAATATGTATCATAATTATTCTCAGAAATCAGTTGTGCATTATCATCATACTGTTTTACAATATGTGGGTAAAATACTTTGGTTTCTTTAATCATAATAGGTGGCCTCCTAAATGTGTTTGATTATAATGTTATTTATCAAAATATGAACAAAGGATGAATAAATTGAATATAGATTTAGAAAAATTAACACTAAGAGAATTGCAACAAGAAAGCACAAGAGCATTGCTTACTCAGGATGGAACAAGTGTTGGTATCTCAAAATATAACAAAAAAGCACACCACAATAGCCAACTTTGGTATAAAGCAGTACTTGAAGATTATATTGGAAAATATGGTGGATTGCCGCGGGATGCGGGACCATCTAAGGGAATTGAACTTTTTTCAGAAAAACTTGAGAAAAAGACTTGACATTTCCATAAATAATCATTATATTAGTATATATGTACAATAGTGTGCATAAATAACTGTGTAGATTGCTTGATAGGGTCTACACTTTAATCAACTTGCTTAACAAAGGAGTTAACAATGACAAACGGACTATCTATTTTTAACCAGTTACGACCTGTAACTGTAGGCTTTGACAACATGTTTGACCATTTTGAACGTATGTTCGATGGCGATGTTGCAACATTTCAAACCCAAGTAAACTTCCCACCTTACAATATCGTAAAGACTGGAGATTTCACTTATGATGTAGAACTAGCATTAGCTGGATTCTCAAAAGATGATATTACAGTTGACTATGCTGATAACATTTTGACAGTTAAATCTGTTAAGAAAGAAAAATCAGATGATGATAAAGACGGTGTTCTTCACAGAGGTATCTCTAAAAGAATGTTCTCTAAAGCATTCACTATTGCAGATGATGTTGAAGTGAAAGGTGCCGAGTTGAAAGACGGGTTACTGAAAATATCTTTAGAACGTATCGTTCCAGAAGGTAAGAAGCCTCGTAGTATTGAAATCTCATAGTAGAAAATATTACTTCATAAATAGAAGCGAGGTTTCCTCGCTTCTAACCAGATGATAAGGACATTATAATGGCAAAGCACATAACAGTATGGTGTCAACCAAGGTCGGGATCATCTGCATACTGTAATTACTTAAAAACAACTGGACAAGTTAAATCTGATTTAGCACAAGAGATTATGTCTGTACATGGTGCATGGCCGTCGATATGCAAAGAGGAAAATCCCAATACTAATAACTCTGAATATCAAGCAAGTCATCCATTTGATAATGAATTTAAGTGGAAATGTGACAATGAACCAAATAATATTACGCATCATTTAGATAATCATAATGATGAATGGGTTTGGACTGATTGGAAATCTACCGAAAATGGTATTACTCCGTTCTATAATCGAACTATTCCAATGTGGTACATAAAAAATCATTTAGATGGAATAACGAATTTGCTTAAGTTGGCAAGAGTATCCGAGGCAATCAAATTGTATGATTATGATGCTAAACTTAATCCAAGAATTGCATTCGAGGATATCAAGTACGATACCAAACATCACATATTGATTAGAGATCCTTTAGATAATGCACTAAGTGAAATAGTTGCACAACTTACGATGGTTTATCATAAGGCTAGTACAGATGAAACTTCTACATCAATAAGTGAATGCAATATAAGTTTCAATCCAAACATTAAAAGAAAAATGCATCAACCTACTCCATATGAGTGGGTCCATAGATGTTGTGAGATAAACATTAAATTACTGGAAACATTGGGTGATAAAGTAAATAAAATAGTAAAGTATGAAGATATAAACTTTACTGGTAACAAATTTAAGAAGATACATACAAAAGCAGAAAAGATTGCTGTATCAAAGGATATGGAGCACATAGAAGACATGTTAAGTAATTATCAAAAAAGACTTGATTCACTTCTGTAATGGTGCTATAATTCAGATAAATACTTAAAAGATAGTGAGGTAAATAATGCAAGTAAGCAACGAAACAGATACTATTGTTGATGCTACAACAAAAACAGTAATAGAACCGCCAAAGCGTTTCTATGTTGTTATGCACAATGATGATGGTACTCCAATTGAATTCGTTGTGCGATTATTAATCGAATTATACAGGCATGATGAACAGACCGCAGAAGACTTGGCAAACAAAATTCACGTAGATGATAAAGCTATAGTTGGTATGTTTAACTTAGAAATAGCAGAACAAAAGGTGGAAGAGACTCACGGAGCAAGTAGGGCGCATGGTTACCCATTGACGGTAACATTAGAACCGGCGGACTAAACAAGTCTGCCCCAACCGAGACTCACAATGACCACATACAAATTTTTACAATACAATACAGACAGCCTGCGATTAGGTTGGGATGTATTAGAAAGACAAGTCGAAAAAGCAGACATAATATTATTACAGCGTTTTCCAAAAGAAGAACAAAAGAAACTATGCAATATAATTGATAGAGTTTTTATAACAGATAGTGTAGGACCGAATCAATTAAGTTTAGTAATAGGAAAAACTGAAAAAGTTTCTTCCATAGGTAGTTTGGAAACAATCACTTTACCAAGCCAACAACTTATTACTGCAATCGCTAATCCATGGCAAGGATGTACAGCGTTGAAGGGAGTAATAGGATCAGTTAATATCATATCAGTACTTCCTTGTTTTCCAGAAATAACAGGCGAGTATCCTGTATTACAAGAAGATTCGATAAAGGATGTAAAATTTCTATTAGAAAAATATAAGGATAGTGAAACGATAATTGCAGGAGACTTCCATATGGCGCCGAATAAAGAAATGGATGACATGCTAAAAGAATATGGATTTACCAGTTATTTAGATAATTATGACACATTTAAATCTAGGGAAGGTATGATGAATTTAGATAGATTAATTTCTAATTTTGCTATTGACATTTCAGATATAATAGTGCATAATACAGATATAGATATAGAACAAGGACATTTTCCTATATCCTATACATTAAATTGGGATACGGCAAAGACTAAAAAATCGAGGACATAAATGAATCTAAAAATCTTAAACGAACTGGATAGAATTCTAAAAAGTAATCCAAGTTTGCAATCAGACAAGAATACATTCTGCCAAGTTGTCAATGGTGTATTTGATATTGAACTAAGTCAAATCAATGATACAGAAATACATGCATTAGCAGAACAGATTGATAGAGCAGTGTTATCAAACTATTTTAGTAAAGTTTGGCAACCCGAAACAAAGAAATACAAATACAGTGGACTAGCTATTATTGATGAAGTCAATAGTATGAATCCAGACAATGTAGTTGATATTGGTTGTGGGTATAACGAGTTCAAAGGTAAGATTAAAAATCTAATTGGCATCGATCCATATAATGATAGAGCGGATGTATGTGTACACACATTAGATTATAACCCGGATGTTGAATTTGATGTTGCTATATGTTTAGGTAGTATCAATTTCGGTAGCAGTGATAAGATACTTAATGAACTTGAAAATGTAGTAAACATGGTCAAGTCAGGCGGTTTCTTATACTTTAGAGTTAATCCTGGTATTCAACATGATAAACCAGCGGCTAAATGGATTAACTTTTATGATTGGGATCCAATCTTCATTTCAAATGCCGCAGAACATCTTAATTGTAATGTACTAACACTACGACAAGATGAAGGTGACCGTTTTTATTTTGTTTTACGAAAAAAATAGAAAAAATAGCCTTTAGAATTATATTAGCATATAATTATGATAAATAAAAGTAATACGGAACCGTATTTCAACATGTATTGCAGAGTTGCAGAACATGTCTAACCCTCAAAAAACTTTAACTTTTGAAGAAAGGTGTATGGGCATTACTTTGTAATATCTACTCATATACTATTCTTTAAAAAAACTAAACTCACAAAGGAGAAATATATGTTTAGAAAACTACTAATGACAGTTGCATTGACATTTGGTCTTGCAACATCGGCATTGGCTGATTATACATTGATTGTCCCTCAGGAACCTGGTAAAGGTACTTCTGTATGGGGAGAAATCATTGCTAAGAACTTAGAAAAGTTCTTACCAGATGGAGAGAAAGTTGTTATTAGACACATTCCAGGTGCTAGAGATATTCCTGGATATAACAAGTTCCATAACTCACTAAGATTTGATGACAAAACAATCATGGTTGCACATGGTGGTAACGGTGTATCGTTTCTATTAGATAAAGTTGATTACAATTATTTTGAATATGACTTAATTGGTTCAATGAACAATGATATCGTTCTTGGTAAACAAAACGGTAAAGATGAAAAAACAGGCACGTGGATTATTGCTGGTGGATCAGGCTATGAGCCAGATGGCGCCGCTCTTGCTATGCTTGTTTGTGGACCACAACCAAACGGTTCAATCGATGCATATTTAGAATGTTGGAGAGAGCGTGTTAATTGGATTAACGGTGTTGCAGGCGGAGAAAAACGTCTAGGCTTTATGAACGGTGAATTTGATGTAACAAGAGAATCACCAGCGGCATGGAATCGTTTTTACACAGACGTTGAACAAGAACTATGGTTCACACATGGTATTTTGGACTTAGAAAACAAAGTACAAATGAATGATCCAAACTTCCCAGGTTCTCAAATGGAAGATGTATATGAGAAGTTATGGGGCGAAAGACCATCAGGTGAGTTATATGAAGCATACCGACTTACTCGTAACTGGCGTGATGTTGTTCAGAAATCATTATGGGTAAACAAAGGTAATCCAAATACACAAATCCTACGTGACGCATTGCACGAAATGATTAATGATCCAGTAGCAAGTGCAGAAATTTATGCTAAAACTGGAACGTATCCTTGGATTGAAGGTAAAGATGGACAAAAAATGCTTGACATTATGAAGTCATTGATTACAGAAGACGCATTGAAAAATGCAGTTAGATGGAATCAAGAAGCATATGGTTTTCCATCAATCTACAAACCAGAGCTACTAGAACAATAGGAGAGTAGCTTATGGAATTCATGTGGATGGAATATGTAATGTGGGCTATGGCCGGCACCGTGTATGGAATGCTAATTGGTATTATTCCTATCGCAGGTGTTACCACAGCACTAATTACTGTATTCAGCATGGGTGCATATTTTATGGCCGACCCCTACTTGGGGTTGGTCTTTCTGACTGCAATCGTGGCAAGTTGTGCCAGTGCAGATAGTTATACAAGTATTCTTACTGGTATACCTGGTGCAAGTACGACTGCGGCCTGTGTTATTGATGGTTACCCTATGGCTAAAAAAGGTCAGGCGGCAAGAGCAATGGGAATTGCTATAACTGATTCTACATTTAATGGAGTTATATTTGCGGCATTGACTTTCTTTTTACTTCCTTATTATGGGAAAGTAATTGTATTATTTGGACGTCCAGAGTTTCTGGGCTTCATGACAATGGCCCTAGCCTGTGTAGGCTTTGTGGCAAGTAAAAATGTTTTCTTAAGTATCTGTGCTATTATCTTTGGATTATGTGTAGGTATGGTAGGAGAAGATGTTGTAAGTAATCCTAGACTAACGTTTGGTTGGGAATATTTACAAAATGGAATAGGTATGGTAGTTTTACTATCAGGACTATTTGGAGTTCCAGAACTATTAGATGGATTTAAGAAACAATTAAAATCAGCGGCACCACCAATGGAAGGAAGTTATTGGGAAGGCCTTAAACAAGGCTTTGGTGATTGTAGAAGACATTGGAAAGATATGTGTAGAGGTGGACTAATTGGATTCGTAACTGGCTTATTGCCAGGTGTAGGAGGAGCAGTAGGCGACTTCTTAGCATACGGTGCCACAAAAGCCGCACACAAAGAAAAAGACCAAGAAATTCCATTTGGTGAAGGTAATCCTGTAGGGTTACTAGGCTGTGAAGGAGCCAACAATGCACAGAAAGTATCTAGTATGATACCTGCTTGTTTGTTTGGTATACCTGCGGCACCATTTGCGGCCATGGTTATGGCAATATGTATGTACTTTGGTATGGAGATTGGTAGACCAAGTCTATTAGAAGATGTCAACTTTACAAACAGTTTAGCATTTGGTTATATTTTTGGAACAATTGGTGTGGCATTATTAAGTATAGTTTTATACAAATGGATTCTTAAAGTATTAGAAGTTCCTTTCTGGATTTATGCAACATTTATTTTGATAGTCATAACGTGGGCTAATATGCAATACACAGGTGGATGGGAAGACTTTGTTCTACTCGTTATCTTAAGTGCTATTGGTGTAGTATGTAAACACTTTAATATTAGTAGACCAGCAATTCTAGTTGCATACGTTGTAGCATTTAAAATTGATGAATATTTTTGGGGAACACTACAGTTGTACGGTTATAAATTCTGGAAACCAGGATTGAGTTCGATGTCAGACTTTAGATGGTTTGATTTATTCAACATTTATAATCATCCTATTTTTCTTGTATGTATTCTTATAGCTTTAGGTATATTCATAAATAGTCTTGTAAGAAAAGATAAAGGACTCGATTATACATGATACACAAAACAAATTGGTCTAAGACCTTAAAAGATCCATCTGAATTCGAATCGAATTGGGATTGGACAGTAGCACATAGCGAATATCATTTTGATGATAACAAAGTTGATAAAGAAGGTGAATGGTTTAAGGTATTAGGCCGATTTGATAATCCAGATTTGTGGAAAGAAGATAGAGATAGATTAGTTGAGCAATCAATAAAAGCTATTAATTGGGAAACTCGTAAATTCTACGGAGATAGAGAAGACGAGTCCCCAATGTTAAAACAAGAAGAATATGATATTGCACAAGGTGGTGGGGATCCTAAAAAACTTATGCTTACAAATATGAAAGATGAGTTAGAAGATTATCCAATGCTTGTTAAAATGAAAGAACACTTTGGAGTAATAGGCGGAAAAGATGAATTAAAATATCGTGCCCATGTGCAGTTAACAGGTCAAATGTTTAATTTACATATTGATAAACTATGGGACAGATGTATCGATGATCCAGAACAAGTATGTCGTATTACATTTTTCTTAGATGATTGGAAACCAGGACAATTTTATATGTATGGAAATTGTATCTACGAAAGATGGAAAGCTGGTGAGGCTCATATTTTTGATTGGGCTAACGCACCACATGCCACTGCAAACGCAAGTAATTTCCCTAGACCATCTATTCAGATTACAGGATTAAAATCTGAAAAGACTAGAGAAATTATCGCTAATGGGTCACGTGATACGATATGGCAGATTTAAATGCTAAAACGTCATTGTATGTTTCAGCCACTTCGCAAGTGTATTGTTGGAAAAAGTTATGCTCCAGAGTTTTATAACTTTATTGAAGACAGTGGCACAAGAAGTAGATGGCAACGCATAGCGGAAGAAACAGAAGAAGATTATCAACACCTAATTAATTTGCTACATCAGTTTGATGTAGAAACAATTAGACCTGTTGTAGAAGAAAAAGCAGAGTTTGTAAAAAGAAAAACCAACAACGCATTCTTTAAACAATATGGATTTCAAAATGGAGAAACGGACTTTCCTACTTTTGATTGTCTTTTGCCTCCACCAATGGAACCACGTGATTGGTTTATGATGTTGGGTGAACAATTTATACATTGGTTGAAACCATATCAACTACCACAGTATCAAAATATATTAGACTTTGTACAAAGTCATGGTAATTCAATTAAACATAGCGATACAGTGTTAAATGCTGAAGGCTACATCACTAAGATAGGTACAAGAATCACATATAGTTTAGGAACATTTCAAAACTTCCCATTGCCAACAACAGAATTTGATAAGTTTGTTAATGAATTTGCAAGTGAATATGACAATAGATATTTTGATGTTCTTGGATTCCAAGATGGAGGTTATAGGCCACTGAAACCAGGTGTGTTATTAAGTTTATACGAAGCACCACGTTATGCAAGTACATTTCCAGGATGGACTGTCATTAGTGTGTTAAATGATAGTTGGGCTAAAATGGATAAGTGGTTAGAATATAAACAAAGTCGTAGTTGGAAAATGTGGAATAAAGATGCTGACCAAGAAAGAAAAGAACTTGTATATGAATGGTTAGACAACGGCTGGCAAGAATATTGCAGTCGTAATGTATTTGATGCAAACATATTAAGCATAGACGAATCAAATGTTATAGTGTTTAACGACAATCCACAAGTAAAAAAGAAGTTAAAAGAAAATGGAATTGAACAACATATCAGCCACTTTCGTCATAGGTATTTTTGGGGCGGCGGTATACATTGTATTACAAGTGACATAGACCGAGAAGGTGAATTGGAGAATTATTTTGGACACTAGAGTAAGAAGTCTTGTTAAAACTGTATCTTGGAGATTAACAGGAACTCTTTGTACATTTTTAATCAGTTATGCAATACTACGTGATTTAACTATCAGTGGTTCTATTGCAATCATTCAATTAACAGCCAACACTATAGTATTTTATATACATGAACGTATATGGAATATAGTAAAATGGGGTAAACGTTGAAACCATTATTAACAATAATGACAGGGCCACAGGGAAGTGGTAATCACTTATTCAGTAAAGCACTAGGACAAAATAAAAATATATTCGTATGGCCTGCATTGCAAGAAAAGTATTGGGAAGGCCATGATTTAGAACCCTTTGCAGAGTGCTGGAAAGATCCTTTAAAACTAAATGATTTTGACTGGAAACAAAGTCAGTATTTCATCACAAGTATCAGTTGCCCATATTTTGATGATGGTGTAGAAACTATTCCACAATATAAAGAATTCATAAATATAGCTAAGAAATTTGCTGATATTCAATTTCTAATAATAGGCAGAGATAGAAATATTATTAGATTACAACAAGAACGTGTGAGAGGAAAACACACTACTCCTGATTTTATGTCACAGATAGATAGTATAATTTTTAATTTTAGGACTATCTTTGCAAGCCAAGAAATGTTATACTTATACAAGTTAAATTATTTACAATGGTTAGAAAAAGAATTAGGATTATTGGATAGTGAATTAACAGAAGACAATATTAGATTACTAGAGATATTATCTAAAGACGCAAACGAAAAATATATCTCACAAACAGAATCAGAATTGGATAAAATAATAAAATTAGCAAGTAGTCGGAAAGGGGCAATATGAAAATTTTAATATTTGGTTTACCGGGAAGTGGCAAGAGTACTCTTGCAGAACCACTAGCAAAACTTCTTGGAGGCGTTCATGTCAATGCAGATAGAGTACGAGAAAAGTATGAAGGGCATGATATGAGTAAGTGGGACTTTAGTCCCGAAGGACGTATGAGACAAGCACAAAGAATGAAGTTGCTTACTGATGGAGTAATTATGGCTGGCAAAATTGCGGTTGCTGACTTTGTTTGCCCCACACAAAAAGCAAGAGAAGAATTTGGTGCAGACTTTACAGTATGGATGGATACTATTGAAGAAGGTAGATACGAAGACACAAACAAGATGTTTGAAAAACCCGGTGTATATGAAAGAGATTATCATGTCGCAAAATGGTTCGATGATACACATACTCAATTAGTTCCTATTGTAGAAAGATATATGAAAAAGAAAACAACAACACCTGTAGGATACAGTGCATGGAGATTAGAGAATGACGATTTTCAATGAGTTCAAACCAACAACACAAATGCTAGGCAGATGGCAACCTTGGCATGATGGTCATACAGAATTGTTCAAACGTGCATTAGCAGAAACAGGACAAGTATGTATTCAAATTAGAACTGTTCCACAACAAGAAGACGCAAGTGGTGGTCGTACAGTCGTACAAGATGATAACCCTTTTATTGCTACAGATGTCGAAGAAAACATTAAGAAAGAATTAGAAAAAGTAGGATATACATACGGTCATGAATATATCATAATGAGAGTACCTAATATTGTAGATATTAGTTATGGCAGAGGAGTAGGATATACATTCACAGAACATGACTTAGGAAAAGAGATACATAGTATTAGTGCTACAAAAATAAGAGCAGAAATGCGAAAGGAAGGCAAATTATAAATTGACTTTATGATTTGTATTTGATATAATGAACATAGTATATATTAAATATGCAAGTGCAATCTTAATATTAATTGCAATGGTATTACACGTTGCGGGTATCACACCATGGAATAGCATCATACAAATGATTGGTGCAAGTGGTTGGATATATGTAGGTTACAAATGGAATGAGAAAGCAATTATATTGAATTTCTTACCACAGTTTGCAATCATAATACCAATGCTAGTATGGATTTATTGGATTAATTAAGGAAATAAAAATGACAGTAGGTGTAATATCAGCGATCCCAGAAGAATATTCAAAATTAGAATGGGATAGCGAACCAAGAACTGAAACGATTATCAATAAGATTTTTCAATTCGGGTCTATGAATGGTGTAAAGGTAATTGCGGCAGAGTGTGGTATCGGTAAAGTTAATGCTAGTATGACTACATCTTTGCTGTTAGGACATTTTGGGTGCGATAGTATTGTGTTCTCAGGTGTAGCAGGTGGATTAAATCCTAAGTATGAGATTGGTGATGTATTAATTGCTGAACAACTCATACAACATGATTATGGTGCAGTAGTAAACGGACAAGTAATCAGTGCAATTCCGGGTAGCTTTCCTGGGATGGTAGATGAACATGAAGATGTATCTTATAAAATGTCAATAGATATGCGTGACGCAGTAAAACATGCATTAGGAGATGACGCTAAATTTGGTAGAATTTTAACAGGTGACACTTATCTAGCATGTGCGAAAACAAGAGATATGTTTCATAAACAATTTAAAGCAGATGCAATAGAAATGGAAGGTGCCGCAATCGCACAAGTGGCATGTAACTGGCACAAACCATTCGTTGTAGTAAGAGTGTTAAGTGACCTTGCAGGAAATGATTCGCATTTTGATTTTAATGAATTTGTTGACGATAGTTCGACAAAAGCGGCAGAAGTTGTAAATCGATTATTGCCTGTAATGGATGCATGGGCATGATAGAAAAATTTGAAGACACCCCATTTGAAAAGAATAAACAAAACGTAATAGAAGAAACAGAATATTATAAAGCGTTTGAAGACAAGTGGCCAGTATGTGATGGTCATCTATTATTTGTTCCTAAAGAAAATAACACAAAATTTATTACGATAGCCTTGCAGGCAACTGTACAATATGGTGAAAAGTTGATTGCTGAAGGAAAAATTGACGGATATAATTTTGGCATGAATATGAGAGTATCGGCAGGACAATCTGTAATGTGGCCTCATGTACATTTTATGCCAAGACATACAGGCGATTGTGAAGGGTTTCCTGGTAGTGTTAGATTGGCACATAGGGGAGGCAGAGGTCCTCAGTACTATATGGAACACCCTAAATACAAGGAAGATTTTATAAAGAACCATAAAGAAGAAATTGATGAAGACGGATTTAAATTCTAAAACGTTTTGCATTGCGCCATGGCATGATGTACATGTAATAACTGACGGGACATTCAAAGGATGTTGTGTTATGAACCATGGAGAAGTTGGAGGCAGATTGCTTACTGACGGCAAAGTACATACTGTTGCAAAAGATGGCATCAACGGTGCTATGAATTCTGATACAAGTAAAGAATTAAGATTAGATATGCTACAAGGCAAATGGCATACTAATTGTACAAGATGTAAAAATGAAGAATCATCTGGTATGCGTAGTATGAGACAATTATACGGCGACAGATGGAAAGACTTCACACAAGTTGAAGCAGAGAAAATTACTAATAAAGAAACTGGTGAAATACCAGTAGACCATAAGCCTTTTTATTATGATATTCAGTTAGGTAATCTATGTAATCTTAAATGTAGAATTTGTAATCCACTAGTTAGTTCGGCTTGGATACCTGATTACATGAAAATGATGAGATTAGGTGATAAAGCTAATATTAAAGTACGAGGCGGCAAGGATCCTTTCTCTATCAATATTGAACATGTTAAAGGCAAACAATATAATATTACTCCTAATCCATTTGCATGGGCAGAGTCAGATGAATTTTGGGAACAAATGTCTGCTATCAAGGGAGAAATTGAACATCTATATTTGATTGGTGGTGAACCAATGATGATACATAGACACTTCAAGTTTTTAGAAGAATGCGTAGAAAGTGGTGATGCGAGTCATATTACATTACAGTATGATACTAACTTGACAAACATACCTGAAAAAGTTATGGGATATTGGTCACATTTTAAATCATTAATGATTGGTTTTAGTATCGATGGTATGGGCCCAGAATTAGAATATATGAGGCATCCAGTCAAATGGAACCACATTCTTAGAAACATAAACAGAGTAGAAGAATTCGCAAAGAACAATCATAATGTTAAGCTAAATGATTCTATCACAATTAGTACATATAATGTACTACATATACTTGACTTCATTGAGTGGAAAGTGAAAGCAGGTAAGTACGATTTTGATTATCTATGGCAATGGCATGACGAGAACTTCTGTGCCCATCCATTACACGGTCCTGATTTTCTATGTGTTAAAACGATGCCTCTAAGTGCCAAGAAGTATGTAACACAGAAATACTACGAATGGCGTGATAAGATGATAGAATGGTGTGATAGTATTGATGAGTATTCAGGTAAGCGAAAACCAGAAGATATTAAAGAGGCTGTGATTAAATTTGTTGATAGATGGGTAGAATTCATCAATCAAGAGGATTGGTCTCATAGGGTGTGGAAATTCTGGGAATATACTAATGATTTAGACAATGTTCGAGGTGAGAACTTTCAAGAGGTGTTCCCTGAACTTGCTAAAATTATGAACGATTATCCAAAGAAACCTCACTGGTTTCATATACCTACAAACACATACAAAACAGAATAAGAGAAATACTGATAAATAGTCGTAGTTATCTAATAAAGAAGGGAGAAACTATGATGATTTTTTTAGTAAACTATTTTATAAAATGGGTTATTCAGGGTTGGCTCCTAGCCAGACTAGCAAAAAGAGTTAGAAAGTACCTTGTAAAAAAATACGATTTAGAAAATAAATTCAAAGAAACTTGTGTAAACAAGAAAGAAATTGACTGGACTAAAATCAAATGGTATGGAGAACTAGCCAGCTATATCTATAAAGACAATGCTAGTATTCAAAAAAAGTATAAAAATCTTGATAAGAAAATTTATATAAATGAAATAAATGATATCAAGTATTGTGTAATCACTGATACTCATAGACAATCATATTATGTATCAATTAGGGGAACTAAGAATTCTCACAATGCAATGCAAGATATAAAGTTTTTCAAAGATAAAAGTTTTAGATTAGGCATCGAACTGCACACTGGGTTTCATAGAACTGCTGAAATGATAGCAGATGATATCATGGGCAGATTAGATAAGACATGGGATATAACAGTTACAGGTCATAGTTTAGGTGGTGCAGAAGCAGTAATCGTAAGTTGGTATTTAGATTATGCAGGATTTAAAGTTGCAGAATGTATCACATATGGTCAGCCTAAAGTAACAGATTCACACGGTACTAGAGCAATGAGAGGTAAGATTAAACTTACCCGTGTTGTTAACGAGACAGATATAGTTGCATTGGTGCCACCGACAGGTACACACAGGCATAGATACGCACACAGTGGTACATTAATTAAATTGCTAGACAATGGTAAGTATTGTCATTTAGAAGAACCAGATAGTTTAAACTTTGGTGTGAATAGTTTCTGGTTATTTGCGGCAAGAGAAGATTTTTCATTCTGGGAAGTAGGTAAAGAACTTCCTGACCATTACATGACAAGTTACATCGATAATATTGATAAGATAGTCGATAATGGCGAAGAGGTCTTATGGAATAAAAGACTAGAACATATTGAAGATAGTGGCATGTTAGGTGAATGGAAAAAGGATGACAAAAAGAAAGGTAAGGGTAAAAAATAGATGGAAGATAAATTAATCGATATTGACCATTTAGACAAGGCAGAAGCAAACTGGTTTACACATTTTTATAAAGCTATGTACTTTAATGGTATTGGTTTGCTAATGGTAATAACAGGCATCATTCATGCTTTCTTTCCGCAGTTTTTTGGATTTCTTCCGTATAAACTTGCAAAGAAAATAACAGATGGGACAGAAAAAGCATTTCCCGGTTGTTTGAAAGATGTTAATAAGAAATAATTGGAGAGGATTATGTATGAATACCGATGTAAAATACTAAGAATAGTAGACGGAGACACAGTTGACGTTGATATAGACTTAGGCTTTGGTGTATGGATGCACAGAGAAAGAGTTAGAATCATGGGTATTGATACTCCTGAATCTAGAACCAGAGATTTGACTGAAAAGAAATTCGGACTTGCGGCGAAAGAGTTCGTAAGATTTCTTATGCCAGTTGGATCTAGTCAAATTATCATAACACAAAAAGACAAGACAGGAAAATTTGGCAGAATTTTAGGAGACTTTAAAATTTGGGATAAAGACAAAGATGATTATGTAGCATTTACTACAGTTATGTTAGACAATCATCATGCAGTCCCGTATGAAGGTCAATCAAAAGATGCAATACAAGAGGCTCACTTGAAAAATAGAGAATGGCTAATAGAAGCAGGCCAAGTAAAATTGGAGGACTAAAGAATGGCTTTTAAGTTTAATTTCACTGTAGAACATGTAGCGGAATTACTACCACGCATAGATGCTAACGAATGGCATGATGCAATGACTAGAGTTTTACCCAGATGGGATATTGATACTGTTGATAGAGTAGCAGGATTTATTGCTCAGACGGCACACGAATCTGCTGGTTACACTGTTCTATCTGAGAATCTAAATTATAGTGCAGATGCACTAGATAAGATTTTCCCGAAATATTTTAAACGTGCAGGAAGAAATGCACAAGAATATCATAGACAACCAGAAAAAATCGCAAACGTAATCTATGCAAATCGTATGGATAACGGAGATACTGGCTCTGGTGACGGTTGGAGATTTAGAGGTGGGGGAATCCTACAACTAACAGGTCGTCACAATTATACAAAGTTTGGAGAGTCAGAAAGAAGAACTGCGGAAGAATGTACTGATTTTGTTCGTACACCTATTGGTGCATTAGCAAGTGCATGTTGGTTCTGGGAGACTAACAATATTAATCGTTACTGCGATGCACAAGATATTGTTGGAATGACGAAACGTATTAATGGCGGAACTATAGGACTAGAAGACCGTAAGAAACATTACGCACATGCGATAGAAGTACTCGGAGGTCATTATGAACCAAAAGAGATACTTGAAACTGTTCGTAAAGGTAGTAAAGGAAGTACTGTTGCAAAAATGCAAAAAGCCCTTGGTATCAGTGCAGATGGAGATTTCGGTCCTGGAACAGAAGCAAAGTTAAAAGAATGGCAAGTTGCAAACGGTCTAGTAGCAGATGGTATTGCAGGACCAAAGACTTTAGCAAAACTTTTAGGTTAATAAAAAAAGAATTTAAAAAAACTAAGGGAGCGTAATGCTCCCTTTTTTACTTACCCTGTCCTCTATATTTCTTAAAGGATCTTTTCTTATGTTTGTTATTAGGTCGAGACCTAGTAGAATTGCCTATTGCCGTTCTTTTTTTAGGGCCTCTTTCGTGTGCAGTAGCACTAGCATTATATCTCATAATTCCTTTTAGTTAAGGATGATTACCACTTTCTACATGACCAATATCTTGCTTTTGTTTTTGGTCCTGGGTTATCACAGTTATGTCTTGCCCTGAAAGATTTTCTTCTAGCAGGATTAGACTTTTTAATTTTCATATTTGGGTCGCCAAAGTTAACTTTTATTGTGTTACCTTTATCATTTTTTACATAAACCTTAAACTTTTTAACATCACCACGCATTGGTTTGTTTAGTTTAACACTTCTGCCTTGATATTCAGCTTCAAACATGTCTGTTTCATCTTCTGAAAATGCAAGATATCCATAATGTTCATGAAAGTCTTGGTCATCTTCTAATACAACCTCAGACATTACTGCTTCACTATTAATAGTTTTATCAGTTTGAATTGACTCCATTATCGAATCACGCAATTTTTTCATTTCATTTGATAGTTGACTCATTTTTTCTTTCCTTTGTTACTGCATTCTGAACATCTACAATGTTCGCAGATTTTGACTTCTCGGTATTCACCACCATCACATTGGTAGTCTTTGAATGTTGCATATTTGCCTGTACCGCAATGTGATGAATGCCCGCAATTTTGACAATAAGTCTTCGATGTACTTGTTGACATGGACTCAATCATCATTTCTGGCATTATTTACTTCCTATATAACCTGCTATTATGCCTATTAGCCCGGTCAGTGCCATTTTCATAAGAGTAATAACACTCTCATCTACTGGTCTATTTTCTTGTAGTGCTACATAATAGTCACCAATTATTATAACTCCTAGTAATCCTAATACGCCTATTACTAACATCATTATAATTAAATCTTTTAAATTCTTAATCATTTTTTAATCCTCTCAGATATTTATATTCGTATCTAGTATCGCCTTGCATATATCTTTGCCATGCTGGAGTATTTAATCTTTTGTCTGCTTCTGTAACTTGCATCTTAATAATTTTTTTATTCTTATTCATATTATTTCTTTGGACGATTACTTACGTTTTTTGCTTTACCTTTACGATTTGCATTTGGATCATTTGTCTTTTTACGTTTAACTGCATTAGCAATAGCTTTCTTACCACCACTGCTTCTAAGGCTTGCGGCTTTTGATTTTGATAAACACTTAGGTTTGCCTTCACCCTTGCCACTGTCTCCGCATTTACCTACACGTTCGCCTTTAGTATTGTAACGGTCCCAACCGCCACCGCCAGCTCCGCCTTTTTTGCCTTTGCCAAACCAAGCACGTAAATCTTCATCTACATGTTCTTCTGATTCATTCTTACGACAATCAGGTACACGCTTACCAAACATCATTTTAGTGCCGTGCTTCTTATAGCCCTTCCAACACTTTTCAAAAAGTTTACTATCTATCTCTGAAATTTTCATTTCTTTGAATTGCCCCAATTTTTAGCACCGACTTTGCGACACTTAACTAAGGCACCAGATGCGTATGCACTAGGCCAAACTTTGTATCTGCTTTTTACTTTGTGATAACAAGCATCTTTCTCACCAGCCGCTTCATCAAATTGTTCTTCTGTTAATGCTTGTGTTGATTCTTTTACTTTTTTCTTTCCTGATAATCGGTCGCCGGCTTTTTTTGCTCTAGCCGCCTTGTCCATATGGTCATGATAAAAATCTGACTTCATTTGCCCGACTTCATCAGGAGTTTTTCCGCTTGTGTCTATTCCTGACTTATCGAAATTTGCAAGGTCTGATTTTTTATATTGTTTGTTGAGTTTTCTTTTCATCAACTGTTTACCGATACCTTTAAATGGGCCTTCTGATACACTTGATGACTTATGCCAGTTGAACTTGCCATTCTTAAATACACCTGTTTCATCAGGTTCATCACCACCTGTTGATACAAGAGGAAGACCTTCTGGTTCTAAACCGGCTTTCTTAACAAGTTCTAAGAACTTATCTTTAATGGGATTACCTTCTTCCATTGCACCCATGTAATCATCATATTCTTCTACCTTTTTGCCATCTTTATATACGTCAATCATATAAAAACCTTCACTGTAATCATAATATACATTAGCATAAGTTCCGGAAGCAGTTGATTCGTAGTATTCTTCTTCTTTCTCACCGCTTGCCATTTCTTTGCAATCTGAACATCTGCCAAATCCATCGTTATAGTCCATTATAGGAGCACCACAGCAATTACTTACCATACCATCAGCATACTCATCACCTGGTGAATATGATTCAACAAATACTTCTATGATTCAACAAATACTTCTACCATATCATTGCCATTACGCAATGCACCTTTTTTAACTTTTACGTTTTCTTTACCGTATTTTGCTATTGCTTCTTGTGGAGACATACTAGTTTGTTTCCAACGCTTTTCTGATTCATTTAAATCTGGTTCACGGCTTATAAAATCCTGTATTACATCTGCATCTAAGGCAGATAGTAATCTATGCATTACTTTTGGATAACCATGTTGTTTAATCATATCATATACTGGCTGTGTATAATATCCACCTGCTTCTTTAACTTCGTCACGCTCGTCTTTCATGCCAGAATAATCATTGTCAAGTTTTTGGAAGTCTTCATATGAGATATACATGTCAGTGTCAGGATCATAGTACTTGCCTTCTCTTGGATCGTAGTATACTACTTTGCCGCTTAGTGTAGAGAAAGGACCTTCTAGCCCTGAACGTGCTTGATACTTTTCTTTATCCATTGGTGGAAGAACTTTATAGCCTTCTGATAGCTTTTTTCCGTCCATATGGTCTGCTACAACCTGAAGATAGTCTTCGGCCATAGTCAATTTTGATGCAACCCAACCTTCTAACCCTTCTGTTTCTGATAGTGCATTGACATGTTTGCCAATTCTAACTGCACTTTTCACACTTGATAATAGTTGCGATTTTGCCATACTGACTTCATGGTCTGTATGATTTGCATCCTCTATGTCATTGCTTTCTGCTACTTTAGTAGCATTTACAATGATGTTCTTCCAAATTTTCATATCTGACATAATAAATTCCTTGACATTTTCTTTATATTGTACTATAATGTATTTATCATTATTGTAAAGGATATAGGCAGAAGATGACACACGAATTCAAATTCAAGTTTAGTACACGTGAGCAATTCTACGGCATTGTTAGACTGCTTAATGCTGAATGCGGTAAGGGTAATTGGACTATCAAAGGTAAGGTACTCAAAGGGTTGAAACGAATTGAGACTACATGGGGCGGACTGCATAATACTTCTTACACTCCATATGTAGAAAAAACAGTTGTAGTACCTGAGAAATATAAGCATGTAGAATCTATGTTGCTTTTTATATACAAGGATGAACGAATTAAAGCTAATGACTGAAACTTTATTCATCGTAGAAAATTCATTACATGGTAGGCTGAAAGCAGAAGGCATTTCTCCTATAAGTGTACAGGTATTCCCATCGTGGGAGGAAGGCTTCAAAGGGCATAAACGTAAGCGTGGTGTATATGTAATATTTGATGAAGATGAAATCATTTATGTAGGGAAAGGCTTCTTTTCTGCACGTAATAAAAGTCACTATGATAAAGCAACAAATAAAGCAAATTATAACCCAAAAGGTTGGATGTGGTTCAAAGAAAATTATAATTATAGTATTGACAAATGGCATCTAGTTCTGATAGAATTGAATAGTGAAGTAGATATAACTTTTTTAGAAGGCGCATTGATTCGTGACTTGCGTCCAATTGCAAACGATGAGGTGTACAATGACAGGTAGAGTAGGGTTCGCATGTAAATTCATGCATCATAATCAAAATCTAAAGCCTAAGGCTTTGAAAGAAATTCAGCAACCATTGAACTTTCGTGGCACAACAATCAGATGGTTACGTGAACATACAGACCAAGCACAAGAAAAAGTTTATGACCTTATCGAACATAACCTTGATGCTACAGAAAAACTTATTGATTATGTAAGTACATTGCCTATCGAGCAACGTATGTTACGATTAGGCAGTGACATGTTGCCTGCATACACAGAAGATAATTTTAGTTATCTATCTAAGACTAACTATATTACAGATTTGATTGCAAGTAGACTAAATACAATCGGTGATAAGGCTAGGGCAAACAATGTTCGTTTATCAATGCACCCTGGTCAATTTACGGTTCTCGCATCAGACAGACCTGATGTTGTAGAAAATAGCATAAAGGAGTTCGAATACCATGCAGATATCATCAGGTGGATGGGCTATGGCAAGTCGTTTCAAGATTTCAAATGCAACGTCCACATATCGGGTAGAAAAGGTCCAGAAGGTATCAAAGCAATTCTCCCAAGATTATCCCAAGAAGCAAGAAACACAATCACAATCGAAAACGAGGAAATGTCGTGGGGTCTCGATTCTTGCTTAGAACTAGAAAAAGATGTAGCATTGGTGTTAGACATACATCACCATTGGGTACATAGTGCAGGTGAATATATAAATGCAAACGATGATAGAGTTAAAAGAGTTATTGATAGTTGGCGGGGCGTTAGGCCTGCTATGCATTATTCTGTTAGCCGTGAGGATTACCTTACAGGACATAGAACAGATGTTAAGCCAGACTTTCAAAAACTTATAGAAACAGGACATAAAAAAGCCAAACTGCGAGCCCACAGTGACTTTATGTGGAATGATGCAGTAAATGATTGGGCTGGTTCTTTTCGTAATAATTTCGATATTATGGTTGAGGCTAAATGTAAGAACTTGGCGAGTATCCCTTTTGAGGAATGTACAAGAAACTAATGACTTGCAATATAGTCATAAAACATGTATAATAAGGGAAGTGAAATGACTAAAATTGAAATAGTTAAAGAAATAGATAGATTGTCAGAAGTGTTACGTGTATCTGAAATAGAGAAAGTTCAACACAAGTACTTAGAATTAATTAGACAAAAGCTATCAGACCTGACTAACAAACTGGAAGATTAATGAAACCTACACTGCGTCAACTAATTGAATTGGCTAAAGAATCAAATATCACAGATCCAATCGATTGGACTAACTTAAACGTATCCGAGGATACAGTCTACGATATGATTGGTCTTAGCGTGATGGAAATGTTGGACAAGATAGAAGGTAAGGATTCCGATGTAATTATGGCGGCATCTATACTTAAACTGACAGTAGAAAATTTTATACTGAACTTGCGGTTACAAGGTAAGGTATGAGTCAAGGGTGTTGTAATAACGTTACTATCACCCAAAGGCAAGTAGTAGTTGAATTAGATGATTTGTTTTTTACAGTCAGAATTCAATTCTGTAGCAACTGTGGTAGTAAGAAATCTGGAGGGACTGGAATAAGTGATGGAAAAAAAGTACGCAATAAAGATTAAGTTAGGCGAAGGCGATTGGCTGTATGTTACAGAAGATACTGGTAAATGTATGGATATGAAAGTACAACTGTTTGATACTGAAAAAGATGCTGATAGTTTTGCAGATATATGGCGAACCCCAAAATCAACTGCAAAAGTAGTAGAATATGGATATCAAAAATCATGGCGCTAAATAACTTACAAGAACTTATGACCATCACTATGGAAGAATGTGGTGAATTAACTCAAGTATGCAGTAAGATGATGAGAAAGTTTGATAACACTGATGAACTAACAAGTAAGAAACTAAATGCTCAAACTCAACGAAATAAGATTATCGAAGAAGCAGGCGATGTATTATGTATGATAGAACTGTTAGCTGAGAACGGATTAGTTGAGTGGAACGAACTTGAAGAACGTGTACAAGTTAAAAGAAACAAACTAAAGAAGTGGTCCTCATTGATAAAGGAATAACGTAATGACACAAGCATGGATGTCCCCGATAAGAATAAAGTATAATAAAATTATAGAAAATCTTACTAAGAATGCAGATATATTTAGTAAAATGTATTTGGAAACCGGTGACGAAGGTGCAAAGTGGGCTTATGAAAAATACACAAAAGAGATTTGTGATTTAAAACAAAAAATTAAAGATAGAGAAGAAAAGGATAAGAATTGATAAGATGGTATGATTATATTGCCAGTTTTCTAATGGCAGACTTCATGTTAGTTCAGTTTAAAGTAGCTTTCTATTCTCCTATTTGGTGGCAACAAAGTTTCGCCGGGTTCTGTGTTTGGGGACTATACAAACTTTGGTGTGATGTTTATTGTATATGGCGATTAAAACAGGAAAGTAATACATGATATTAGTAGTAGGTTGTGGGTTTGTAGGGGAAACAGTAGCTAAATCACTAGAAGAAAATGGAAAACAAGTAGTAAGGATTGATCCAAAGCTAAATGATAATAAGATACAAGATTATCTAAAGGCTAAAGGTGCAGTCGTATGTGTTCCTACACCTACAGTGAATGGCAAATGTGATGATAGTATAATCAGACAAGTATTATCAGAACTAGGAGATATGAAAGTATTATTAAAGTGTACAGTGCCACCAGACATGTTGGAACAGTATCCTGATAATGTTACATATAATCCTGAGTTTTTGAGAGCAAATACGGCGAAAGACGATTGGGATAGACAAAAGCATTTTATCTTAGGTGGATCACCACAAGGCTGTCATTATTGGAGAGGAGTATTTTCATATTTAAATGTATTCTTTTTTGATGTGGATAGAACAACAGCAAGTATGATAAAATATGTACATAACTCTTGGTTAGCAATAAAAGTAGCATTTTTTCATGAAATGAAAAATAATCTTGACAATTCCTATAATCATGATAAGATGATAGATATATTAGGCTTATTTGAGAATATAGGACCTAGTCATATGAAGGCACCTAATGAAGATGGTGGACTTGGTTTTGGAGGACATTGTTTTCCTAAAGACACAGAGGCTTTTTATGACTACTCAAAAAGTGAAATATTGAAGACTGTAATAGAAGTAAACAATAAACTTAGAAAAGAGTAATTATGCCAACACATGCAACAATCGACTTAGAAACATTAAGTACGAAGCCAGATGCAGTATTATTAACAATAGGTGCAATTAAGTTTGACCCTTTTACAAATGACCCGCCTTATAATGAATTTTACTATAGAGCAAATGTCGATGAGCAAACTGCTATGGGAAGACACGTTGAAGATGGCACAATAGAGTGGTGGTCAAGACAAGCACCTGAAATCGTTGAGGAAGCATTATCAGATGAGAATAGACATTCAGTAAAAGAAATCCTAATTAAGTTGAACAAGTATTTAGTTGGAGTTGATAAGATATGGTGTCAAGGACCAGTATTTGATATTGCTATTTTAGAAAATTTGTATAGACAACTAGGATTACATTATAATTGGGCATTCTATAATATTAGGGATAGTAGAACTTTGTTTAGTCTTATGCCAAGAGACCCTAGAAAAGATATAGCATTCGCGGCCCACAACGCATTAGAGGATTGCAGGATACAAAGTATATGTGTACAGAAGTCTTTAAGAAATTTAGGAGTTACACAGTAACTACCATCTTCCTTGACCTTTACCTACAAGCCAAATAATAAAAACAATAATTGTTGTCATTGCACCTGCAAGTGCTAAACCGATAAGCCATTCTAAGATTTTTTGTTTTCTTTCTTCTGCGGCGTAGACTGCCGCTTTACGTTCATTACGCATCTGTGCTTCTATTCCAACAATTTCTTTCCATGCTGATGGTCCATAATATAAACTAACGTGAGACCTTAATTCTTCACGCATTTCTTTTGCTTTTTGTTTATGTCCCCAAACTTCCAGGGCGTTTTGTTCAACTTGGCTTGCACCAAATATCTTTTTGAACATTGGTGGATTTTCTGCTTGTCTGTGTGCAAAGTCTAAGTCAGACATTGCGCCCGCCCACTGTTGTAGTGTGCCTGCCATGTCATGTAAACTTTTGCCTGTTTCTACTGCTGATTTAATGCCACGATAGGCCGCGGCCGCTATGCCAATGGCAGATACTGGATCAATCATATACCTCTCCTCATATATGGTCTCTTTTGTTATTTATTAAAAACTTGACAAAATAACGAAATAATGTTATAGTACTACTTCAATAAGGAGTTTAGCTTATGACAATGCACTTAGTTGGTCCGTATATGACCACAACTAATTACAAGAAGAAAAAGCGTAGTAAGATTACTGCTGGTAAAATGAAAGCATACGAAACTGATTTACGTGCGTATAACAAAAATATGAAACGTATTGGTAGTCACAATATGCAAATGACTATGGATGAATATATAGATTATAGACAAGGTAATTATAAGCCAAAAGTAAATCCGAATTATAGGCCACCTGCATATGAGCCACCACAAACACGTGAAACACCAGACTATCCTAGTCTTAGTAATAATCTAGGAGGGTCAACTGCAAAGAAAGAATCTATGAAATATACAGGTGAACGTAAGTTACTTGGTATTGCAACAATGCATAAGAGTAATATGGTACCGGTATTTGCAGACAATAAGGAAGAAGCTGTAGAAATTGCAAGGATGCGCCGATAATGAATAAGGTTTGGAGTGTAACAATTAATGGTCAAAATGATTGTGTAGTTATGTCAGATGAAGAAGCGGCATTAGTTACATTAAAGTTTGCACCTAATATCGATATACATGATATGACTACGAAGCATGGTATGACACCTGAGTTTATGCAAACTCTGACTAGAAACAACCAATTGGAAGTCAAAGGAACTTTGTTAGAAAAATATGCCGAAGCAGGTATGTTTGGCGCATTCGTTAAACAAAACTGGACGTTTAAAGATTTATTAGAAATGGAGACAACATGAAAAGATTATCAGAAAAAGGCAAAATTAGAAATACGAAAACTGCCGCAAAAAAATATAAAAGAAAACTTGCATTCAAACTAAAGAAGAAAGCAAATCAGTGATTAAAACGCACAACAAAATTCACGGTATCGGTGTAGATATTGTTGAAATAAAAAGAATGCAGGAAGCATTAGACAGGCATGGTGATAAGTTCGCTATGAAAATCTTAAGCGCCTCTGAGCAAGAAAAGTATTTTCAACAAGCAAATAAGGCACAGTATCTTGCAAAATGTTGGGCAGTAAAAGAAGCCTTTGTTAAAGCATTAGGTATTGGATTTAAAGGTAACTTTACTTGGGGTAATATTACATACTTCTCTCCGACTGGAAGCTATGGATTAAAACATCCACAAGTTAGGGTATCTAATGAGATTGCAAATGAGCAAATAATAAAAGATAAAACTATTCATTTAAGTGTCAGTGATGAAAAGTCAATAGTAATAGCATACGTAGTTATAGAGGACAAGTTAAAATCATGACCGATAATGTAATAGAACTTAATAAGTATAGACCAGATTTGACAAAATTAGTACATGAAATGGATCAAGATGATATCGAAGATATTGTAATAGAATATCTTCAATCCGCTATTCAAGTACTAGTTGACAATGACATTAATCCGTATGATGATGGTGTTGGCAATGAAATGGTTGCTATATCGATGTTGTTTAGAGCAATGCTAGATAGGCAATTTGGTAGAGAAAATCATCTACAAACTATGTTAGATGTAATGACTAAAGATATGAAAACAACTGGAGAGGAATAACAAATGACTAGTACTATTATGGGCTTTAAAGTAGAACAATCTGATAAATATGGGCGTTCAAGTAATAATAATTTAAGTGAGAATAAAAATAATATGGATTTAATAAGTGCCAAAGGCAGAGACGATTTATACAGAAAGATTTTAGAAACACAAGATAAACGACCAGAAATAACAGAACGTATAACTGCCGCAAGACTACAAGGCGGTCTTGAAGAAAATGAGGAACTTTTGGTTGCATTGGAAGATATGCAACGAGTAGACATGGAAGTTCATAGACTACAGGAAATGCTTGAAAAGGTAACAGTAATGGAGCCTTTGGCCAAAGGAAAGAAAGAAAAAGTATCCTTTGGTACAACAGTTAAGATTGAAAACTGTGATACAGAAAAGACAATCGAATATACGATTGCCGGAGAGTTCGAATCAGACCCAAATAATGGAATAATTAGCTTCAAATCACCACTAGGCGCTGAACTAATCGGCTCAAAAGTTGGTGATATTGTAGCAATTATGCGTCCCGCAGGTGATATTGAGTACGAAGTACTTAAAATTTATGTATCTTAAAACTTGACAAAATAGCGAATCATGTTATAGTATATACATAATCAGAAAAGCGAGGCAGATATAAATGTTGAAATTTCTAAAAGTAATGGGTAGTGGGTTCGTTACACTAATGAACCTAACAGTGATGGGTATATTAGTAGGATTTGCCGCCTATGCCGCAAGTGCTACACTTAATGTAGACTCAGGCGAAAAAACTAAAGATATTGATACAGTAAAAACAACTATAGTAGAAACTATTGATATCTCAAATAGAAAAGATATTGAATTCTTTCTAATTGACCCATATGAATTTCAGGATGAGTTTTGTTTAGCACAAAACATTTTCTTTGAATCAAGTATCGATAACAAGGCTGGTATGGCGGCAGTTGCTGATGTTGTTCTTAATCGTGTAAAACATGCACATTACCCAGATAGTATATGTGGAGTAGTATATCAAGCTAAAATGAAGGAAAGCTGGAAGACAAAACAGTATCCTGATTTAGATGATAGTGAACGTGTATATATTCCTATTCGTCATAAGTGTCAGTTTAGTTGGTATTGTGATGGCAAGTCAGATGATATTCCATTAGGCTCAGAGAATTGGGTCAAGGCACAGATGATTGCTTGGGACATTATGCATAATGATGGGTTACGAGGCATCACTGAGGGCGCAACACATTATCACGCAACTTATGTGGCACCTGCATGGAGCAAAGACCATCGAATGGATTTAGTAGGAAGAATTGGCATGCACATTTTTTATCGTTGGAACTAAAATAGTTCTTGCAATTTAATGAATTTTGTTGTATACTAATAACAGTTCAAATGAGGAACTAACACCGAAATGTGATTAAACTACAAACACAACTTTGCTAACTACAGACGAAGAGGATATATGAAGTGGCAAACAAAACTCAACGTGGGCGCAAGCCTCGTAAAATGTCGGTTTCAATGGAAGAGGCAGTTAATCTTCTAAAACCGTTCAAAGGCCGTAATGGTCTATATAGTTGTTTTAGTAAAAACGACAATGGGGAATACACAGAAGTTGGTGTATATAATTACTCAACTAAGAAGTATGCAATATTTCGAAGTGAGTACGTGGATTCTACAGCGGTAGAAGAAATTAGGGAAGTTATCAAAGGTCTTTAAGGCCTTTGAATACTTTAAGGTAAATTATGCATATTGAAAATGAAATTAAACTTAACTATGATGATGTTCTAATTAGACCTAAACGAAGCACATTAGGCTCTCGCAAGGAAGTTGACTTAGAACGTGGGTTTACATTTCGCAATACAAAATCACAGACAGAATTGCATAGACATTATAGAGGTGTCCCACTTATGGCATCCAATATGGACGGCGTAGGTACCTTGGTAATGGCAGATGCACTTGCACAACAAAATATTTTTACCTGCCTTGTGAAAACATATTCAGTAGAACAGATTGTAGAGTTTTTCATTAATGATTTTCCAGATGCAAGACGAAGTAAAAATGTTGCTATGAGTATCGGCATCACTTCTCCAGATGAAGAAAAATTTAGAACAGTATACGAACAACTAAACGGTATCTTACAATATGTTTGCATTGATGTAGCAAATGGGTATAGTCAAAGATTTACAGAGTTTGTAGGTAAATTTCGTGAAAATTATCCTAATATAGTAATCATAGCAGGCAATGTTGTAACGGCAGACCAAACACAGGAGTTAATACTAAATGGAGCAGATATTGTTAAAGTGGGTATTGGTCCCGGGTCTGTTTGCACTACTCGGATTCAAACTGGTGTGGGATATCCGCAGTTATCGGCGGTCATCGAATGTGCCGACGCCGCACACGGACTTGGCGGTCACATTATTGCTGACGGTGGGTGTAATTGCCCTGGAGATATCTCTAAAGCCTTTGCAGGTGGGGCAGATTATGTTATGCTTGGCGGTATGCTTGCCGGCCATGATGAAGGCGGCGGTAAAGTAATTACTAAGTTTTATACAACAAATGAATTAGAATATGAAGTTGGGGAGCATTTAGATAATCGCAAACAAAAAGTAGAAGAAAAGCAATTCATAAAGTTCTACGGAATGAGTTCAGATGCGGCAAATCAAAAACACTTTGGTGGATTAAAAGATTATCGTGCTAGTGAAGGTCGTGAAGTACTTGTACCATATAGAGGAAAGGTAGCAGATACAATACAAACAATTCTTGGAGGTATACGTTCTACTTGTACATATGCAGGTGCAAAAAGGTTGAAATATCTTTCAAAATGTGCTACATTTATAAGAACAAATAGTCAATATAATAAAACGTATGAAAATACAACAACAAAGATGTGATATGAAAACATATAAAATAGATATAGCGAAGACAAAGACTAACCCAGGTGTTGGTCTTCCTTATTCTATTGTAGCACAAGTTGTTCCTGTTGAAGAATCCAATAATGCTAAGTCTTCATTATTTTTAAATAATGATGCTATGAGGAAGTTCAGGAAAGATTTAGTGAAAAGATATGCTCAAAAAGATATCTCATGTCACATTGATAACTATACAAGAATTGCAACAATCAATTTTAGAAACGAACAGGATTGTGCAGATTTTTTAATGAGGAACTAGTATGTTATTTCAGGTATTATTAACTTTAGGATTATTTTTAACAGTTACAACAATCGTATACAGATTGGTAGGGGTTAGAAAAATTATCGAATGTGTAAAACTTTATGGTAAGAAAGAATATTGGGTAAATTATAACGTTGTAGAAGCATCAGCCTGGTATGCAAAAGCATTAGTCATTCTTCCTGCATTATTATACGGTATTGAAGTATGGCAATTTCATTTTTTAACACTTTTTACAAGCAGTCTTTTAATATGGGCTAGTAGAGAAAAAGGATTACCTACGTTAGTAATCTTTAATACTTTATGGTTAGGTATTTCTAGTATTGTTATTGTGAGAAATATAATATAAAAAAGGGACACTATGGAGTTTAATGAAGGAATATTTAAAACTTTAAAAGACTTAGCAGTAAAAAGTGACTCATTGACACTTGCATTAATTTATACATGTGGCCACATTATTATTGCTATGACAGTAGTTAAAATAATGACGGATGCCTCTTTATGGGAAGCAGGGTCAGTTGCATTAGTAGAACCAGCAATTAACGGTATTTGGTTTTTTGTATTACATAAACTTTGGAAAAAGTTTTCATGAAAATAAATGAATGGGCAGACAATCTAAGTCTTTTTGATGATGGCAATGAAAGATTAGTTTATCTAATAGAACTTGCAAAAAAGTCTACTACGCTACCATATGAATTAAGAACTGATGATAGACTTGTAGGTGGGTGCATGTCAAAGATTTGGATTGATGTAGGTGTAGTAGAAGATAAAGTAAAAGTGTATTACGATAGTGATGCAATGATTACAAAAGGTATTACTAGTATTGTTGCAGATTGTTTTTCAGATATACCAGTTGAAGAGGCAAAAGAAATCAAGCATGAAGATTTTCAAAGTTTAAACATTCAACAATTATTATCTCAACAACGTAGAAATGGATTAGGAAATTTAATTGAAACTATAAGACAAAAGGTACACGTATTATGAAGATAGGATTTACATGTAGTTCATTTGACTTGTTACACGCAGGTCATACATTGATGTTAGAAGAAGCAAAAGCACAATGCGATTATCTTATTGTGGGATTGCAAACAGACCCAACAATGGACAGACCGACAAAAAATAAACCAGTACAAACTGTTGTCGAAAGATACTTACAACTACGTGCATGTAAATATGTAGATGAAATTATTCCATATGCAACTGAACAAGACTTGGAAGACATTCTAAGTGGTATGCATATTGACATTCGTATTCTCGGCGTAGAATATAGAGACAAAGATTTTACAGGTCGTGATATTTGTAAGAAAAGGGAGATAGATATACATTTTAATGAACGAGACCATAGGTTTAGTTCAAGTGATTTACGTAAGAGGGTAACTATATGCAAATGAATTTATGGGAAATTGACGGACAAACAGTAAAAGACAATGAAACGTATACAGTAACGGATAATACCTTACTGAGAAATTTAGTTGTCAGTTCAACTACATTGCATTCAGGAAAATCTACCAGTGGACATAAACATGAAGGACAAGAAGAAGTCTATATGTTTTTAAAAGGACACGGTATTATGGAACTTGATGATAAAGAATTGTACGTTATTGAAGGTGATTGTGTACTGATTGAAGATGGTGTTTTTCATCGTGTTCATAATCAAGGCTCAGGCGATATGTACTTTGTATGTGTATTCGATGGTGGGCGAAATCATTAATGAAAGTTTTTTTAATACTAATTTTATTATTAGTCAGTGCGTGTGCTACCCCTAAAACAGAAAAAGAAAAAGAAGATAGAGTAAAACTAACAGTAATGAAATTTGTAGGCTGTATTGTAGTACCAACATTACCAATATGCGTTTTACCGGGAAAATAAATGAATATATATTTGAGTTATAATGCAGGTGCCGGCGGCGATTTTCTAAAAATATGCCTATGGTTATTATTGCACCCAGAGATTGAAATAGATTTTGAAGATGCAGGGTATTGGGCGCCAACGTTTGTTAAGCATACAGCAGGTGCCCCACCAGAAGGTAGTACATATGTAGCAGAACATGATGGTGTAAAGTATGACTTAGTTGCATTGCTAAATGATGGCTCAGTTAAACCATTAACTTTCTTGTCGAATGTGTTTCCGCCTAGGCACGGTACTGGACAAACATTTTATGATGTTGGTGCATTAGATGTTGCAAATTGGCATGCGTTACGCCATGGTATATCATTTCAGGAAGCATTGACAAAGATACAATCGCTAGAAGTTGCAAATATGAAAGACCGTCATAGTAAATATATGACTGAAAGAAATATAAAATTCAAGCATCAGATATTTGGACAACATGAATATTACATTATCGGTGATACGTATTCGCACCCTAAACTTTTTAAAGATGTATATGATTTAGAAATTGATACCCATATTGCCATAATTTCTAAATCGCCTGCTGAAATGCTGGCTATAACACATTTACAAGAAGTTAAAAATGAAGGCTATCGCAGTAATTTCTCTTATCAAAGCTATTATGATAATATTACAGAGTTGTCACTAAAGTTACGTAATGAAATAGGAGTGAGAGATAATATTTTAGCAAATGGCGGCCTTGCATTAGGTTTTAAAGAATTGCATTGTTCAGATGCAAAAACGTTAGCAAAGATATTATCTAAGAACATTCCTGGACTGACATTAAGTGATACTTACTTAACTTGGCATAAAAAATATAAACAACTAAATGGTATAGAACAGTTGCTTTCAACTAACAAATTTAAAGTTGCAGACAAATTAATCAATGATTATCAGGATGAAGTAGACAAATGGCTATCATAAGAGAAACAGTATTAGAGGTAAAACATTATACAGATAACTTAATGCATATAAAGACTACCCGTGATAAGGGTACTAGATTTCGTGATGGTGAATTTTTAATGATTGGCTTAGATAATTGGTCAGAAAAGTTACAAAGAAATAAGCCTATAATGAGAGCATATTCAGTTGCATCACCAAACTATGAAGAATATATGGAGTGGTTCTCAATTAAGGTACCAGATGGACCATTAACAAGCAGACTGCAACATATAAAAGAAGGCGATGAATTATTAGTAAATTCTAAAGCAGTAGGCACGTTGGTTATACCAAATTTAAAACCTGGTAAAAATCTATATTTACTAGCAACAGGAACTGGAGTTGCACCCTTTATGAGTTTGGTAAGAGGATTAGAAACCTATGAAGATTATGATAATGTAATATTAGTATGGGGTACACGAACAGTTAAGGAACTTGCATATAAAGAGTTCTTAGAAGGATTGAATGCTCATGAAATATGGGGCGAAATTACTCAAGGTAAATTTAAGTTTTATCCAACAGTAACACGTGAAGAATTTGTTAATATGGGCAGAGTTACTACTGCAATGTATAAAGGCAAAGTACAAGAACAATTAGGACTAAGTGAATTCTCTAAAGAACATGACAGAGTTATGGTTTGTGGTTCAATGGAAATGAATTTAGAATTAAAAGAATGGTTAGAAGGACTTGGGTTCTCAGAAGGAAATAATAAGACACCAGGTGAGTATGTAGTAGAAAAATCATTTGTTGAAAAATGATAAGTACATACTATTAGAAAGGAAAAAGTATTTTATGAAAGCAACGGTATACAGCAAAAATGCATGTACATATTGTGTACAAGCTAAGAATTTATTGAAAATGAAGGGTGTAGAAATAACTGAATATAATATACAAATTGATAACGATGCACGTACAACGTTATTTGAAGAATGTGGAAAACTGAATATAGTACCTCGTACTGCTCCTCAGATTTGGTTAGATGAAACATACATCGGAGGATTTGACGAATTAAAGAAATATTTTGATAATGCTTGATTATACATTTTTAGTAGGTGCGCCCGGTTCTAGGTGGTCTGGTGTAGGCCAGGTTATCGCAGAGAACTTTGGTTACAATACGTCAGATGAAACAGACTGGCGACTCTACACTCATGGAAAATTTTCAGGACACAAGGGTGCATATTGGGGACCAGGTATGGAACTAGGTCATAATTTTCATAGCCTTGAAAGATTTTATAGTGATAATGTTTCTCAGTTTAAAAAAGATTGCGACATGGCATTTCAAGAAAAAAACTCAAAAACAAAAATGATTAAGTGTCACCAATTTGCATATAGTTTAGATTGGTTAAAAGATAACATAGAAAACTCACAAATCTTACTAGTAAGACGAGGAAACAAAGAATGCTTTGATTGGTGGAAAGAAGCAGGCGGATGGGATATATCATATCCAAATTATCAATGGTATGTGGACGACCATCATATGTATCATTATATTGAAGCAGAGAATAAACTAGCAGATGACTTTGTTAAACGAACAGGAAACACTTGGAGTATGTTTGATAGCGAAGATGCGAAATTTAGTGATGTAAAAATATGTCTAATTAAAACTTGACATTTATCAAAATAATGCTATATTAAGTATAACATAAGGAGTATAATGTACGAGTTTGAAAATGATGATATGATAGACTTTGAAGGCGTTAGTCTTCAAGGGTATGTTGAAACTACATACCAAAGGTTAGTGGACATATTTGGCGACCCTACTATTGGTAGTGATATGTCTGATGCTGAATGGGTTCTTCAATTTAAAATACCAATGGACACTGCTGGTTATAATGATGATTACGATTTTATAACTGCAACCATCTCTAAGAGAGATGAATGGGATGAAGATAATATACCTGATGGCATTTATAAGTGGCATGTGTGTGGTTATGATGATGAAGCATTAGAATGTGTTAAAGAAACATTAGGTGAAGAGGAATATTAATTGACGACCAAGAAGAAAAAGAAAGAACATTTTTTATATCTTATTGAACATGGCAATGAGACTGAAATGAAACTAATGACAGAAGTAGAAGCGGCACATTTTTCATTAATACACGAAAAAGAAGTTTGGAATGTACATACCTCATTAGATATGGATCCCGAACTACTTGATATCGAAACGCTATAACATACAATATGTTGTAAGTAAACTAAACCACAAATTGTAGTAAATACTTATGCAGGCTTTTAGCCTGCACTTTAGTACGGTGCTCCCTGCACCGTTCTCTAGTCCTCTTCGCCAACTGACCCGGTAGTAGCAATACTATCGGGTCTTTTTTTGCTTGTTTTAAATCGATTATCGACTAAAATAATAAATATTTGTATGGGAAATACAAGTAGTTCTCTGTTTTACAGTTTACTATCGCAACCCAAAAGTATATCGCAAGTAAGCGATTATATTGAATTATTGCGAAGTCCCTTCTATTTGTGAGGTGCAAAAGGTTCGAACCGAGATTTGCATTGCAACAGCAACATAGAGGTCTTCTATTCAGAATATAGGGTTGCACTTTCGAGTGCAATCCACTGAAACTACAGTTGCGGTAGATAAATACATATATAAGTAGAGCAAAGAGAACTTAATGAAGTGTTATCCACATAATGACTATTATAGAAAAAACGAATTAGATATAGTTGAAAAACTATTAATTGCGTGTCGTTTATCTAGTAAAGACCGTCAGTCTATTATGACTGATGCCAAACAAATTCAATCTAAACTTACCGAAGAACATTACCTGACTCAAATTATGAAGTCATATGATATGAGTGCACCTGAAGGTATGGCACTTATGACCCTTTGTGAATCTCTTTTACGAACACCAGATAGTGATACGCAGGATGAACTTATAAAAGATAAGTTATCAAACGCTCAATGGAATAACTTAGCAAATAATAGTTTTTATTCTAAAGTTGCCAGCACCGCTTTGACGCAGGCACAACAACTTTCTGCATATGAAGGCATAGTTGCTAGGCTTGGATGGCCAACGGTAAGAAAAATAACAAAATCTATGGTAAAACATATGGGTACATTATTTGTTATGGGCAATAGTATTGATACTGCAATCAAAAAGAAAAAACCTGGATACACTTATTCGTTTGATATGTTGGGCGAAGCCGCAACAAATTGGGAAGATGCGAATTTATATTATGAAAGATATCTTGAGGCGGCAACAAAATCAAAAGAGTCTATATCTATAAAACTGTCCGCAATACACCCTAGATACGAATTAAAGAACCACATAGATGTTTTACACACACTAGTACCTAAATTAGCCGCTATAGCTAGAGTATGCGAAGAAAACAATACTACTATGTTTATCGATGCAGAAGAGGCACGTAGACTAGATATTAGTATTATGGTATTAGAAGAATTATTAACAACTTATAAATTTAAAAATGATACTGTTGGATTTGCTCTACAGGCTTATCAGAAACGTGCATTTTGGACTATTAATACCTTACAGACAATAGCAGAGCATAACGACACAAGGGTAGTTATACGGCTCGTTAAAGGTGCATATTGGGATACTGAGATAAAATACGCTCAACAAGATGGACTAGAATACCCAGTATTTACTAGAAAAGAAAATACGGACATATCTTATCTAGCATGTGCTAGAAAATTAGTACAATCTAAAAATTTAAAAAGTGCATTTGCAACACATAATCCATATACTGTATCAGCAATTATTCATGCATTAAAAAACTGTAATGATTGCAATGAAGACTTTGAATTTCAAAAATTGTTTGGTATGGGAAATAGTTTATTTGATTACATAAGAAAAACATCAAATCATAAAATTAGAATTTATGCTCCGGTAGGAGAGTACAAAGATTTACTTGCATACCTAATAAGACGATTATTAGAAAATGGGGCAAACACTAGTTTTGTATATAGCTTAGAAGTGACTGACCCATTTATAGAAGTCAAAAAGAAAAAAACATCATTAAAAACTTGGGATCAATTATATCCTGGAAGAAAGAATAGCAAAGGTTACGACCTATCAGATCCTGCAATGATTGATTACATGTTGGATTCGCCAACGCATCCTCCACACGATGAAGAAGTAATTTCAGTAAAAGATACGATAACACTTTTAGAAAACTATCAGCCCCAATGGGCCAATACAACATTTGAACACAGAAAGAAATTACTATTAGCATGTGCAGACAGTATAGAAGCAGAAATGGTTAGTGCGGCAAATAGACTTGTAAAATATTCTTATAAAACATATCCTAACGCAATAGCAGAAGTAAGAGAAACAATCGACTTCATAAGATACTATGTTGAACAGGCAGAAAAAATGTACAATGTAGATGTTAAGTTGGGGTATACAGGAGAGCATAATACTACATTAGTTAATCCACGTGGAGTTTGGATGGTGATTGCCCCATGGAACTTCCCTTATGCGATATTTTTAGGACCAGTAGTAGCCGCATTGATTACAGGAAACACAGTACTGGCAAAACCAGCACCACAGACAGTTGAGATTGCCAAGGTTGCGATTGCAAGTATGCATTATGTTGGCATTCCAGTAGATGCATTGCGTATGTGTGACCCTAGCATTGAGAGTGCGTCTATGGCTGTCAAAGATGAGCGTATAGCGGGTGTAACGTTCACAGGCTCTCATAGTAGTGCTAAAGCCATTCAAAGGTTAATTGCAGAACGTGATGGTCCCATTATACCGTTTATCGCAGAAACAGGTGGCATAAACTGTATGATAACAGATTCAACATGTTTACCAGAGCAAGTAGTAGAAGATGTTACATATGGTGCATTTGATAGTGCAGGACAACGATGCAGTGCGACCAGATTTCTCTTTGTTCAAAAAGATAATAGTGCGGAAGTTATTCGCATGTTAGCACAAAAGATAAAAGTAATGACACTTGGACATGCAGATGATTTGAATACAGATATATCTAGGGTTATCGATGGACCGGCATATTCACGTATTCAAGCACGTATTGGGGTACTGGAAGAAACAGAAGAACTTATTGCAATGAAATCACGTAATGGAAAAACTTTACCAAATCTAGTTGTCCCACCATGTGCATATACTGTATCAGATTATAAGAAATATTTTGATGAAGAAATCTTTGGCCCAGTATTGCATGTGTATGTTTACGAAAAGTCTGAGTTACCAGAGATATTAGATTTTATAAACAAAAGTAAATTTGGATTAACACTGAGTGTTCATTCACGTGTTAATAGATTTTATGAACATATTGCAAAGACATTGAATGTAGGAAATGTTTATGTAAATAGAGACCAAATCGGAGCAGTCATAGAGACACAGCCATTTGGTGGATCAGGTTTAAGTGGAACAGGTCCTAAAGCAGGTGGACCTAATTATTTAACTCCATATGTATGGGAAAAGCATATAAGTATTAACACAACAGCTATAGGCGGGGACACTTTGTTATTGACTTCTGATACTGAATAGTATATAATAAATCTTATACTAGTAGTAAAGGAATTAAAATGAAACAAGTAGACTTGAACAAGTACAAAGATTTTGTACAAGAGGTAACATCCGAACAGTCAGGCAATACAGATGCACTAACTTCTACACTTAAAAACCTTGATAAAGAAACAGGTGTCAATATGGCATTGCTTATGACAGGTGCAATTGGTATTGCGTCAGAAGGAGGAGAGTTTGCAGAGATTGTTAAAAAATGTATATTTCAAGGTAAACCACTTGATAGCGAGACTATCTTTCACGCTAAACGAGAACTTGGTGATATTATGTGGTATTGGGTTAATAGTTGTCGTGCATTGGGTTTGGACCCTAATGAAGTTTTAGCAGAGAATGTAGAAAAGCTAAAAGCACGATATCCCGGTGGTGAGTTTGACGTTCACTATTCAGAAAATCGCAAAGAGGGCGACCTTTGATTTCAGAAATTAAAAAATGGATTGAAGAATTTGTGTCAACGCACAATGACCAGATTGGGCAAGTGCCATGTCCTTTTGCGAAACAGGCCATGCTCAAAGAGAGAATCAATTATGTCTCAGTAGGAAAGCATACTATATCACCTCTGATTGATTCTCTCGTTGATAATTGGGATGACAAATATGAGGTTGTTGTTGTTTATTGTCCAACAGAAGATTTGACTCCAAAAGAACTTTCAACCATGGTAACAGACTTTAATGATATTGCAATGTCTAAGGATATAGTAGCACTAGAAGACCATCCCAATGATCCAGAAATATTAAATGGTGCATCAATGAATTTTGGTAAATGCATATTGGTATTAGTGCAAAGACTATCGAAGTTAAATAATGCAAGTGAAATTTTAAAGAACCAAGGGTATTATGATAATTGGCCAAAAGAAAACTATGATGATGTTGTAAGATGGCGATTTCAGAAATAATAAATAGATGTAACTAGGAGTTACAATATGACAACTTATGCCCGGATAGATTTAGAACAAACTAATTATTCTGTTTTGCTAAATTGTAAATTTTTAAAAAATCCAAATATACCTGAACTTAACGAAATATATAAAAAGTATTGTAGATACAAAGGTTTTAAAAGTGTAATGCCTATGTTCGATAATGATTATTTGCAAAATGATATTATTGGATACTACGATGAAGAAGATAAACTTGTTGCATTCAGTTGTATTATGATACAAGACCATGAAAGCGTTGAAGCACTACAGTTTGCTTGGGATTACGAAACTCCTAAATTGCATTTAGGTATAAAAAGTTTAAGAAATGAATGTGCAATATATAAAGATAAAGGCTATAAGTATTTGTATTTAGGCGAAGCACATACCTATAAAAAACAAATCAAAGGCTTTGAGATATTAGGACCAATTTAATGGATGTATATACAATCTATGCTGACCATAATGCAAAAATAGATGCTCATCATTTTGCTAAAAAAATGAAATTATTTTTAGACAAGATGGTAGAACTAGGGCATATGGAAAGCTACAGACTTACACGAATGAAATTAGGATTTCGTTCTATGGACTTACCTGAATTTCGTATCGATATGGAATTCAAAAACATGCAACAGCTTGATAACGCAATGACTGGTGTACTACGAAATGAAGAAAATATAGAAAATGAACATCACGGATTTAATCACATGGTAGATGTTGAAACAATACAACATTTTTTATACAGAGATTTTCCAGATGAATTATAGAGTAAACAAAATTAATTCTTATAATGGTTGGGATCCATTAAAACAAGTTATATTAGGTAATGTATTTGAACCTGAATTTTTTGAAGATTTGCCTGATACAAAAACTCGGGACTTAGTACAACAGATACTTTACGAGACCCATGAAGATTTAGATGGCATTCAAAAAACCATGGAAGATATGGGAATAGATGTTATTAGAACTCCTGCAAATATGACAATGTTATCAGATTTAGCAGAAGGAGAAGCAAATGTTTCAGACTTTAAAACAGTTATGGAATGGGTTGCACATGCTAAACATTGTTCAGGTATGACTAGGAAAGCCCGGTTTGGCGGACATGGTATTCCTAAACCTTGCTTATCGCCTAGAGATTTTTTTATATCGATGGGAGATAAACTTCTATATACAAACGGATTTAATCAAATAGAACAACTACAAGAAGGCGGACAGGCGCTGATTGACCCTAAGGTTTTAGATACAAGATTGAGTGTTGGAAAAAACAAGATAGGAGAGTTGCGACCATCAATACAAAATATGGAAGAAAATGGACTTCCTGTTGAATGGCTTGACGCACAAGGTTATAAAAGAAAAGTTATAGCAGAAAGCGAAGGAGACATGTTTGAAAGATACAGAGCAAACACACAACAGTTTTGGGCACCTACTGTCACAAGATGCGGAGATAGATTAATCGTAGATACGGAAGATGTGCAAAACTTAAATATTATTTTAGGCCATATGTATCCACAATTTAAAACACCAACTGTAGCAATTGGCGGACACAACGATGGTACATTTTGCACACCTAAACCGGGGTTAGTAATTTGTGCGCCATGGGTAGATAAAAATATATTTGCTAAAACTTTTCCTGGATGGGATATAATGACTATAGAAAACCCAGCAATAATGACTGATGATTTTGGTAAAGGTTGGGGACATCAAAAGAAACAAAATGCAGGAAGATGGTGGCATCCTGAAAGTGATGCTAATCCTGATTTTTCTAAATATGTAAATTCATGGCTATCCAAATGGGTAGGCCTAGCAGAAGAATCAATATTTGAAGTGAATATGTTAAGCGTTTCACCTAACGTAATATTATCAATGAATTATCAGAAGGAAGTAAATGACAAATTAAAACAGCACAATATCGAACCTGTATATTGCCGATTTAGACATAGAAACTTTTGGGATGCAGGACTGCATTGCTTAACAGTTGATACTGTCAGAGAAGGCGGAATGCAAAATTATTTTGACTAAATACTTGTAAATAGAGAGTAAATATTATGTACACAGATTATAAAAGTCTTTCCGAAGAGGACCTAGATAAGAAGATAACTGATTTGCAATCTAAGATGGAAATCGCTTATCGCTTGGGACAAGAACATGTTCTGGAACAGTTACAACATCATTTAGAGGAGTTGAAACTAGAATATTCAGAACGCTTTGAAAAAATGAGATTTGAGATAATAAATCAAAAAACTCCAAATTCTATGGTTATAGGAGAAGACAATGAATCAGACGACGGAGAACTTACCGGTACCGGCGAAGAAACCACAAAGGATAACAAACGTATATCATAGCTTGACATGTGATTGTGATGATGTTACAATAACTAAATTCGTTGAATACATGGATAAAGATTGGTACAATCAATGGCATCCATTATTTAACATCAAGATTATGAAATTTGATATAGGACATGATATATTGCATTTTGAGACATTTGGGGGGAAATTAGATTTGATAAAATATATATTGAAAATAAGTGCAGAATTCCCTAAAATGTTTTTAATGTATGATTTTTACACAATTAATGAAGCTGACCACCAGCAAGGCACATACTTTGTAATGGAAGGTAAAATAACAGACCAAAACCTAATAGCCAATAAAACAGAGGTATAAATTGACAGACGAATATGTAAATAGTTACACAACATACGAAGCAAAGTTTAGTGTCACAATGATGCAGGCAGACCCATTTTTACTAAGTGATACTTTTAATATTAAAATAGATTTTGCTTGGAACACTCCAGAAATAGCTAAAGGAAATGCGGCATTTTTAAAAATGAAGTATTTTGTTGAAGATATACTACACCAATCTATTTTTACCCATAAGGCATCTACCATTGATATGATGCATCTAAAGAATAAAGTAGTAGTATTTCCATTTGTGCCTACGAGCGATATCATAGCAATGACATTACATGCGAAGCTAAATGCAATATGCGAGAATGACATTGAAATCGTATCAGTGACTATTGGAAGTACATACACTAATCCCAAGATGTCATATACATATGCAGACATTAATTATCCAGCGTTACCAACACTAAAAGACTGGATAGGACACGAAAATTACTATTATAACTACCCATGGTGGTCAAGAGGAACCGTAGAAACACAAGATTATGAAGTAAATGAAAATACGGACTTGACAAACCCTCCAGAATTTGATACTATATTAGATACTATAGATAAATTAACTATGGGAGAATTAGAATTGAAACCCGACGGCGGAGAAGTAGTTGACATTAATGGCTGGAAACCTAAAATCATCAAAGATTGACGGTCTTAAAGACCAGTACGGAAGAATCGTATATAATCGTCAAGATTTATACGAAATGCTTTATAATGGCGAAGACATATCTAAAGTCACTGAAATGGAGTGGCATGATGATATTGAAAAGTACAATAAAGCATTATCATTAAATAATGTTGAAAAAGACTTAATTCAACCCATACAGAAATTATCTAAGGAAATAGCTGAATTTGATAATGAAAATCAGAAAGAATGGTTTATTCCTGACGAATACAAGAATATGGACATATGGAATTACGTATTAGATAAATGTCCTGATGATTTGCCTCAAATGAACAGAACGTGCAATGAGTTATATTTATATGATAAATACGGTATAATAGACGTACTTAAAGTATGCGTTTATATTGTTGATACACTGAGAAAGAACAATATTATATGGGGTGTCGGCAGAGGAAGTAGTGTTGCCAGTTATGTGCTATACTTAATAGGTATACACAAAGTTGATAGCATCAAATACGAGTTGGATATAAATGAGTTTTTAAAATGACAAATGATACAATAGTTAGATTTCCTAATAGCAAACGTTGTTTAACGTCAAAAGAAGAACGTCTGGTAAAATGTGCAACTAATCAAATTCATAATTCGTATGAGTCAAATAACCCATTTGTAAAAAGACATGATAAGAAGAATTATGTCGAAACACAAATAAAAACTTTATTAAAAAAAGTTTTTGAAATAAATGAAAACGAGGATATACAATGAAACAATATAAAAGTATGCGTGGCATCAATGTAGACCTTGCTAAACTGATGGCGAAATCGGAAAAGAATATCTCAGTAGGCAATACGTCTACTAATGCCCGAGGCGACCAATTGGGTCGTGGTGGTAGAGTTATAAAATCTGCCGATGAAATTGCACGTGAACATTATAACGTAAATAATCCACGTGCGGTAGTTAAATCATCCATAAAAATCGATAATGAAGATGATGCGGCAAGGACACAACAGGATGCACCAAAGCAAACAGAAGATGATTGGGTAGAGCCAGTTGTCGAAACTGAAACTATTACTGAACCTGATCCAGTAGCTGAGGAAGTTACAGAAGAAGATTGGGTAGAAGACGAAGAAGGTAATTTTGTAAAAGCATCAGAAGTTAAGAAGACTTCAAAAAAAACATCTAAAAAGAAATAGAGGAAAACATGGCGAGTTTAAGACCAATCAGGGACCGAGTTCTTTTGAAGAACTTGGATAAAGGGGAAAAAACAACAAAAGGCGGAGTTATCGTTTTAGATGATTCTAAAATGTCAGCAGGCGAGCGTGGCATTAGACCACGTTGGGCGCAAGTCTATGCAGTGGGACCTGAGCAAGAATCAGTAGTAGCCGGACAGTGGGTACTAATGGAACATGCAAGATGGACAGAATCAATGACCGTTGACATAGATGGTGAAGAAACCGAGATTTGGATGGGTGATCCAGAAGCAATGTTAGGAACTAGTGAAACAAAGCCAGATGATGTAAACTAGGTCATGCAACCATTATTGGATATATTCTATCTAACATATAAGAACGATTTTTCACAAGAAAACTATGACAGAATAAAAGACAGGTCAGGTTTCCCACAACGTGTGGTTAATGTAGCAGACGTAGATGGTATCTATAATGCTCATAAAGAATGTGCAAGACAATCAAAGACTGACCATTTCTTTGTTGTAGATGGCGATGCATGGATTGTTGATGATTTCGACTTTTCATATATACCAAGCACAACAGATGAAGTATATCCCGAAACATGTTCAGCACAATGCACACATGTTTGGAGAGCAACAAATCCAGCAACAGGAATGACATACGGCTACGGCGGTGTTAAGCTATTTGCCCGTGAAGCATTCTTTGATAAGGCTTGGGCTCATGTAGAGTTTCCAGGTGTTGATGTTACATCAGAAGTAGCAAGGCGTGGATTTCCTTACTTACCAATAGAACATGTTTCTAATGAAACACGTTTTAATACAACAGCCTTTAATGCGTGGAAAGGTGCATTTAGAGAAAGCACTAAACTAGCAAGTGGCATTGCAACACAAGATAGAAGAACCAAATTAAAAGAATGGAAGACCCCATTAGAGGATGTAGGATTTCGTGCAGAAATCTTATTAGGGGCCATAATGGGCGAAAATTATGGTACTGTTAACGTGGGCAAAGGTGATAAGTTACACAGAATTAATAATTGGAAATGGTTGAACACTTGGTTTAAGCAAAGAAAGAATTGGAAGGCACAACCAATAGTCGAATTCGATACGACATACCCTGATGGTAGATATATGCTAAATGGTATTCAACGATATGCTGAGTGGACAAATCATCCAAATGTAGAAGACTTAGAATTAATGAGATTGGCTGTTATTGATAGCAACCAAGACCACGTATTTAATGCTATAGAAAAACTTATATGGGATAAGAAATATAAGTCTGAACATTTACAAATATTTTTACAATATCTTTACAGTGGTATAAAGAATAGATTCAACCCTGAAAGATGTATCCATTTCATGTATGAGTACTTTAATACAGAACAAGATCCATATTTTGGTATGTTAATGGGAGCATTCAAGGAAGCTCCAGAAGTAAACATCGTAGACGCACATTCTAATTATCAAGTAGAAAGCAAAACATGGTTAATTGATAATTTAGTTAAGTTAAATAGACGCTTTGAAGATGCAGTATTCATAGGTGGTTGGTTGGGTATATCGACATTCTGGACACACAAAAGAAATATTGTACATCATATTACAAATATTGATATGGATCCAGAAGCAATAAAATTTAGTAACAAACTTAATCAGTTCAATAATACGTACTCAGGCTTAGTAGAAGACGCATATGACTACGATTATGATAAACATGACTTAGTTATCAATACAAGTGCAGAACATATGACAGAAGAATGGTTTAATAAAATCAAACCAGGCACAGTTGTAGCTATACAAACGAATGATTTCCATGAAATTGATGAACATATAAACACTGTTAATGACTTGACAGAATTGCAAGAAAAGTATATAATGTCTGAAATACTATTTGTTGGAACCAAAGATTGTGACCGATACAATAGGTTTATGTTGATAGGTATAAAATAATGAAAGCAATTCATATCATTGCATATCATGGGTCACGTGATAATGCAGAGACAAGAAATAAGAGAAGTGTTAATCATAATAAGCAAGTAGAGTGGTGGTTAGATTATGACAAAGAACTTGAGATACGAATTCTCGCTATGGACTTTGATGAAGTGGAATATTGGAATGATCCTCGGGTTGTGTATATCGACCGTCTTGACAATCCTATTCCTCCTGCAAGTGCAAGAAATGTACTATTTAATTATTTCTATGATACAAATGAGGAGTGGGGTATCTTTGCAGATAGTGATGCAATCCTTAATATGCATCCTAATTTTGACCACACTCATATCAACATTGTCGATGCTCTACGTAGCAATCCGGGAAAGTTTAGTGATGTTACGTTATTCTCGCCGCACAACGACCAAAGACCGGGCGATGGGGCTTTCTATGACAAATTTAATGGAGTAGATAAAGACTACAAAGATGTAGACTGGAATGCAGAATTTGTATTCGATAGAAAACTTACCCACATGAAAGGTACTATGTTTTTTCTACGAAACAATCCAGAACGTTTAATGATGGACGAGTACTTTAATGTACATCCATTAGGTACAAAACCCATACTTGGTGGTGAAGATGATGAATTTATAGTTTCTTGTGTAATGGCAAACAAAGGAACTTATATGTTGCGTAATATAATGCTGAAAGAAATGACGGCTGGATCAACTTGGAGTGATACTGAAACTCGTAAAGATGATGAAAAGATGCGTGATGATTATATTGCAAAGAAATATAACTTACCAAATGACAAAAGTAAGTGGACGCAACTAATAAAAAAAGAAAGAACAGGTTATCCAAAACAGTTGCGTATTAACCCTAACCAAACAGATGCCTTTGGCAGTCTGTTTGAATAAAGAGATTGTATTTTGAGAATAGTTAAAGATAAAATTAATGATTACTTTAGATGGGTCAAGGGAACAGAATTAGTTGAACTAGACGATATCGATGTTACAGAAGATCCAGTTAGACCAGAGTTAACTTTGGGATGGAGAATTACTAATGGACGCAAAATTTACGGACTACAATATGAGGAAAACATAGAAGCAATTATTTGTGTCGCATTCACTCCTGACGTACCAACAAGTGTACGTGAGTTAGACATGATGAGTGAACTTGCGTATCTAAAAAAAGATAATAAAGTTGCAGTTGCTTATACCGTATGGTCACGTAAACGTGGAGCAGGAAAAGAAATAGTAAAAAAAGTTTTAGAACTTGCTAAGAAAAAAGGAATAGAAAAAGTTGTAACACTATCACCACTTACTCCGATGGCCACTCATTTTCATATCAGTAATGGTGCTAAACAAATTAGCATTAATGATGATACTCAAAATTTCGAATACTCTCCATAAACTTGACAAACTAGCGAATCGTGTTATAGTATATACATACTCAGAAAAAAGGACTTAGTATGTCAGAGTTAGAAACAATTAAAGTTCCCCATACATTTTGCATTTTTGCAAATGATACTCGAAAAATGTATCACATTTGGCAAACTTCACAAGAAAATTATAAGCAGAACGTAACAGTTACAAATGCGTTTTCAAAAGCCGCATATGCTCTTTCAGGAAAAGATTCTGCTCAATCAGGTTCTACTACAACTTTCCTACGAATTCTTAGCAGTACTAAAAAAGATGAATGGACTGTTTCTTATGAAGAATTAGGTGATGTTGATAAAGAAGATTTACAATCTGAGTATCAGTTATTTTCTGAAATCTATGAATCAGAAGGATACACTTGCATTACACGTGACCCAAAAGTACGTATGCAGACAGGACGTTATGCAGGTAAGAAATGGGTTGCACGTAAACTAGAAAACATGCGTTATGTTCAAGTAAAAGAATGCGTTACAAAAATGCTTGAAGATTGTCTGTTAGATGATGTTGATTATAATTCTGTATCAAATCAGATTTCAACATATGCTCTAAAGTTAGGTTCAGAAATTGAAAATATCAGTCAACTTTGGAACTATGTTTTTCACAATTACTCTGAATTCGGAGACAACGTAGCACAATAATCTACGCATTTAATACCAAGAATATCCTAGTAAATATCAATGAGAGAAAAATATGCTATATTCTATAAAAGGCGGCCTGAAAAAAGAGAAAGAATTGGTAGTTAAGGCACTTTGGTTTGCTAAGGACTACTTGCTCCCACGGCACAAGAATATAGAAATAGATATTGAAATTCGCCCTAATATCAAAGTTGATGCAGACGTAATAAGCGGTGATGAATACCGTGAATATACAATGCGTGTACGTAAGGGTTTGAGTGAAGATGATTTACTTACAAGCATATTCCACGAATTTGTACATATTAAACAAGATGTAAGAAAAGAACATCCACTATTTGAGTGTTCTGATGTTCCTTACTTAAAGCGTCCTTGGGAAATTGAAGCATTTGATATGCAGGAAGTTATGCTAAAAGCATACCGAAATGCTGAAAAAAACTTGACAAAATAGCATTCCATGTTATTATATATACATAATCAGGATCAGGAGAAAATATGCAAAATATCACAAGTTTGGCGAGTTTATATAAAAGAGATACAAAGGGCAAATTAAGGATTTGGACTGTAGAATACGGTTTTGATTCGGATGATGTTGCTGGTACAAGAACTATTGCCGGGTTGATTGATGGTCAGAAAGTTACTAGCGAATGGAATATGTCTATTGCTAAGAATGTTGGCAAAGCAAATGGAACAACTGCCAAGACCCAAGCCATTTCAGAAGCAAAATCTAGTTGGGACCAAAAAGCAGATAAAGAATATTTTGAAAACATAGATGATGTTGATAGTTACGAACTATTCAAACCTATGTTAGCTAATGATTTTACAAAGAAGCCAGTTACTAGCGGTTACACACAACCGAAACTAGATGGTATTAGATGTTTAGTTGATAAACATGGTATGAATTCAAGGAGCGGAAAGCCAATCAATAGTTGTCCGCACATTATGAAAACTCTACAAACTATAATTGATAATAATCCTAGTGTAGTTTTAGATGGTGAACTTTACAATCATAATCTTAAAGCAGACTTTCAAAAGATTGTTTCGCTTGTTAGAAAAGTAAAATGTAGACCAGAAGAAATTGCCGAGAGTGCAGAATTAGTTGAGTATCATGTTTATGATATGTTTGATAAAAACAATCCAGATATGACATTTACTGAAAGAAGTAAATGGTTAGAAGATAATGTTGGAAAGTTTGCTAATCCATTAATGGTTGTTTTAGTTGAAACTACTAAAACAGATACTACTGCCGAAATTGATAAAATGTATGGTGAATACACAGAGGCAGGGTATGAAGGTCAAATGGTTAGACAGGATACTGCTTACGAATGTAAGAGAAGTAAAAATCTTCTAAAGCGAAAAGAATTTATCACAGAAGAATTTACTGTAGTAAGTATTGAGGAAGGTAATGGTAACTGGTCAGGTTATGCAAAAAGGTTTAATCTTCAACTTGCAAATGGTACAAAATTCAGTTCAGGTGTTAGAGGTTCACAAGAGAAATTAAAAGAACTCCTAAATGCTGAAACTCCCACGTGGGCTACTTGCAGATACTTTGAATTATCTAATGATGGCGTTCCAAGATTTCCAGTTGTTATCGATTATGGATATGGTGAAAGGGACGACTAAAAACTTGACAAATCCCCGAATCGTGTTATATTAAATACATAATCAAGAGAGAGAAAAATGATAGAACAATACGAAAACGAAATCAAAAAGTTAGAAAAATATCTAACTACTTTTGCTGGTAACACTTCATCAGTAAAAATGAAAAAGTATGCGATTGAAAAGAAGATTCAAACATACAAAGATATTGTTAACGAAATGAAATTAATACTTGCTATATAAAACTTGACAATATCACGAATCGTGCTATATTAATTAAGTAATCAGAGAGAAAGAGAATCATTATGCAAAATGAAATTCAAATGCTTGAAACACTTAAATCAGATTTTTTAGGTATGCAGTTCAAAGTTGAAATGAAGAAATATCATTTGTCAGGGATTGCCGAAGGTCTTGAAACAGTAGAAACAATGAATTTTGTTGATTGGGAAGACGCATGTGATTGGGCTGGTAAAGTAACAATGTCAACCAAGGTTCCATATGTAATACTTGAAATGCGTAATCTTGTAACCAACGAAGTTGCTGAATTTTAAACTTGACAATATTACGAATCGTGCTATATTAATTAAGTAATCAAAGAGAAAGAGAATCACTATGACAAATCAATCTATCTATTCAAATCTTAACGAAAACCGTATGGTATTCGATTGTGAGACAACAAAAGCAATGGGTATTGCAGATGGCGAATATGAATTGCGAACCGATATGGCCGACTATCGTTTGAATACGGATGATTTCTTTATGATGCAGTGGGCATCAGGTCACAAAGTTAAAGTAGTCAACGGTGAATGGGACGTTCCTTCTGTTCTCAAGGCTTCACAACATCTTATGGATGCTTGTGGGTATTGGGGTGTCTACGTTGAACAACTGGATTATAATGTAGAAAATGATTTTATTGAGTTGACAGTAGGCTCATAATCATGTATACTAACTTAAGTAATCAAACAAAACAAACTAATCTTAAGGCAGAGATTGACATGAATATGTGTCCAAATATTATCGAAGCCGGTGGTGCACGTGAGTACTGCTTTGGAGATTTAGTAGAGATTGGTTACGCAGTTAAAGAAACCGGATCTGCCAGTGGCATGTGTATGGATGTGCGTTGGAAATATACCGGACCAAATTGTATCAATACACAGTTCTATGGTGTAATGTATACAGGTGATGCAACAGAATGGATTGAGAAGGATTACTCATGATAGATTTATTGAATGACATCGAAAGTTTAGAGAATGCACTTATTCTTATCACAGAAGGTGCAAGTGACGAAAAGCGTAGCGGCTATGCAATCATTGAACGAATGATTGAAGATAAGAAAATGGTCGTTAACCAATTTGAGCGTGATATGGCGCCTAATTATAATGCTTAAATCTCGTTTAAAATTTAGTGACCTAACATTTAAATCAGATAATTCTGGTCGCATAATGCGTACTCGTATTAACTTTGGTTCTAAATATGCACTAAGTGTCATTAAAGAATCCCATAAACCACTTTACGAAATTGGTGCATTGGTAAATGATGAACTAACCGAACTACCAGGTATTACAGAAAAAGATAATACAGTTCGACAGGGATTAACACCCGATGATATAGACTTCATCATTATGAAGATGCATACGATTTCAACCGAACAACCAATGGAGGAAGATGTTTAAGTTTAGCCTCCTTGGTGGAATAGGTAGACACAAGAGACTTAAAATCTCTCGCCTTTAAAAGCGTCCCGGTTCGAGTCCGGGAGGAGGCACCAATCATTACGCACCCTTCGTCTATCGGTTAGGACGCCAGGTTTTCAACCTGGAAAGACGAGTTCGATTCTCGTAGGGTGTACCATTTAATTTCTCCACTTAGCTCAGTTGGATTAGAGCAAGTGCCTTCTAAGCACTAGGTCAGAGGTTCGAGTCCTCTAGTGGAGGCCAATATTATAGACCTCTAGCTTAATTGGTTAAAGCCACCCGCTCATAACGGGTCGAGTGTCGGTTCAAGTCCGGCGGGGTCTACCAAAATTTGTCGGTGAAGTGTTACGGTAGCACGACAGTCTCCAAAACTGTAAGCCGGGGTTCGACTCCCTGCACCGATGCCAAGAAGAAAGGATAATAGATGTATAAAGTAACGGCATGGTTTAAGGATAAAAAAATATCCCAAGAATTCCATGATGTACATGATGCGATTGAATATCGTGATGATATGGATGCTCATTATCCTACAAAGATAATATTTAGAAAGGTAATATCAATGAGAGAATTTATTTTTAACAGTTGGAATGTAGTAATGGATCACGAAAAGAATCCACTAAGTAATATTCCAGATTTTAGTACACGACATATGATTATGCAAGTATTAGCATGGATGTGGTGTATTGTATTTGCTATTATTGTAGGTAGCATGTGGGCAGGAGTGTTCAGTATGATGCTACATACACTATTACTTGGTGCCATTGCTATTACTGTAGCAACATTCGAAACAGCAAAACGCAAGCCACAATATTTTGGTGGCTTTGGTCGAGGCCGAGGTGGCGAACATGAGTGAACAAACTAATTATTGCACACTAAAAGGACTAGGTAAAGCATTTGCTATTATTTTGTTCTTTATTGTAGGAGTTCCATTCCTATTGGTAGATAATGCTCGTTATTGTAAGCAAAGTATTATTCCTTGTTATCCTTGGGTGGAGCCTGAATAATGGATACTAAATTATCGGCTCAATTTGCAACCGTATTGATTACGTGTTTACTAATCTCTACGGGCGCGGATGCTAAAAACTTTATTGCAAAAAAGTGTATGGCTGATTATGATAACTTGTCAGATGTTGCTTTTTGTATTGATAGCAAAAGAAATGAGAATATTAGAATTCGAAATGCAAAACAGTGGGAGTTTCTAAAAATGAATACTCGTTATCGTTTTCCAGGTCAAAGTTTGAATAAATGTTTTGGACGACCAAAAGAATCGGTAATCCATCGTGTAGAAACAACAAATGATAAAACGGTTTTGTATTATAAGAATTCTATTAAACCTTGTTTACCATAATTATCGGGGTGTAGCTTAGTCTGGCTAAAGCGCCTGGTTTGGGACCAGGAGAGCGTAGGTTCGAATCCTACCACCCCGACCAATTATTAATTTGCTAATGGATTGTCTAACGCCCTTTGCAAACGTTTATTCAATCTAGTTTCTAGTTCTTTAAGTTTTAAATCAGTGCTTGTGCGTAAACTATCTGCTTTTTGTTCATAGTCTGTAAGTAACTGGTCACGTTTATTTTCAAAACGCTGGTCAGCTAAATCAATCTGTTCACGTACATTATCTTCTACTTTGTTAATATCATCTTCTATTGAATCTACAATACGTTCCAATCTAACAATATCATCACGTAATCCGTTTTTAATATCTTTAGAATAGTCTAATGCTTCATCAAGTTTTGTGTTAACTACTTGTAGTTCTGCTCTAATTCCACTTAAGTCTGGTGCTACATAGCGTTCTATCTTGGCTTTCATATTTCTATAGTCATTATAAAATTCAAAGCCTCCCCATGCGGCGCCACCAAGTGTACTCAGAATTGTTATAACTAAAAATAACTTTCCACCAGTGAATTTAACTCCACCAACTTCTACTGTTGTTTTGTCACTCATAAGTTGCTCCTATTTTAATTCAAACTGTATGCCAAACACGACACCAGTCCTTTCTTCATCTTCAACAGTTGGCATAACGAATAAGTTTTTATATCTTAATCTAGCCATTGGTACAACATCATAGTCATATCCAGTGGCAACGCCAATATCTAATGACAGGTCTTTATTAAGACTATATTTATATGCCCCAATAAGACTCCATCGGTCTAAACTATTATAGTAAGTTCCTACAATAGTCTTTTCGGTTTCACACATTGCATATGGGTGAAGATTGTTATATTTTCCTTCTAATCCCACATGTGCTGAAAGTGCCAAACCCAATACTAAACAATTTAACATTATTCCATCCCCTCATATTGCATATCAACCATTTTCTCATGTAATATTTCACTTGCTAAACCATTGCGTAATCCTCTCTGATTTTCCGGTATCTTTTTATCTAAGTAGATATCATCTGGTAGATAAAAATCTCTGCCTGGTATATAAGATTCGCTATATGCGTTGAATCCAGGTACGTAATTTATAAGTGCAGTTATTTGTGCCTGTAGAGCCTGTTGTTGCTCTAGCGACACTGCTTTACCCATAACATCTGCTAATTGTTTTAGTTTATCTTTGATAATTTGTTTCATCTTTTTAATTTTTGCTTTTCTTTTTTGTTCTTTAGTTAATGGTTGCTTTTTAGTAGACTTAGGTTTTGCTTCTGTTTTTGTATCAGACTTAGTTTCAGATTCTTCACTTTCAGACTCTTCTTCCGCTTCATCTTCTTCTGTAGCTTCTTCCTCACTTTCAGATTCTTCTACTTCTTCTGACTCTTCCTCACTTTCTTCATTCTCAGATTCATCAGTATTTTCCTCAGATTCATTTTCTTCGTCAGTTGATTCTTCTTCTGTACTTTCTTCTTCTGTACTTTCTTCTTCTGCACTTTCTTCTTCGTTACTTTCTGTAGACTCCTCACTAGTGTCCTCATTTTCTGTACTTTCCTCTGCTATATCTTCTATTGTCTCTGGCTCACTTTCTTCTGTCTCTACTTCTAGTTCCATTGTATCATTTGATGATGTGTCTTCTGGAACTTCTAATTCCATTTCAAGTTGTTCTATCTCTGCTTCAATTTCTATTTCAATTTGTTCCACAGCATCTGGAACCGGAACCTCTACTACTTCTGGTTCTATTGGAGTAACTGGTAAAATCTCAACTTCAATAGCTGGAAGTTCAGGTATTAAGTTTACAGTTGGTAAGTCTGGTGTTGCAATAATACTATCAACAACTGCATCACCTGTGCTTATTCCATCATCAATAGCAACTGGGTCAACAGTATCTTCTACAGGTGCTTGATAACCTGGACACTGTGTATCATATTGTGGGTCAAAGCTACATTGCTGATTGAAATATGATATGTCGTAACCTTCGCAACTTTCAGCATACAATGGATTCTCATTACACTGTGCCAGTGTATATGCTTCTTCATATCCATCACAACTACTATCATATAACGTGTTGATGCCACACTGTTGAGACAAGTAAGCCTCATCATATCCACTACATTCGCTGTTGTATAATGCACTTAATCCACATTGCTGATTAAAGTATGCTGTATCGTATCCACTACATTCACTGTTATAAAGTGGATTGGCTGTACATTGCTGTGTAAAATATGCTGTATCGTATCCACTACATTCACTATTGTATAATGGGTCTGCATTACATTGTTGTGTAAAGTAAGCACTCGCATAGCCCGGACATTCACTGTTGTATGTTGCATCTAAACTACATTGTTGATTGAAATATGCAGTGTCATAACCTGGACATTCGCTGTTGTATAAAGCATCTAAACTACATTGTTGATTGAAATATGCGGTTGCATATCCACTGCACGAACTATCATGTAAAGGATTTAAACTACATTGCTGAGCCAAGTAAGCCGCGGCATAACCTGAACATGACGTAGAGTGTAATGCACTTATACCACATTGCTGTTCTAAGTAAGCCGCCGCATAGCCATCGCATTCACTGTTGTAAAGTGGATTGGCTGTGCATTGTTGTGTAAAGTATGCGGCCGCATATCCATCACACATTGGACTATAAAGTGAACTCGAATCACAGTATG
>Ga0206682_10000005_pt1 | contig 172973 bp, 227 predicted proteins | sample M240m12015metaG_FD_155444 | JGI IMG/M metagenome (GOLD analysis project Ga0206682, IMG submission 155444) | Ammonia-oxidizing marine archaeal communities from Monterey Bay, California, United States - M2 40m 12015 | ecosystem: Environmental > Aquatic > Marine > Intertidal zone | place: USA... | reverse complement strand
TATTTTTCCGATAATAGTGATTTTAATTTAATCATGATTTTTTCTTTTATATATAAATATAAGGTTAGTACGTTAGTACGCCCTTACAGGTCATACTTATTATAGATCCTCGTTAGGCCACCAATTATCCCACTCATCCTCCATTACGCTTCCTAAATTCTTCAAGTAAATATACTATGATCATCGGCCATAGCAGCAAATTTGCTAGAACGGTTGGGGTATCCATTTCCTCGTCCGGAAGTGTGTAAATTGAATATTCTAGTATTATAATCCAAATTAACCCAATTCCCAAGTATATTCCTATTCCAGTTAACATTTAAAATAAATATTATTTACGGCGAAGTTTTAGCAGAAGGTATACATTGCTATATATAATAGCAGAAAGAATAAACGCAGCATATATAACCACATTATCGATATAAGGCTTAGACAACAGCGTAAATGCTCCTAAAGCGAACATCTTAACCCCTAACGATCCGTATACCAATCCAAACCCTAAACGAGGAAATTTCGCATATAAGAGCAATACGCTGCGGGTTATACCTAATATGAAGCTGGATGCTATTATCCCGTATATTAAAGAGTCTATCATGTTTATATATATTATACTGAAATAATGGATATTATCAAAGAAATATGAGCCTTTTATTTGTTGCGATACTTTAAAGTGATTCCGTATAAACACAAAATCAATATATCTATATAGAACTTTAATTATTACGTGCGCTAGAATGTATATACGCTGTATATCTAATAAAGAGCACCTATATAGCAAAAAATCTATGCTCACAATAAAAATAGGTATAACACCTCCTTCTAGGAGCGGAGGGAGGGGGGCGTTAATGAAACCCTCCCCTACCCCCCCTTTAACCCCCTATTTGCCCCACCCTCCCCCTTGTTATACCCCATACCCCTTTGTTATACCCCTATACCCTTAGAACGTAGAATAGACCCCAGGTCTCCCCGAAGTCTATCCTTGCCCTTGCTTATGACTTATATATAATATAGTCCAGGCGTCTTGTTATAATATATGTTAAGCGGCTTTCTCTATATGAGTATAGTCTTTACCTTCTACGTCTTGTTTAATATAGAAGAACGAATCAATACTATTATAATGTATTCGACCTCTCGTCTTCTTACCGAACATGTCGTGCTTATAATAGTCTAAGCTATTCTCTCCTATGCGTCTAACTACTACTAAGTCCGTAGGAATATATTCTCCTGTCTTGCTATGTATATGATGTCTATGCAATGTTATGAAACCATCTTTGCTTGTCTCTACATTATATACATCCTCTGTATAACTCTTGAACTCTTCTTTTTTAAATTTAAAGTACATTCCTGCTTCTATATTTTCTTTTATCTTCATATCCGGATTATTTATTTAAGTTAACGTTACCAATATTCTCTGCTAAGTTTTGAAGAGCTTCGTCTTCAGTCATATTAAATCGACTCATTAAAAAGTCTAATAACTCTTGGCCTACTAATTGTTTTTCATTGCTCATATCTCTTATTTTTTATTTATATAAATATAAGGCAAATAATCCGTAAGTCCTAATCATTTGCCTTTTATTTTTAATAAAGTTTTAAGCCTTAATAATCTGCTCTGCTACCATTCCTTCGGCATTGTCAAATCCCATTGCGCATATTCTACAAGCTTTGATAAAGGATCTCAAATTAATCTCCACTCCATCATACTTCTTCTCCAAGCTTTTCATTATTTCCAAAGCCTTATCCTTAACCTCATTGGGAATCTTAGTTTCAATCTGATTTTTCAAGTCATCTATTCTTTGGAACATTTGCTTGGTATTCATACTAATATCACTTACAAAGGATCTGGATTTGATTGCCTCATCTAATTTGCTTTGAGATATATTAGAGATAAAGATTATCTTACCGGTAAACTCAAAGTGTCTAGGAACTGGATCACCATAGGCATCCTTCAATGGCTTAGTACTGATATAGCTAAGCTTTCTAGTGTCATAGCTATCCAATGCAGCTTTCAACATATTAACAGCATCCATGTCTTTGAATACACTATCACAATCATCCAACACAATTATCTTATCTGAATTCTCATAAAGCGTTACAAACAATCCAGCTGCGGTAGCTCTACCTTTAAAGTGAACGAATTGCTTAGCTTCTTCTAATCCCATATCAGTTAATGTCTTCTTAACCAAATAAGTCTTACCCAATCCAGCACCGCCTGTAATAACTAAGGAAGGCTGAATACCTCTACCTACCATCTTGGTAAGTCTTTCTAGGTTATTAAACATAACCTTTGGATCTCTCTTTTCCACTACTGACATAAAGCTTAGCTTCTGCGGCTCATTGCTTTTGTAATTGGTATTATGCATTCTGCTTACTCTACCATTACCATTAACAACTAGCAACTCACTATTCTTTTCAGCGTTTCTAATTTGTATATATCTTATTAAGTTCTCTGGAGCTATACTCCCGGTAGCTACATTCTTTGCTACTAATTTGCCATCTATCCTGGCCGGCTTATAAATGTTATTCATATCTCTAATTTTAAATTATACTTAAATATAAGGAAAATATCCGTGCGTGTCAACCTTTTTTCAAGAAAAGTTTAAACTTTTTTTCCTATTAGAATACTAACAAATCACAGGCCATTTCACCGGTACCTCCGCCGTTCAGGGTAATTTCGTAATTCGGATCCATTCCGGATAACATTACGTCATTCATCAGTTCGTCTACCGTTGCGAACTCTTTATCATAATACTTAGCACATAAACTATACATATCTCTATTTTTTAAATTATACTTAAATATAAGGTAAATTCTGATAGGATCCTAATCTTTTACCAGAAAAGTTTAATTTATTTTTAAAGGTATTGTAATAGCTTATCTATACCTTTAACGCTTTGCAAAGCTTTTTCACCTTGTCTAATTAATTGTCTCGCTCTTTCGCCTGTAACATTTAACTCCTCAGCTATATGCTCCATGTGCATAGCATAGTCTCTGTCAATACCATAAAACATTTTAACGGCATCTCTTTGCTTAGGCTTTAGGCTATTCAATGCTACACTAAGCATTTCTTTCAAATCCGTTACCTCGTGCTTAGGCTTAGACTGCTCTCCGGATAAGTATCTGTCTGCATATGTTTCGCTTTCTTCATCGTCACCAACCTTTTTGCTAGTACTAAGAGTTGAGAACTCTTTTCCTTCTGTCATTGTTTTGTGAGATGGAATCCTTACCACTCTGCTTAAATCATTTAAACACTTCTGCAATTCAGCTCTCACATACCATACAGCGAAGGATATAAATTTAAATCCTCTACTAGGATCGAATCTCTTTGCTGCTTCAAATAATCCTATATTAGCAAAACCAATTAAGTCTTCTAACTCAATACCCATTCCTTGATATTGCTTAGCTACCTGTACAGCAAACCTCAAATTAGATTCAACTAACTTGTTAACAGCTTTCCTATCTCCAGCCAATGCGGCGGTTGCTAATTTAGTTTCTTCGTCTCTATCTAATAAAGGAGCCTTCTTAATTTCTCCCATATACTTTTTGACGCTTGGTGTATCTGTCACTACGGCGCCTGTGCTTACGTATATCTTACCCATTTAATAACTGAATTAATGCCAAAGGACTAAAAACTACTTCCTCATTCTGCGGTTTAACTTTTTTCTTGTTTCTCATAGCTTTTGCTACGGCACTATTAATATTAGAAGACTTTGCGGCTCTCCTAAATCCTGCGAGGACTCTATCCTGCGCATCATAACCTTTACTCATTTTTTTACTCATATCCTTTATTTTAAATTATACTTAAATATAAGGCAAAAAAGGATAGGATCCTAATCTTTTGCCAACTTTTTTAAAACTTTTTTATCCTTTTTCTGTACCCAAAAAACCTGGTAGCTTCTTTAAAGGATTTGATTCTTCGACTTCTGTGCCGGCATTATTTGCATGCTCGATCATTTCTTTAACTATTTTATCTATCTTATTCATATCTTATTTTCTATTTGTATCATAATAATCTTCCCATTTACCTCTTTCATCGGGATGCATCATATTCCATTTTCTTTTTAACAATATCCATTCGTCTTGCCAATGTGCTTGTAAACCTCCATTCATTTTCATATCCTATTTTTTAAATTCTTCAATTACCATTGCTACTATTATGCCTAACGTTACACATAATAAACATACTGAGACTATCTCCGTATACGTTACTTCTACTACTTCTTTTAATATATCCATATCCTTTAAATTTTAATTACTTAAATATAAGGAAAAAATCAATGCGAGTCAACCTTTTCCCTATATTTTTTTTAAAAAAGTTATTAAGAATTAATTATATTATTATATAATGTATCTATTTGGGTTCTAATGGTTCTGTAAATTTCATTTTGGATGTAATTGCCATTTTCTTCTAAATCACTGAAAGCAAATTGTAATTTGTCTTCAATATTTTTTAGGCAATTTGTGTACTCATTTTTTATATCATTATTCATATTCTCTATTTTTTAATTATTAATTACTTAAATATAAGCATTTTTTTGTTCGGATCCTAATTTTTTTGCATTTATTTTTAAAAAAGTTATTCACACCTCAAATCAGATAATGCTTCTTTATGTGCATCCAATAAATATGATAAAGTGTCTTTGGATAAATTAGTGGGATCGTAATCATCGCACAGTGCCTCTATTAATATACTATACTCCTCATCTAATTTATATTGACTCACATACTCATCTAATACATTTAATGCCTCGTCATCCATTCTGTCTGTGAATGCATATATCTTATTATATGTCTCTTCTATTTTTGATAATAAATTCGCTCTTGTCATATTCTCTATTTTTTAATTATTAATTACTTAAATATAAGGAAAAAAAGTACACGTGTCAACCTTTTTACCAGAAAAGTTTAAACAAAGTACTTTGAATTACAAAGTATCCTGAAAGTAAGAAAGGGAGCAGGGATATGAAGTCTGCTCCCACTTTAGAGATATGAGTATATAATGATGCCATATACCAGGGCGATATCTTTTTATTTCTGGATTGTCTTTATTTCAAATCCGTCTTGGCTGACTACTCCTATTCTTTCTGCTAGGAGATCATGCTGTTTCTTGTTCAGGTATTCTATTTGCTTATCTACAAAGTAATCTAACTTCTTTTTGGCCATTAACATCTTGTCCTGAGCTTCATACTTAGTATATATAGCTAACTCCGTTGACCAATATTCTACTTTTGCCTGATAGCCGTTGGTATAATTCCTTTTGTAAAATGTGCTAGCTTTTGTCATATCTTTTTATTTTTCTATATAATAAGAAGAAACAACCAAAAATCCAACCGTTTTTCTAAAAATAAATCTAAAAGTATTACTCCGTATAGCTAGTGATCTGAACTAAAAGTAAATATGTGTCTAAATATAATCTAAAAGTAACTCGATATAATCTAAAAGTAAAAGCACATATACTGCACTAAAAATAAACCCGGGCCTTCTCCCTATAGGATCTAAAAATAAAGAGCATACTCGCACTAAAAATAAACTGGAACGCCAGGAAGGGAGCTTTACCATTCTTCAAATATACAATACACACATCCCATTCTAAAAATACTATCAGTGTATAGGGAAAATACTTTGAATTACAAAGTGGTTTGTATATATTCTAAAAGTAATAGACACCTGATTGGGTGGATAAAGGGTATTAATATATTCTAAAAATAAAGGCGTCGGCCCTCTCCCTCTTCTCCCTCTCTAAGGCTTACTATAATGGCTATACAGTATGTATAGACAGTAACCTATTATACCTAGTAATATAGTTACAGGGAATAACACTACTACTGGTATTGCTACCATTGTTAATACTATCCACGCAATTATTAATTCTTCTTTACTTCTCATTGTTTACTTATTATTTCATTACACCGTTCATAATCTTCTTCTTCTTCATAGTACCGTAGAAGTACTTCTGGATCTTCCCAATCCTTTGGCAAATAAAATTCGTCTTGTTGCGACAACTCATCAAATGTCTTATTACCTACAAGTAAATCATATGCATTGCGAAAGCTTATACTAGCTATCGCTTCATGATCCTCTAATCTATCAAAACTCAATTGTTTCATATTATAAACTATTTAATTGTTCTTCTAATTCTTTTAATCGCTCTTGAAGCATCTCTTTGGTATTCCATCCATTATATCCATCCATCACAATCTCTGTCTTCAACCTCATGATCTCTCGTTCTAATTTTTCTTTGTCCATTCCAACTTCTTTATTTTATTCTTGTATTTATCGAGCTAATTATGTAACCCAATCCAAAAAATATTATCACTGCTATTAACTTTATCATATTCCCTTACCGGCATTAGGACCTTCCATGTCTTCACGCTTTTTTATTTTGTTTTGAAACTTCATGAAATCCTTGTCTTTGTCTGCTGATAAGCCTCCCACTGTATAAGACTTATCATACTGCTCATCCCATGGCCCTGGTTTGTCTGCCCACTCCAAAAACTCTTGCACATCCTTATCCTTTGTCCAATCTTCTTCTTCGTCTTTTTTCTTGTTGCTCATACTTCATCTTTAATTATAGTTACTACTGCACACATCACAACGAACGTTAGCATTGCAATTATTGATATATCACTTATCATATTATTTTTTTAATCGTTTTGCAAACCAATAGTCTATCCATGACTTAGCAAAATATATAGCAAAAGCAAAAACAAATAGTTCTGCCAATGCCCAATAATGCACTTCCATTAAATATTCCAATGTCACTGTTGTCATTCTTCTATTACTTCTAATTTGTATTTAACATGAAACTTGTCTAATATAGCTGTATACAATTCCATTCCCGTACGGGTCTCATTGGATACTCCATTCACTGTTATTTTATATAGTTTCATAACCTTTTCACGTTTACGACTCGAGCTTCCTGAAAGGGAGCGACGGGGCGTACTAACGTACTACTTCTTTACCGTTCGTCACCGTATCAATTTCATATTCTGAGTCGGCAATAAATGAGCTTAGTATATCGATTTGATTTTCCAATCTTTCTGAATATACTTCTAGTTGCTGCACATCATCATATATCTTATCATATTCAGATTGTAAATCAAAATATTTATCAATTATATCTGCTTTCTCAATATTATGTGAATTTGATTTAATTAATAATACTACGCATATTACCATTAATATTGTTGAGGTTATTCTATATGTTCTCATTTTTCTTTTCATTTAGTTGTCCTAGATTGTAAAAACATTTCATTAATATCCATCTGATCAACTATCAAAACATCATGATATCGTTGTCGAAGATCCTTTTGCCTAGATTCTGCTACTAGCTTATCATTGTAATGTTCTATAATAAATTCCGATATAGCTTGTTCTCTATGTATTACCCAATAATTCATCTTATAATTATTGCTACACGCTTTCCAAATTCTTGATCATTTGGATATTGTTTTCTTAGTTGTTTTAATTCAAATAAAAGTTGATCGTCTTTAGTTTCTGATGGAGCAATACTATGTATATCATGATTAATTACTTCGCCTTCTGATCCAATTTGAGGAAGTCCATACAAGGCCCATGGATTACTAGTATATTCCTTAGTTTGTCTATACTCGTTCATAGTTCTTTTTTTATTCATTTATTCTACTCCTTATATCTCGCATTTGTGCTGCCGTTTCATAATCTTCATTCTCTACCATTCGCTTTTCTAAATTTCCTAACATAGCATCTGCATCACCGTCAAATACATTCATTAATACTCTTCTAAATTTATCCAATGTTTCTGCTTGATTTTCATAATGGTATTCATCTTCTTTACTCATTGTTATTTGGTGTTTCAATAGTCCATATACCTACCAGGCCTAGTCCTATTATAAATATTAATACTACAATTTCCACTTTAAGTTTTTATTCTTTTTAACTTGCTTTATTAATGCATATAATTCTACATTAAAATTATCCCAATATGTTTCATATTTCTTCATATCTTTTCTATATAATAAGTAATTAATTTAAATAATCCAATAATTTTTAAACATTTCTGCCATTTTCATAAACATGTTTTACCGTAGGGAATCTTAAACTTATTCCACCTTCTTGATTCTTTGTTTCTTCAAAATATTGAACGGTAATTGTTTTACCTAATAATTGTTCTGGATTTGCTTGGTATCGTATCCTCTGTTCTTGATTCCATCCTGATCCAACTGCTACCCTGTAACCTTTATGTTCAATCCATACATTAGCTAACATTGGTATTACTATTTCTTTGCCTTCTCTAATGACTCTATGACTATCAAATTCAATGTCTAACACTTCATACTCAGCATCAAAAAACTTTTTACATTTTAATAAATTCTTTGATCTCTTACCTTCATACCCGGCATTTTTTCTTAACATGATTCCTTCATATCCATTAGCATCTGCATTTGCAATCATTTCTGATAAATGGTCTATTCCCGTTATTTGTATTTGAGATAATAAACTTAATATATTAGTGAAAGTTAAATCACTAATTTTAAAACATGTTTGCAGACTAGTATATCTATCTTGTAATTTTGTTGTTCCTTCTTTATTAGCAAATTCTTCTAAAGTTAAATAATCAAATATAACATATTTAGGATTTTCTATTGTATGATCTTTTCTTTTTATTTGTTTCATTATACCTTGAAAATCTTCATTGCCATCTTTATCCATCAAACAAATTTCTCCATCTAATACGAAATCTCCTGGTATTAATGCTACCTCATCTAAAACTTTTTGTATGGTTGTGAATTCATTGCCTTGTCTAGAATATGCAGTTACCTTGTTACCTTCTTTCCTTATAAGACATCTAACTCCATCTAATTTTCTAGATCCTAACCATACTTCATTTTCAAAGTCGCAAAATTTAGGTTCATATTTAGTTGCTAATGCAACATCAAAGGTTGGAATTAAATTTGGTATAACTTTATTAATAACTGAATCAGATGCTCTAATTTCTAAGTTTCTATCTATAATAGAAAAAATTAGATCTTTATATTTAGTATTAGCTGTTACAAACCCATTTACTGCTGCAATTGAATCATGTCCAGTAATTACACGATTTGATAAATCATCTAATAAATTAAATAAATCATTATAAATATTGTATTTAAATAAACCTGAATTCTTTTTACATGACTTACTGGTTACATAATACTTTTTATAAGGATCATATGTATAATTTAGTGCCGATGTAATGAACTCATTGTTTTTTATTGAATCTATGATAACTTTTTTTTCGTTGAGTGATGAAGTAGATTTCATTTCATCTACAAACTTTTGTAATTTTTCTAACATGTTTAAATAGTATAATGTGATAATTTTTCTTTTAACCGGATCATATGTTTACATGGAGCATATGGTTTGAATTCTTTTGCTTTGCAGTTACAATTGGATATTCGATGATCGGTTACTGTCACATCGTAATAAGATAACTTACCAGTTTTTTTATTTCTACTACCCATTTCTCTAAACTTCCAACTACGTGCCATTATCCTAATCCAATAAATTCTTTACTCAATAACAATGACAAATCTTCTGCTACTTCTTTTGCTCTCCAATAAGATATAGCTTCTAACTCTAGATGAACATCGTTATGTACATCATACATTGTGAATCCACTACCATATGTAGTTACTAATACTGCTTCTTGAATATTTTGCATTATTGTATTTGCTTCATGGTTCCATGGAGCATCTTGAAATTCATTATCAGAATCCGAAGATCCTATATAATATTCATTTTCTGAATCGTGATAAGCATGTAGCCATTTTGCTTTAACTTTTTCTATAACTTCTTTTAATACTTCATCGTTATGAGCATACATCTCTGATGACCATGGCTTAGTTATAGCTATATTATACTTCTTAAGCTTCATCCTCTTCAATTAAACCATCTTCAACTTTAAATTCTTGTATTTCTTCTTCCGATAATTCATCTTCGAAATCTTTAATAATTTCTTCTGCGTGCTCAACAAAATATTCTAGGAACTGATCATCTAGATATATATCATCTGCTAAGTAGCTATCGATATGTACCTTAATAAAGCCTCCATATGATTCAATTTCTTCCATTAATGAGCTAGCTAACTCTGAATCATAATAAAATACGTCTTCGCAAATACTAGGAGCGGTATGATCATGGGTTAGAACATATACATCATATCCATCTCTGGTTGATTCTGTATAACAATATATGTCTGCATTGTCAAAGTCTTCGGTGAATGTAACATTTAAATATCTTTTTGCTAATTCTATTTGTTTTTCATCTGTCATATCTCTTATTTTTTTCTATATAATAAGAATTATAATTTAATTATCCAACCGTTTTTAAAACTTTTTTCCATTGCCAAGCTCCAGCTCCAATGTAATAATCTTTAACATATCCCTTTTTCTCCATTTCGGATTCAACGGTAGTATTGTTTCTTCTTGCTGCCGTCATGGCATAATAACTATCTAAACTCATGTTTCTATTTTAAACTGGTGCTACAATATCTGAAAAATCGTCGTCATCCCAATCAGTGTCAAATTTTGTTTCTGGTTGTGTAAGTTCTGACAATGTCTTTTCGCATTCAGAATTAAACTTATCTATATCATATCTAGCTGTTTCTGTGACATGACCTTTTTTTAATTCTTGTATTGCTGCCCATAAGTGTCCAGCTTCTCGATGATAATTTACATCTTCAAATGAATTGAATAATAATTGTAAGTCTTCTATAGACCATTCGACGCTAGCGTCAGTGCCTTTTTCTAACATACCATCATAGTCAAATGTTCTTGACCATTTATCTCCTAATTTATAACTCATATATTCCTTTTATTTTCTATATTATAAGAAATAGATTTCAAAGATCCAACCAAACTATATAAAAATACTTATTGAAATTGTAGTTAATCCTACTCCTACTAGTACTCTATGTGGATCCAAAGGAATGGTGTTTCTAACACTTTTATGATCAAAACTTTTGCCATTCAATATATTTACTACTCCAATTGTTGTCATTGTTGCACCAGTTAATAATGTTATGGCTTTCATGTTAACTTCTTTATTATAAATAGTTTGTGGTTTAATATTTAAATCAACAATTGAAGGCTCTGTCGACATTGACATTTGACTTGTAGCTGTGGTGTATATACCTGTTAAAATAGTAACTCCTAATATGATAGCTACATAATATAATAATAAATAAAAATATTTTTTCATATATGTTCTAATTGAGTTTCATTAAATATATGTAACATTTTATAATCATCTAGTTCGCCTACTATACGAACTTCTCCTGATGTTGTTTCAAATACTGATACAATTGTGCATGGATATTTATATCCTTTAGGCTTAAATGCTTTATCTCCTACTTTAAATTTACTATTTTTTCCTATCATATCTATCCTTTTAGTGACGGTTCTGTTCTTATTAAATTTGGATAACCTTTAAATCCAACTGTGTCTTTCATATAATGTCCGCAGTTACACAATGCCTCAACTATTTCAGCTGTACCGTTAATTATTTTAATGGTTTGCTTTGTTATTTCTTTTGTAGATCCACAGTTATTACATTTATAAAGTGACATTTTTTCTTTTACCTTTTTTATTTCCTTTAATTTCTTTGCCTTCTATTTTTAACTTTTCAGCTATAATTTGTCTATAGATAGGACTTTTCATTTCACAATAATATTGTTTTTTCATGTTAATAAATGTATTATCCAAGCTATCAATCCATTTACCTGTAATGCAACTAAGTTCCATTGTTTACGAACTGAAGTTTGGATTAATACACAAATAAAACCAGCTATATATAAAGGAGGTGCTACTGTCCATTGAGCTGCTATTAATAAACCTGCTCCTAAATAACCTATTCTTGCTGCTAAACGTTCTTTAGGTGTTAGTTTTCGTTCTCTGACTAGTATTTTCATCCAGCCTTTTTTGATTAAATGTTTACCATTTTTTAATTGTTTTTGAGTTAGTGCTATTGTCCAACCTAACATAAGAATAACATTTAATGTTATTAAAATTACTATTTTACTTGTTTCCATTATTCCAATATCGTTTTTCCTAGAACTAATGGTGCTTCATCTTTATGTCTTCGAATAGAAAAATGATTTGTGTGTTCTGTAATAATTAATGTCTTGCCTTTATATGATTTATAATTCTTATAAACATACTCTTGTATTTGTTCGTTATTCATTGTTTAGATATATATTTGTTTGATTGTTTACTTGTTCTTCGGTCCATGAAGGATACTTAACATGTAATAGTTCATGTATCACATCAAAAGGTGTTAATGGTCTAGTATGATTTATTATTCCAAATTTATTTTCACTATCAATAGTGATACCAATAAATTCTTTTAAATCTAAATCATTAGGATATGTTACTTGTTTATCACTGATAGATTCAGTTGTTATAAACCAATCGTCTAATCCTAATTTTTGTTTCCATTTATTTATTAATTTCATAATTATTTATTTGTTGTATCAAAATCATAACAAGGTTTAAGTCCAGCAAATGGTTGAAATCGTACTGTATTATTTGTCTTTTTTGCTTTTGGGATAAACTTATGTTCTTTTAGCATTTCCGGTCGATTCTCTTTAACCCATTTTATGTACCATGGAGCTATTGTTCTAACATGATCTATAGTTAATCCTGCATATTTTCCTGATCTAAATTTCATATATAGTCCTATAATTCCTACAATGGCCGTTATCATTGTCTAATCCATAACCTATTACCCACTCTTCATCAATTTCAAAAACATTGTAATGATTATCTACAAATGAATTTGGTACTAGTAATGGCGGAGAACTTTTTCTTTTCAATAAAGTTACTATTGATATCATTGAAGGGTCTTTTACTTTCAGATAATCGATAACAGCATTAATAGTATTACCAGTATCATATATGTCATCTACAATATATACATGTTTGCCTTTGATCGCCGTCTCTAAGTCTTTAGTTATTTGAACATCTCCTTGTTTCTTTTTTGATATATAAGACTTTACTCGCATAAAATCACATTCTATATCAATTGAAAGATTTTTTATAAAATCAGAATAAAACATAAAACATCCATTAAGTAATCCAACAAATACTACTGGAGTCTTGTCGTCTCTATGCTTATCATTAATTTGTTTTGCTATAATTTTACTTTGTATGTCTATTTCTTTTTCAGTTAATAGTTGTTTCATTCTTTTGTATCCTCTTCTTTTACGTATTCAATTTTAACTTCTTCTTCTTTTTTCATAGCACAAGCTACGCAACAAATCCCGGAGTTAGCCATCTGTACAGGAGAAAACCATGTCATCAATCCGGCTAATGCCAATCCTACTATCTTTATTAATTTCTTCATATAATTATTTATTTTGTAATTCACTTAAACGCTTATTATATTTTAAATACACTGTTCTAGTTATTTCGTCGACTGTGCCATACATACAAGCTTGTCGACATATTTGATTTCTTAACTCTACTATTCTATTTAGTATATATGCTTCATGGCGTTGTTTTCTTAAATACTGATGTAATTTATTACGTATTTTATTCCCCATATAAATTAAACTTTTTAGGTTTAGGTTGTTCTATTTGCTTTTGCTCGTATCTAATAGCATATAATTTACTATCTAATGGAGCTAGTCTAAATTCTACTTTTTCACCGGACATACTAAACCAAACTTCTAATGTATCAGTCAATGTTGGATGTACTGTATCGGTTTCATCTGCTACTAATATCCAGTTATCTCCCGGAGGTACTCTCCTGGCTATCAATTCATTAACTTCTATTTGTTCTGTTTCCATATATATATATTATAATTATTCTTTTGGAAATTTCCAAACCGTTTTACGCTTTTTTCTGTTCCTTATAAGTTTACTAAGATACTCTGACATTAGAAACATTATTAATAATACTCCGCTGCATACTATTCCTACTAATGTTAATACTAATATATAAGCTAAAAGTGATGGTTCTTCCATAATTATAATTCTAATTTAGTTGCATACTTCAATAACATTTCTGTATTATTTCTTGTATAACTTTCTTTTCGTTTACCTTTGCCTTCTAATTGCATATCACGATAAAACATTACGTCATATGTATTACAATATTTATCACGATTCAATGATACATGTTTATAAAACGTTTCTGCATTTATAACATATATAGCATTCTGTGCTGGATGATGAAATGAGATAGTGTCACACTTTCCTTCTTTATTCTTTCCTAATCTCTTTGCCATAGCTGTTGTCTTAGTGCCAGTTATAACTAATTTTTTATGTTCATTTTTAATACCATTAACAAATAAATGATCATATCCATCTGCATCAACTACTTCTCCTTTACATTTAAAATGAGTTTCTAAATACGGTAGTACTACTTGCTCTGATATTCTTCCGGCATTTACCGACATTGCCTTTCCGGTTTCTAGAAACAATCTAATCATTTCGTCTGTTATATGATTACTAACATATACTGGAAGATTAATTACTCTTCCATCCTTTTGTTCTCTCTTTGTTACCATAAGATTTAGTTTTTCTTTTTTTAGTTCTAATTGTTGTGTGAGTAGGTATACGCCCTTGATTGCCTATACCATCCATGTCTATTACACTATCCTGTAATGTTGGGTAATTTTCTTCTTGTTGTTTATTTCCATTATGTATTATATTCCAAATAAGAAATATTAAATAAACTGAAAACAATAAAAAACCAACTCCGAAAAACACTATACTCATTGTCTTTTAATTTGATTAATTGCTATGCTAAATAATAATATTGTTCCTGGCCAATGTGCTGAGTACATAGCTTCAGCTGTGTTACCATATAATCCTAATCCTACTGAATATAGTAGGCAAATAAAAGCGATACCAATTGGGTACCATTTTAAAATTGATTTTTTCATAATTGTTATTTTATCTTGTTTATTTTTATATGCCATTGGGGATGGTAGTCCCGAATAATGGCAATGATCTTCTTTTTGTCTTTTATAGGTCGACATCCAAAACCATTCTTTTTTTATCATTTTATATTGTTTCTGATATTTCTAAAAACTTCTTATTAATTGACTTTGAAATTTGAGTAAGGTTACTGGTATCTATGAATTCTGCATTATTGCCATACATTCTTCTAAATGCATCTGCACACCAACCTTCCGATCGTCCATCAATAAAATATGATAACACATTAATACCTATTTCTTTCATTTCATTAATAACTTTTCTAGTAAAGTCAATTCCATTATATGTATACGCACATCCGGTTACTGAACTAGGAGCTCCATCTGAATAGTTAATAAATATACACTCATCTCCTTTAGCATCAGCTTTGATATATGGAAGAATACTTTTAAAAGATAGCCCTTCTGGTGTACATCCAAATGTTTGCAGATATGGAAAATATTTTTTTATCTTAGACATTTTATCTACTGCGCTATCATATGTATACACTGTAACTGTTTTTTCTGAATTACCTTCTAAATTACTTGTGCCTCTCAAAGATATTTGAACTCTAATGCCTGTTGTCATAGATGCTGCTTGAGCAATTGCTACTGCGGACTTAATAGCGTTTCGAAATCTTCTGCCGCCCATTGACCCGGAGGCATCAATTGAAATATGTATAAAGAAATTTTTATATCTATCGGTTACAATTCTATGAAACACATTAGCATTTTGGAATCCTAATTGGGATATCAATCTTCTATCAATTTTGCCTGTATTTAATCTTGTAGACTTCAATGACTTCTCTTCATTTCTCAATTGCAATTTCTTTCCCAATTGTTTGCCTAATATAATACCTTTCTGTATTCCGTCACCAGGACCATACCAACTTTTAGGTTCTCTATTTTCTTTTAATCCTCTCGAATCAAATATAGATTCCATATGACACATAACTGAGTGAGTCATTTTTTTGATAACAATTGCATCTACATTATACATATGAGAGCCAAACTTACCTGTATTAACCGGATTACTTTCAGTACCAGACTCTTTTAAGCTTTTAACAATTGCATTGTCTTTCTTTGAAAGTTTCCCAACTTTTTTAGGCTTACCATTAACAAATTCTTTTTGCTTTTGTATTTGTTTTCTTAATCTTTCTTGTTGTCTATTAGAAAGCTTACTGTTAACAATAGACTTGGTCTTTGATTGCGGTTTGCTTGACGTCTTATTAGATTTATCTTGTTGCTGTTTTGAAGCAGATCCTTTAACTTGTTTAGAAACTATTTTATAAACTTCAATTGCTATATTCAATGCATCTTCTGAAGTTTTAAGTCTCTTGATATTTTTCAAATCGATTGTTTTCCATACAATTGGCAATACTTCTAATGCATCTATTTTTCTATTAGGGTTAGTTAAGTTAATAATCCTAAACATATATGAATCCCAATCTTCATCTGTCTTTTCTTCTGATTGTAATGCTTTATCAACAATAGCAGAATTAAAATACTTTTCGTACATTGACTCATAATATTTTCTATATCCTGGTGCATTTGTATATACATGATAATCAATTCTTCTGTCTTCTATCCAATTAAATAAATCTTTTACTTGCATTATATCAGACTCAACCATATTCATATCCGGGTCTCCACCTCTCATAGCAATATAACTATGAAAGCTACTTCCAATATAACATCCATCTAATAATTTGAAATTAGTTAATGCTATATGAGAGCCTTCATGTAATGCTAGTCCTACAGTTGCATCAAAGTTATTATCTTCTATTTTAGATCCTATAGTAACAGATCGACCATCTGTATAACTTTGATCATTATTTTGAAAATGAACTGGAATTTGTTTACCTGTAACAATGCTAACAAAATTGCCAATGGCTCGTTGAGCAGAAGCTAACTTAGTGTAATCAACTTGTTTCTTGTTGTTGACTTCATAAGTAAAATCAGTATCAATATCATCAAACCAATAACTAGATGCCGACTCTTCATATGTCTTAACTGGATTGGCTAATGCCTTTCTAATGCGTATCTTTTTCATAAATATCTCTTTTATATATAATAAGAAAACTAATTCATTTATCCAAGAAAAAAGTTGGGTTCTTTGAAGATTATTTATTTATTTTTCTTTTGTACTTGTGATATTATTCTTGATTCTGTTTTATCAAATCTAGAATCCATTGTTCTATGTACATCATCGATTCTATCGTTTAATGATCTATCAATGTTATCTATCATTTGATCAACTTGATTTTTCAATTGTTCTAAACTACTAAATACATCTGAGTTTAGATCTTCGTGATTTCTATTCACCCTATCAAAAGATGTCTTTACCCTATAAGCAAAAAATGCCAATAAAGCTACAGCACTGGATCCGATAAGGATTCCTATTAACATATTTGTTTCCATATGCTTCCTTTCTTATTTATGTCAAAGAACCCAACAATACTTTAAAAGGGAGCTAATGCCTACGCATGTCTAACTCCCTTTAAGATATGAAAGATGCTATTTAATGCATAGCTGCAATATTTTAATATTCGGCTTCTACTTTTTCTTCTCCAACATTAAAGATATCTTCTTCTGCGGTACCTAAATGTTTCTGAATAACTTGCTTAACAAACAATCTTTCAGAGTCTCCTCCGCCAGATGCATCAAAGAATGGTAATATACCTACTTCAGAAGCTTCTTCTAATGTAAATCCATCTGCTAATAACTCACATATTCTAACTGTCATACGTGTCGATATCATTGTGCTAAGCTTTCCTTCATCAGACTTCCATTCTTTTCTAGTTACATCTGCAATATCTGCTACTGATTCTAATAATGAATCCTCAACTTTGTTGCCAAATCTTTTACTTAAAAGAACATGCTCTCTTTCTTTAGATAATATATCTACTTCAATAACTTCGAACCTATCTAATAATGCTCTATCTAATACTCTAGTAGATGTATATTCTGTTCCAATATTTGCCGTAGCTATAAAAGACACTCCTGAAGCTACATTTACTAATGGTGCATCAATATTTTCGTCTAATCTCAAATATCTTTGGCCTTCATCTAATACAGTCATTAATATATTCCAAGCTTCAGGATGTGCTCTAGACAGCTCATCTAAAAGAATTACAGCATTTTCTGTCTTAATAGCCTTTATGAATGCTGATTCATCAAACAGTGTCTCGTTGTTCTTAAAATGCGTATTACCAATTAATGTTGATCTAGGATCTTGAGTTGCTCCTAAGTTAAAATAAAAGAATGGTCTATTAGTTGCCGTAGGCAATGCTTTTGCTGCTTCTGTCTTACCAGATCCTGCAGGACCTACCATCATGATATTCTTACCTCTAACTGCTGATCTAATTAGATACTTCCATTTAATGTCTGTAATTTCTAAATGATCAGGCTTAATAGAAGGAGCATTGGTAATAAATGCTAATACCGGATCGTCGTTGACTATTTCTTTTTCTTGTTTAGGCGGTGCTGGTGCTGGCACTTCGTCTAAATCAATTCTTTTACTTCTACCTGTTGTTGAATTATATTTGAGGCCTTGGCCTTCTTTATAAGCAATCTTAATCATATCATCTCTGAATAGATGCGTGATGTCATTGCCATCCATACTAACTACTTTTATAAACTCACCGTCTTCTGTGGTAACGGAACCAAATATTTCGTCTTTCATAACTTTATTTTTTTATATATAATAAGAAATAAAATTATATTATCCAACCAAATATTCTATGTTTTCATTACTTTTTGATATGCTTGTTCATATTGTTGTTCTAGCGTAAGTTCAGGATTTGCAGTTCGTATTTTATGTATTTCTTTGAACATTTGGGGTCTTTTGCCATACTCTTCAGCACTCCAAAGTAGGTCTTCTAATTTACTCATGGTAACTCTTTCTTTATCATTGACTCTGGTAACAGTCTTGTTATGTATTCTTTATAATATTTTGCCTTATTCCATCCAGGAATCTTATCAGATGCTTTTGCGTCTGTGTATGGTCCTACTATAAAATCTGTTTTTGGTAAAGGTCCAGATTCGCAAATCTTAACACTTCCATCTGGCGTGTCTATATACTTAGCTGGTTGCTTATTGGATGGTAAGCAGTCTTTTAATTTCATTTACCATTTCCTACATGACCAATATCTAGCTTTATGCCTAGGGCCAGGTGTTTCGCATCGATGCCTTGCTCTAAATGATCTACGAGCTGCTGGATTATTTTTTCTAATCTTCATGGTTTTCTGTCCGGCTTTTTTTGCTGATGTTCCGCCATGTCCGAAATTAACTTTAACAACGTTTCCTTTTGGATTTTTAACGTAAACTTTAAACTTTTTAACATCTCCACGCATTGGTTTTCCAAGTTTAACTTTTCTACCTCTATACTCAGCTTCATTTACATCTGCTTTATATTCTTTTATGAATTGTATAAATTCTTTTATATCTTGATAATTTTCTACGTCATATTCTTCCATAGGTTTAACTCCTTAGATTTTTGTATCCAAATTGATTTAACTTCATCAATTTCTTTTTTTAATAAATATGTATCATTTAAATATTTATTAACTATTTCATTAAAAGGTTTTCGTTCTTTTGTTGCTTGAAAATGTAATCCTTTTAACATTGCCGGAACTTCTTTTTCTAACAACAAATAATCTTTTCTTGATGCTAATGATCTAGCTGTTTGATCGTCTGGTAAATACTTGCCTGGTAATGTGTTTAATCCACTTTGAGTTAAATGTTCTAGCTCATGTCGAATTGAATTTCGTAACTTCATAGCTATTAAACTTCTATCTTGTTTCCTATTATCAGTTTGAATAGTTATTTCAATATAAGGAATTTGTTTGCTAGTAGACTCGGTTGGATTGTATGCATCTCCATTTACATATGTTTCTCCATATCTAGTTTGTAAACCAAAATAAAAATGTAATGGAATATTTGAGTTTCGAACTTCTACAAATAAAATATTATTATATTCTGTAGATATAGTTGGAACTTCAATTAGAGTGTCTAAAATTAAATTGCTTAATTTTGTAACTATAGTTCTATACTTACCGGGTATATGTATTGCAGTAGGTTGCAAATCCTATTACGGCATTGATCCTGTGTCAGTCCAATTAGGTCCTAGCAATTGTTGCAAACATTGTGAGTGAGATCCTGACCATGTTAATTCAACACTATCATCTGCGATAAATGTTGGTTCATTTGCTGTATACCATTTCAATATAAATAAATCACTATCCAATGATTTTCTTACTGTTCCTGCAGATGTTTCCATTACTTGTGTGAAGTCTACTGATCCTATGTCTGCCCATTTTGCAATTGCATATGTTCTATCTGTGTAATCCATTTTTTGTTTTCCTTTTATTTTTATTATATATAAATATTTTCAATTATACAAATCTATATTTGGTATCATTATAATTTTGTAATACTTCAGCATCTGATAAAATTCGATTATAAATAAGGAACATTGATATATATCCTTGAAAATCATATGTAAGGTCTGGTTCTGCTCCTATAGATTTAAGTAAAGTATTGCCATTTGTCCCTGCACTTATATTTCTTGTTCCTTCTGAAGTTAATGTTCCGTTAATGTAAAATCTGGTCTGGTTTGATGCTATTCTGACTATAGAAACATTAATCCAATCAGTAACCTGAAAATTGTTTAATGTATCTGTATTAGAAAATACCCAATATCCTGTTCCAGATCTAAAATATATTCCAGCTGATTGTCTATAGAATAAATAATTATTTGCGAGAGAATTTCCTAGTATACTTTCAGCATTTGTTGGTCTATTTTGTTTTAGCCAAAATGATATTGTTTGTGTAATACCTAAATTTAATTCTGTTCCAAAGGTTATAATATCATCTGCTCCATCAAAATAAAGACTTCCATGGTTATTAACATCAAATGTAGCGCCACTTATTGTTCCATTGTCACTACCTGCTAAATCAGTTAGAGTAGTACCGGAACTAAGATATGATCTTGTATTTGCAGGATCATAATAATGTATCAATCCGTTACGTATTATTTCATTTCCGCCTATTACTCCCATTATGAGAACCTCCCGGCCATTGCGTTATAGTTTTGAAGTACTTCTGCATCTGTCAATGTTCTATTGTATATATGTCCTGGACCCATCAATCCTGAATAAATTCTATTAGCAGGGGAATTATTTGAAGCTCCTATTCTAAATGGTTGAGTTGAAGCGCCTGCTGTTTTTGTAAAACTTACTGTTGATGATAATACTCCATCATGATAAAATCTTGCATTAGATCCATCATAAGTAACTACAACATATTTTATTGTATTATCATTGACAGCTACACCTGTATCAGCAGCTGCTGATCCACCGGATCCATCTGTTGGTGAACAGTATAGATCTAATTTCCCATTATTTCCAGAAAATCCAATACCAAATAAAAATCCTTTATACGGATTAGCTGTTTCAAATGTACAAAATAATTCAGCTTGCGAATCAGATGATTTGATCCATAACCCGCATGTTAACGCTGATCCTAGTGTTGGAATAGTACTATCAGTATATGTTAGATAATCATTACTTCCATCAAAAGAAAATACTGGAGTTGCGAATGTTGAAGTATCATAAAATCCAGCACCAGTAAATGTACCAGAAGTATCACTAATAGTATCTGTTACTGTAGTTCCAGACCCAGGATACATTTTAATATTTGCTGCATCCAATACATAAACTAATCCATTTGTTACTATCGGAGCTGTTGAATAATTAACTGCCATTACTCGAACCTCCCTTTTAATGCGTTATAGTTTTGTAAAGCTTCTGCAGCTGATAATTCTTTGTTATAAACATAACATGCTGCTAACTCTCCTATTATATACCAATTGTTAGTTAGATATCTACCTAACTGATTATATGTATTAGTATTATTCATTGTTAACGACGTAGTTTGATTTAACACTCCGTTAAAATAAAATTTTACTTGATTAGCTGTTGTGTTAATTACAGCTGTAACATTACCCCATACATTATTTTGTCCAACGGCTGTTGATATTGCGGTTGAACTTCCGCCTCCGCCAACACCAGGATAATAATAATACATTCCAGGATCTATATTTCCAGATGTTCCGCCTTCACTAAATGCAAATCCTTGACCTGTTGAACTATTTGCAAACAAATATCCATACGAGTACGGATCGGATGATGTCCCATCACTTCTTCTAGCTTTATGCCATATTGAAATAGTTATTATATCAGCAAAAGTAGTTGCAGAAAAAGATAAATAATCTCCAGCACCATCCATTACAACAGATCCATTGCCATTTACTGAACCAGATTGTATAGTAGCATTATTTATTATAAGATTTTCAGAACCAGATATTAAATTTGTTATGGAAGTACCAGAACCAGGATATGACTTTTTGTTAGGAATATCCCACGCAAAAACTAGTTGGTCTGATACTATTCTCGGTGAATGATGAAATGCCATAATCTGTTCTTTTTATATAAATATCAGTCTAATAAATTATAATTCCAATATTGATCTTTGTCTTTGTTATAAGGATTACCTGTTTGCATGTAATAACAATTCAAACATAACAGCTGTAAATTATTTATTTGATGATTGCATACATCGCCATCTTTGTGGTCTAGTAATAATGGAGTAGTATCATCTGTTATTCTTCTTTCTTCATAACCGCAGCTGTTACATTTTTCTGGTAATATACCTAATGCTATTATTCTATTACGTAACTTCCAAACCGGGTAATTTGGATGATCTCCATCCAATATCCTATCTATGGCATATGGACCAGCTGTAGCTCTTGTAACGTCCTTATTTATACCTTTTCCGGCTTGATTCTTATGAAGTTCCCATAGTGTTTTTCCTGATTCTGAATCAGTGTATTGTTTTGCATATTTTTTGTATGTGGAAAATGATACTTTAAGGAATCTAGCAGCTTCTGAATTAGATTTGGTATTTTCCATCGCATACCTAATTTCAGACTCTGATAAATTTAAAGCTGATCTCCCACGACCATAAACATATTTATAGTCTATACCCACAAAATATTTTCTTTTAACAACATTTGATAAGCTTGTTTTGGCAACACCTTTTGGGCATATACCTCTTTCATTCGTTCTCTATGCTTTACAGGAGAAATCATATCCATAAATGATCTATCTGGATAACCTGTTATTTCTTTAATAGTATCTAACCAGTCGATATAACTTGAATATTTTCTATCAAATTTTTGCTCTGCAGATTGGTTCTCCCAATATTCAATTTGATCTTTTAACGGCCACATATCAATTGGAACATCTTTTGCTTTTCTTCTGCCTGGTAATAATTCTTTGTGTTTATTTTTTCGTTCTTGTCTTTTAATAAACTTGTCCATTATATCCATGGATCTGTCTTTAGGAGAATCTCCTATTGTTGCTTTTTTTGCCATAACTATTTCTTTTTGGTTTTTTTGTTAATAATACAACTTGCCTCCATGCATCTTCAGCACGATAAACATATTTTTTAAATTTTTTAATATTTTTTTTATCTTTTGACGTTATTGCCAATTTCATATTTCTATGATATTTTGCATGATATATTCCTATCAGTATGTTTCTAAATAATTTCATCCAATTTGCCTAATTAGTTTAACTATCAATCCTAAATCTTTTAAATCTTCATATACTTCTTCTACTAGGTTACATTTATCTTTAAAGATTTCACATTTACCAACTCCATCAACTATATGAGCTATTTGTACAGCTTGAAAGTAATTGTGTCCACATACTTCTTGTAATGCATCTGTTACATGTTGAAATGTATTGATATCATCATCTAATAATATAAGTGCACAATTATTTTTTTTACGATAACTTCTTTTTTTCATTTACTATAACTTCACATTTTTCATAATGTTCATTTTTTTCTAGCCAAATTAAGCATTCATCTAAAAATCCTAATTTCTCATCTTTACTCCACTCACTAGGCCATCTCCATTTTGATTTACTCATTGAGTCTATTGAAGATAGTATTACTTTATCCAAATAATTTTCTTCCATAATATATTATAATGATTTTTTGGTAAAAATACAACCTATACGTAATCGATACATCCAGATGTACCATCTCCAGAATTCTTTTTTATAAACTCATATGTAGATCCGCCACCAGATGATGTGTTATAATTACTCTTCCAATAATTAGCTTGACCTTTTAAATCTTTTGGAATATCTCCTGGCATATTTCCTATATATAATCTAGCAGCTATAGCATTTAATAATGGCTTTGATTTAATTTGAGTATATGTTAATTTTGGCCAATCGATTCCATTGTCTTTTAAAATTTTAAATTTTGATTTTAATCCTGGATGCGATGATAAATTTTGTGTGTCTTTAAAAGCTATAGGATCTACTTGCCATATATTATTACCAGCTCTTTTATTTAATCCATAACATGATTCAACTGATGCAATACGAATTAAAAATGATGCGATAGGAGCTCCTAAGCCTAATTGATCAATCTTGTTTGCTATTTTAGAAACAGAGTCTTTTGTGTTTAATATTTTCTGTTTACGTGGATTTGGTACTGATGGAGTTACTTGTTCGTTTAATATGTTTTTGAGTAATATCATTTCTTATAAGGAAATATTTTATTTAATTTTTCTTGTCTTCTATCACATCCACAATCACTATTTGTAAGTTCTGCAATTCGTTCTGCTAACTTATCTAATCTTGTAGCAGATGTAATTTTTTTTATATCGTCGCCTAAACCTCTAGATTTCATTTTATTGGGCCTCCTCCAACCCATGCATCACAACTTCTTGCTCCTGCACATTTAAACCAGAAAAACTCACAGAATCCAATATTGGCATTTTTAACAATTGTTTTACCATCGGAACCTATAGCTTTTTCTATTTTAGCTAATGTTGATTTTTTTTGATCAAATGCTCCACAATTAGAACATCTAGACTCCTTTGCAGCTTCAACAGTCGTATTCCATAAATCTGCTTTATCTTTCCAAAATGGTTCAGATCCTTTTTTGTCGTCTGGATTTAATGGTCCATAACTATATTCTTTAATGGTTTGATTTCTATTTAATGTATTTAAATCTAAATCTGTTATTGCATCTTCTGGTTTAACTTTTTTACTACCAATTGACTTTTCTTTAGCTACTGCAGCTGGAGTGTTATAACTATCTTTTGATTCTAATATAGTATCTTTTAGTATGTTCTTTAACTTATTCATTTTATATAAATATCAATTAGTCCAAATAACGTTTTTAAATTTTTCTGGCGACAAATTAAAATAATCTGTTCTCCATTTTGTTTGTTCAAAAAAGTCTAAATCATACCATTCATCTTTTTTATTCCATAATGTTTTTGCAACATCGTCCCAATCTTTTGATAATATAAATTCTTCAATTTGAAATTTTTTATCTTCAATAGCGTTATACTCAAATGAATCCCATTCATAATGAAACACTTCAAATACTGCGTCGGGAGACACATAATCAATTGATATATCAATTCCCCATTTAGGTTTCATTTTAATTAATTTATATAGCATTGGATTTCGTTTTGCATACTTATGTAATTGTTCTAATGCGGATTCTGAAAATCCTTTTCTTTCAAATAAATCTGAATGGTTGATATGAGCTCCGTCTCGTTTATCCCATATAAACCAATCATATCTTAAACAGTCTTCATGTCTACGTTCTATAGGATTATATCCATTAGGTTGTAGATATACTTGTTCAGCTTTAGTTAAATGATATCCATTTTGATCAAATAAATTCACACTATCACTATCTAATAATGTATCAATATCATATGTTTGATTGGTATATGTAGCAGTTGAAGTTAATTTATTTTTTGATAATATCATTTTTTACCTCGTCTCATGTTTAATTGCCATCGAGCTAATCTCCCCTTTTCACCTTTTGCCTTCGCTGCTTTTTCTAATTGAGCTATAGTAGCATTTTTTGGTATTCCAACTCTTTGTGATAATCCTTTTCTGCCTGGATTTTTTCCGTCTGCAAAATTTTCTGCTTTATATCCGGTTTCATCATCATCTTCCTTTTCTTCTTCTCCTCTATCAGAGCTAATTGAATCAGTTGGATTCTTACCAGGTCCTTTTTTGAAATCTGTCTTATGATGATGTCCTGTACCCCATGGTCCTCCATAATCTGAATAATCATGTTCCTTTCCAAATGGTCCTGGAAAATCTTGTTCTAGTATGTCTTTTAGTTTAATCATTAAATGATTTATCGTTGATAATTTTTCATTGAATCTTTTTGATCTTCATATTCTTCCTCCGGAGGAGGATTATAAATAAGTTGATCTTGTAAAGCCTTTTGAAGAGTTGTTCTAAATGGTTCAAATTGTGGTTTTATTTCAGGTGGAATATTAGTCCAATGTTTAGAATCAAAAATTTTCATCATATCATCGACTGTAATAGGTTTTCCTGGATTTGCATTTTTTGCTTCATTATACAAATAGTTGTATGATTCTTTTGGTATTTTAAATTGTCTAAATTTAATTCCTCCATCTGGATCATCAACTAGTTGTTTTATTCCATATTTGTATATAAAATCATAAATATATGTTCCAAGTTGTGAAAATCCAGGTATGGTGTTTAATCGTCCTGTAAAAAATTCAAACCACGTATCTAGAATGTCAGATATCTGAATAGATAGTTTGCTACTTCTACCTATTTTATCTTTTGTAGTCCCGAGCGGTTTACCTTGTGTAATATCTAGCATGCCAAATAAAATAGGAACAATTATAGAATCTGGATCTGCTGTTTCTGCTCGTCCTAGATTAAGACGTCCTGCTAATTCTGTTAATTCATTCCACCATATGTCTAAGGTTTTCCAACCAAAGAAATTCTTTCGAAGCTTTACATAATTTGATAAAAATGTTTTATATTCAGTACCAAAATTAAAGAAAAAATCCAAACTTCCTTTAAATATATTTTCAAATTGCCATTGTTTATTATTAAAAAATACCTGTAATGCAGGATTCTTACTTTCAGCAGCCATTTGCAATAATTTGTCAGTGCCACTTTTACCGGAGGACAAAGTGTCTTTCAATTGATCTATTAGATCAGAATTCTTCCAAAAATCAGATCTTGAAAAAAGCTTTTGAAGATTTTTTTCAATTTTCATACTTGCTTGTAATTCTTTATAACCATTTGGAAAATCTGAGAGTAAAGCTTTTGGATTTTTTTGATAATATTTTGTTGCTATGTTTCTTAATTCTTCTGGTTGAAATATCCCTTTAAATGCTTCATATGGTAATAGTTTACCTATTACTTCTATTGCTTGATCATTTTTAGCAAGTCTTCCAAAAACTTCCCTTTTATATAATTTACTTAATTTAGCTATTTTCTCAGGGTTATATACTCCTTTAAATACTGCTCTAATACCAGCTTCTGCACCTGCAGATAATCCTCCAGTTTTTATTCCAGCTATTAATTGAGCTGCAGTTGGTAACTTTTTCATAATCTGCTGCAGATACTTCATGTTTCCTGTTGCTAGTTTTTTAGTAGCGTCTAGAAATTCTATACTAGGTCGAATTTTAAATTTTTTAAATTTTAATTGTGCGTCATATAATTCATCTAAATTTTCTAAAGCTTTTTTATTATTAAAAAGAAATTTTTCAAATAAATCAACTGCTTTTCTAGCTGAATTTTCTATAGCATCTGGAACAAAAAACTTGTCTGATTTTAATAAATCTTTTATTTCTTTTAATGATATTTCAACTGGATCCGTATATTTTTTAATTGTTTGTAGAAATTTTCTTCTAGAGATTCCAGTAACACCAGTTATGGCCTCACGAGTCTTTTTACTTTTAGATATTAGCTCATAAAATTCTTGTATTGAATCAACATTTCCATAAAATGCATCTTTTGCTAATCTATTATATTTTGCTTTACTTAATCCGGTGGCTTTTATAAACTTTTTTAATCCTTTAGTTGAAGCACTAAAAGAATCTCCAATAAACGGTACTATACCTAACGCAGAGAAAAGAGCTGAATAGTATTTCCCTCTAAAAATATATCCTATTGTGTTAAGTACATCTATAGGTGCTCCTATCACCGGGGCCATTCCTGCCCAATCTAATCCGGATTGTACTTTATCAAATGTATAATTTTTATATGAAATTTCTTCTGGCTTCTCTAATATAATATTTCCGCTACGATTATAAAGAGCTCCTACAACTTTGTTATCTTCTTGATTTCTAGAAAGATTTATTGTAATTACTTCCTTTCCATTTTCATCTGGACTTATATACCAATGCACCTCATTTTGGGTTGTCATATCCTCTACAGTCGACTCTAAAGTACATATACCATTAGGATAGAATATAATATCTTTTGATTCTATTTTTAATGCAGGAGCATCTTTTTCTCCCGGAGTAACTTCAAATCCTTTTGATTGTTTTTTTATTTTAGGGGTCAATCCTAAATATTTAATTAAGTCTTTTGCGAGAATAATTCTAATTCCAGGTTGTTTTTTCCATTGGGATCCTGGATAAGCTGGCCATTCTCCGTTTAACTCATTCATTAAAATATCATATCCTTCTTCTGCTTGTTCTCCTTTAGCATCCACCGGTGGATCGAATTTGCCATAATTTTCCTTATTCCACCATAACTCTAAAGTGTTACGAGATAATTTTTCTGTATCTGTTTGTTCTTGTATAATCTTCTGATATTCTTCTAATATTAACTTTTCTAGATACAATTTCTTAGATTGTTTTTTATATTCTTCGAAAACTAATTTTTTTAGATATGATTTATTACTCATATAATTCCTAGTGCTATTTTATATATAAATATGTTTATTTCCAAAATAACTGTATTAATATTATACACGATGCCAATGTTAACGAAACTGCAGTTTTCAATGTTATGCCTTCTCCTTTAAACATATATGTAAACAATGTAAATATCATGATTCCGGAAACAAATGATACAAATCTACCGGGCCAAAACATTCCTTCAAATCCAGTTACTGCAAATCTTGTTGCTTCCATAAACAAATAAGTAATTGGAATTCCAAATAATAATAGTAATAATTTATATTTTTTAGCCCATGGCCATATTAGAGGTCCATTAACTTGTATCCAAACCATTCCTTGGCCTATTATAAATAAAATGATTGCAAATGTTATTAGTCGATAATTCATATATTATATTATATGAAAAAATATACAGATATCCTATTTTTTTGAAACTTTATTGATATCCGATTGAAGTATAATACCTTCTGCTAATAATTTTTTTCTATTTTCTAAGTGTGCAACTTGAACGTCATCTTTGGATTGCCCATGATATGCAACTGCATGGCCTTCTTCTATCATTATGTCAGTTACTAGTCTACCATCTGCTGCTACAAAATCTCCTAGTACTCTTCCAAACTTTCCTTTCATATCTTCGCCGTCTTTATTGATTTCTGTTTTAAGAACACAATGTTTTGAAAGAAGTTCTTTTAATCGTTTCTTTGCTGCTAACCCAAAAAGTTTTTCAATTTTATTTCTTGTTCTTGATTCTGGAGTATCGATTCCCATAATTCTAACTCGTTCGTCAGTTAGTACTATCCCAAATCCTAAATCTATATCTACGTCTACCGTATCTCCGTCTACTATTTTATTTACTGTGCATTTATATTCATACATTAGAAAGATTCCATTACCGTTTCATCTACAACTGTTTGAATATCTTCTAACTTGGCGTCTATTTGCATCATGATATTTGCTTGATATCTTTTTATTTCTTCGCCTTGGTTGAAAACTATTATGGTCGGAACTACTATTATTTTATATTTTGCTTGTGATGCTTTATCAGTTACAATGTCTACTTGACCTGTCTTACAATCTGATAATTTATTTAACCAAGTTACTGAATTAGCATTATTCCAATTTGCATTAAATTGTATAACTTGTATTTGTGAAAAACATAGTGTTGATACAAATAACCCTATTATTGTTAAAAACATTTTCATGATTATCTCCTTTTTTCAATCAACTTATCTAACTTTTCCTCAATTCTTTTCATATCTTCTTTTACTTCTTCTACATCTTTTTGTGTAGTCATAATTGTTTGACGAATCAATTGATCCTTCATATCAAATTCCATTCTAGTAACATCTGGTGGTAAAGGTGCTGGTAACTCTTTTGCTTCTGCTATATCTGCTTGTAATACAAACCACATACTAATAATTGTTGCCATTCCGGCACCTATTCCAACTAAGCTTTTTATACTTATTCTAAAACCTGTGTCTTCATTTAATTCTGTTGCCATTTTATCTCTCAAAAAATTATGTAATTCAATCCCACACTAAAATCATGCCATCTTCTATTCCAATACTTGTTATACTTGCCCTCTATAAATATACCTAAATGTTTGTTTATCCTATTTCCTAGAATGAATCCTCCACCAAAGTCTATCCATGTTTGCTTAGGTGCTATAAATTTATGATAAGCATAAGTACCTGTTTCTAAATGAAATGGCATTACACTTGCCCAAGAATGTATCCAAAATGTTTTAGTATAATGATAAAAATCATATCCCATTACCAACGAATGATTCCATTGTTGTGGTATTTCATTTTTCTTTCTTTCCACATAATCAGATAATACTTGAGGTATAACTACTTCTTCCCAAATTATACTATTATCTGCAACTACTTCTCCTTCTGGATTCAAATAATTTATTTCGCCTCCAGGTAAAAAATCTACATTATATCCTTCTTGTAATGCTAATGAAGTGTAATGTAAACTACCATTTGGTAATATAAATTCTTCTAATGGATTATATCCATATGGTTCTGAAATTCTTTGAACTATACCTATATTCCAAGAAAATTTATCTCCAACTTTTTGTCTATATCTTTGTGAAGACTCAAAATATTTTATATCAGCAAAACCTTGCTGCATATATTCTACTTTTATAATCCATTGATCAGCTACATATCTTAAAAAATGCTGTTGATCTAAAAAGGTATTTCCAAATCTTCGCTTCCAATCTACTTCAAATAAAAATTCAAATCCAGATACCTTACCTATTGTAGCTGCATCTGCATACGAATGTTCTGTTCCATTATAAAATACAGATTGTCTATTTTCATATCCAAATCTTGCAATTTTTCTAACGCCGGCTACAATGGAATAATCAAATGGAGTTTCATTTGTTTTAGTAATTAATTGTCCTGTATTAACTGAAAATACGTCTACATCTGCAATACTATTGTTACCATTAAATGCGCCATAGAAAGTAGCAAATTTAATTGCCTTCTTAAATTTTTTGTCAAAGTCTTCAAACGGCTTCCATTTTTCTTTTTCTTTATCCCAAGATTTAGTACTAGTAGTTACTGTGAATTGGCTAAATAAAATAGTTGGTACTAAAGTTAATATTAATAATAAATGTCTAATCATTGTTTGATTACCTTTCTAATATAAGTTAATTCCCCTACTTTCACGTTCATAAAATAAACTCCATCTTCTAAGTGACTTATATCAATAACATTATCATTTGTTTCATTAACAACTATCTGACCGGAAACTGAATATATAGTTACAATAATATTTTTAAATCTTGAACTTGCTATATTTATTTCTCCGGTGGTTGGATTTGGATAAATTGCTACTGCTCCATCATATACCAAATCTTCAATACCAACCCATCCACTATTAGCAGCACAATAGTCATATGTGTTTTGACAATTCGCATCCCATCCTACCGTACAACAATAAGGATCTATATTAATGACCCAAGCATAGCAATCATCATTTAACCAATATGGATTACCTGGTCCGGTAATACAACCGGCATCATATAAACATGAAGCTGAGTCAGGAACGTTTGCATTAGGATTATAATTATAAGCATTTGGATCTGTACAACCAGGAACTGCAGTTATACAAGAACCATTATCTACATTTGCTGCAGGATCATAATTTACAGCTAATGAATCTGTACAACCATATATTACAGGTATACAACTAAAATCTTCTGTATTAGCTAAAGGATTATAATTAAATGCACTTGGATCTGTACAACCATATATTACAGGAATACAAGTTCCATTATCGGTATTAGCTAAAGGATCATAGTTAAATGCTGTCGAATCAGTACAACCATAAATAAATGGTATACATGAGCCATTATCAACAGTTGCAGTTGAATCATAATTAAACATTGTATTATCCATACAACCATAAATAAATGGTATACAAGTTCCGTTATCAACATTTGCATTTGGATCATAGTTCAATGAAGTTGAATCCATACAGCCGTAAATATATGGAACGCAAGATCCATTATCTGTGTTAGCATTAGGATTATAATTAAATGATGTTGGGTCTGTGCAACCGTATACAATAGGTATACAACTACCATTATCTGTGTTAGCATTTGGATCATAATTGAACATGGTAGGGTCTGTACACCCCGTTACAATAGGAATACAGCTACCATCATCTGTGTTTGCCAATGGATTATAATTAAATGCGGTTGAGTCGGTACAACCATATATATAAGGTATACATGAACCATCGTCATCAGTTGCATTAGGATTATAATTTATTGAAAGTGGATTCATACATCCTGGTATCTCTAATGAATCGCAAATACCATCTCCATCTGTGTCTTCTAAACAAACGTAATTGCAATCATAATATTGAGCAGGGTACATACAACCACCATTATCAACATTTGCTATTGAATCATAGTTACAAGCAGTTACATCTGTACATCCTAGATAAATACAGCTTCCATCATCTGTGTTAGCATTTGAATTATAGTTCCATGCATTTGGATCCATGCACCCATTTACTACGGCAACACAACTTCCATCATCTATTGTTGCAGTTGAATCATAATTAAATGCTAATGGATTAGTACATCCATATATAATAGGAATACAGGTACCATTATCAACATTGGCGTCTGGATTATAATTTAATGATGTTGAGTCCATACAACCATATATCTTAGGAGTACATACATACCCACAAAATGGTATTGCGGTATAAACATCTGCTACAGTATTAAACTTTTTGAGCTTATTGCCATTAGCCCATGGAAAATTTCCTTCATGTATTAAAATACCATAATCATTTTCTATTTTAACTGAGTTCTGTATTGTTTGAATATCTATTTGTTGAGAATTTTGTTGACCGTCACCTATCTCAAAATAATACAGTTCAACTTCTTCTTGTAGGCTTGGATTATCTTCTACTATAAAATGTAAATAAAATGTATCTACATATGTACCAGGACCTAATCTAAAGTCCCATAAAGAATCTCCTTGTTTAATTCCAACAAAGCTTTCTCCCCAACCATCTCCACCATCGTCTTCTAATATAATTCTATATTCGCATGTTTCAATATTATCCCACGCAGTATGATTAGGATTGTAATTAATTGCCGACGTATCCATACAACCATATACATGAAGATTTTGACAACTGCCATCATTATTTGTTGCTAATGAATCATATTCTTGATATGATGGATCTGTGCATCCGTCTATTAGAGGTCCACCGCAATATTGTTCTCTTTGACTCCAATAATTTGGGTCACTAGTAGTTATATAACCAAAATCGGCATCTCCTTCAGACATATAAAATATAGTATCCGGACAAGACATATTTTCAACTAAACAAAATCCACTATTAGTTGGTGGTTGAGAACCTCTTATACCATCACCATATGAATCTTGCAATACAAATTGTAATAAATGATTTGGACCAGCTGGAGCGCAAAATTTAGTTACAATTGTTTGTCCTTGTTGTCCCCAACCATAAGTTCCTCTTTGAGCATAAAAAACTGTATCTGTTAAATTTTGAGTTGGATTGGTATGTTGTAAATACCAACTAGTTTCGCCGGGCCAATTATCTACTTTTATTGTTACTTTAATTTCTATTGAATCAAATCCACAATTTAAATCAGCTATACAAGAACCGTCATCAGTATTAGCCCAAGGATTATAATTAATAGAATTAGGATTTGTACATCCGAATACTTTTAAAGTTTGACAACTACCATCATCCCAATCTGCATTTGGATCATATTCTATATAATCATCATCCATACAGCCAGGATTATAAAAACATTCTGTTATGCTCCATGGAGATCCTGAAAAGATAGGACCGTTAAGCATTCCACCTATAGTCCATTCATTGCCATCTGCTTGGCCAGGAGAATTAGCAACATATACTAACGCTACTCCAGCATTACAATTGCTATGAAATGCTACAGCATCTATCCAATATTCTTGTCCAGCAAATGTAATTTTAGTACCAACTGCAAATTCGCTACTGTAATCATTATAAAATGCTTCATTGATTCCTACATAATTTTGGAACCAAACAAAATTACATGATGATGCTTCAACTAATCCTTCTAATGGTTGGTCTGCATTTGGATCATAATTAGCTGCAGCTGGATCTGTGCAACCGAATGTTAAATTTTGGGCATTACTATTGTATACAATAAGACTAAATAGAGTAATTAATAAATACTTAAATATTTTCATGATCATCATCTGAGTTTGATTTTCCTAATATCTTACCGGCTTCAGCTATACCAAAACTACCTAAGGTAATCCATAAAAACGAATTATATATGAATTCATTTACATGTAATGGTTCTCCCATATATCCAGTAACAATATCTGCAATTGCAAATATTACCATTACTGCAAATGCAGCAAATCCAACTACATTTTTCTCATTAATATCATTATCGTCTTTAAACATGTCTCTAAAGGCCATAATCTTCCTTCTTAATTTTAGAAGTAACTTATTCATAATAGTAACCTATTTTTTATTTTTATATATTTTTTAACATTTCTACTAATTCTGGTTGAGGGAAACAATCAAACTTGTCTTTTCTTACAGATGTGTGTGACCATAACCCAAATTGTTTTGCATTATAAGCATCTTCATTAAATTCAAATGCTTCTTTTGGGTGTACTCCTTCTTTTAACATTTTAGGAATACCATTTTCTAAGTCCATTTTAGGATAAATATCTTTTAAATGTAAAATAAGCAGTCTTAAACTTTCTATTTGTTTGTCGGAATAAGCGTGCCAATATTGATGGCCTCTAAATTTATATCCTAAATCACAAACATATTCTGGTTTTACTTCCGTGTTAACATAAGTATAATACTTACCATCTTTCTTTTTTAAATAACCAAAATTATTTAATTCAACACCTCCTGAAAATTTAGAAATATCAAATCCACCTACTTTACCTAAATGCCATCCTAAATAGTTATTTGGAAAACATTCTACTACTTGTCCGTCATGGGGTGCTGCTTTACCTTTTACATTAGTGCCGCCAATACAATATTGTGTAGCTACTCTACCTCTTGTATCTCGGTTCCATCCACGTATTGTTTTATAAGGATTATCCCATCCTGCAGTGTGATGAATAAAGAATCCTAATGGTTCTATTTTACCATAATCTCTTACATATTCGTCTTTATCTAGATATTCTCTATCTATAACTAAACCGTCTTTAGTTGTATATTCTGATTCTTCTGCTGCACTAGTTTGATCTGTATCGATACCAATAACTTCCCATGTTGAAGGTCCTACTATACCATCTGCATTTAATCCATTATTTGATTGAAATTTTATTACAGCTAATTTAGTACCTCCACCAAATATTCCATCTGCAGATAATCCTAATGCTTCTTGTAGTTTTTTAACTTCTGGACCTTTTGATCCTTTCTTTAATAACATTATTTACCTTTTAAAATAAATATGTTAAAGTAACAATAACTATAAAAAAATTAGGTCTTTTGAGTAATCTTTAATATTATTAATAGTAACTTTGATATTTCCTAGCTCAAATGTTCCAATTTCGCCACTATCTGCTATGATATCATTTAGATTAGATATATATTGAAAATCTTGTTGAGTAAATGTAGTTCCGTCAATTTCAACTATAATATCTTCTCCGTCATTAAACCAGTCTTTTAATTGTTCTAATCCTGAATTAATATTATTAATTATTAGTTTTTTATTATAAACGGGACTAATAATTGGATATTGATATTCATCATTTTTAATCCAATGCCCCCATTTCTTTAAAAAATGTCTACGACCATTATTCATAGTTTCTTGATAATCTGAGTTTTCTATTCCTACACCAGCATTCCATCGATGTCCTCTACAAGTCATATGATAACATAATGAATCACGAGCTTGTATCATTTCATAACCAGCTAATATCCATCTATTGAATATATCAGAGTCTTCATACCCATATGGTGCAAATCCTTGATCATGTCCTCCGATCGATAGATGATCTTCCTTATAAAGCATCCATGGAGCAAATATACCTCTAGTAGTTTCACCAAATTTTAATGTTCGTTCCTCATTACAAAATGATTCAAAAGCATTCCAATTAAAAGTGTCAGCTTCATCACCAAAATCTTTAACAATCTTTTCTTTTCCTGCAGGATGTATTGGAGGTTCAATTCTTGTAGAACAAACAACTCGACCGGGTTCTAAATGACGTAACATATTTTCAAAATAACATGGACCTATTATCATATCTGAGTGTAAAATTGAAACTATATCTGTTTTTGACAATCTCATACCTTCATCATACCAATATGTATGTCCTTTTCTAGTTGATGAAACTATAGTTTTAACATTTAATTCTTTGATAGTTTTAAACCATTCTGCAGTTCCATCTTTTGATGCATCATCAATTAAAATAATATCTACATTGTTACTATATAACAGTAAACTTTTATATGTATTTTTTAAATGCTCTAGAGTATTATAACTAGGTACTATTACAGTGTGTCGTATATTTTTTTCTTCCATGCTTTTATATTATAATATTGTTTATAGTTTTTATTTGCTTCCATGCTACACTTTTTATAAAATTCAGAATCATCTCGTAATCGAATTGCTAATTGTCTAGCTGATTCTATATCATCAACGTCGACGCATAATTCTGGATGACATATTTTTTGAGTGTCGACATTGTTATTTCCTATACAAGGAATTCCAAAATACGCACAATTTAAACTAAATGTTCCTGCAGCGATAGTTGGCATTAAATGAACTGCATATTTGAATTTAGAAACTTCTTGCATCCATTGATTCCACAACATCCTAGGAAAATGATTTAAATTTTCTATTTGATCCTCATTGATTCTTTTTGCATGAGATTCTTGAGTCCATATTGGAACTCCAAACTCAGATGCAACCAAATAACTTTGAAATCCATTATACCATCTAGCAAAATTTCCTCCAATTAAAACTTTGTTTTCTGTCTGAGGAACAATCTCTTGTATCCATTCTTCAATCATTAAAGTAGAAATACATTGAACATTTTGTCCTGGAATAAGTCCTCGATAAAATTTCATATCATATTCATTGTGAGCATATATAGCATCCACAGAAGATAACATGTTATAAAATAATATTTGATCTTCTACTTCATAATCGGTAAACCACCAGGTTGGTCCTTCTTGAACATAATATACTTTTTTATTACATGACTTTAATTTTTGAATAAGATTAGATTTTAAGTAGTGAGATGCTGGATTAGATTGATTTCCAATAACACTTCCTTCAGCGTTAACATTTAATTTTCCTTTTGGAAATATTATAAATACATGATCATAATCAGATACTTCATTATATTTAGACAATGGTATATGATTTGAATGTAATGCATACATCCAAGCAAATTCAGTTCTCATATTAGGATGTGATTGTTCAATATAACCTTCAAATCCCATTTCTGTTATGAATGCTATTTTCATATAATATTCTTTTCTTTTAACATATTCATACCACGTTCTAAATGTAAATTCATATTTTTTTCAAATAAATCTCTTTGATTCTTAGCGCCAGTTTTAATATTAAAATATTTTTTGTAATGTTCATCAAATCCAATATCCCGCAATGGACCTGTTTGATATTCACTAATTATTTCTCCACGCAAAACAAATTGTTGCATATCAACTCCTATATTCTTTGCATGTTGCGATAACATATTTGAATACCAGTCCCATGGGCCATATCCTATCCAATCATCATGTAATGGACATAGATTTTCATAAAATTCTTTATTATATAAATCAAACCATATAGCCCATTTGTGTTGATTAACAACATCTAATTTTCTTTCGTTATTTAATGTTTTAGTATCATGTCGTATGTCAAATATATCTGAAGTTATCCAACTACTTCTGTCTGTATTAATATATTGTTTACTTGTTAATACATCCCATGATGCATCCCACATTTTAGGAATTTCTGGCGTTATAACAAAATATTTATTTGTGACTATTCTAGCTGATTCAATTAAATAATATAATAATGTTTCTGAAAAATATATATCTGGACAAACTGGTATATAATAATCATAATTACCAATTGCAGCTTTTTGCATATCAAACAATCCATAATTATCTTGTCCATCATATATTATTGAATTATGAGTATAATCAGATAATAATGGTTCTAAACTTTTAAATTTATCTATAAAGTATTGTTTAGGAATTTTGGTATTGTTCCAATCAATTATAAAACTAGAAAGATTTAAATGAGTATCAATTGTAATATTAACATCATCTGATAAATAATACTTTGATTTTTTAAATTGTATATATGATTGTTGTGCATAATCAATTTGCCATGGCATAATTAAATAATGTATCTTTACATTTATCATAGTTTATTATCTTTTATTTCTTGAACTATTTCTGAAATTTTCATTTTTCTACCTAAAACATTCATTTCATTTTTTATGCTTGGTTTTATTAATGATATCCAATATAAAAATTCTTTGACACTTAGAACATATCTTGTAGTATCATGTATTACTGGCTCGATATCATTTTTTAATTGATTTTTAAATACATTTAATATTGTAGTTGGTGTTGAAACCCATTCGCAAACTTCGATTCGAACAATAGTATAACTGTTATAATTGTTTCTAATAAATTCTTCAGTATCTATTTTATGTTGAGTATATCTATCATTTTTATAGTAGACTCCTAAATTAGAAAAATATACTATATGTTTATTATATGGGACTGTTAGCATTAAGTTACGTTCTCTTTGATATTCAAATTCGTCTGTACAAGAACTATCACTAACACCAGATGCAAAAAATATTAAATCTGGAGTATCTATTTCTTTTAAAACTGACGCTATACTGCCGTTACCTATTATCATCTTCTTTAAATACTTCTATACATAAAACATTATTATCATTTATCATTAGCATAGTACCATCTTTACATTTCATTTTTGTAAATTGTCCTTGTTTAATACTTTCAGATAAAATACCATGATATGTTCTCTTAACTCCATCAATAAAATGAATAATTTGAGTAACTGTTTCGCCTTGCTCATTAACTGTTGATTTTAAATTTTTCATGAATATCTTTCAATAAAATCACTACATATTCCAGAGCAAATATCAATATCTCCATTAATACCTAATTCTGGTAATACGCATATACTATTATAATATAATAATTTATTAGGATAAGTCCAAATAAAGTTATTGGAAGTTAATGTAAAATCATCATCTTGATGCCAAAAACAATGTATATCATCTTGTAACATATGATATAAAGCTTTTCCATTTTTTGCGTGACACCAAAATTTATCATTTAGTAAAAAATCTTTATCTATATTATACATAGGTTCATCATGACCTAACCAATATCCATTATCATACCAAACATCTATTTCAACATTATATCCTTTAGTTAATGCTGAAACTATATATTCTGGACTATTTTCCTTGTTTGATATCTTTCCAGAAATATTTCCTCTATGTGATATTAAAATCATATTGGTTTATATGCTTTTATATAAATCCATTTCTCATGTCCACTATCAGAATATGAAGGTCTAACAATAGTTGTTATATTATTATATCCTATCGTACTTAAATCTTCAATAACATCTTGTTCATTGTGTACTCTAACATCATGTGCTGAATTAGTATTAGTGGCGTCATATGTATTATCATAATATGCACTTCTAGGGCCAATTGGAGAATCTAATCCTTCACCGTATCCCATTTGAAATGAAAATAGTCCGCCAGGCTTCAATGTTCTTAATAAATCTGTAATTAATGATTTTCTAATGTCGTATACAGGAATATGTTGTAGTGCAATTGTAGACATAATAAAATCATATTCGTTAGATTTTAAATTAGACACATCAGTACCATTATTACAATACCAATTGCTAGGATATATTTTTATATCATATTGATCATTACAGAAATCAATATTAGATTGCGATATATCAATTCCATCAATACGTTTCCAATCACATATAGATAACATATTAGTTACATTTCTGCCTTTTCCGCATGCAAAGTCTAAAGCTACTTTATCTTCCCATAAATTTTTATCTTTTAAATCTGATAAAAGTATATCCCAATAATCTGGATTTGTATTATGTTCATCATGATTAGAGGTTCCAGGAGCATACGTCCTTATTTGCATTTGTGTGTATATATTATTTTCCATAATTTTCTAAATAAAATTTTAAATCTTCTGGTGTACCCAATCCCCACATTTTAGGAATATCAAAGGTACGAATTTCTTTTCCATCTTTTATTGCTTGATTAAAAACAGGACAAACATAGAACTCATTGTTTACTCTGATATCTTTCTCAATCATATCTTCTGCATACTTTACAAAATCAGAACCATGTTTCCAATAATAATATCCAACTGTAGCAATATCTGAAATAGGATTTTTTTCTGCAACTTCAGTTACTAATCCAATTTCATTTACTTTTGCAAAACTCCATTTAGGATGTATTGCCTTAAATGATACAATACCACCATCTGCATTTGTTTCATTCATTTTATATAAAAATTCATTTGAATCCCATTCTACGAATTGATCAGAGTTTGCAAAAAATAAAGGATTTTTAGAATTAATGTATTCTTTTGCTAATAATGCAGTACACGCAGCTCCATCCGTAATTCCATCTACCTCAACAATTTTACAATTTGGTGTAATCAGATTAAGTAAAGTGTCTAAGTTATATTTTTCTCTATGTTCTTTTTGTACTACATAAATAAAATTTGCTTTAATATTTAAATTTTCAACTACAACTTGAATCATAGGCTTTCCTTTAACTTCGATAAGTGGTTTAGGAAATGTATATCCTGCTTGTTGAAATCTACTTCCAGCACCAGCCATTGGTATTAAAACATTTAATGTTTCATCTCTCCAAGCCGGCGTAATTTGTTGTTCTCCCATTTCTATTTGCCTTAGTTTATTATTTATATTTTTTAAATTAGTCTCTTTTGTGTTTTTTACTCGTAATATATGTGATTTAGATCTAGAAGCTGCCAATAGTCCATATGGAGAATCTTCTACAATGAGAGTCTCTTCTGGCAAACATTTCATTTTAGAAATAGCATTCCAATACATTTCAGGGTGTGGCTTACTATTTTCAACATCTTCGTTTGATATAATATAGTCCATAAATTCCATAATACCTAATTTCGATAAAACTGTTAATACTGTTTTTCTAATTGAATTAGAACAAACTGCAATTTTATATCCGTTATCTACTAAATTAGACATTAATTTGATAAGAATATTATTTTGTTTTAATTGTTTTAATTTTTCTAATGTTATTTTTTGTTTATGATTCCATATTTCTGTGTGTTTTGTCTCTGGTAATCCGTTTCTTTCACTTAATATTTCTAATTTTTGATTGGTTTTTAATCCATCATATATAGATAAATGTTCACTCCAACTAATAAAATAATTATCACCTAATGCTTCATTTAAAGCATCATAATGTATATTTTTAGCTTCTACTAAAACTCCATCTAAATCAAATATTATTAGTTTTATCATACTACTCCACGAATTGTTTTATCAATATTAAACTCAGTAAATATATCAGTTAATTCATTTTTATATTCACTTTCATTCCATTTACCTTTTACAATAGCGGTTGCTATATACGGAAATATTATACTATCACAATGATACATTCCACGTAAAATTTCATTACCGGTTTTATACATAAAATCGTTTCCTGAATTGTCAATTGCTGCTTCGAAATCCCATATGTTTAATTTATATTTTGTAGTTAATTCCAACATATATGATTTTGTTGTAATAGTAGGCTGTATAGAAAATTTTGAAGAATTATTATATATTAATTTGTCATCTACATAACTAGGATAATCATCATCTTTTACATAAATTAACTTAATACTACTCAAATCATTTGAATCAAATAATTTTGATAACCTACTTATTTCTTCATGTAATGGTACATCATATAATATCATGTCTTCATGAAGAAATAAGATAAGTTCATCTTTTAATTGTTCTAAGCATGATTTCAATCGTTCTGTATAAATTAATTTAGAATCATACGTTATAATATTATATTCTGTTGGTATTAATTCGTGTTCTTGATTAACAAATATATTAACTTTATATGAATTCATATATTTTTTTATACGTGAAAATAAAGGAGTCCATATATCACTATAGTCTGTATGTGTATAAATTACTATTGCTGGTTTTACTCCCATACTGTATCCAATGTTACTTTATTATTCCATAAATTGTTTTGTATCATAAATTCTTTATATAAATGTATTGCATTACATTTAAAATATCTATCAATATTATCATATATAAATGCAAATGGTTTCATTATAGTTTGACTTCCGTAAAACCACATATCTGCAGGGCCATCACTTTCTAAGTATTGCCAATTAGCCATATATAACTTATTTGGATCTAATGTTGGATTAAAATTAATACATTGTACTGGATAGGGATTATTAGGATTATGTGGTCCAGATGTTCTACGATTAATTCTTCCAATATCAAATCTACTTTTAATAATCCAATCATATTCACCTTGAATATGTTTAAAAGATTCAGATGTAGAATAAAAGTGTGAATAAATAGTTTGCGGTGATCTTGGCGGATTAGGAATTTGATCATATCCTTTTTCTTTTATTATATCAGAAAAATCTATTTGTTGTTCAAATACTGAATGTTTGGGATTATATAGTTTTTTAATTTGTTGTTCATTTTCTATATCCCAACTATGAATATATACGTCTACATCCCCTTTACTAAATACATGACGCTCTAGATGATCATACCCATCTATACCTTTTGATGAAGAATCAGTAAGTGAATCAAAATACCCTGATAAACATAATGCTATTTTCATTATTTTATAACTTTATTATTTTTAAAAACTGTAAATTTTGTTAAATCTCGATACCCGCTTATTTCGCCTAAATCTTCTTTATGTATTGGATAATTTTGCATCATAGCTAAACCATGTGCAGCTTGTTGCGGAGTCATATACATATTCCATCCTAAAAATTCGATATCATCATCTTTATAATATTTTTCACTTCTACCTTCATATCTAGCTCGTTTAAACCATTCATAAGCTTCTTTATTATCACATAATATAGCTCCTCCTTTCCAAATTGGCAATTGTTTTTTAATATGAAAAGATAAACACATATATGATTTTGGAATATACATATTAGATGTAAATCTTTTTGCAGCGTCATATATAGGATATGGTTTTAATTGATATATTCCTCTCCAATGATTAGTTTTTATTCTTTTATCAAATATAACTTCTCCACCGGCATGAATAATTGATTGTGGAACTGATAAATAAGTTTTTGATGGTATTGTTACTTGTTTAACGTTTAGATATTTACATACTAAGAATAATGCATTAGTACAACTGTCTACTGTAACTACATATGGAGCATTTGTATAATTAGACAACTCTTCTTCGAACATTTTTACTATTTTATAAGGATTATGTATCATTGTTCAAATATTATAAATTTTTCTTTAAATCCGCATGCTTTAAATAATTTTTTTGAAGCTTCATTATTAATTTTAACTTTAGCAAAAGCATTGGGCCATAATTTCATACATTCGTTAATCATAAACTTTCCAATACCCATTCCTTGAAATTCTGGAACGGTGCATACTCGTATATCATCATCAATAACTCCAACAAACCCAGCTGGCACTAAATGTAATGAGTCTCCTGTATGTATTTCTATTAATGCAATTCTATAACAGTCACTATACTTATTCATATATGCATTTTGCATTTCTGAAGTTATTTCTATAGTCTCTATAAATCCGTTTTGTACTTGATCATCATTTCGAAGAGTTCTAACAAACTCCCAATATTCTTTATTACATTCTATTAATTCCATACACAATTTAATTCTAAGCTAGTTGTTCTTCTATAATTCCAAAATCCTTGAAGATAATCTCTTTCAGTTGGCATCGACATCATTGGAGTAAAGCATGTTCCAATATCAATATAACTATTATTATTATGATTTTTAAAAAGTTCATATATTGCTAAATTTGTAAATGATGAAGCTGAAAATAAAAACATATGATTTTCTATATTATTTTCTTCTATCCAATTAGATATATCTGTAATTACATTATAATCATTTACAAATGCATTATATCCAACTCTAAAATCTTTAATAAAAAAAGGAAATTTTGTTATGTCTGCAGATTCGTGTCCTATAAATATACATTTTTTATTATAAAACATAGGTAGTATTGAACTAATAAAATCTGGATAATTAGAATTTACCCATAAATTAGCCCAAGTTAATGAGTCATCATCTCCTTGATGTAAGTTAATTTGCCAATCAAAATTTTCTTTTCCTACACAACAGCTACAACTAATTCCTTTATAATAATTTTGTTGTTTATGTTTAAAAGATTCAATGAGTTTATCTTTATATAAAGAATGAATATCTGGATTAAAATCTTTAAAATCAAATTTTTGATAAGGTCCATTTTGTATTGTATTATCAATTTGTATTTGATTATCTCCTAACTTTAATCTACGATTTTGTAAAATATACATTTCTCCATCTGAAAATCTAGAAAACGCAAAGTTTTCATTGTTTTGTATTTTATTTTTAAAAAATAAAAAATCAGATTTAAATGTTTTTTGTCTCATATTGATAATATGTCTTTTATGTAAATAGAAGAATAGCCATCCCCATATGGGCATTTATTACTAATATAATAATTTTTATTTACATTTCCAAAATGTTTATTTAATAGATCAGGTGTTTCGCACATAATTAAATGGCCAGTATCTAATCCTTCCGGTCGTTCTGTTGTTTTTCTACAAACAATAACTTTTTTATTAAAAAAGCTCCCTTCTTCTTGTAGTCCCCCACTATCACTAATTACTAATTTACATTTTACTAAAATATCTAGCAATTCAGAATGTGTTAATGGATCTATAACGTTAATATTTGTAAGTAAATGTTTATGTTTTTGTACATTTGGATTTGGGTGTATTGGCAATATAAATTCTAAATCTGGATTTTCTTTTGCTAAATTATTTATTTCAATAAACCATTTATCCATCCAATGATGATTCTCTCTTCTATGTAATGTTACTAGTACTTTATTAGTATATTCGCATTCATCTTTGTATGGTAATAAATTATCTAATACGGTATTTCCTACTATATGATGTTTTCCATTTACTTTTTCATTTACTAGATTATTAAGAGATAACTCTGTAGGACATAAATTAACATCTGATATTCTTGATATCATTTGTCTATATCCTTCTTCTGGGTATGGATGATTTAAATTATAACTTCGAAGTCCTGCCTCTAAATAATAGATTTTAAGCTTTCGATGTAGTGCAGCAATTGCACAAGCAAATGCAGATGCAGTATCCCCTTGAACTAATACTGAATCAAAATTTCCGATTGGAAATTGTATTAAACAATCACTTACTAGTTGATCTAACCGATTGGTATTTTCGTTCATTTTAATTTTATAATCTACTTGTATATCTTTTAGTAAATCTACATGCTGGCCAGTAAATAATAATTCATAATTATCTAAAACTTTTATCAATGGTTTTATTTTTAGCCATTCTGGTCTAGTCCCGAAACATAATAAAATTTTATTTTTCATTAACTAACTTCCATCCTTTTTTTCGTTGAATATGGAAATATTCATTCATTAAGTTTTTGAATGGTATTCCATCTTTGCTTAATTGATTAGTTTCCCACATTGAATTTTGATCTCCTCCATATTCGGCTCCTTTTAAACTTCCCCATAATTCTTTATCATTAATTGGGTGTGGAGGAACATATGTTGGTATATTAGCATATTTTTGTAACATATAACTAAAATGCATATCTTCTCCGCATGTATTATATTTTGGATCTGGTATTTCTCTCCACATATGACTCAACCATTCTTTTTTGAAAAACCAACTATGCCCCACTAAATCTACTTGAACTGTTTCTTCATTATTGCCATTAGGAACCCATCCAAATCTTAGATAATGTTCATAATATGATGATTGTTCTGGTGGTAATGGATTTAAATATAATAATCCAACTGTTCCTAACAATCCCTCATTTTTCTTCATAGTGTCTAAACAATTTTCTAACCATTTTTTTCCAGGAATTGTATCATCATCAAATATACAAACATATTTAGATTGTGCGTTAAATGCAAATGCAAATCTAGCCCATACTCCAAAATTATAATTACATAATGCAGTAGGTATAGAACTCATAACATCATAATTAATTAGTGAATCATCTCCTGGATTGTTATACCATAATAATATTTCATTTGGTTGTATAGTTTGATTATGTAATGCTTCTAACTGTTCATTTAATTGATTACCACGCTTATATCCATTTAATATTACTGTAACACTCATTTTTTATATACTTTCATAAAATTTATTTTGACGCTCTTGTCGTTCAATTGTTTTAGGATGGTGAAATGCAAATTCTTCTTTAGCTGGAAGATGTGAATATTTTTTCATTCCTTCTATTCGCTCATGCACTTTACCTTTCCATTCTATCATAGGCGATCGTTTATATATTCTGCCTTGGTAATCTGGCCAATTCACCCATCCTTCATCGTTTACTTGCCATCTCCATTTATTAATATGATCTTGTGTCAATCCTTCAACTGTATTTATTCTTGGAACATATATTAATTCTGTTTCTGGATTTAAATTTATAACTTGTTTAATATTTTGTATTAAAATTGAAGATGGTAATTCATCAGCATCTATATTAAAAATCCAATCACAATCATCAAATAAATGATATCCTAAGTTTTTAAATGATGCAAAGTCATTGTCTAAGTTACTGTATATTACCCGAAAAGACTCATTATTTGGAACTAAAAATTGATTGCATAATGAATCAACTTCATCTGTCACGTTTTTTTCATCTAATAAAACACCAATACAGTCATTTTTGTCTATATTAGTTCGTAACAATATTAAAAGTTTTTTTAACTCTTCATATTCATTACAGGCTGTTATGAAATATCCTATTTTCATACTTTATTTAGTTTAGGTAATTTTAACTTAGGAAGTTCAACTGTTTTAAGATTTGGTTTATTAAGCTGTGGCAATTTTAATTGCTGCATACTAGGACCTTCTACTACTCTACTTTCAATTAATTCTATTAACTTTGTATAACTAGGAGCAATTGCAATTTTCGTAAAATTTTCTGTAACAAATTTCTTTTGCTCTCTAGCTCCAGGAATAAATTTGCTGTAATGTTTATGTACTTCTTTTAATGCTTTTTTTGAATATGCATAATCGGGAGTAAACCATTTAGATCCTTCAATAATCCATTGATTTCTAGCCGATGGATGTACTTCTGTTAATCCTCCTGCTAATGCAACTATATGCTCTTTCTTTAAGAAATCTGCTTGGCCTGAATAGTGTGGTGCTATAATAGGTTTTCCTGTAGATGCAAATTCTAATAAAGGTCTTCCAAATCCTTCTCCTTTAGTATATGAAACCATTGCTTTAACTTTGGAATGATTATATAATGAATTCATTTCATTGTCAGATAAATCTCCATGTAATAAATATATATTTGGAAGTTTAGCAGTTTTAGGAAATAAGTCACGAATTGAATTAATATATTGTTCCATTTTACTTCTGTCAGTAACAGAGTATGTTGCAGAACTAGTTTTTAATATTAATCCTGGAGTTTTTTCTTTGTTTTTAAATGTTTCTAAAAAATTGTGAAGTAATCCAGTTATATTTTTTCTATCTTCTCCTAATGATCCCTGAAGCCAATGTCCTACAAACAAATAACAAAATGATTCATGTACTTCACTCAAATCAATTGATTCAGCTCTATTATTTTTATTGTATATATCTTTATTAAAATATTCTGATATAACATGTATTTCTGTCGAAATTGCAATATTATGTTTTTCTGCAGTTTTTGTTAATACTGATTTAGTAAATTCAGATGGAACTATGATAACTTGCATTTTATTAATAGAATCAATCCATTCTTTTGAACATATATCGCCTTCGGTTACTGCAGTTACTCCGATATTAAATTTTCCAACCGGTTGAAATTCATTTGGGATTGTTATTTGTATCCATATATCTGGTTGTTCTGTTAATGGTAATGGAACTACTCTAGTTCGCATTTCGTTTGATATTGGAAATGTTAATGGTGTATTGCCCCATGGCATTGATAACAATTTAATATTCCATTCTTTTCCTCGTTGTTCAATTATATTTTCTATAACTTCTCTTGCATGGTGTCCATATCCCGATTGTGTTGCTAATGGACTTGATATTACACATTTTCTCATACTATTCCCATTTCTTTATATTGTTTATTTGTTACTTTTCTTAATGTATATTTAGGCCTAGATTTTTTTGGATATTTAAATAAGAAATCCATTATTTCTATCATTTTGTCACCCATTTGTTTTGCTGTTAATCCATGATTTAAACAAAACTCTCTTCCAGCTTCTCCACATTCTTCTCGTTGTTCTTTTGGCATATTCCACCAATATAATAATGCATCTCCTACATCCTCGAATTGTGCACGATCGTCAAATATATAAGGAGTGACTGGCGATCCTTGGCATGATCTATTTGAAGGAAATACTGGTCTTACCCACTTTCCATGTTTTTTATATCTTCCTTTATGATTTGTCGAGAATGTACCGTCAAATGTAATCCATTCTCCATTTTCATCTTCAAATCTACATTGATCTTGTAACCCTCCAGTTACATTATTAACAATTGGAGTACCTGATAATAATGCTTCTGTGCTACTTAACCCCCATCCTTCGTTTGAAGCAATATTTAATACAACATCTGAAATATTATACATTGCATTTAATTCTTGTAATGTTAATTTCTTTTCAGAAAATATAACTTTACATTCTGGTGCTATGTTTTTCCAAACAGCTCTTATATCTGTACCGTTTGAATCAGACGGTTGAGTATGCATTAATAAAGCTACTCGATCTTTTTTATCTTTTGGTAACATGTTTCTGAAATGCTGGAAAGCTAGTACAACATCGCCTGGCTGTTTTCTTCTAATATTCCTATTATTCCAAAATACAACAAAGTCGACATCATTTTTCACTTTTATATCAGTATAGAATCTTTCATATAACTCATCAGACTCTAATAATGTCTTGTAAGCGTTGTGATTTAATCCGTGTGGAACATATCCTGTTACAACTTCATCCCACTCTAATTCAGGATCTTCTTTATTTTCTTCTGCATCAAAGTCATACACCCCATAATCGTTCTGTAACAACACTTCTCGATGTATATTATCAGATTGCTTAGAAATTCCCATTATTAGGTCACAGCTCGCATAAAAGGGCGCATTCCACATTGGATATGGTAGATCGTCCCAAATTGAATAATATATGATTGGAATATTAAATGTTGTTTTTATTTCATGTTCAATAGCATATAACCATTCCCAATATCTAGGATCTGTGAAATGAAATATAGCATCTGGTTTCTCTTGATGTAATACAGCAAATAATAAGTTTCTATCACCATATCCATTTGATGGAATAATTTTAACAACTGCATCTTCTATTCCAGATTCTTTTGCTACGTCTTTTGAAACGTCGAACATTTTACCAGCATCTGGATGATTCATTGCTGCTCCAATTTGTACCCAATCATATTGGCGTACTGTGTTCAACACAATTTCTTTTGATATTGTTCCTATGCCTGATGGTAATCTTAAATCATCAGCTAGTAATAATATCTTTTTCTTTTTTTGTTTGTTTGAGTCTATTTTTTTTAACTTTGGTAACTCCATTTATGTCCTTATTTATAACTTATTTAATATAAATATCAACCTAATACAACAACAGGCTTATTTAACTTTGTAACTTTATTATATGCTGTTTGCAGTTGTGGGTTCAAATCTATTTGGTTATTTAAAATCATTAAATAATCACAATTTTCAGCTAAAATTTTCATTCGATGTAATAACTGAGAAAAGTGATAATTCTTTCCATAATATGATTCTGGTAATGCTGAATACAAATTATATCCAGTATATGATGCATTATATTCTTGATATTTAATTCCAAATTCTAATGCAAATTTTCTAATCATATAATTTGCTCCTTCAGACCCGCCAGCTCCAATTAATATTAATTCTTCTTTAAATTTTTGTCTTAGTTCTAACAGTACTTTTTGTATTTTTCTTTTATTTTGCCATTCTTTATTTCCAACAACTGCAATTTTAGTCATTTAAAAGTTCTTTTTGTGACATATTTCCGTTGCTTATATGAGAAAGCATCATTTTTAAAGATTCTAATTTGTCTTGTGCGTCTGCAAATTGTGCTACTATATTATCCATTTCTTCTGTATGTTGCGGATGTTCTCCAATACCAACAGAATTGTTTAGGTAAATATCTAATCTAGCAACTGCATCAGCTTTATCTGCATGATATTTTGCATATAACGCGTCTAATAATAACCCATTCATATTATTTATCGTTTCTTTCTTTAGTTACTTCTTTAACTTTTTCAGGATTTAAACCAGTTGGCTTTGGAGCATTTTTGGATCTGTTATTTACAACTTTTACATTGTCTTTTCTTTCACCTTTAACCTGTTCTGGTCTGTTAGTTGATGATGTTGCTCTTGTAGTTGATGTTTGATATTTTACATTAGCAACTGGGACTACAACCATATTATTTTTTTGATTAAATACATTTGGTTTAATTGGGTTAACTACAACCTTAGTATCTTTGATAGGGGTAGTGTTTTTGTGTCCTTTTTCTTGTGCAGAAAATGAAATTGCTATTAAAAACAAGCCTATTGTAATTATTGATTTTTTCATATATTTGTTTCTTTTTTATTTGTTAAACTACTTATTATTATTATAATAAAAATTATTCACGAATCCTATTTTCTTTAGGACAATTATCATAGTCTGTTTTAAAAGGACACCATTTGCAATGTTTTGCACCTTTACCAGCTATAGCTAAATAATTTTTATCTGTTTGCTTGTTACCATCTTTATCAAAACAATACTCAATAAATGTGTCAATACTTCGTTGTATTTTTTTTCTAGTAACAGAGCCAGACGCTGGATTAAGTAATTGTATCCTTTTTTGAGGAAACATTGACTCTTCTAATAGTTTTCGTTTAACTATGAAAAACTCAATATCAATATTATCAATTGGAGTGCCAAATTGGTCTGAAAAGTACTTTTTATATGCAACCAATTGAGCAGCTTTTAACTTGTCTGCTTTTTGCCATTTATTCCAACCCATTCTACTAGTTTTAATATCTAGTATCTTTATTTTATTCTGAACGGTATCTCTAACTACTATATCTATAAATCCGTACCAGTATACATTTTTATTGCTAGGAGAAGCAGGGACTCCTAATTCTACTTCTATTCCAACAAGCTCTTGATTCTTTGTTGAAAAATATTGAGCTCTTCTTTTAGTAAACCATTCTAGTATTTGTACACCATCTTCTAAATGTTCTGCTAACTCAGTTGGAGTAGAAAAATGTTCGCCATTATTTGCCTTGACGCCTTTTTGATATTCCATCTTTAAACATGTTAGCAACATATCACGAAAGTCAATTTCATTTGCTGCTTTAACCGAGTCAGTATACATCACAGTTAAATATTCTTGCAATGTTTCATGAAATGCTGTTCCAAAACATGTTGCTATACTATGAGTAAATGGAGCTAATTTGTCAATATAAGAAAGCTTCCATTGTCTAGGACACTTTTCAAACATAGACCATTGTGAATAAGATATCTTTGCAGGAACTTTAGATACATCATTTAATGATAGTTTGTATACTGGATTTATGTAACCGCTTTTCATATTATGGGTATACTATAAGATCTTGTTTACATTCTAATATAAGGTCGTCTTTTATTTCAGAAATTTTATCATAAAACTTATCAACAGCTTCATCATATGCATATTCATCTTCGTTATCCTCAAAGTCATCTTCATCCGGATATTCTGGCAAATTGTCATCTTCCATTATAAATTCAGATCCGTTTTGATTAGCATATCCTCCTGAAACATGTAAATACGCCTCATCTTCACTTCTAGCTTCCATTTCAAATTCTCCTCGCTTTATAAACCAATCTGCAATTTCATGAAACAACTCTTCAGGTGGATACCATGCTGAATTAAATGTCAAATCAATTATATCATCATCTATTTGCCAATCGTGTACAAAACACCATTTTGCTCCTACATTTTCAGTCATCCAATCTCTAGTTAAATTGTCTTTTGGATAATCTTTATATAATAGTCCATATAAATTGTCAGCTAATAAATCACTTTTTTTCTGCCAATTGGCTTCTTCTACTTCTGGAGTAAATATTTTGTCTACAAAATTCTTAAGAACTTCTTTAGAAGCTTCTATACTCACAACTGTATATACGTTATTTGCCATATTCTTTTTTATTATATTATAAGAAATTATTCGGATTGATCCAAATGTTCAGTAAGATATATATCTATTAAATCCTTTGATTTTTTTAAGTCTTCTTCAAATTGACCTTTTTTCCTACACCTGACAATTCTTTTAATAATATCAAATTCATATGAGTTTAACTCCCATTCTTCTGAAAATTTGTATAAACTAGATTTACCAACATAATGATATTGTGTATTTATTGATTCTGTGTTATCTGATTCAAATGTCATTTTTTACCTTTTAGCATTTTTTTAATTTCTTTTTCTGTATATCCATATAATGATAACAAAGAACTGCAACTATCTTTTGGCATTAACTCGATATAATCAATGGCCTCTGCTTTACTTATTAGGTAGTGGTCTGCAATGTGTGAAACTAACTGTTTGTCATACTTATCTTCCTTTTTTCCTTTTACGTACTTAGCAAAGGTTCTCTGGGCTGGTAAGAGGCCGTGATAGAGACGATAAGTATTCTCATGGGATAGTAACCCTATTGTGTATTTCTGTAACTGATTGATAACTTCAATTAGTTCTATTCTCATTGATAACCATCTATTAATTAGAAAAGGAGAAAACTTTTTATGGTCTATTTCTGTATATTCAGACCAAGCTTTCTTCTTATGAGTCATCCCATCAATGAAATCGAAAATAGTTGCAGGTTTCTTTGTCATAATTTATATTTTTGTTTGTATTTTTCAATATAATGTTCTCCAATAGCTAATTCCAAAAATATTGAATTTTCTGGCACTCCTGGAAGTTTCTTTTCGTTTACATAATCAACATTTTTATTTTTATAAACTTTCATTTTAGTTCGAGCATTTGACCTATTTGATGTTTTGAAAACTAAGACTACTGGTTCTTTTGGATATGGAGCTCCCATTACTTACTAGGTATTACTGGTCTAAACTCTTCTGGAACATGTCCACAATCGTCACATCTAAATACTGGTATTGGGACTACTGTGTCTTTGTCTGCACCAGTTACAAATCTAGATACTTTGTTAATACTCATTACTTGTCTAAAATACATTCCTCCGCATTCTGTACAGATCATTGGTTTTAAATCTGCAGGATTGATATTTGGTTGATTTGGATTCATCATAATTCATTCATTAATTTAACAAACATTGCCATTATATTTATTTCTTTATCTACTACATGAGAATCAGTATACTGAGATTCTGCTATAATTAATATACAAGAAGCAATAGATCCAGTTGCAAATTCATCTAAATTTTCATACAAATAAGTATATAGCGGTGTAAAATCTTTAACTTTGCTATCTGCTATAATTTGTCGGATACTTTTAAATGTTTCTTTTTTATCTGTTACATTCTTTAATAACTCTAGTAATTTAGTCATATAATTAGCTTGTACAACGCTATTTTTGTCTAATGTTAACTTACCTTTAACTACATGGCTTTGTGCTGCATTAATTGCTCTACGTATATCAGGATATGAAGAATTAATAATAGCTGCAACATCTTTAATGTCATATTCAACTTGTTTTTCTTCTAATACTGTAACTAATCGTTGAGCTACATCTTTTTTGCTAGGAGGTGCAATACCAAATGTTTGACATCTACTTTGAATTGGATCTATAATTTTTTCAACATAGTTACATGTTAGAATAAATCTAGTAGTTTTACTATATGTTTCCATTATATTTCTCAATGCTGCTTGTGCATTTGGGGTAAGATAATCAGCTTCATCTAATATAACAATTTTCCATCTTTTAAATCCTACTGTAGATGCATATCTTTTTATTTTATCTCTTACTGCGTCTACTGAGTTTTCATCAGATGCATTAATGTACATTAAATCTGCATCTACATTATTTGCAATAATTTTTGCTAATGTAGTCTTACCTGTGCCTGCTCCTCCATAAAATAGCAAATGTGGAACATCTCCATTTTCAATGAATATTTTAACTTTATCAATGATATGCTCATTACCAATATATCCATCTAATGTATCAGGTCTAAATGCTTCTACCCAAAGTGTATTTTCTGTTACTCCAAACATAATTTATTGTTTTCCTGTTGATCCAAATCCTCCAGAACCTCTCGTAGTGTCGGCTAATGCTAATACAGGATTCCATTTTATTTGTTCAACTTTATTTAATACTAATTGTCCTATTCGTTCGCCTTTTTCTAAAGTAACTTTTGATAATCCGTGATTAATTATAATTACTCCAATTTCTCCTCTATAATCTGCGTCTATAGTGCCAGGACTATTTAAAACCGTTATTTGTTTTTTATATGCTAATCCACTTCTTGGCCTCACTTGTATTTCATAACCTACTGGTATTTCTACATATAACCCAGTTTTAATTAAAGTACTCAATCCAGGTCCTATTATTGCTCCATGAGTTGATCTAACATCACATCCGGCACTACCTATAGTTTCATAGCCAGGAAGATCGTTGTCTGATTTATTTATTACTCGTACTTCCATATTAATTTTGTAATTGAACTAACCAATAATTTGAATCAAAGTCAGGACCTGTAAAATCTATTCTAGCTAATCCTTTAGATGAAAAATGCATTGTACCTTTATCTCCTTTATTTGCAGTTAATACTTCTTTTAGTTTATCTGCAGAGAAACAAATTGGTTCCATTGCTTCTGTACCACCATCTATTTCAAATGTAACATTGTCTGAATTAATAGTTGTATAATTAATAATAAACTTTATTTTACCGTTTTGTACTTGTACTGCAAAATTCTTTGCGTCTGGTAATGCATTTTTTGCTTTTATAAATTTATTAACAAATAATTCATCAATATCAATTGTAACATTATATTCTGGTTCTGCGTTAATTGCAGGAACTGCTGGTATAACAGAAGTATCAGCTAACATGAAAGTCATTGTGGTACTTCCTTCTTTGATCTTCATAGCATAATTCTTACCTGCAGACTCTTGTACATTGATATCGATATTTTCACCTACTGCGGATAACATTTTTGTTAATCCACCTGTATGATTAATACCTAATTCGCCAGACATAAATGGATCTGTTTTCCATTTTATTTTTCCGACTACTGTTTGATCAACATCTATTAATTCACAATTAACAGACTGACCATTTGCTTTAACAGTTACAGCTTCGCAATTTCCTGCTAGATAATATCTGTTAATAAACGATTGTAATTTACTTTTTTCCATTTGCTTTTATTTTTAAAATTTAAAGAATTTATTGAATTGATTTGCGTCAGTAGTTGATATACTATCACCACCAAACTTTTTGTATGTTTTTTTATAAGTCGCATATACTCTCATTGCATTGTCTGGATCGGCAAACATATCGTGTAATGATAATATAACATCGTATAATGGTTTTGGAATTGCTGTTTCTAACAATTCAACATGATTATTTACTAGTTTGCTTACATCTTTTGCAATGTCGACATATAAATGAGTATTATGTATAACCATTCTAGGCATACCTTCTTGGCTATATCTATCTAACCCAGTTGCTGTCTGGCCTCCTAAATAATCATATGTAAAATCATTACAAGCAGGGCAGCCTAAACTACATGGCACGTGTTTAGTAGTGTCAATGGCTACTGTTTTATTAGATCTATTAGCATGAGATTTTCTTCTATATTCATTATTTTTTGGAAAGTATAATTCTGTAAATGTTTGAGTTTTATAATTCCCAGAATGTAAATATGTTCCAAATACTGGATATTGTCCTGGTGAACTAGAATCTGTTGAGAATAATACTCTGTTATCAGTTAATTTGTTAATTAACTTTTGTAATGTTGCTAATATAAAAAAGTCTGATATTTTTGATATTCCTAGTAAATGTATATACTTTACATGATTCTTTTCAAATTCTCGTTCCTTTAACATTAAAGCAATAACATACATGAAATCTACTAATTTCTTAGGGCCTCCGATACACCAACCATTAAATGCAAAATCCTTAAACTTATGATACCATTCTTCATATTCTTCTGTATATGTTCCTTGTATAACATTTAAGAAATCAGTTTTTCCAGTTTGTTTAGATTCAAAATATTTAAAATTATCAAAACTAATATCCATGGATTCGGCAAATCTATTTTCATATTTTGCTCTTGGTGGAATATCTAAATTTGCTGCTACATCTGAATTATGTTCTAACCATTCAAATATTCTTTCACGAATAGTACCGTCCCACTTTAAAGCTCCTGTTGCTATTTGGAATCCGCCTGAATCTCCGAATACTAATACCTCATCATCTAAACCTAACTGATCACGAAAATCCATCTTTTTGAAATGATGTCCAGCAGTGATTAAGAAATATGGATGTCTCCATTCTGCAGGATACTCTTTTGAAAAGAATCTTGTTGTAGTTCCATCCTCAAATTTTGTATTCTTTTTGAATGCAGACACCATACTACCAGCTGATAACGATGGATAATATATAAAATTTTTATCCATTAATCAATTACTTCCCATGATGAATCTCCGAGAGTTTCAATTTTCGAAAATATAAATGTTACTATTTCTGCAGATTGTTTATCTAAACATCCTTTATCACTTAGCTGTTCTGCTAAAGCTTTAAAGGGAGTTTCAATAGTACTTCTAATTTCTTCTAAACCTTGTTTATCTATTTTCATGTTTTTCCTCTTTTTTATTTAATAAAATTTTACAATATTCGGCTTCATGCCAAACATTAATTTCTTGATTAATACCATTTGCTACAATGTATCCTTCCATTTGTCTACCTAGATCAGATATATCTACTATTTCATTGTGTCTATTAGGAAACAGCATTACATCACTAAATGTATCTAATGCAGATTGTACATTAAATGGTTTATACATTCTTTTACTGTCAATAAATTCTGGAAATGATCTAAAATTAGGATATACAATATCTGCTCCAAAAGCAGTAGCTTCAATTACAGTCCATGATACATAATCTTGTAAAGCTGAATTAAACTGTATACTGCAAGTAGATAACTCTGTATAATATTCTTCTTTTGTTAATCCTTCTAATAATTTAAATCTAGGCTCTTGTTTTGCTAATGATCTTAATTTATCAATAACGCCTGGTAACATTGATCTAAACTCTTTGCCTGAGGTAGTTATGTGCCATTCCCAATCTGTATATTCTTGTAGAAATTCTGTTGCTACTTCCATCATGAAAAATGGATTTTTCTCTTTGTCTAATCTGCTAGAGTATACAACAAATGGTTTTCTTTCTGCACCGGAGTTATAACTAGGCAATTTGTCTAATGTAGCTTGTTTATGAATTGGTAATGAAACAACATGTATTGGAGATTCAAATCCAGCTACTCGTAGTTGTTCTTTATGAATACTAGATCCTACAAATATACCTGTCATTCTTTTGTCTAAACCTAATTCAAAACCTCGCATCCATGTTCTCATAGGATATGTAAAATCATATTCATCTACACTTTGAGCATGTAACATTGCATATATTTCCAATTTAATACCATATAAATCAGCTGCATACAAAATAGATCCGATACCTGGATGCCAATAGTCTTGTAAAAATATAACATCTCCGTCTCTAACCTCATCTCGATTCATCATATCTAAAAAGTTGCTACATTGACTCATAGCAAACTTACCTCTACCTACTGCATCTAATACAGCTCCAATTTTAATTTGTTGATCTGGATCAAATTCTCCTTCTACATCAATATATTCAATTTTACCTGCATCAACATATGGCTGGAATGTTGCCGGCATCCATTCTTTAGATAACTGATATGTATATCTAGCCTTTAAAGGCTCTAAACCAAAATAAAATACTTTTTTCATATTAATAACCTAATTCTACTATTGCTCCGTTTTCCCAATCTTCCCAAACTTCTACTTTATACAAATTATTATTTTGTTCTAAAATCCAAGCGCCTATATCTTCACAACTCATTCTACCAAATTCTAATATATTACCACCAAAATTAGTTCTTAGTTGTTTTTTTAATTTTCTTTGCATTAAAATAAATTCTTCATCTCTATCTGTATGTGTTACTTTTGCATAGCAACGGAATCCAAACATATGCCTATGTCTGTCAGATAAAAATCCAACTTCCGGGAAAATTTCTTTAGCTTCTGGCCAACAATGAAATCCTTCTACGCTAAATGATACAACTACTGAATATTTCATATTTCTTCGTCAAATTTATAGTTATCTGGTTGAATTTCCATCATATTACATTTAGTTACTTGATGAACTCTATACCAACCTGCATCGATTGATAATGTGTCAGTGTCTTTAAGCATTTCTAAATAAGGATCTGAAATTCTATATATAATATGACATCTATTAAATAAGTCTGGTTTAATTGTGTCTAAAGTGTCTTTAGTAGCTTCTATAGTTACAGCACAATTTGATTCATCTAATATACGTCTAATACTTTCCAAATATTTTTCGTCTTTCATAGACTTTTTCATGAATTCAATTGTAAAATAATAATGAGGATATTCATTAAAATTTTCTACTTCTAAACCATAAGTTTTTTTAATATTATGATTTAAGTCTCTTACGAAGAAAGTCATAAGATCTGAATAACGACCTTCTACTTCTCTACCTTTCCATTGATGCTTACCGTACATATTTTTTCTTTATTATAATTAATTTTATTGAATTATCCAAATGAAAAGAACTTATTCATATTATTATTTTCAGGAAGTTTATCCCAATTCATTGATGCGTAAAAGTCATCTAACTTTCCACGTATCTCTCTGTCAAATATTTTATTTCTATCAATAAATTTTTCAACAAATTCTGTTATTTGGGTTGGATCTTCATAACCTCTAAGTGCAATGGTATCAAACCCCATTTGATTTGTTTTAAGATACGCCCATTTAATCTTATCTCCATTTTGTATATCTGCAAAGTTTTTTGCATTTTTATTTATACCTAAATGTTTAAGCATATCATTGTAATTTATTGAAGATTTAACATGTACTGGGGTTCCTAATGGATATCCAGATAATGTTTTTCTTCCTTTAGTATACTTTGTGATATTTTTAACACCTGTATTCTTCATGACATCCAATATTGGAGAATCTTGTATTTTGTCTTTGAAATCCATTATTAAGTTAGTTGTGGCATTCTTTGACTTTTCTTTGAGTATATACCATAATGTTTCTTTCATTATAGTTTTAAATTCAGTAGGGAAAGATGATCTGACTACGTCTAATCCTTTTATATCCATTTTATCCGTAGGTTTACCTTCTTTAAATATTACCCACTGAGCATATCTCTTTTTTGCTATCCACAGACCAGACTTAGCAACATATTCTTGTTTAATTTGCCATCTATGATCAAATGTATTATGAAAATGAACTGCATATTGATCATACATTTTATTTACATGCGATTGTATTTCAGATGCTATTTCATTTGTTTTTTCAATCATAAACTTTTCATCAGATTCATCAAATCCAGGATATCTTTTTTCTATTAAAGGTAAACTAGATACAAATGTTGAATCTGTATCTGTATAGAATGAAAATTCTGCTTTATTGCCATTAGCATTAATAAAATAATCTTTACCAACTTCTTTCTTATAGTACCCATTAATAACTTTTGCAGAAAATTTAATAACACTTTGGCCAGTTGCTGTGATAGCTCCTGCGTTATCTAAATCATGAAATCTAAATGTCTTTAATCCTAATACTCCATAAAATGAATTTAACAATACTTTTTGTGTTAATTGCATTGCATCATAAAATTTATACTTATCACTTCCTACTTCATGATTATCTCGTTCATTTTTAAATTTAACACGTTCATCAAACCATTTTTCTAATATCTTTGGTAAGAATCCTTTACTTCTAGTATCATATACTACTCCATTACTTGCAACAGTAAATTTATTATCAATTAGCCATTGTTTAATATCTGGAATAGTCTGGCCGTTACATACTACACTAACAGGCTCTTTACTTAGCAATGATTCTTGTTTCCAATTTGGAATAACACCTATTTTAGTTTCTGGAGATATATTAAGGCTCATTATGATGGATGGATATAGAGATGTTAAATCTAAATCGTATATCCATTTATATAGGCCTGGTATAGGAGGCATAACATATGCACCGGCTAATTTATTCTGCTCTTCATCTTCAACAAATCTAAATTGTTTATTTGGAGCTACTAATCCGTTTCTTTTTAAATCTACAATAGCTGCACCATCAAGATATTTAGATGCGTAATAAACATCTTCATATGGAACATGTCCTTTATGGCATATAGTTCTTGCTAAGTTGATTAATTGTAATTTTTCATCCAACTCATATACAAGATCAACATCAGTCATATTATATTCTATGAACTTGTTAATGTCTGAAACAAATAAATCATCTAAGTCACCATCATATTCAATTTTACCTTTACCTAACTCTGTTTTACCTACTGTATCTAATCTATAATTAGGAAGTTCTGTATATGTGAAGTTTTTATATAATTTAATATAATCTAAACTAGAAACTCCAAATATTTTATATCTTTCACGATGTTTATTCCATTCTACAATTCCAGCTGGAGATAATTTATTGGCAGACTTAGGACCTAATACTTTTTTAATTCTATTAATAAGATATGGAATATCATACCCATCAGTATTCCAGCCAGTTATAACAGTAGGTTGTATTTCTGAAAAATAGTTAATAAATTTAATTAGCAAATTTGCTTCATTATCAAATACCTCAACAGTATAGTTATCACCGTATATAATGTCATCAGATAATCTGTTTGCTTTATCCAATACTAATACTCTCCTATCTTTGCCAACTTTGTCATAATATGCTATTGATGTTATTTCGGTTCTAACATCTTCTGGAGTAGAATATCCATCTGCATCTTTTGCTGTTTCAATATCAAAAAAGAAGTCGGAATGACCAGTGGATACTAAATCAGACTCATAATATAAGTCTATTAATGTTCTAACCTCTTCATTTAAATCAGATTCATATGCATCTGAATTATCTCTATGATTGCCTGGAGTCTTTGATAATTTAGTGCCATTTAGTGATACATATTCTCCATTTGTATCTGGAATATATCCATATGGAGTAAACTTAAAAGTTTTATGACCTAATTCGTCATCCCATACATGCATTGTGCCAGTTTTCTTATGATATGCTATATTTTGATACATTTATTGTTTTTCTGCTTTTTTTATGTTATACATTCCGTATATATTAATTGATATAATAACAAAACTTAGTACTAGATGACTAAAATTATCGATAAAGAAATCATATATTATCCATCCTGTATCTCCTATAATCCATGCAATCATTGCATATATAGTTAATTGGCGAGCATTATAAACATACCCTAATAATACTAATCCAGTACTAATCCATCCTAATAAGTCTATCATAATTATAATATAAGTAATTCTTTTTGTTTTTCCAATACCGGTAAAATAGCTAACTCTTTTGCCTTAGCTTCAACTACTATGTCTAGATTATCAACATTATAAGTATTAGGAGTATTCACAATATAATCTGCATGGGCAGGCTCTTTTATCTTTGAGAATTCTTTCTTGAACTTTGCAAAGGTAGGCCAGCTATCAATTTCATCCCACGAAATACCATGCTTGCTACATACTTCATTCAAGAAAGCTTTTTTTTCGTTTCGTCTAGACTCAGAATAATGAGTACATTGAGTTACACCATACTTCTCCCAAGTAGATCTTGCCATAAAGAATGCCTCACGTTCAGATAAATCGCCTGTACAAAAGGTATGATGCCAATAGTCAAATGTAATGGGAATACCAATTTCTTGGTGTATAAGCTCGTATAGATGCCTTACACTATACATAGATGCCTTATCATCATTCTCTAGTACTAATCTAGATCTACAAGACTCAGATAATCGTCTCCAGGTCTTGATCCACCGCTTAGCAGTAGCTTCACGATCACCATATGCGCCAGCAACATGTATATTAATCTTATTCTCAAAGGACGGCTCATAACCCATAATATCAAACATTTCAGAGTGTCGTTCTAGACCAATAATACTTTTTTCTACAACATCTTGCCTAGGAGAACCTAATACATGGAACGGTCCAGGATGAGTAGTTAGTCTATGTCCATTGTCTCTAGCAAATTCTCCAGCTGCATGCAAGTGATAAGCAATTTCTTCAAAGTCAGGTAAATCATGTAATTCATATTGATCATGCCATGGAAATAATTCGGAGCCTACACGAAATAAAGTAATACCATGGTCGTCATTCCATTTCAGATAAGTAAGTAAATCTTTAGCATTGTCTAATGCTTTATCTGAAATAAGCTGTAAATTATCGGGATACCAAGAAGCTTTACGTGCAGTCCTTGAAGTAGTAACTCTACCACCTTCATTCTTGGGTCTACTTGTTAGTGTCTGATTGACACATGCATAACCATATCTAATCATATTTTTATTATATAATAAGAAATAATTATGTAATATCCAAGTTTATGAATATGATTGTAATAATCTCAATACTTCGTTTAGTGCTGAATGTCGATGATTATCCTTTAAAGTAACAGCATGAACAAATTTTGAATCTTTTACTTTAGGAACATCATGTATAGCTGAGTCATTACCAAATTTTAAATCTATTTGTTGTGGGTCGCCTGTTAATATCATAGTTGAGTTTTTACCTAATCTACCTAATACCATCCCTAGTTGTTGTTTAGTTAAATTTTGAAACTCGTCTATAATCACACAAGCATTTTCAAATGTCCTGCCTCTAAAATGGGATAACGATACTAACTCAATATTTTCATCATTTTCCATTTTTTCAAGTATAGCTGGTTTATTATAAACTTTTCTCATATTAGAACGAATTGGTACTAACCAAGGTTCCATTTTTTCATTTAATGATCCAGGTAAATAACCATTATCTTCATTTGATACAGTTGGTCTAGTAATAATAATTTGATTAACACTTCTTTTAAAAAACATATCCAATGCAACCTGTACTGCTAATAAGGTTTTTCCACTTCCAGCCTTACCTATAATAAAATTGTAAGGATGGTGTAATATCTCAGCTTTAGCTAATTTTTGTTCATCTGATAATGTAATATTAAATTTTATGTTTCCTTTCGGAGGATTTTTGTCTTTATTATCTGGCATTATATATTTTTTATTTTAATCGTTATATCATGAGGAGCTGGTTCGTCTCCTCCAAAATATGGCCAAAGTGCAAACTTACGACCGGACCAATTTGAACAATATCTTGGCATTGTGTCACAAATTCCATCTATACATACTATATAGGTTTCATTTGAGAATGACATCTCAATATTTATAATGTCATTAATAGTAATCGTACTAATTGATTGAAACAAAAAATTGCCATCATTGCGATTATATGATAATAATTCTAATCCGTTATTATATCTCCATCCAATTCGATGAGATGATGTTGAATGATGATTTCCGCAATCTGAAAATCCTATTAATTTATTAACATCTAATTGATTTAATGGATTCTGCGTTTCGTATATAGCTGAGCTATCAAAAATAACTTGCCATTGCCATGAATTTTCTTTATTATCATTGCCATATAATTTATCTAGTTTACCATTTGAATAATGACTTCCTTGATCGATAATATATGTTTTAAATCCATTTTCGTCTATTTTTTTACATGACGTAAATAAAAAATATAAAGACATTATTAGGATGTAATAAATAAATGCTACAACAGTTGCTTGCCCCTTTGGCATTTTAGACTTTATAACATTTTTATCTTTTTTTATTTTTAACATATTAGTTTGAAACCATGGATATTTCCATTTCTCTTACTAATATATATTCCGTACCATCAATTTTTACTTTCTTTTGTGCACCAGTATTATTTTTATGTATTAAAACAGTATCTCCCGGAGAGACTGACATTGGTATTCTATTTCCAGTTTGAGTAAATAATCCATTACCTACAGATATAACATCTGCATATATAAATTCTCCGTCTATACCATCTACTAATATTATTCCACTTTCTGTTTTATCAGCTTTTTCTTGTTCTTTTATTAAAACTTGATCTCCAATTGGTTTCATTTTCATAACTTTTCCTTTATTTTATGTTTTCTAATATACTTCGTAATTTATCTATCATTTCCTGAACTTCATCAGGATCCATTGTTATTGCACAACAAATATTAACATTTTCTTCTATTTCATCCAGTAGTAATAATGCTTCATCCATTACACTCCTCTTTCTGTGTCATATGCTATAATGTGGTCTCTACCTGTCATATTATATCCTTTTTCAGCACATAATTCAAATACTAATGGATACATTTTTACTAATGTTTCTCTAGTATCACCAGCTGGCATTATAAATGTTTTATTTTTTGGAATATCCATTTCAACTCTAAATGTCTCAATTTCTTCTAGATTTTCATTTGTGCCATCCCATACTGGCTTGAAATGATAATCTTTATGATATGCAATTGTTTTACTAATAGCTTCCTTATTTAATCTAAGTCTATTGTGAACTTTAATCATTCGCTCATCGGCGATAGCCCCGTTAGGTGTAACAGCACCAAGTACAGGCACACTGTTACTAAATTTAGGACTAAGACTAATAAGATCCAAAGGATAGTCTGTTTCAAGAAAGTGAGAGCCTTCTGTTTCAATTGTAACCAAAATGTTTCTTTCATTTGCAAAATGTGTTATTTCATTTACTAAAGCAGGATGCATTGTAGGTGAACCACCTGTTAACATCATTTCCTTTACATGGGGATTATCATCATATATCTTAATAATATCATTAAAAGTAAATGTACCTTTTTCTGGGTGAATGCTTGTATACCAAGAATCACACCAACCGCCTTCTCCAAAATAACATCTATGGGTACAGCCTGTAGTTCTAACTGCAATAGTTGGTCTACCAAATCTAGAACCTTCTGATTGTACACATCTATATACTTCTAAAACTGGTAATACTTTATTATAATCTTCTATTCTTTTTAATCTACTTTGTATCTTTCTTTTAGAAGATCCAATTTCTCGTTGATATACTGTTTTGCCTCCATTAGGAGATTCATATATTAGGTTATTCTCCATATATAGCTGTATTTTTTTTATTTTCAAAAAATTCTACTCGAGCTATTTTTACTCTATCTGTAGTTTCTTCTTTTACAAAATCATTTAATTTATTAAATATGTATTCTGCAAACTTTTCTGCTCCAGTCGGTCCTTCCATAACTCTTAATTGAATAAGTCCATCATCTTGCATTTTTAAAAATGTTTCTAGGTATGGATCATCTTCTGCTATTATTGTAGTATGATCAAACATATAATCCATCCATTCTTTTGCAGACATTCCATCAATTTTTGTTTTAGACCTTTTCATTCCTCCGAAATCCCATACCCAATTTCTGTGATCTAATTCTCCTTCAAATGTTACTTTAAATTCAATTGCATATCCATGTAAAAATCTGCAGTGTGTTTCAATAGCTCCAAATTGACGAAATACTGTACTAAATCCGTCAAATATTTTTGTTGATTTAAATTTACTCATTATACTAATTCTTCTATTATTCCTATAATTTCACTTATTACTAATATTATTGTTGCTGTTATTAAACTAAATGGTATAAAAAAATAACCTATTATTCTAATACAACTTTTAATAAAACTTATTGTTTGATGTTTTTTTGCATTTGGTTGATTCATTAATAACTTCTTATAAATTCATAAAACTCATTTCTAGTTGCAGGATCATTTTTAAATGCGCCTGTAAGCTTACTTGTTTTCATTGATGCTCCGCCATGTTTAACTCCTCTACATGAAACACAATTATGAGTTGCATCTATCATAACAGCAACACCATTATTATCATTAATAATAGTATTAATTGAATTATGAATTGCAACTGTTAATTGTTCTTGTATTGCTCCTCTTCTACCAAAATGTTCTACTAATCTATTTAATTTTGATAATCCAATAACTTTACTGTCTTTACCTGGAATATAAGCTACATGAACTTTACCCATAATAGTTTGATGATGGTGAGAACACATTGATGTTAATGGAATACCACCTTCAAATACCATACCATCATATCCATCAGATGGAAATGCTGTAATATTAGGAGCTCCATTATATCTTCCAGCCCATAAATCATTTACATATGCTTTTGCTACTCTTCTAGGAGTATCATTTGAATTAGGATCATTTCTCCAATCGCATTTTAAAGCATCTAAAAACTCACCATACGCTTTTGCAGCTTTTTGAATCATATCATTTTTTTGATAATCATCTAATGGGCCTCCGGATGCTACACCATTTGCAAATCCTTCTTTTACTAATTCAATACTTTTTTTAGTTGTCATATTTATGTTTTAAGTCTTTTAATAAGTTTGAAATCGATTTAACTGTTTCTAAATTAACTGTTAACCACTTTTTATATTTTTTTTGCTGTAATATTAACTCACTACATTTTTCATATTCTTCTAGTTGTTCTCCAACTGAAATTAAATATGATAAAAATTCATTGATAGTTCTGTTATATTCTTTCATAACCGCATCATTTAATATATGAAGATCAATACCATCTTTTTTTGAAAGTATTTTTACACATCGAAAAAACATGCTTCTATCTACATCAGATGGATTTAAGAAATTAAAACTCATTCTTTTTATTTTATTATAATAAAATTATATTAATTATCCAAATTAATATGGACAATGATAGCAGCCATTTGTGCAACAATATCCTCGTTTCAAATGATATTGTTTTGTCATTATCATCATTCCACCTTCCCAATAGAAATCCTGTAACGAATTAATTTTTTCTTTGAGATCTAGTTCTGATATCCAGTCGTCTGCTCTCATTATTGTATCTCACACGCTCCACCAGCACAAGCTAACTCTCCTGCTAAATCTGTTTCATCTTCAGTTTCAATAATTTGAGTTAAATCTACATCTTTCAACGTTTCCATTAATTCGTTATATTTGTCTTCTGTTATATCTTCGAAAGGCGCTTGGGTATATGTTCCTCCGTCATACGGTAATACAGATAGACCATTATAATGTTTTCTATTATCCCACATCCAATCTCCTGCTGTTTCCCATTCTTCTGCTTTCAAACTAACAGTTGCTGAAACATTATGAGTATTAGATCCATTTCTATGTCCTGGAACTACCCATTCCATTGCTATTTTTTTAATTCTTTCTAACAATTGAAATGGAGACTCTGTTCGCATTATTGCTCCATCTGGTGCTTTTTGTGGTATACTAATCACAGCTGTATCATGTGGTCTAAAATATTCATCTTCAATTAATTCTGGATGATGTACACTTAAGTGCTTATACATTGACTCATTTTTTCCAACCCTAACTCTTCTGATATAATAATCATTGTGCCATGCATGAATGCCAGATGAAGTTCCTAATGCTAGAGATGTTGTTCCAGCTGGTTTAACTGTCGTACATCTAGCTGCAGGATTTATACCAATTAGTTTGGCGACTCTTACGTTTTCTCGTTTTACTAATTGAGCGGCTTTCTTCAAGTCGTAACCTAGAACGGTGCCAGAACCGATTCCCGTCATAGATACTCCTATCAGAGCATCTTTTTCTGTTGTTTCTCTCCATATGTCCCTTAAATAATGAAAGTCAGTGTAACCTGCTTGTAATGTTCCTATAAACGAAGCAGCTTTTACTCGTTTATTTAAATCATCCTGCGATTCAATATCTGAAGCATTTACTTCACATAAATTGCAGAATTGAAAAGGTCTTAATGCTATTTCACAACATGGATTAGTTCCCCAATCTTTGTCGTTGTTTAAATATATGCCAGGCTCTCCTGCTCCTGATAATTCAACTCTTTTCCATAACTCCATAAAGAACTCTTTAGTTACTTTGTGTCTCATTAACACAGCTGAGTTATTAGCTCTACCTCTTTGCGGAGCTTCTTCCCACCAATGTCCTGCTTTACATCCTATCATAGCATCATCATCTGCAGAAAACAAACTAATCAAAGCTGCTCTTCTAATACCTCCTGCTAAAACTGCGTCTGCTATATGACAAACTATGTCATGAGTTTCTAATGTTGATAATTTATCACCATCTTCTTTTGATTCTAATATACCTGTTATCTTAAGAATGCATTCTTTTAATGGTTGCGGTCCCGGTGCTTTGCCACCAGATGTAACTAGTTGGGCGCCTTTGGCTCTAATATCAGAATAATCAAATTCTATTCTTGAACTTTTACCATTTAAATATGACTTCATTAACACTTTAATTGCATCTGCCCAGCCTTCAATACTATCGCCAATTAAAAATCTTCTTTTTCTTTTTTGATATGGTTTATTTACTGGAGGTAAATTTGTTACATGGTGTCGTTGAACTGAATATCCTACTCCAGTTCCGCCTAATAATAAAAACATTGTTTCGCTAAATGCATCAATATGATCTATAGGTAGGTAAGCACAATTATAAACTCTATTAGGAGATATTTCAATTGGTTTACCACCAAATTGTAACGATCTCATCGAAGGAAGTATTTTTTTAGAATATACTAATTTATAAACATCTTCAATTTCATCTGTTAAAGCAGGATATCTTTTAATATGCATATTCTTATTACGTGTAACTAACTCTTCCCAAGTTTCTCTTCTGTTTAATTCTGGTATAAATTTTGCATACTTCATGTATACTGTTATATCTGATAAAATTTTATTTGATATGTTCATATGACTCCTACTTTTTTTATTTTAGACAAAAATAGACCCCTTATAGAGGTCTAAGATTAATTTAATATAAATATAAATGTTATCCTAAACTTCCGCCTAAATCTTTAAATTTTTGTGCTAAATTTTTCTTTACCAATGTTTCTCCTGTTTTCATTGTTTGGGTAGTCTGTCTTCCTTGAGATGTTTGTGGCTCAAAGAAATCAAACTGCCCGTTATTTGTGTTAATTTTACTTGGTAATGTAATACCATCTGGGCCAAATCTATTTTTAATAACATGGCCTCTACCAGTACCAGATAATTTATCTTCAACTTTTCTTGATAATGACATTAAGAAATCTGCAACCATTACTTTACCATATGATGATGCAATTTTATCTGCTTCAATAACATCATCTTCTAATGCAGATCTACCTGCTTGAGATGCTGTCCAAACTGGAACATTATATTCCCCGGCCATACCTCGCATTTCTTCATATAACTCTTCTAAAGCTTCATGCTTATCTTTTTTAGTATTTACTTTTAATAAATCACCATAATCTATTACAATTAAATCTGGAGTATTTCCTAGCATAATTGTTTTTTCAATATGTGCTTTTATTCCCATAACACCAGTAGACTTAGTTGGATAATATTTTATAATTAATTCTCCAGATAATGTCTCTAATTTTTCTTGTATATCATCAGTGTAATTTTTTAAATTCTGAGCAGCAATACCAGTAACTACAGAATCATAACGTTGACCTACATAATTATCATTTAACTCTAACGTATAGTGTATAACTGTTTTACCTTTTTTAACAGCATTTGCTCCTATATTAATAAGCATCCATGATTTCCCAATACCAGCTGGAGCCATAACTACTCCTAATTCGCCGGCAGCTAATCCACCATCCATTAAATCATCTATTACATCCCATCCGGTGCTAATAGTGTTTCTAGCTGATTCAGTATATCTAGCAATAACATCTTTTTTATATTCATGACCGATGTCAGTGTCAGCACCAGCTTTCATTGCTGAATCTATTTTACTTTTAATTTCATCATAACTACCCATTTTGAGCAAATTAACCGAATCCATTATTGCTCGCTTAATTTCTTGATTCTTACAAAACTTAAGTATTTCATTTTTAACAAAGTCTAAATCATCTGACTCCATAAATCGAAATACTTCTTTTAATTGTTCTAATATTGCAGTTTTAAGAACATCATTATCTATTTCTGTTACTTTAACTTTTAATACATCTTTTGAAGGTGGAGTTTTATACTCACGGAAATGTTCTAGTAATATATCTAATAACCAACTATTAGCATCAGATTCGAAATACTCTGACTGTATAATATCAGCAATTTGTTGTAAAAATGTTCTATCCACAAACATAGCTGCCAAAACTTTAATTTGAAACGACCATCCATACTCACTTAACTTATCTGTCATAAATTATTATATAAAAAATAAATAATAAATCCAATTTATTTTGTTTTTTGTGCAAATGCACTCAATGATAACCAGGTGTTATTTAACCAGTCTGGCATATTTTTCATTACAGACCACATTTTGTCTTCCATAAATAATCTTCTAAATTCAATCTTATTTAATTCTGATACTGATGATTCCATAATTTTTCTAATATTACTTTTTGTTTGTGCTGGAATATCTAATAGTTTTAGATTCATTAGTTTCCAATTATCTGAAATAATATTTTTGTTATCTATTATTTTATTATATGTTTTTGATTCTGTTACATTATTATAACATGTTTCCCATAAATCATCTAATTCATATTCTTGTTCTTTATCCAAGTTAGGAACATGTTTTAATAAAGTTTTTGGACCAATTCCCATTACTCCAGGAATATTATCTGACTTATCACCTGTAAATGCTCTATATAATACATAGTTTTTAGGATGTACCTGAAACTCATCTAATAATTTTTCTGTATCATATAATTTCTTTTTAATAGGAGACCAAATTTGAATTTTATCATTAATTAATTGATAAAAATCTCTATCAGTTGATACAATTGTCATTTTTTTACTTTTAGCTTCATACATTTCAGTAATATATGCAATTGTGTCATCTGCTTCAATTCCATCCATTGATAAAAATGTAACTGGTAATGCATCTAAATATGAAACTAATCTGCTGAATTGATGTCTCATAGCTTCTTGCTCATGTTCTATACTAGGCATATGATGATCATGTCTTCGCAATCTTGTTTTATTAACACGATTACCTTTATAATCTTTATAAATCTTTTTTCTTCGTTTAGATCCACCAACCCCATCAAATACAATGATACATCTAGAAGGCTTAAAATCTCTAACACATTTTCCAATGCTATATAAAAATCCTGTAATCCCTCCTATATGTTCTCCATCTTCGTTAGTTGAAGGAGTTGCTGAAAATGATCTAATAAAAGTATTGAGTCCATCAAAAATCATAATATGATCATCAGGACTCTGATTAATACTTTCTTTTTCTTTTTGAAGTTGCTTAAATAATTCTTGATATTTATTCATTATCCTTCTTCATTTATAACTTCTTCATCAACTACTACATCGTCAATACCACCATCTATTCCGGCTCTGTATTTAAATATATATGCTTCACAAATTCTATTATACAGTCTATCTTTCATTTCGGAATTTTGTATTACCTTTTCTATGAAATCTTTACTTTGAAATTTGATAGTTTCTAGAACTTCGCCAGTATCTGGATCAACATCATCTAATGAATACCAAGCTCCTGATTGAGAAACTAATTTGAAATTCTTCATGATATTTAACCAACCGCCATAGTTGTCAATTCCACTATCATAATATATTTCATAATCAATTTTTCTGTTAGGAGGCCCCATTCTGTTTTTTACAACATGTACATTAGTTTTATTTCCAACTACTTGATCTGTTCCGTTTACTCTGGCCTTTATCATACCAGTATTTTTTAAACGAAGTCTAACCGATGAATGAAATGGTAAAGCTTTACCACCTGCAGTTGTCCATGGATCTCCAAAAGATACGCCTAATTTAGTTCTTAACTGATTAGTGAAGATTAAACATATTCTTTCTCTAGCTATCCAATTAGTAACTTTTCTCATAGCTTTACTTAATATAATAGATTTGGATGTTGCATATCCATCTTTATCATATTCCATTGCCATTTCTATTTTAGTAGATGCTCCCATTACTGAGTCTACTACTATAGTTACTAACCTATCTTTGTCAGACTTTCTAACATTTTCAACAATTGTTTCAATAGTTTCAAATATTTCTTCAATTGTTTCTAATGGAACATATAACATAGTTTTTAAATCTACGCCAATTGCTGTTAAGAATTCTGCACTACTAGCTGATTCTGTATCAATATATACTGCTAATCCATTTTTCTTTTGCGTCTCTGCTAAGGTATGAGCTGCTAGTAATGATTTACCAGAAGCTTCAAGTCCTGTTATTTCGGTAATTCTACCAACAGGAAAACCTCCATTAGGACGATTTGAAATGGCTAAATCTAACATTGAGCATCCGGTAGATATCCATTCATTAACATTTGTAGGAGCATCATCATCACCATCTAGAAAAAATGCTGACTTGTAATTTTGTCCTTTAAATTGTTTATTAATGCTATCTGCTAGCGCTGATGCTAACGAATCTTCCAGTTCGCTCTTTTTCTTTCCCATATATAACTTTCTTAATTATTGAATAAATCGTCAAATGCTTCTGCTACGTCTGTTTTTTTAGTAACAGTATCATTCGATTTTGTTTCAGTTGCAGGAGTTGCTGCAGCTTTTGGAGTTGACGTATCAGAGTCAGCACTTTCTGGATTCATCCAATCATTTAATGCTTTTTCTAATTCTTCATATGTTGGCTCTGGAAATAGATCTGTTATTTTAGGTTGATCCATTATTGATTTTGCAATTGCTTTATCTTCAGTAGCTGCTGATGTATTAGGTTTAACTCTAATAGCTGTTTTTGGATATTGACCAGGACCTTCTGATGGAGTAAATTCAACGTCAATGTCTCTTCCATTCATTAAGTCGGTAATATCACCATAATCAGGGTCTGCTATAATAGATAATAATTCAGAATAAATTGTTTTTCCGAATCCCCAAAATTTAACACCTTCAGATTCTTTACCTCTTACTATAACAGGAACGTACGTTCTCATTTTTGGTTCAATTTTTCTACCCATTAACCAGTCATCTTTATCACCAGTTTTCTTAAGCTTTTCAGCAAATTCTACTACTGGATCAGCATTACCAAATGTTATTGGAGAGAGCATACTTCTCTTTGCAATATCATAATGGAAATACATTTCTAGGAAAGGGTTTTCTTTTCTGTGAACGTAAGGGACAATTCTTACTCTTTGTTTGCCAGGTTCTGGCTTGAAATAGTTATTTCTTCTGTCGTTAGTTGTTGTTAATTGGTTAAGTTTCGCCTTTATGGCGTTTAAGTCTAAACTCATATTGTATCCTTTAATTGTTTAATTGTTATTATTTGTTTATTTATTAATTATATTATAAGTAATTAATTCGTTAATTCAAAGTTAATTGTGTAATTGTTTATAAATTTGTATGTTTGATATCACCACGTTGAAGTGTCGGTTTATCTGCATCCATATCAATTTTTGGAAGTATGTCACTATTCCATGTTGTTTCTATATCTTTATTCCTAGTAGCATATGTTTCAGATGGAGGAGCATAATAGTAATATCCTCCTTTAGAATTATACGGACTTCGTGTAAACCTCAATTGTTTCATAGATACTAATATTTCTTTACCCAAAGATCTTTGATTTAATATCCCTAGTTTTTTTAATGATGTAAATATACTAGGTATCTTTCCGTCTCCAACATTATCTGCAGTATAATCTTCTACTGACTTTGTTATCCACGCTACATCTGTAATAGTTGTTAATGATGCTAGCGATATATTTAGTAAGGAAGGATTTGAATAATTATCCATTAACCAACTGACTAAAGACTTTCCTAAATTTTTTTCAACTTCTTTTAGTATTTTGGTATCAGTAATTCTTGCTATTTCTTCTTGCATGACATCTTCTTTGTCATTTAAAACTCCTACTGCATCTTGAATTTTATCTGCTATATCAAAACCTAATGATGGTATTGAAAGATCTTCTTGTTCCTGAAGATTTTTAGTACCAATTCTTTTCATTAACTTTTTAAAATTCATTAGTTTTATCGTTCAAGTTCAAAATCATCATCAAACGTATTTCTAGGTTTTTGATATGATTTATCATAATTACCTTTTCGAAGATCTCCCATTAATGAGTTTGGAATGTATAACTTATCGTCTGCTAAAAATTCTCCTGCCAATTTTCCATCAACATAAATTTCCAAGTCTCCGTTTTGGCCAATTTTCCATTCGCCTGTATCGCCTTCTTTTTTCTTGAAATATCCTTTAAGCCAATTTTGTTGATTTGCTGCAGCTTCAGTTATTAAATTAGATTCTTTAAGATTTTTTGTACCAAATCTTTTCATTGATTCTTTTAAATTCATTATTTTTCCATTTTTTCTAATGTGTCAATATTAAAATCTTCCAATTCTCCATGAAATGCCATTGATCCTTCCATACCCCATTCATTACCGCCATCGTCAGCTCCCATTAAGTAGATTGCTTTTTCATATCCATGATCATCTGTTTCTTCATAATCATCAAATTCTATATCAAATGGTGAACTTCCATCTATACTAACTGTTATTGTAAGATTTGTACCACTACCCATTTTTGTATTTTTCAATTCAATTCTTGGCTGATAGTTTTGATTGTCTTTATATTTTAAATCTGTTCGTACATTTCCGTCTTTGTCTTTTAAGACTTCTGTTATACCCATTTTTGCAATTTTAGACTTAATCAGTTGTATGTATTTATCATCGTCTCCAGGGCCTGCAGGAATTGTTCCAGCTAACATTCCTTGTTGTCCGTTAATTTTATACAATCCTTTAAATACAGCATTTGTTCCTATTATTAATGCAACATTATTAGATTTATCACCGATTGTAGCTACAGTTTGACCATTTTCTAATTTTTTAAGTTCAAATCCCATATCAATTAATGGTTGTAATCTATTGAAAGATTGTTCTTGAAGATTTTTTTGATGATTTCTAGTAGCGTCTGCTAATGTGGGTAATGATCCATCTGCATTTCTTTCCCATGCAAATCCTTCTTTTAGTAAATTTTTTAATTTAATCATGATAGTATTTTCTTTATTACATATATAAATATAGTTAAAAATTAATTCTTTTAAAAAATACTAAGTCTATCCTGCGATAACCATTATCATCAGTTAATAAAAAAGAATTTTCAAATGCTTCCCATGGTAAAATCATTGTTTTATCTAGTATACCATTGTTTAAATCTTTGATAACTTCATTTAAAGCATTAACCGTATATAATGTGTTAGTTTCTTTTTTTCTGTGAATTGATATTGTATTTTTTCCACGATATCCGTTATCTGCAGCATTGAATGTGCAATATAAATCATTTCTGTTTTCATAGTTTGCAAATACAAATATTCGGTTTTCTGGAATTTCGAAGTTTTGCTTGATATATTCTGTAACTATGTCTAAATTTGTTTTATGTGCAAATGTGCACAATAGTTGTGTCCTCACTCGTTATCCTAATTTTGATCTAATTGATATGGTTTATTATTAGCACTATGATTTGTTAATCTAAAACGATATTGACCTTGTGAAATTTGATATATTAGAAAATCAGAAGGACTAGATAAATATGGTTTTTGATCTTTAGCTTCTTTTAAATAATATACAACTCCTAATACTCCTTTAAAAAATGTATTTTTAACAGTATTTAATTCTTCTATAAAAATTCGTGGATTCTTAATAAATTCATTAAATTCAATTCGTTTGAACCAAATTTGTATATTTTGATTTACATTATCAATAGCATCGCCAATATTAATATTTGCTGGTTCATCTTCTCCTGATTTTAGTTCAATATTATCAGCGTCTGTATCTGATATCCAATATGCTTTTTCTTTGCCTCCGGTTTTAACAACTAATCTTGTATCTTTTACATCACTATCAAATTTTGTTTGATAAAATAATTGATTTAATTCTTTAAATCCTTCATACCAATTATGAAATAACATTAGTTTCCATTCATTAGCACTTTTAATTTTATTCATATCAGCAAGAGATTCAAATCTAGATTCTAATATGTCAATTAATTTTTTTACTAATGGTTTTGATCTATCATCTACCATTGGTATTAATTCATCTCCAGGATCGCCTATTCTTGAAAATGGAACAATGATATCATTATAAAATTTTATAATTTTTGGAGCAAAATCAAAAGCAAATGCCATTCCTTTTTTTGCTGGTCTAAATGCTTTCTTTTCTAATTCTTTAACTTCCCATTCGCCATTTGACATAACAATATCATGACGTTCAGTACCGCCTGGTGCAGAATCTTTTACTGCTAATAGTGCCATCATTTCTCCTCTTCCCATTCCGGAGGCAGCACCTCCAGGTATAACATTATAAAATTTTCGAAATGGAATATATCCTGTTTGTACAAATGATTCAATTGAATGTATTCTAAAATTTTCTGAAAATTCTCGTTTCTCTGTATCTGATAATCCAGAATATATAGTTATGATTATGTTAATTAAATCATTAGGTATTTTTATATCTAATAGTCTTGATCTTAAATCATCTTCCAATAAAAGTTGTGTATTTTCTAACTCCGGATCTTGTTCATATAATCCTTTTGCCTGACGAATTGTTTGATCAATTTCTTGTTCAGAAAGTATATCAGTTTCTTGTAAAACAGAACGAAGAACTTCATAGTCAGAATCTTTTGTTGGATATCCAGCGTCTAATTGATATGTCCATTCATTAATAATTTTATCTATCATAACTTGATGTCATTCATTTTACTATAAATATTGCCTACTTTACATTTAACAGGGAAATTATTTCTTTCTAATTGTGTTTTAATTTGTGGTAATATTTCTTTAGCTTCATGAATTGGAACATCGAAGAGTACAGAATCATATGTATATAATATTATACATGTTTTATAATTTTTAAGTAGTATTGATAATTCATTTAGTCGACTTGCTGTAAATTCTGTCTCTAATGCTTGAAGATAATAATTAAATAATTTATTTTGATTCATGTTAGACAAATTGTCTGAACTTAAAGATCTTTTTAATATTGGAGTTTGTATATACTTGTTTGATTTCCATTTTGACCATAACGAATATACAAAATTATTTACTTCATTAAAAAATGGAATTTTTAAAAATTCTTTTTCTATATGTCCATATAACAATCTAAATGTTATTTGTTTGCTTTGTTCATATTGTTCTACAGTCAATGAATCGGTTCCAAAATAAAATTTACCAAAATATGTATGTATTGATCCAGCTGGTAATTTATATCCAATTAGTTGTGCAATTAATCTTACATGATATGCATCAAAATCAAATTCCACTAATGCTCCTGCGTCAAACCTACTACAAAAAGCATCTCTTGTTCCATCTTCTTTATTCATAGCTGCATAATTAAATCCACGGAATGCATTAGACGGTCGACCTGTAGTTGTATGATAATGATAATTAGAATAAACTCGTCCATTTGTAATTAACTCTTTCATTTTAAAAGAATTATCAACTTGCATTCCGTTAGATTCAATTTCAGAAAATATTTTTGGATAATATTCATTGAATTGTTTATATGACTTACTTAATTTTGAATTAACAATCATTGGCATTGCATACTTGCGTATTTTTTGACACATTTCTGCATGTTTCATTAATGGAATAATTGTATTAACATGTTGTAAATTAGTATGTCGCCTCCAATAAAAATTATGAGCTGATGTATAATAATGATTTTCATTATATGATTCTCCATATGTATACCACCATAGAGTTTTCACATCATATACATTATTATTTCCGCCCATTTGTAGCCATAACTTTTTGTCATGTACAAATATAGATTCTAAGTTGAGAACACGGTGTAACTGTTCTGAAAATCCGGTTATTTGTTCTGTATGATGTATTGGAATAACGAATTCTAATTCATTACTAGTATATACGTATATACATGAGATTTTATTACATATCGGGTGAAGTTGATGATCTGATAGTATAGGAACTACTAAAACATATTTTTCTTTTTCAATCTCATGTAACAACGAATCTAGTTCTACTACATCGTCAATTATTATCATACATTACTATAATAATAAAATTTTTTGAATTATCCAATTGGATTAATGTCTTTGGGAACTATATATGTAGTGTCAGAAAAATATTCAGATAAATTAGTTAAATAAGTACTAATAGTAGGAATAGTTCGTGCAGCTATATTTATTTGATCTAAGTTTTTATCTGTTACAGATTTTAATGTTACGCCATTTTTTATGATTGTTTCTAAGTTACCGGTAATATACCATCGAATTGATGTAGAAATATATAAGTTTGGATCAAATTTGTTTTCATTTAATTTTTGTTGTTGATCAGTATTAATTTCAATAATATTATTTGTTACAATATTTTGTACAAAATAACGATCAACATATCCATTATTGATATTTGTTTGAGTTATTTTAATTTTAATTGGTTGCAATGATTTATATGTTGTTTCAATATCAAATTTTATTTTTTTATATGATTTATTAGCAGTTGGTGTTTGTTTATATTTAATTAATGATATAGACGAATTAACATTCCATTTTGCATTAGTATATACTTCGCCAGTTGCATATCGATGGTATAATCCTATATAATCTTCATTATCTGTAGTCATCCACTCTTGACCAGTTGTATAAAGATTATTTGTTATTTCATCTTTTGTATATCTTAATTTTTTTCTGCTCATATTTTTGGTCTCATTATACAAGTTATTTTTGTTGTCCACATTCCAGATGTATCTACATTGTGTTGAATATTTGTGATACTAAAAACTGTAGTGTTTCTGTATCTTTTTGGTATTCCTTCAAAATCTAAAACATCTCCGTATCTAAATCCGCTTACTCCATCAATAGTAAATGAAACTTCATATGGAAATTGTGGAGATCCAATTAGCACACTATCCGACATTCTTTCTTTTGGATATTTTATATATTCTTTTAACGCATTATTTAACGCAGTTTGTCTTTCTTGATCTGCAAAATTTTCTGTTAACTTTATTTGTGTTTCTCGTAATGTTTCAACTGCAGCATAATGTTTTTCTGCATAATCTTTCAACATTTTTTTAACTGCTTCAGTTGCTGCATCTGTATTGTCTTGGTACATGAATTGAAGAAATGGTGCTATTTTTGCTTCTGATACATCAGTTCCATCATTTAATACAAATGCCAAGTTTTTTGCAGATCCAGGTAATTTTGCTTTAATTGAAAACTCTCTAACTATAGTTCCATTTGGATGATTTGCAAACATTGGAACTGAAAATGGTTTGACTGCTTTTTGACTTTCTGGAGTTCCTGCAAAATTAGCATCATAAAAACATAAAGAAGATTGACTATCATCATTAGGATGGCATATTAATTTCATGTCAATAGCTCTACCAGTTGAAATTGAAATTTTATCAGAGATTCGTCGTAAAAAATGTTTAATCTGAACTCCTGATTGTATTTCTGCTTTATTATCTGTTACTTCTTCTATAGGATCAATATTAAGTAATACTAATTTTATCATATCTAATGATAATAAAATTCTAGAAGGATGTCCTAATGAATTTTCATAGAATGGTTTTAATCCTTCTGCTGCAGATGGAGATGTTAATAGTTTTGCAAAAACTACATATGCTTCATAATCATATAATTGAGTTGAAGATCCTGGTAGTAATACTGATCTAGGATCTGCAGATTTAATATGTTCATAATAATTACTTTTACAAATAATATCATCGCATGTAATTTTAGCATTCGCAATTGTTTTATTTTTTGATACTATTTTACGATTAATATAATCAATTAAATATCCTAATGATATATATCTAATAAAATCTTTGCCATCTTCATCTTCATTTTGAGCTAATCCGTCTACAAATGCCATATATACATCAGAATTTTCTTTTTCATTTGCATTTTTACCATATGCAAATCCAACTGTTTGAGCTCCTTTTTTATTATTTTCAAAATCACCTAATAATTCAGCATGTTCGTTTAATAAACCTTCATAAAATGTATTACGTTGTTTTTGTTTTTTTTCTTTTGCGTCTGCAGAACCTGATATTACTTTCTTTTTATTTTTATCTCCGCCAGTATATGAAAATCCTAAGGATCCGGTAATAAAATCTTGTTCGTTTATTAGCATACTTAAATCTGTATATACATTGCTAATACCAGTCGTATAAATTGTAGCTGATACAGATGCATCTTGCTCATAACTAAATTCAAATGATGTTATAACTCCTTCAAAATGTGTTTCATTGATTTTATTCAATGTTTCTAATTGCATATTTGGATTTTGTTTTTTTAATTGTGCCAAACTTGGAAGTATATTTTCAGTAGTTAATCGTTGCTTTGTTATTACTGCGGATTCGGGATGTACTATTCGTAATTGAATTAATCGACCTGGTCTAAAATATATTTTTTCTATCTCATCTAGATCAACGTCTGCATTTGGTATTAAAATTTGTATCTCTGCTTTATTTAATGTTCCTTGTGAATTATCTCCAATAGTCATACTACAAGCAGTTATCACCGGAGGTATTCGTTGACTGACATTATTAAACGTTTCAATATCTTTTTTAGCTTCGCCTGATACACTTAATTTTCCGTCTTTTGGTTCTATTTGAAATGACTTTAAGTCTATATCTGTAACAATTTCTCTACTTCTTTTTTTTGGATCTAAATAGCTATTTGGCAAAAATGTTGATTTTACAAATGTTTCAAATGATTTTACTCCATCATCAGATTCTAATGATGTTGTTTTAATTGGTCCAATAAAAGAGCCGTCTTTAATTATTTTACGGTCTTGTCCTTCATATGCAGCTAAGCTTACATTAGCTACTTTGTCTAACATGAAATGTAAACTTCTAGAATTTTGATCTGGATTTGATCGATTAAATCCGGATCTACCACGAGCATTTAATTCAGTTTTTAAATTTTCATCAACATTTGTATAAAATATATCACCTGTCATAATGTTATCTTGAATTATTTAATAATTCTATAGTATCTTGTATTTTTGTAGCTGCAGGTATTCGTAGTCTTGTATTTTCCGGGACATATAATGATCCTTTCCCTAGAGCATTTGCAGTTGCGATTACCCACCATAGACTAACATCATTATAAAATTTATTAGCTAACAAATCTAATCGCTCTGGCGATGTTACTTGTATGTATATATCATCATCTGACAATGGTACTACTGGTAAAATAGTCGTTTCTGCTTTTCTTTTACCTGATGCATCTTTTATTTGTTTTGTTGTTGTATATCTACTCATTTGTTTTCTTTAATTTTTTCAATATCTACATTAAATGTAGGGGCAGAATTAACACTGTCACTTAACCAATTATTATCTCCTAGTTCATCTAACGCATTACCATTATTTAATGAATACATTCTTCCTCCTTTTTCTGGTAAGTAATCTGTAATTACTGTTAATCCCATGGAGACTTGTACTTTGTTTGGTACTTGCATTCTAGTCGGATCTTGCTCGATATTAATATCCCATGTTGTTTCGTTGTCTACTAATGTATAAAATAAACTAGAAATAAATACTGGGGTTTGTTTATATAAATCTCCAATTGTTACACGCATCCATGGGCCTTTCATTGCAATACTATCTTTAGTGTATTCAGGAGCAGTATAACTAGCTAATGCATTTAATTTTCTCCAAATTGGTTTTAATTCATCTCGATCTGTTGCATATATAGTAAAATCTAGGTTCATATCACGACTATATCCGGAATAATGATAATTTGGGTCTGCTCGGCCAATCATCTGTACAGGATTCCATTGTGGATTAAATGTGTCTGTTAAACTAGTTATACTAGCTCGGAATGTCATAATATCATCAACTGAGTTTGTATCTCCAAATTTTATATTAGGACCAGTAAAAAAGAATTTAATATAATCTTGAGTTACTCCAGGATCATTAATTACTGCGCCTAATACATCTCCTACTTTTCCTAGATTTATATTTGGTTTCCATCTATATGTATCTGCAAATGTTCCTTTTTGAAAATCAATAACATTTACTTTGTCTCCTCGGAATTCCAAAGCTTTTTGCAATGGATTTTTTGTAGGAATCCATTTGCCTTTTCCATCATTTGCTGCTTGATCCCATTTTGTTGTTACAGTTGATTTTGCAGTGAAATCATTTCGTAATGCCATTGGAGATCCAAAATTTCCTTCTCCATATAACGTTTCACGATTAAATAATGTATATGCTCCTCCTGGTGCAATACTAGCTGCTGCGTACGCTGCTGCTCTAGCTCGACCTTTTCCTTCAATTGATACTGCTGCAGCTGCTCCGTCTAACCGTTTGCCTACAAAATCAGAAACACTTCCAAAACCTTTTCTTGATCTAAAGTCTTGAGTCATTCCACCTAACTCTGGTAATTTTCCTAAGTTTAAAAATGGCACTGTTGCATATACTGGAGGTAATAATCCTCCTGCAACTGCACCTAGTCCTTGTCCTAGAGTTGGAATACCTAAGTTGCTAGCAAGTCCTGCTCCAGCTGCTGCTCCAATTGATCCTAATGCTGTTGCATCAGTTGCATTTGTGTGATTTGAAACAATTCTATCTAAACTAGAAATTGTATCACTATTTAATGTTTGTCCTATTTGTTGATTTTTGTCTGCGCCAACTAAATCTATAGTATTAGATCGTCCAAAATTAGTTGGAGTTTCTATAGTAGCTTTTCTATATTCTTCTTCACTTAAATCTGATAATCTTTTACTAGTATATGTTATTAACATGATTTCCTTAAGCGTTTATATTATAAGAATTAAAAGCCATTTCTGCTGCTAATTCGTTTGGTGATACATATAAATTAACTCCTTGTAGAGCGTTTGCAACAGCTGCTCCTATTTCTTGTGCTGAAGGGCCTGATGACGATCCTTTGCCTGCTCCCGTTATATCTGCAGTTGCTTGATCTAATGCTCCGGGACTTGTTGATGCTACTATATTAAATTTGTCGTTTGGATTAAATAATATAGCATCATTTACTCGTATTATCGAATCGTTTGAATCTGTTGTTTCTGCAGCCGTTGCATCTGCTACAGGATCTGTTTCTAAAGTGCCGGTTCCTAATTTTTTTGCACTAGTGATGATGCTGTTTGTTATTAGAGCAAGGCTTTTTCCAAGTAGTGGAACTTTGCTTTGAATATCTGCTATTACAGGGCCGATTGTGGTATAAGCAGTTATTGATGGGCCGACTTCATTTTGTATTTTCTCAATAAGTTTTTTTCCAGAATTAACAAAACTTAAAATGTCTCCTTCTACAGCTGGAATTTTAATTTCTTCTCCAGTTTGTGCATCTTTTTCAGTTCTTGCTGGTGTTACAATTCTAGCTTCTTTTAATATTTTTTTTTGTTGCTTTAGAACTTCGGCTGTATTAGTACCAGCTCCTAGTTGTGCTTCAAGTTTTCCAAGTACTTCTACAAGCATTTGGTCAGTTGATCTATTATCAAAGGAGCTTAATAAATCATCTAAATCATTTATGTCTCCTTTAAATCCTTTTTTAAATTTTTCTATGCCTTCTTCTAAATCAGCTCCTTGTAATCCTAATAAACTTTCTGCTCCAAGTTTAGATACTAATTTTCGTTGTTGAACAATTTTTGATAATTGTCCTTCTTCCATTCCTAATGTTTTAGCTAACTGTTGTCGTGCAAATACATTATTTTCTATAGTAGATCCTTGAGTTTCTATGATTTTGGTTAATGCGTCTGCTTGTGCATTTGCATCTCCTTGAATTGCAGCTGTTCTGAATTGTTGTGTTAAGCTTTTGCCATTTTGATCTACTAATCGCTTTCCTGATAACAATTGGTACTCTAATTCATTATTAATAGATGACTCTACATTTAATAATTCATTTCCTGTTTTTGCTATATCAGCAAATGAAACACCTAATGTTCTAGCTTTTAAAACAGCTAATTCTAAATTTCCAGGTATCTTTCCAAATTGCAGTTGCAAGTTTGCAGATAATCCGGATATATCACCAACTATATCTCTAGCATTTATAAGTCCATTTGTTTGAGCTTCTATACCTTTAACTATTTGTAATTGTGATGTTAATACTTCTTCATTTCCTCCGGAGAATAAAGCAAATGAATTAGCTAAATCTCCAGATAAACCTAATTGTTGTTGAAATGCATCTTGTATTTTTAACAAACTATCGCCGGCTTTACCCCCAGAAGTGATTGTGTTTTGGAATCCAGGTATTAATTTATTTAAATCACTTGTATACTTTCTTACAGTTGCTCCAGATCTATTAAATCGAACTGCAATTTTATCAATTTCTTTCCCTAATACAGCAGATTCTTCTGTATTTAGTTTAAATATTTTTTGTATTCTTACATTTCTTTGTTCAAATGCAGTAAGTGATTTTGTATATGAAAGTACAGCTTTTTGATTTTTACGAAGTTGATCAATTTGAGCTTCAAACAAATTGTTTGATTTGGAAATATTATCTTGAAATTTTACAATAAGCTTATTTAACTCGTCATACCCGGGTGCTATATCGCCAACATCTAAGTCAGCAAGTTTAGTATTTAGGTTGTCGCTGCCGGGGTTAAGAGGTACTTGTGCGCTCTGTTTAGGAAGTTGTTTTAACGATTGTATGTAATTATACGGAATATTCATGCAAATATCTTTTTATATAAATATTTACATAGGAGGTTTTGCGATCTTATCTTTTGCTGTTGGCTTCTTTTTTCTTTGTTTTTCTGCAGAGTTTTTCTTTTCATGTATAGAATTCAACTTTTTTATATAAAACTTTCTTAGAAATAATGGCATATAATATATATCACTCCATGTCCATCTGCCTTCACCAGCCCATAAAATATTAAATAATTGATCATGTAAATCAACACGATGTTCTGGCTTAAAACCAAAAAAGGTCTGTTCCAGGTTGAAACCTTGAAATGAAGGTGCCTCCATCTTCACCTTCAAATTCATATTCATAATTTATTCCTGGCGCATTTTCTGAGATATATAATCTAAATTCTTTAGCATCTTTTGCTAAAAATTCATATTTTATAAAATGTTCTATATCTTCTACTTTTCTAGATTTATTAATTTGAGTAATACTTTTTGTTAATACTTCTGATACTGTACCTGTTGTTTCTTTTTTTGTATATTGAAATTTTAGTTTGAAATCTTCATTAATTTGATAATCAAATTCACCGTTTTCATCAGGCTCTAGTTTAAAATCAAACGCATTTAGTTTTGATAAATCAACTTCTCTTTTTAAATTATTATTAGTTTTTGGATCTGTTACCAGTACTGGATATATTTTTCCGTAACTAACTATTCTTGCATGTATAATTAATCCATCTTTGTCGACAGTTGCTATATCATTTATATTGATATCCGATATTATAAGTGCTTCTAACAGCTTATCTAAAACAATTCCTTCTTTTATATATGATGCATTTGTTAGTATATCTTCGTCATAAGCGGTCATATAACGCATTTCAATTTTGCCGGAACTTAATGGATTTGTTTTTGAATATACCTTTCCTCCTGAAGCTAATGTTACTACTTCAGTTGGTAAAGTACTTTTTTTTGTTTTGTCGTAATTTTGAGTTGCTAAGTTTATTAGATTTTCATTTGAATAACGATCTGTTAATTTTGTCATAACTTTCCTTTTTAAAACTTTATTATAAATATTAGTTACTTGAAAAATAGAGAGTAAATATAGTAGCAGTGCCTAATACTGCACCCCACCATGATGAAACTTGATTTTTTTCAGATCTAGATAATTGATAACCTGTTCTTTTTTCTAAACTCCATTTTTTATTAGCCTTAGGTTTTACATATGTAAATACAATTGATGGTACTGCAGTAAATGCTAATGATGAAAATTTTGGATTTCTAGTTAAACCTCTAGTATTGTAATATGTATAAAAATAAGAACTAAAAAATCCTATTGCAAATGGTATTCCTGGAGTATGATCTTGATATCCTTTTGTTCTACCCGTTACATAATCATTCATTTGTATTGTGGAAAATGGTTGTTTATTTTCTTTATATAATATTGATAGTTTGTTGTCTTTTTTATATCCAAATACAACTTCTGTTGGTATATCTTTTATAAAATTATTTTTATTATATAATATAATGTTATTATCAATAAATACTATCTTTCCAGTTAATGGCTCTTCTTCAAATCTAAAAATAGTATCTTGACAGAATATATTGCAAGTTAATAAAGTTAAAAATATAATAAATATACGATTCATATGTTACCTAGGTTTAAATGTAACAATATGATTGGAATGACTTATTTATAATAAATATTTTTAGATCGTAAAAATGGGAGCCTAAACTCCCATTATTTTTATAATTTATTTTAAAATTCTAATACAGCGTAATCATATTTCAATGTTAATTCAATTTGAACTGATTCTTCTGTCGACCAATCCATTGATCCAAAGTTTGAATCTGCAATGAATGCTCCTTTCAACAACCATTCTTCAATAATTTCTCCGGTTGGTGAAAGTGAATTAAATCTAATATCTTTTTTGTATTGAGTACTATATCCATCTCTACCTGTTAAAGATTCGTGATGTAATCTTACCCACTCCATTACCGACTGTGCTCCTGATGGTACAATTGGATCATATAATGTGATCGAAATGTCTTGCCATCTAGTTTTACCTTTTAGCTTTCGCTCAACATTAATATGATCAAGAATAACTTCACCATTAGTTAAAGAAGGTCTAGCTGCAGCTTTTATAATATAAGTAGGAATATCTCCTATATACATAATAAATCTATTGGTATATTTAGGTTCCCAATCAAATGCACTATCAAATAGTTCATTTTGATTAATTCCATCTAATTCTTGCTCTAATGCCATGTTTTATCCTATTTCTTTTATATAAATATTCATTCCTTAACTTTTATTCTGGGAATGAAGCACCAGTTGGTTGAATATTAAAGTCTAATACTATAAATTCTGCCGTTCTAGTTGGTTGTAAAAATATTTGTCCGTATAATATATTTTGATCTATTAAATCTGGTGTATTATTACTTGCATCCATTACAACTCTAAATGCATGAAGTCCTTGTTGTGATCTAACACTTTCTAAATACGGATTTGCTATAGCTAAAAATCTATTTCTAGTTGCGGTTGTATTTTGTTCAAATACTAAAAATTTAGTTGACGAAGCAATAAATTTCTTAACAGTTATCAATAGTCTTCTAACATTAACTCTATCCAATGCAGATGGTCTAGATTGAAGAGTTTTTTGTCCCCATATACAAATTCCTTGATTTGGAAAATTTGCTATTGGATTAACTCTAGATTCATATAACTCATCTCTATTTGATTGAGTCAATTTTTCATATGTATTAATTACAGACGTTAAACTTCCTCTATTTAATCCTGCAGGTGCATACCATGGTGCTGCTACTGTATCGTTAAATGATAATGCTCCAGGTACTACTACAGATGGTGGAACAAACATTGGCTTATTCTTTCCTGGATCAACTATTCTCACCCATGGGAAATATGTTGCAGTGTAATTTGAATCAATTGAATTAACTTGATTAACAACGGTTGAAATTGAATCTGTTACAGCTCCTGCATCCATTATGTAAAATGTGTCTTGTCTATCTTCTGCTAATTGTCTAGCTTCTGCTGTTACACTTGAATGTAATCTGTCTATTAATCCAGGTGTAATTAACATGTTCATATCAAAGAAATCGGTATTTGATAGTGCTGCAAATGCTTTTCTATATGCTAATGTTCCAGTTGAGGTTGAAGTGCTACAATCAAATCCTAATGTATTTGAAGATTTAATATTAGTTCCAATCATTTTAGGTAAATTAGGTTTTGATCCATCAAATCCACCTTGGAATGGTACCATAAATTTTCTAGTATTAATTGATATTTCTGTTGCTAACCTACCGGCGTCTAATGATGTTCCTATGGATCCAGAATAGGCACCAGCTATACTTGGAAAATTAGCTTCAGCTGCTTGTGATACATTTCCTAAGTAAAAATCAGTATTTGAACCTGTATTTGAACCTGAAGTTGGTAATGGTGCTAAATAATTTAAGTTATTTAAATTTGTATAATCAAATCCAAAATAATTTTTTGAACTATATGAACTTCCTATTACTTGAGATGATATATATGATACTGCACCTAGGTTTAAATTACCTGCAGATCCTGATACATCTGGAATTGGAGAATTTGTTGCTCTAAAACCAAATGGTATTAAAGATGCGTCTATCGCTTTTGCTTTAACATTTTCAGTTACTTCGATTCTTATATATTTTGATAAGTTTGGATAATCACCATTATCATATATTTTACCGTCACTATCAATAGTTCTAAATTGATCGCCAATTCTTCTAACTATATAATTAGGAGAATCTGGATCTAAATTAAGATTGGTAAATTGTTCTACTATGTCTGGTGATTTGTCTGTGTCATCAGAATCAAAAGGGGAAGTAGGTAAATGTTGATTATTTACTCTTCTTACTTCTAATGTAAATGTTCCATATCCATTTGGATCTGATACTTCTGATGAAACTTTAATATCTCTTACTCCAACTTTAACATCAAAATTTTCTACGTTACCATGAGATAATGTATGAAATTTAAATAAGTCTATAGAAGACCCACCTGTTATTTGTTGTGATGTTATATACGGAGTAGATGCTGCTTGAAAATCTTGAAGAAATTGATACTTATCTACAATTGCTAAACTCATTGATATTTCACTACTTTGATTAAATAATGAAAATGCATTTTTGTTTTCGTATTGCACATAAACTGGATAATTTACTGATTTAGGATTATTTCCAAATATCTTTGTGATATAACTATTAGATGTTGAATCTAATGATGCAGAAATAAAGTCAGTAGTTAAATATGCCGAATATCCTGGTATTGATGAATCCGTCGCAAATGCTCCAGAAACTTTTAGTTTAAAAGATCCAGAATTTAAATTTTCAAATAATGACTCTTCAAATACATTTGAATCACCTGTAGTTGATACTGGTTGTGTTGGATGTAATAAATGAGTCACTTCTGAAACAGATCCTGATTCAGCTACAATAGCTAATACGCCATTTTGTAAATTATATCCATTTTCATACAATAATCTTGTTACTGTAATGGTACCTGCATTTTTTAAATATTCTTGTACTGTAAATGGTACATATGATTCATCGGTATATCCTCCAAATATTTCTTGGAATTCAGAAAATGATCCTATCTTTGTAGGAACTTGAGCTGGACCTTTTAATGTTGATCCTACTATTGATGCTCCAATTTCACTAACTCCTCGTTGTAAAAATGATTGATCTTTTTCTATTGTAAATACACCTGGCGATACTATTCTTTCGGCCATTAGTTGTCTCCTCTAATTATGTTTATTATAAATATGATTCATTAACGGAAAAACCTATGAAATTGAAGTGAATGTTCCGTCTTCAATATTTATTTGTCCGTCTCCATACTTTTCTTTAAGTGAATCCATTAATTTGATTTCAGATTCTCTTAATTCATTTAATGAAGAAAACATTTTTTCTTTTTGTAATTTAAGTTGTTCTAATTGTTGATTAATTGCATATTCATCAGTTGTTATTAAACCTAATGCATTTGTGTTTTCAGCATATTTTTGTCTTAATTCTACTATTGAATCAATATCTACTTGCTCTAGTTTTTTTGTTGTTTCTTTTTTTGCCATAATATAACTTTATTTTTATTTGTTTGTATTTATTTGTAAACTATAATAATTTATTATAATAAATTTTTTTATGAAATCCTAATTTTTACAAAACTTGCACTTCTATATAATCCGCCCAATGCAACGCCTCCAGCAGCTGCTGCACTATCATCTGCAAAATTTAAACTTTCTGAAACTGAGGTTAATACGATACCTGTATGTGATCCTGAAAATGATCCACTAAATACTCCATTGCCAGATAAAGCTAAACTAGCTGTGTTAGCTAATGTTGCAATTGATGATGAATCATTGAATAAAGAATGAGATGCAGTTACTGCATTTAATATACCTGTTATTGCAGATCCATCTCCTGACATTGAAACAGCTGATAGTGTACTATCAAATTTTGCTGATCCAGTTACAACTAAAGATCCTGATATTGTTATATCATATGCTTCTTGTTTTGATAATGCATCAGTTATTTGTGATATATGAGCTGGAAGTATTCTACTTCCATTAGATATTCCGGTGCTTGATAATGTATTTGCCATTGTAGTTTCTTTGGTTTATTATAAATATAACCTAAACTCCAAATCTACCTTTTAAAGCATTGTAGTTGTGTAGGACTTCATTTGCTGATAATACTCGGTTGTAGATATGAATTGGTCCTATGTCCCCACTTAAAGCATATGAAAATATTCGCCAATTTCCTATATAAAGTTCATCTCCTAGATCTACACCAAACTCAGAATTAGTTTGAGATGAAGGATTAATACCATTAAGGTATAATGTTCCTGTAGTACCTGTTCTTGTGCATGTTGCTTGATACCAGGTATCTGTACTATAAGTAGTACCATAAGTTAGTTCAACACTTCCTCCTCCTCCTTGTCTAGCTTGAAATTGAATTTGATTGTTTAATCGAACTCTTAAATTTGCATAATTAGAATTACCGCCTGCATCGACCATTACCCAAACAAAACCACTCCCAGCTGGCACCTCTTCTACTCTAAACCAACTACAAACTGTAAAATCTCCGGTTCCTAATGATGTCCAGCTGGATGGAGTATTAATATAATCATCATTTCCATCAAAGTGCATAATTCCACTATTACTGTCCGAAAATGTTGGGCCATTGGTTAAGGTACTAGTACTGTTGTTTATTGTATTAGTAACAATAGTACCAGTTTTAGGATAACTTGCTCTATTAGCTGGATCCATGTTGAATACTAGCCCATTCTCAATGATATCCGTTTTAATTTCTCCTAATCTCATACTCCAAATCTACTTCTTAATGCGTTGTAATTGTGTGTTCTTTCATTATCACTTAATGCTCTTGTATACATTTGAAAACAGCCAATTTGACCATCTAAAGCTAGCGTTGAATGCGAAGAATTGTTTCCTAGATATATTGTAGTATCTGCAAAATTAAATGAAGATGGAAATATTACGCCTGATTGTCCTGCTGTCATCCCGGAGTAAGCTACGTTATTTAAATATTGAGTAGTAGCATTTTCATCACCTGAATGAAATACAATTGTATAACTAAGCCATTCATTTTGTTGACCTGAAAAGCTAATATTTCTATATTTATATCCATTATTGTCTCGATAATATGATTGTAAATTATTTGAATAAATTACTGCAGAAATTGATCTTCCTCCTGTATAGCTTTGATTAGTCGACATACCAAATATTCTTTGTTCTACATTAGATGCTCCTTCATTTCTAAACCATATAGATAATGTTAAATCTGTAGTTAAAGTGCCTAAACTATTAATAGCAGTATTATTTGAAAAAATTAATTCATCATCAGCTCCATCAAAATCAAAACTTAAAGGTAATGTAGATTGAAAAGATGATCCATTTGTTAAAGTTCCAGATGAATTATTTAAAGTATCTTTGACAGAAGTCCCAGTTTTAGAATAGCTTGCTCTATTAGCAGCGTCCATATTAAACACTAGTCCATCTTCAACAATATCCGTAATAATTTCGCCGGCTCTTCCACTCATGAAAATCTCCCAATCATTGCATTATAATTATGAGTTAATTCTGTTGCTGATAATGCTCTGTCGTAAACATGTATACTGGCCATGTTTCCGTTCATGTAATATCCAGATTCATAACCACGTCCAACGTCAGTACCTCCTACTGTTGTGCTACTAGTTCCAGTTATAGCACCTGTTTCCGTTGAGTGACCACCTTTATATACATTGTCTAAATATACTTTGGTACCAACTATGCTGTCTTTGGTTATAACTACATTATGCCATGTATTCAAAGAAAAACTAATAGGAGTAATTGATTTCTGTCCATTTAAAGTTAATGTGTATAACAACTGAGCTAAATTTTCTTTGATTAATATTCTTGATCTAAAAGGTAGTTGAGTAGCAATTTCGTTGGACAACCCGTGCCAAACTGATGCAGGAGATCCTAATAATCTAAACCAATATGACAATGTGATGTCTGTTTGTCCATAAGCAGCAAAATGAGATTCAAATCTAATTATATCATCTACTCCATCTAATCCAAATTGAAAATTGTCTGGCGATACACTGTTATATGCTACATCATTAATAAATGATCCGGTAATGTCTGTGTCTACAGTATTATAAACTTTGACTCCTGATCTAGGATATGTTACACGATTTGAAGCGTCTATATTATGAGTTAAACCGGTTTCTATAATTCTAGTAATTATTTCACCTCTACGAATTGCCATGGTGAACCCTTATGTAATTTTCAAATAACTTCCTACTGCATTTACCTCATAATTTATAGTAGCTTCAGAAGATCCTGTTATTTGTAATTGTATTTTATCTCCTGATTCTAAAACTAAATTATCTGACAATATATCAATTGACGAATTTTTTGGTAGTGATATAAATTTTGCTAAACTATGTGTCGTTGAAGTACTAAAATCTATAAATCTTGCAGTTATATTTGTATCATAATAAGTACCTGCAACCGGTTCTGATGTATTTGCAATTTGAATATTTTTTAATATATATGTTTCGCCAGAACCTGCAGTTAAAAAATCTCCAGATGCAGAATAATTCATGTTGATGGTTGTTGATTGTGATATATTTAAACCTGCGTTATGATATGTTGTTGCCATAATTCATTTCTTTATATATAAATATTAATCAGATAAATAACCGCTGTTATAATAATAATTGTAATTTTGTAGGCTTTCTTCAGCGGTTAAGTTGTGATCATATGCTATTACAGCTCTTAAATCACACTGTATTTCATAACTGCCATATTTGGAAAATCGCCATGTAGCAGTAGACGTAGAAGAATTTTGTATATTTTTAAATTCTACATAATGCCAATTACCAGTACGCAAATGATCATAGATATTAGATTTTTGATCAGTGTCCATATGAAAAGTAGGAGATCCAAATCCGTTATTATAAAATTTATTTCCGGATCTATAAGCTCCCAAAAAATTACCAAAAAACAAGCCTTGTACATCAACTGTTTTCATAACCAATGCAACGGTTCCAGTACCATTAGTAAATGAATATCCAGATGACGGTTCAAATCCATCAGTTATAGAATCAAAAGCTAAATAATTTACACCACCGTCGTCTGTTAACTGCGGTGCTCCCAATATTGTTGCATGTATTCCAGCTCCGCTTAAATCAGTCCATGTTTCAGGATATGTGTCTGTAACAGAATCAATATTATAATTTATTCGAAGACCTTCTTGGATTATACCTGATCCAGCTAGTTTCATTAACCCGGCTGTCCTAAGAGTTGCATGTTTATGTTGTGAGATTATGCCAGAAGCAAATGATCTTAAACGATCTTTACCAATATATCCATTATTTAATCCGTATTTTTTCATATTATGCCATGAACCATGTAAATGATTCGTCTTGAATATTATTACCTTGTTTTTCTATTTTGCCGTCTGAAAACACTTCAAATCTAGGAATACCTGATTTATTTGTTACTGCAAACAATGATCCAGACAATGAATCGTCTATTGCAAACAATGATCCTTCAGATCCTACTACTTCAAATACTGTTGAACCGGAGCTTTCTACATGTAATCCACCATATGATTCTAGTTTTCCAAATGATGCGGTTGATGCTGCAGATCCAGATATATTACCTTCAATTAATTCTACATTACCAGAAGATGAAATTTCAAATAATGGTAATCCGGATATGTCATTAACTGACATTAAGATACCATCTAATCCATCATCAACTGAAAACAATGATCCGGATCTTGATCTTACTTTGAATATATCATCTCCAGATCCAGTAACATCTAAATTACCATCAATACGAGCTGTACCAGTATGAGGAAAAGGTGCTCCTGCTGGACTAGTAGATGCAAATGATGCTGTTCCTATTAATGTTGATCCTTCTGCTAAAATAACATTACCTGATGATGATACTGTTAATATAGGAATACCTGATATATCATTAACGGACATCAATACTCCATCTAATCCGTCTGCAACTTCAAATAGTTGTCCAACAGATCCACGAACGTCAAATATTCCAGATCCACTTACTGATCCTGATCCTTCTATAGATAGTGTGTTTGATGAGGTTGAATTTGAAGCTGTGTTAATTAGCGTCATTGATCCGGTGACTTCTAAAACATTTGTGGTTGCAAATATAGATCCAGTTGCTTCAAATATTCCAGAGCCTCCTCCACTACTATTAAGTGCATGTGATGCAGTTAACGCATATGAAGCAGATAATATATTAGATGCAGTTATAGGGCCGTTTACTATAACAGAATCACCAGCAGCAACATCTCCTATAGTTAAAGTATTTCCATTTGCAGATATGATTCCGCCGCCCATTAATTTTAATGATGTTTCTGCAGATGGTAATCCTATTTCAACATCGCCAACTGTATCTCTATTTCCTAGAATAACATCACCATCACTACCAGATACGGGAGTTAAATATAAATCACCAGTTGATCCGGAGATGAATATTTTACCCATTAATTCGCCATCTTGATTGAAGAATTCTAGTGGTTTATTATTTAATATATCAAAATTCATTTATTATAAATATTATAGTTTAATTTTATTAAATTTAATTGTTTTGGTATTTGTTAAATTATTTGCTTGTCTTACTACTGAATTTGGACCTGTATTTTCTGTATATGGTAAATTATTAACGTTTGAATAATTTTCTCCTCTTCCTGGTTGTTCTAGCATTTTTACCATATCCCAATTATTATGTATTACTACAATATTATTTTTATTAGTAGTTACCAATTTAAATTTTAAATCTTTGAAAAACATTACTAGTCCAGGATTAGCAGATTGATATACGCTGCTGACTCTAAAAGCAACTCTATAATGACCTGCAGGTAGACTAAATATTTCTTGCATGTTTATGCTGCTATCCATTTTATATATAGGTTCATTATATATCATTTCTTGGGTAGTTAAATTTTCAACAAAAATACAAGGCATACTATTACCGAAATTATTATAAAGGGTACTATTGCTATAAGTTTCGCCAAAATTATATACTTGAGATGCCATCATTTTATATATCATACTAATATCTAAACGAACATCTGCGTCTTCTAGAACTGTAAATTCTGCTTTAAACGGAAGGCTTAGGTAACTGGCTCCGGTTGAATATGTCATACTAAACTCATAATTTGGACATACATGTAATTCATACATTTTATCATCAGCGTGTGTGTTAGTTGGAACAATATGTGTTATACCATAATAATGCATTTTAGCAGCAATCATGTCTCTGCCTGGGAAAAGTGATTGTTTATTTTTTCGATATAAAATTGGAACGTCATCTTTATCAAAATAACTTCCATTATTATTTGTTGGGAATTCGGTATAATCATTGTGTCTTAAATGAGATGGATTAGTTTTAGGATTAGTTGCATATGGATTCCACCATGTAAAATATTGAATTAAATTATAATCTCTAGTATTATTATTAGTTTTATAAATTTTATCATTATATCCAGGATTTCTACTACTATCCCACCATCCTCCGACGCTTGCTTGATGATTATCTACAGTTACAAGATCTCCTATATGTATTAAATGATCATCATTAGTTCCCCATCTAGGTGATACTCTTCTTGGTACAATACCATTGTATCTGTCACCTTTAGCCCAATTATTTTGATAGTAAACATGTCCTCTTGCAGAATATTGTCCATATTCCCATCCTCCATATATATTAGTATTATAAGAAGGTTGATGAGGAGATTTGCAAAAACTTATAACTTCATTTGGTCTATTTACGCTTAAACTTCCTAATATTCCATTAGATGCAGCAGAATACTCGGTATGATAATTAAAGCATTTTTTGGCTCTAAACTGATCCCATCTACCATGACTTACTTCAGGATATATCCAACTTGTATACATATTTCTATATAAACCATGGGGTAGATACCAACCATCTGCATTTACATTACCTTGGAATGGCATTATACCAGCATCTTCAATAGAATACATTCCATAGTATTGGCCACTGTAATTGTGAGGAACTGCATTAATTCCTGTTATATTACGTATTGTTCTTCGAACATAATTGTTATAGAAAAATCCTAGATTAAATATCATTTGACGAGGTGCTTTAAGTGTAACCTTACCTCTATTGTATTTGTAAGCTATTGTGCCAGCATCTATAAACATTTGTGTTACCGGTCTATCTAATGTTACTATGTTACCTTGAATGTTTGTAATAGTGTAAATAGGCCATTTTCCATTAAGTATTTGAGCTTCAGGTGTTGTGCCTGCTTGCCATCCAGTTATGTTATTAGTGTTATAATATGATATAGTATTATATCCTTCATCATAAAATACTCCGCTAGAATTCATTTGCTTAGACCAGAAATAAATCATATCGCCGGTTTTCCAGTTTTTAGTGCTAGCTAACTCTATTTGACACATTGATGCTGTAGGCGAGCCGAACTGATCTGCAAATCCTCCTGCTATTGATGATGCATCCAATGTATTTGAATCTGCACACGATCCTGAAAAATTATATAAGCCAAAATGTGAATGCATTGCAAATGCTGTACTATTTGTTCCTCCTCTACTATGATATCTTACATATCGTTTATTTACTGAGCCAGAAGGAAATGTATAAAATCTTATTCCACCTCTATAATTTGAATATCGCAAATCATTTTCTTTTGCACGAACTATTTCCCAGGCAGGAGACGCAACTCCTACATCATCACATACTTGAAATTCAACATTGTTCATTTGATTGTTAGTAACATGTTCAGAACCATAATTATCTTTAGCAAATATCATTCCTACGGTATCAAATGTTACTTGGGTGCCTAAATCATATATAACATAAAAATTATCATTTGCTTGATATCTATTAAATCGACTGGTACCTATATTATTTTTAGGTATTAATGCATTATAATTTGAACCATAAATATGATTGTAATATCCCCCAGCATTAATGTTAGTAGAAGTATTACCTGCAGCGGTTGTTCCTTGATTACATGCTCCGAACATATATGGAAGGATGTCAGTATTGCCTTTGGTCCTCATATATTCCCATAATAAATTTTTATGGCCTTTAGCATCTGTTACTAAAGTACCTATAAAATTAACTTCTTTACTAGGGTCATGGTCATATAACAATCTAGATTCATAAATTTTATCACGTTTACTAAAAGAATTGGTAGTATCTAATATTAATTGTTGATATCTTTCTTTAATATTTACTGAATGTATTGATCCATATCTATTTAGCTGTAATCCGATTGGGCCTCTACCTTGATATGAATAATGTCCTTGAAGTAATAGTTCATTTCCTCTACCATCTCCTACATATGCTAATGCAGTATTATCATCAATAGTAACTCGCAATGTACCACTTCCTCCAAATTTATCTGGAAATTGAAGACGTTTATCTTCTATAGATTGAGTTACTTTATAATAACTAGAAGTAAAATCATTCATCCATCCATCTATACTCCAATTTCCGCTAGCGGGATCATCTTCTATAGTTTTACCATAACCTCTAGTAGAATATCTATAAGGAGTTCCTGGATTACTATGCTTATATTGAAGCTGATCTGATCTAGAAGATAAAAGGGTTCCTGTTTTTCTAATCTTGCCGGTGTTGTTTAGTACCCCATAATATCGATTATGAATTGAATATCCTGAGCCATATGGATAAGGCCTATTATAACCAGGTCGACCTTGATATCCATAACCATCCCATGTTGCCATTGGAGGACCTTCATAAACGGTATTTCCCCATGTAACACCAAATGAGTTTTCATTCCATTCGCCAATACTAGATGTTGGATCCATAAATCCATTTCTAAGTAAACTTCCTGAAATTGTTATTTCACCAAATTCAAAATTGTCTGTATTTTTGAGTAAATAATTAGCACTTCCATACCACGTTGTATAATTATTGTTTACATAATATCTATATCGATAATTATATGAATCATTATTCAAATTATCATAGTTTAGATTCATTGAATGTTGCCAGTAGTAGGACAATGTTGGATCAATTTGTAATGCTTGATAACCATTATTAGAGCCAGAATTTTTTAACATAGGAACGCCTATATTACCATATCTTTCAAGCATTGCTCTTGAACCTTGATACGATCCTGTTATTAATAGTTTGTTTTTATGAATACGTTCAAAATGAGTTTCATCTTCGGTACTGGTATTAATAACGCCATCTGCGTTAACATCTATAGGCCATATAGAAGATCCGGAAAATGATTCGAGTCTCATATAAAACATATCATCTAACGAAGGATTATCAGACCTAGAAAAATCTCTAAATAAAGATTGTGATAAATATGTGGTATTATGTAATACAGTATATACAGATCCGCTTATTTCTAATTGATCTCCAGATACAAATTTTTTATGATTACTATCGACAAGCACAACTCTCTTATCTCCTGTAAATATTGGAGCTCCACCCGAAGGAAAAGTATCTACAAATTCTTGCTTATTATATAGCCCCATGTCATGGTGAATTTCTCCTTCTTTTCCGAAAAATTTTCTTATTGTTGCAGTATTTGATGAAGTTGCTGCAATCACTGTTATTTCATCTGTGTGTACAGGATTATCAAATTCCATGCCGCTAGGTTTTTCAAAACTAGCAAATGCTGTAACTACAGAATCTTTATGAGCTGGTGGTAAGGTAGTGCCGTTCATGTACGTTGCATTTCTACCCCCGGATGATTTATGGTACATCTCTTCATATGATCCAGAATACCATGTAGTAGGATCGTTTTGATCTACATAATCTAAAGAATGTTCTCTAGCTGCTGGAAATGTAAGTTTAAATGATGCTGTTGATTGGACACTTATTATATCACCAGGAGCAAATGTATTTGATAAATTGTCTATTGATAATGTTGAACTTCCTGCAGATACGTTTTCTGTTAGTTTAGAAGATGAATAATTAGCTGCTCCTGAAATTATAAGAGATGTACTGTTTCTTCGAAGATATATTCCAGCTTCATCATTATTCCAATATGCTGTTCTGCTAGAAGAAATTTCTATAGTAGCTTCGTCAGTTATATATAATGTAGATTTTAATCCATGATCTTCAAAATCAATAGTTGGAGCTTGACTTGTACTTGTTCCATTGGAATCTCCTTGCATATCATGTAATACAATATGAGCATTATCTTTTACATGAAAATGAGTGAACCGCCCCATTTCAATTCGACCAACATTCCATTCTTGACTTCCAGTTAATTCCCAATATTGTATTTGACCTTGTTTATACATATGATTGGTATAACCATAACCACCAACTAATTCACTTCCTGCTATATTTCCATTTTCAAGCCAAGTGTATGGTTGTTTGGAAAAAATAGGATGTGTTATTCTAGAACTTGTAGTCCATGTTGAAAATGTTGGATCTATTCGTAAACCTTGGCCTTGTCTACGCCCGGGTTTTGATCCAGGTTTATTAGGATCATAATCTTCAGTTGGATGAATTAAAAATTTGTCATATGAGTACGTTCCATCATGTTTCCATCTAATTCTTCCTAAATTTCCAGGACCAACTCCTTGCCAGCTATAATATGATGGCAAAGTACCTTCAAGGAAAGCTGAGGCTCCGTGTGATGAAGTTGTATATTGAGAATAACTCCATCCACCATTTTGATCGTTTTGATTATTTATGTTTGTATATGAAGCTGTTTTAGCAGTAACTTCATTTCCAAATCTAGTTGAAAATCTAAAACTAGAAGTTCCTTCTGTTGCATATACTCCAGGCTCTCCATTACCCATAACAGTTAAAGGAAAATCTATTTTTGAAAGTGAGTCATTTATTCCTGCGGCACTAGCTGTAAATAATCCTAAATGATATTTGCCGGCTAATGCTGTTGAATAATTTGCTGTATATAAATTTGTATCTGAAACACTAGGACTATAACTATCACTACTAGTATACATTGCAATAGTAAAAAAGTCGTTACTATTTAAATAAGTTCTATTATTGTAATATGGTTGTCTTCCATTATGCGGCCCCCAAATTTGCCATTTTCCTCCATTATCAATATGTAGCGCTGAACCTGTAAATAAATCTACTATTCTATCTGTAAGTACTTCTGATCCTGGATTTGCAGCTGCATGTGCAGCTTTTGTTGTTCCAAATGCACGATTTTTAGTTGCATAAGTTTCAGTGTCTGTTTCAGATATAGTAACATCATCAATAGTTAATGACGTAGATGTCAAATTTTCTACTCTGAATACATAACATTTAAATCTATAGTACATTGGGCCATATGCTGGAGTGTCTGTTCTTGGCGAACCGTAGTTGTAGTTCCATATATTGTCATAATATAAATTCATAGATTTATAACTACCTTTATATTGGTAGCCGGTTTGAGCGTAATAATCGCCATAATGAGTATATATCGATGAATTATTTGAATTAAATGTTCCAGGCGATCCATATGTATATGAACTTCCTTGTGTCCAATTATATCCAGCTCCTGCAACCGAAGCTGTAGGATCAAATGATCCAGACCAATTTCTTGTAAAAAAATCTCTACTATATTCTTGTTCCCAAAAACTTCTAGTATAAAATCCTTCACCTTGTCCATTTCCAAATGCAATAGCTGTGTGAAATTGGTTTCTATCATATACCGCATTATTACCATATCCTCGATTTTTATTTATATAATAATAACCTGTTTCATAAGTTGCATTTGTAGTATAAGTATAAAAACGTGCTATATCATCAGGACCAGGAACTACTCCTCCTATCCAATTATTAGGATCTAACGGATTCCATGTAGAATCGACTGGATTTAATTTTGCAATTATTGTTGCCATATTATGCTAACCATCCTTTAAAAATTTCTACTTGTTCTTTTACCCATTGCAATGTGGATTTATATTCTTCTGGAACATTCTCGTTCTCCCATTGTGATTCATACAAATTTATATTAGATTGCATTTCATCAACTAATATTTGCATATTTTCTTTGGTATATGTTTGCTCGGGCATTGTAATAGTTTTTGCATCATGATCTATTACAAAATCTGTATTTTTAAAAAATACTATAAATGTCATATTATATGATGTTAAAATTCTATCTAATAATTCTTGTTCGTTCATAGCCTATCTCCTTAATGATTTATATGTGACTTCAGATCCACTTGGTATTGTTACAAAATATTTTATTGTGCTAGTAGACATTGGTGCAAAATCTATATCATAACGTAACCTTAATCCATTTATAAATATTTCCAAGTACTCAAATGCGGATGAAGATACAAACGTTAATGAATTAGGTAATGGTACTGTAGTTCCAGAAGCAGTTATTTCTGAAATTGTAAAATATTCTACTTTAGGATTAATTAATGGTACTGTTTCTGCAGGTAATATAACGGATGATGCAGATGCAAAATTAACTACTGATCCAGAAGCTACTAATGAACCTGTTATTTGAACATCTTTTGAAGAAGTAATAGTAGTTCCTAAATCTTTCCATTCGCCTCCTCCACCGCCGGCTGCACTAGCTATGGTTATTTGGTTTGCACTATTTCTAGTTAATGTAATATTTGAGCCTTCTGTTAAGTTTACAGTAGAGTCTGTTCCAGAAGCTGCGTCTAATTTTAAAGGTACAGATGTGCCACTTTTAGCTTCTGCTTGTAGGGTGTATGTATCTCCACCACCAGCTCCGCCTCCAGTGCCATAAGAACCAGTATGATAAATTCTTCCGGTTGCTGGATCTTGCACCAATGTTTTATATGTGCTTTGTCCTGCATTTTCTGATGCTGATATAAATAATAATCCTGAAGAGCTTATTGGTCCTATTGGAACTTCGACTAAACCTGACCCTGAAACTTTTAATAATGTGTCTCCTGATATGTCTGAAACATTAAATACATCGTGTATTAAATCATCAGTAACTGAAAATAATTGGCCTTGAGAACCTTGTATTTCAAATATTGTTGAACCAGAACCTTGCAAAGTCATTGATGCGGTAGATACCCCACCTGCATTAGAACTCGATATTAATAATGATCCTGATATAACTCCATCGCCTGCAAATGGAAATCCAGATCCTCCGCCAACAGAAAAATCAGATGCTCCTATTGTAATTGTTGATAATGCTGTTCCTGGAGATCCACCTGGATTAGCAACTACTGTAGTTCCTCCTCCTCCTGCAGCTAATGAAGCAGATGTAAACAATCCTCCACCAATAGAAGCAGTTGCCATTGATATAATGCCACTTGAACTAATAGCTCCGGATGCGGTAATTTCGCCTGTAACAGAAATACCGGTATTTGTTGTGGATAATTTTGTTAAATTGTTAAATCTTAAATCTACAGAAGATGCAGCATTTAAGGTTAACATCGTTTTGGTACCAGTTGCATTTTGAAATGTTTGTGTACCACCTCTATAAAATAATGCTCCTGTACCTACTTCATCTATATAACTATTACTACCGTCATGATAAATTTCTAAATCACCAGAATCTCCTAGTTTTAATTTTGTATTATCTGCTAAATTTAATGATCCAGTTAAATTTGTAGATCCAGTAATATTAGCAAATCCAGCCATTGGATTTAATGAACCAGAATCAACTGTTAATTGTCCGGAACCTCCCATTCCACCATGTTGAGTGCAATAATAATATAATGGGGCTGTTGTTGATGTGGTAACTGATATTTGAGTATATGCATTTGCATTTCCTGGTGATCCTACACCATATGTTACTCCTACTTCATATGGAGCTGTACCTGATCCATCTGTACCTGTTGAAAGTCTAAATGGATGTGTACTGTTGCTAGCAGCTGATTGATCAAATTTATAAGCATCACCAGCATTCATTACTATTGAATCAGTTAATACATTATCTAAATAATATTTATTACCACTTCCTGGATTTGAAACAGTTACTGCTATTGAATGAGTTGTTCCTGTGCCTGGTGCACCAGTACCAGTTGTTTTACTTATAGATAAATCTCCAACTAAATCTAATGAAGCAGATACATTTAAAGTGTTTCCAGAATTAGATCCTGTTATACTTGATAGATTACGTATTCTACTAACATTGTATAATTCATTGTTGTTTAATGATATAGGTACTCTAAATAATGCTTGACCTGTAGTTAATTCAAATTCTGGCGATCCGCCACCATTAACTTGTAATTGAAGATATCCAGCTGCTTGAGAATATAATCCAGTTCCAGATGCATGATGAAATGAATATCCAGGTAAAGTTGCTGAACTTCCAGAGTTTGCTGTGAATTTACTAGCTGATACTACTCCTTTTACATCTAATATTATATCTGATGATCCTGTTACTTGTAAAGTATTAGTTCCTACAATATGTTTTAAAGCAACTAGATCTGCAGATGTATTAGCACTCCAGCCTAATTTAGCCCCATTATATAAAAATACATCTTTAAATCTTCTATTAAATACTCCTAAATCAATAGTATTAGTTGCATTTGGTTTAAATTGAGACGAATTTAATTGAATTGTAGTTGTTCCATCTACTGCAAAAGTTCCGTCACTACCAATTTTAAAAGCATCTCCAGTAAAGCCTTTTCTTAAATTTAAATAAGCTATATTAGATCTACTTCCTATTTCTAATACTGGATCACCTTGTGTAAATGAAAAATCTAATCTTCCTTGTTGGTCATTATCTGGTTCGTTAATAGAAAATGCAGAACCTGAAGGAAGACTAATATCAACCGAGCCGGAGATGCCTAATGATCCCGTTACTTGAGAATTGCCTTTCGAGAGAAAGCCGTGTTTTATTATGAATTCGTTTGCCATCTAGTTCTTTTTTTCCCTATCCAAAAAGTACTTTAATATAAATATGATTATAAACTAAATCTACCTTTTAATGCGTTGTAGTTTTGGATAAGTTCTTGAGTTGATAATGCTCTATTAAATAATTGTATTGGTCCTATATCACCTTGAAAATGTGAATTATTTTGGGACATATATCTAAAAGATCCTACATTCATTAAAACCGCACTTACTATACCACCTCCACCAGATTCAGTTTGAGTTTTTTTTAAAACATTATTTATATAAATTTTTCTTGTTTGGTCAGTAGTACCAGTCCAAGTATAAGTAATATTTTGCCAAACATTTTCTGTTACAGGAGTATCTGCTGCTGTATCCCACTTTGGACCCCATAAACCACCGCCACCAGAATAATAATAGCCAGCATAACCATTTTTAACAAAAAATCCAAAAAAATGAAAGTTTGACCAATGGCTATATCCTCCAAAAATTGCTTGGGTTGATGAACTTCCAGGGTTTGATGGTTTAATCCAAGCTGAAAAAGTATATGGGTTGTTACTTCCTAATAGAGCATTTCCAGTTATATTCGTTGTTATACGATCATCAGTTCCATCAAAATCAAAACTATTTCTATTTCCAAAACTGCCAGAGGTATCATTAAAAATAGATCCCGTTACACTTCCTACTAATGAATTTACTGAATATGAAGGAGGACCAGACCATGTTCTTAAATTCATAGCGTCCATATAAAATACTAATCCATCTTTTACTATATTTGTTCCGTGTGCTAATCCCATTATTCGAATCTTCCTTTTAAAGCATTGTAGTTGCGTAAAACTTCGTTTGCTGATAAGGCGCGATCATATATTCTAACAGCACCTATATCTCCATTATAATTGTAACCGCTTAATTGGGCTCCTATTTGAAGATTTATATCTGTAGAAAATATCCCAGATGAATATGAATCTGAGTTATCTAATACTCCATTTAAATATATTTTTCTTGTAGAATTATCAGAAGTACCTACAAAATGTACCCACTCATTTAATATTACGTTAGTAGTAGAGTTTAAAGATGCAGGCCCATAACTACTGTTACCACTTAAATAAAGATCATATTTATTACCTGACACAGTATGAAATCCAAACATATAAGGTAAAGGAGTATTTACTATTCTTCGTGCTATTATTCTTTCATAATTATTATTAAAAGTTCTAGTATAACACCAGGCTTCTAATGTTATTTGGTTTGTTATTCCTGGTCTATTTAGTCCAGAATTAGTACTTCCATTAACTGTTATATAATCATCTATTCCATCAAAAAGAAATATTCCACCCTTATCTGTACTAAAGAATGTACTACTGTTATTATTACTAAATGTCCCTGTGTTATTAGTATTTATATCATAATCTATAGTATCAGTAACAGTAGTACCAGTTTTAGGATAACTTGCTCTATTTGCCGCATCCATATTGAATACTAGCCCATCCGCTATAATACCTGTTGTTATGCTACCTATTTTCATAACCCAAATCTTCCTTTTAAAGCATTGTAGTTGTGTAGGATTTCTGTTGCTGATAAGGCACGGTTGTAAATTTGAAAATTTCCTATTTTACCATTTAATTTTCCGGCTGAATTTATCGAATCTCCGCCTATCAAAAAATTTGTAGAATTATTATCGGTGGTACTTGCTACATTAGTTGTTGTGCTTCCTTGAGTTACTGTTGTGGGATTTCCATTTACAAATATTTCTTGTGTAGAATTTCCATATCTACATGTAAATAAAAACCAGTTATTTGCAGTTATTCCCTCATTAGCCATGGTTATACCAACTGCCGGAAATGCTTGATTATTACCCATTGAATAAAAAAATAATTTTCCGGCCATACCACCGCTACCAGTTTCACTACCTAGACCATCATATGGAGAACTAGATTGTCTACTTCCAAAAAATCTATAATTACTAGTTAAATTACTTATTTGAACCCATAATGAAATAGTAAATTCAGAAACATTTCGTATAAAAGAAAGAACACCAAACTGTATATGTCCATCGCTACCATCAAAATCGAAAGCCAACGGTGGTCCAGCTTCCCAAGTACCATCTGTTATTATAGAACCAAATATAGAAGTATCTACAGTATTAAATGTTGTTGTAGTATCGGTATTAGGCATAGTACTTGCCCTATTTGCAGCATCCATATTGAATACTAGCCCATCCGATATGATTGGAGTTGATATAGAACCTCTTCTTATACCCATTATCTAAACCTCGCTTTCATTGCATTGTAATTTTGTTTAACTTCTTGAGTCGAAAGAGCACGATTATATAATTTTACATTAGCTATTTGACCTGGAAAATTGTTACTTGAATATGGAGAATCGCCTATTATTGTAGTACAATTAGATGCTCCCGCAGTATCAGCTCTAAAATTAGCTACTTGTTCTGTATCTTTATACATAAAGGTTCCATTATTAAGTCCAGATTGACAAGTTACTGATATATGAGTCCAAGTATTAATTTTTACAGTTTGATCACTAGTAATATTTCCATCTGTATAAGATGTGAAGAATCTAATTGATCTCTCACCGGAAGTTGTTGAGTCGAGTAAATAAAGATAATAATTAGTTAGAGATGATTGATTTTGAACTGATCTTCTTCTAGTAAAAATCATAGGATATTGAGATTCTCCGCCAGTATCACTAGTATATCGTATCCATGCATCTATAGTTAAATCTTCACCATTAGCAATATTAGTTGATACGGCATTCCCAAAATTCAATTGATCGTCTATTCCATCGAATTGAAATGCTCCTAAGTTTATAGAATTAAAACTAGCTCCAGCGGATAAAGTTCCTTCTGCCGGACCTTTTAAATCAGTAGCAGTAGTGCCACTCCCAGGATATGATCTTTGATTTGCAGCATCTACTTGAAATATTAATCCATCTTCTACTATATTTGGAGAGTAACTTGTTCCCATTATATTGCTCGTGTTATAACTTTAATATTGTATTGAGATGTATCTGCATAACAAGCTAATTGTGCTTGACTTTGAGAAAAGTGTACTACTAAATTTAAATTGGATGTGTCTCCAATATGAGTTGTAGTTGTTTCTGAGAACACAACAGATCCACCAGGAGTCCATACAGATGAGACTGTTCCACCCCGTGCATTAGACCCAGAATGTGCTATATAATCAAAGAAGGCTCCTCCATAAGAACTTGTATCCAATCCATACAATGATTGTGTTACATCTGCGGTAGTGGAGCTTATAACAGCTGTAGTATATAAAGATTGTGGATTCTTTCCTATGTAAACTTCTCCTGAAGCTGATGCTTCTAGTACTGGAAGACCTGTTCTATCGTTTGCTGTAAATATAGTTCCATCTAAATCATCGTCTACTGAAAATAATGTACCTTCTGATCCTATTACTTCGAATACTGTTGAACCTGATTTTTCTATTGTGAAAGATGATCCGGATAGTGTTGATGAACCTGTTGCTTCAATTTCAAAGTTAGGACTAGTACCAGTCATGTAAATACCAAAGGTATTTGCTTTAGTAGGTCCAACAGTTCCTTCAGAAGCATTTAAAACAATATTTTTTGCTCCAGTTCCTCTTGCATAGTAGCCTATATTTAAACCCTTTGATGTTGTACTACCAGCACCCATTCCTATACTTGTACTTTTAACACCGTAAGCTTTAGATGTAGACCCAATAGCAGTACTACTTGCAACATTTGCTATAGCTCCTCTACCTATTGCGGTTTGATTAGTTGTACTACCTACTCCTGCTGATTCTCCTATTATGGTATTGTAATAATCTCCATCACTAGTTATATTATTACCTATAACAGTATTAGATTGGTTATTTGCAAAATTTGTTGCATTTCCAACGTATCTACCTAAATGATAAAAATATCCATTACTATCTATTTTAAGAGATGAAGTGGTAGGAGCAATACCAGAATTAGCTCCTGCTACTAATAATGATCCTGTTATTTGTGTATTACCCGTAATTTGAGCACTACCGGTCATCTTAGTAGTACCTATTAATGTTTGAATATCTACTCCAGCTTCATCTCCAAATATATTTGAACCTGAGGTTTCAATTGTAGATGATGTTATAAATGATGCGGTAAATGTTGTGGTAGTTAAATTAGGTACTGTTAATCTGTCAGTAGTTGCATCATATGTAAATCCAGTTTCAGAAGTTAATTCTCCATTGGTAGTTGTGAATACTACTCTACCTGCTGTTGATCCTGCAGATGCTGCTGGTAAATTTGTTAATTGAGATCCATCACCTACAAAATAGTCTGCTGATGCCGTGCTTGGGAATATTATGTCACCTGTTGCTAGTGAAGCTGATATTGTTATTAAAGATCCAGATCCTATTTTTAATTGTTTTTCTAGAACTACATTTTCTGCTCCTACTCCCTCTCCAATTAAAATATTATGTGTACTTGCATCTCCTAAATCATATCCCGCTTGGTATCCGATGATAAGATTACGACCTGTAGTATTTCCTACATAACTATAAACTGCTTCATGTCCTATAAAAATATCATCTTTTGCATAACTTGTTCCATAGGCTGCTTTAGCACCAATTGAAATAGAATTGTTAAGTCTATAACTTGTGTATTGAGCTTGATATCCTAATGCAACATTATATTGGTTTAGAGATCCACCATTACCTGATCGCATAGCTGATGTACCTAGAGATACATTGTAATTATTGGTACCATTTGTTTGACTACCATATCCTAATGCAACAGATTGGGCAGCTGTACAGGATAAAGTTCCATTTGCTCCCATGGCAACACTAAAACTAGTAGTTCCTTGTCCTACTCCAGATCCCACAAATGTGCTATACATTGCTGCAGAACTTTTACCAGCATTATATCCTATAAATGTATTAGATCCATAATTTGCATCATAAGTTCCATCTTCACCTGCACCTATACCTATAAGAGTATTTCCACTTTCTTGATTTAATGCTGTACTTTTTCCAGCTCTATGACCTATTATTAAATTGCTACCTCCTGTAGTTAAACTAGTTGCTGCATTATTACCAAATATAATATTATTTGTTCCAGAGTCTAATACTTCTCCAGAACCAGAACCTATAATTATATTGTCATTACCATTATAATCTAATTGTAATGCTCCTGATACTATTAATGATCCTGTTATTTGAGCATCTCCAGTAAATGGGAATGCACTTCCTCCTCCGCCTCCACCGCCGGTGCCATATGAACCTGTTCTATAAAATTGACCCGTAGATGGATCTACTACAACTGTTTTAAATGATGTGGATGAGTTTTCAGATAAATTTCCGAATATATTGCCGCTAGAACTTATATTTGATGCAGTGACATCAGTTGATACGTTTAAAGAATGTAGATTGGCCGCACTTCCAGATACAACGACCTTTTTCCAATTTGGCATATATGTCCTTTAATTTATTGTGGTTAGATACATACACTATGCCGTGTATATGCCTACTTCCTTTCGGCCTACAACAATTTAATATAAATATTATAATAATTTATTTTCTAAGATCAAATACAAACTATGATTGATTTAACATGATTTGTAACTTAACAACTGTTTCATATACAGTTTGAACATCTTCACCTTTAAAAGTACCAGATTTAATTAACCCCATTAACCATACTATTTCTGTGTTAGTTAATTGAGATATAGGTTGTGTTGGTTCTGGCACTTTGGCTTTTTTAATTTTAATTTTTTCTTGATTTTTTACATCAATATTTTTTGCTGTAAATCCCATAAATTTTTGTAACTGTTTTAACATTTATTATACGTATATCCAAACGCCGCCTTCTTCCATGGAAGCATTTGTATCAATATACATGTTACCAGCTTTTTTGTATCTAGTTTCATTTGCTACTTGATTAGAGGTTGGTACATTTTCTGTTCCATTAATTGTCATTGGCATAAATGCTGCTGGATTTAATGCATTTTGTGATGCATCAAACGATGAAGTAACTCCCCATCTTTGTAAAGCACTATCATATCCAAATCCTTCTGTGTCTAATGGACCTGTTTGCTGTACTGCAAATCCACCATCTCCAGTTGTGGTAGAACCCGACGCCATTCTTATAAATCTGTCTTTAACGTCTAAGTCTTCTGTGTTTTGAAACGATGCTGTTCCTTGAACTGTTAAGTTATGAGAAACAATTAAATCACCGGTTAAAGATAATTTTCCGCCTACATTTAATCCGCCATCATCATCATACTGTAAATTTGCGGAATCTTCTAATTGATTAGTTGAATTAACAAATACAATTCTGTCAGCTGCTAAACTAGATATCTTAACTTCTGATGCAGTTACTTGAGTTGCATAAACATGTCCTGCTCCTGATGATCCTACTGTTAATGTGGTATCATCCCAAGTTATTGCACTTGATTCAATTTGTCCTACACTTCCGGCAGTTAATAATTTATTATCAGTTAAATAAGATCCAGTAATACCTGTTGTTACTTTTGCATTACCTGTTACAGATAATGTATTATCGTTATCGTAAGAGGCGGCACCTATACTCAACTTGCCTCCAAAATAGCTATTGGCTGTCCTAAGCATGACATCAGTACTGCCTCCGCCGTTCAAGAATATTCTATTATCAGTATCATTACCATGAAGTACTATTTCCTCAGAGCCTACAGCATTTCTAAATCTTAATTTTTGTGTTGTTCCGCCGCCAGCATCTTGTATTTCAATTACATTAGTAGCATATGGATCAATTGTTACTTTTGCCTCTGACCCACTAAAAATACCACTTCCTTGAAAGAAACTAGATCCAGTAACATTTAAAGATCCTGTAACTTCTGTCTTGTCAGACATATCATTACCAAGCTTGGTAGTTCCTGTTGTTTGTAAATCTTCTTGTAATGTATCTCCGGTAACTGTTAATGTACCATCAACATTTAATGATCCTGTTATATTTGTAGATCCTGTTATATTATGAATTGCTTGTTCTCCATTAGCAGTACCAACATATAATCTACCAGCTACTGCTAATTTATAAGGATTAGTATTGTCTGGTGCATTTGGATCATTACTTTGAATAAATGCATTTGCAGCTTGATTTGTTCCAATTACCATTGCAGTATTAAACATAGCTCCTTGAGCATCTGCAGATAATTGTATATTTTTAGTGTTTTGATTATAAAGTGCAAGAAATCCTGTTCTTCCTGCGTTGGCGGAGTAAAGATCAATTACTGTTTCGTTACTATAATTGGCATCAGATAAAACTTTATATTGAAATCCGCCATATCTATGTTTTGGAGTAACTATTATTCTACCATCTCTAGCATCAGATGTTGGTCCTAAATCAAATGTAAACCCTCCAACATTGGATCCGCCTCCTGTATTTGTATCTAATACAAGTGCTCCAGAAATAAATAATGATCCAGTGCTTTCTGTTCTACCGCTAGGATTAGTTCCTAGAAAACTATTACCAGAAACATTTAAATCTCCTGCAGTTATTATTCCAGCTGATGATGTTATTTGTGCTAAATCGGCATTACTGCCTGATACGATGACTTTTTTCCATGATGCCATTTATTCTCCTTTAAAAGTATTTTTTTATTTTATTATAAATATATTGTTAAAATATTTTCATTATTCTAATCCTAACCAAAAATTACTCCCGGAATACATGATTCCAGCTTCAGCAGCTTCTGGTGTTAAAGATTGTTCTTTTACTACTAATACACTTTGAGATGTAACTGTTAATGATCTTGTGTTATCTACTTCACGTATTAGTAAAATATCATTATTTGTGTCTTCTTGTTTAAATTGTAATGATCCTGTTATCCAAGAGTCAGTTACAAAAATTTCTTCAATTGATGTGGTACCATCATTTCGTTTAAAAAATAATTTTCCGTCATATACATTAACAGACAATTCACCATCTTCTAGGTCGACTGGTCTAGTACCTGCTATTAGAGATCTTCGCAATTGTATAATATTACTCAAAATGCTCCTCCATCAATTACATGACTAAATCTTAGTCCACCTCTAGAGTCTTGATATGCAAATTCACTGTATGTTGCTTGACTCATTGATGTATATGTTCCACTTCCAGTAAAAAATAAAGATCCAGTAAAAATATGAGTATCATCAAATGTATCTCCAAACATGGTAGATCCAGACGAAAATGACTGAGTCATATATAATACAGATGATGATATAATATAAGACTCTGCAGTTAAGCTTCCAGAAACTTTTAAATCTCCATCACTATTTAAAGTTACTAATTGTGTTGATCCACTATTAACAGTGAAAATATTAGTTGTTCCAATATTTACAGCTGTAGAAACAGATCCTGTTTGTATTTTAAATAACTCTAAGCCTACTATACCAGATGCTGGTATGCCAGACAGATCAGCTCCAGAACCAGAAAATGATCCAGATAAGCCTCCAGTTACACCTAATGAACCAGTTATTTGAATATTATTTTGAGTAGTATATGCAGATCCGGTTTGTTTCCAAATATTTCCATCTCTTTCATTAGCTAATGATCCGCTTAATGTTTCACCAGTATATTGTAAAACACTAACTTTATATGGAGTGTTTTTACCTCCTGGATCTGCTATATGAAGTATACCTGTTTTATAATCAAATATCCAATTAATTGAATCTGTTTTAAATATTTGAGTTCCATCATTTTCAAATAATTTTATCTCATAGTTTGCACCATATTTATCACTTAAAAAATTTCTTTGATATAATTCTGGATTAGATGAGAATGAAGGTATAGAATCACTACCCGGAGTAAATCCTGATCCAGATATAAAATAAAATGCATTATTTGGATATGTACCATCTGCAGTTAATATGAATTGAGTATGTTGTTTTGCATGGCCAGATGCAATTGCACTAGCGGTGTCAGAAGTTATTGGAGAAGTATATACTTCCGTATCATTTATATCTAAAGTACTTACTGTATTTTCTTGAAAGAATGCTCTACTAGGATCTGTAAATTCTTTATTAATTAGAATCTTAAACGACTTATCTTCTTTATTTATTGCCATGTCTCTTTGTTATCCTATGAATATGTTATACTAAAATTATTTAAATAATCACTTGCACTTGTTCCTTTATAACGTATCCAAACTATAACATATCCAGATGCAGCTGCACCAGTATTTATTCCTGATGGCAATGCCCATGTAACTGTGTAACTAGTACTATTATTTGTTGTAATAGTATTTCTAATTCCTTTTATTATACCAGAATTATCTCCTACTGATCTACCGAGATCATATACAGCATTAGTTGTTTGTGCTCCGGTAACATCAGCTGATAATATCAATGAAACCTGTAATACTGCGTCTGATGGATTTGCTCCTTGATAATCCCATGGAGAAATAGGAGTAGATGAGGCAAATGCATTTGTATTTCTTGATATAGTAAATGTTCCATTTTGTCTATTATCTGATGATGGATCTGATCTTCTAAAATATATTGCATAATCTGTGTCGACATTTGTTCCATCAACAAATCCAGAATAGGCAGTCGATCCAAATTTGCCAGCAATTAACTTACCATTTTGTGATTCTAGATTTCCATCTGATAATGTAGTTTGGCTATTCCATACGCCACCTTGTAGATTATTTAAACGATGTGATTCATGTAAAAATGCTTCTGCGTGAGAGTTTCCAGAATTTGTAGATCCAGCATTATCTGCAGACGTATAAGAATTAACAAACATTTGTGTTAATGTATATGTAGCAGATGCATCTGACTTACCTGGTTTTTCTACTGTAACTGTACCTGTTGGTGATGATTGAGCGGTGTTAATATTTTGTTTTAATGATCGCTGTACATCTAATTCTAATATGTCGTTATATTGTGGCTGATCTGATGTTTGACTACCAGTTGCTAAATTTGCTGAAAAGTTTGTGGAATTAAAATGTACATTACCTGTTTCATATATCGGATAAAATAAATCACTTCCTGTTATAGCTAAATCAAATGTAGCTCCTGCTAAATATGTTATACCACTTAAATAATTAAATGATGTTGAACTTGTTACTGGTGACTGTGCAGTTACTGATATATTTGGATAATTGGTTCCAGATCCTAAATACCATAACTGATAAACATTTGTTTCTCCAGCTCCATCTGCTAATATTTTGTATTTATATGACCCTGTGCTTGTTAGTGTGTGTTCAATTCTAGCATTTGCCTTTGCCCAAAATGTGTTATATACATCTAAATCTGAAATACGTATATTTCCAGTAATTCCTTCTCCGTCAGGATCAAATGCCCTTTTACTAAATACTTCCGGTGTAGATCCAGATATAATACTAGATGACACTCCGCCTTCCAATGTATTTGCTGACAATGACGATGATTTTCCTGCTCTAAATGTTTCTGTTTGATCTGGACTTCTTAAATCTACTGAGGTAGCACTTGTTAATGTTGATACATTAGAATATGCAGTAGTACCTACATACCAATCAGCTGAAGGTAAACCTCCTGCTAATCTACCAGTAAATGTACTAGGACTATTTTTTGTTAATGATTGACCTGTTAATGTTTTTGCTTTTGCAGGTGCTAAATCTAGAAATGCTTCACTAATTTCATCTATTGCATTTCCTATAGTAGTAGCAGGAGTAAAAGTATCAAAAAATCCGTCTGTGTATGTTGTATCAGATGGTGTACCAATAACTCCTTGGCCGTCTGCAGATACTTCTGGACTAATTGCAATATGACTTCCAGTAAAAATTGCAGACGTTGCTGCATCATTTGTTACAGTAGCATTTAATTCGTATTGTTGTCTTCTTGTTGAATCATACCAAACTATACCATCTAATCGATCTCCATATGTACCTGTTGTAATAGAAGGTAATCCAGATCCTGTAAAAAATTTTGTTACTGGTTCGTAGTCATTTAATCCTCCGATAAATTGTATTTCGATTGGTTGTGAAACTGTTCCAAACTCAGAAGAATGTACATTTAAAGATCCAGTTGCTAATAAGACTTCGCCTCTAAAAACGGGATTTACATTTTTTAAATTTTCTAAACTACCTCTTTTATGCTGAATTACCTGTGCCATTAAATGTTTTCTTTTATATAAATATCAAATACTTTTGAATTAAATACTTTAAGGAATAATTGTTTTTGATACGCTGGACGTTGGGAAAAATCCAACATCTATTATTCCTTCTACACTACTAGTTATATTTGTTCCTATCTGATTAATTCCTCCATCTATTTGTATAGCTGCTTTATTATCTAACGGAGAATCATCAGATCCAGATATAGATAAAGATCCAGATAATTTTAAATGTTTAGCAAATTGTTTGCCTTTTAGTCTTCTAGCCATTATTCACTCCATCTTCCATTAACAATAATTATATCATCAGATTCTAAATTATATCCTAATTCTGTAGTATCAAATGTTATTTGTTGTGTTGTTGTTGCATTTGGAGTCCAATCATATACAGCTGTATCTATATATTGTCCATTGATATAAATATCAAATTCTTTTGTAGTAGCTCTGCCGCCTATAATAGTATTATAATTTGGTGTTCCGGTGACTGATATAGTATTATTATTAATTATAACTCCTTGTTTTTCTATTAATTGCGTTAAATAATTCATTAGTGCTGGCGTTATTTCGGTACCTGCGCCTCCGCCGCCTCCGCCAGATGATTGATTTGAAACTATAACTTTATTTCCAGAAATAATTCTTTGTTTAGCGTCAATTAGTTTTTGTGGAACTTTTGTAGTACTAAATATATCAGTTGTAACATCGATAACTAACGCCCATTGTATTTTTTTAATTGAATATCTTTTTTGTACTGTCGACATTCTAAATTCTTGTTCTGATAATAATGTTCCATTAACTGTTAGTGGAATTGTTGCTCTAACTAATCTATCGTCTCCAACTGTGTTTACAGTTTCAAATGAAATATCTCTTATAAATGTTCTATACTTATTGAATTCATTTCCCCAAGCAAATGTTCCATATGGCATTATTTGTTCAATTACTTCATTCATTTGTGTAGTAAAATCAGTCCATATCAACATTTCATATTCTACATCTACATATTCTGGAATATTAACGGTATATAATTCCTTTGAATCAATTGTATTATTTTTTGGTATTGGAACTAATTCGTCAATATACCTATTTCTTTTGTTATATTTTTGCTTATATACAATTTGATTTCCCGGTATTGGATTATTAACATCTAATTTTTTTAATGTATCCCGTTCTGATAATGAGTTTCTTTTTAATACAATTATTGGAGATTGAAGCATTCCTTTTTCATCACGCAAATATCCTAATCTTCGTACGTTATCCCATTTTTCGCCATTTGCAAATACTATTGGTATTTTAACTAATTCGTTATTATGTTGAACTTGTGGTTGGATTTCATTATCTAAAAACCATTTTATTGCATAATCTATATCATATACAGTACGCTTAGGTGTTCGAACAACGTCGTCATCTCGTCGTACTTGTTCTGCTCTATTTAATATTAAATCTGGTCTTGTTGAAACAGTACTTTTTAATTCTGGTTTATTTGTTTTTCGATCAATATTTTGTCTTCGATTTCTAGGCATTAAAATCCTTTATACGATTGATTATCATCTGTTGTACCTATTCTCATTTTTCTAATATTTAATGGAGCTTGTCTTGTTACATGACTATCACATAAAACAGATACACTATAACCAAAATTATTACCATTAGGCCAAGTGTCTGGATTTTTTCCAGAAAAATATTGATTTGCATCTACGTTATCCAATTCATAAAATTCATTATCCCATTTAATAATATCTCCAACTTCTGGATAAAATGATGCTTTCTCTAAAATATCTCTTGATATTCCAAATTGAGCTGTTCGTGTATATGTATGACCATAATCATCCATATTTGATGTTTTGTTTTCTTTTGTAATCAATGCAGGAATTAATATAGAATTAAAATATGTTTTTGATGTAGACTCGCCATATATATTTGAATTAGATTGTTCTATAACTAGCTTAAAAAACTCAATTTCTGTATCAATTATTGAATTTAATAATTCTGAGTTAATTGCGGCTAGAAATCTAGCATCTCGTTTTGTTCCAAATAACGCCATTTTATCCTACGTAAATTTTAGTTGGTATTTTTGACAGTACTTCATTCATTGCATCATTTTCTGCTTGTTGTCTTGTCATCATACTCTCTTTTGTTAATTTATCTAAAAATTCTCTTAGTTGCGTAATTAATGATTCTTTTTCTGATTGTCCTTGTGTCACTAAATCAGATCCATTTAATGTTACTTCTGAGTTTGGTATTGGTACTGATGAATATTTTCCTCTAACATATCCCAACATTTCTTTAACTAACGCAGATCCATATCTGAAAATCCATGCTCTTCCCATATCATTAATTTGTGAATATTTTTGATATGTATATGGTATATTAGATGCATCACTTACAACTCCATTTGTTGCTGCAGTATTACCAAATAATATTGCTTCGTCAGCTTTTTTATCTTCAAATATAAATTCAAACCAAACGTTTTTATAAAATGGATTTGCAGCTGTTCCTGTTGTTCCAGGCACTGGATATAATCTTATATCATCTCCATGTATATCAAATGAAAAATGTGATTTTCGTATTCTATCATTAAATTCAATTGTTTGTATTCTAAGTAAGTCTTGATGTAAAGGCATCAACATAAAATTAACAGAAGGAGAAAATCCTCCAAAATCAAACGCATCCATTAAATTTTGAGATCCTAATCCTGTTCCTACAAATGGGTCAAAGTATCTTATAATTGCTGGTGGAACATTATGTAATACTTTTTTTACTTCAATTGAACTTGTATTTGTTAAAGTTATTCCTAATGTTTCTTCTACAGCTTTTTTTATACTATATGTTTGTTGACCAGGTTGTACATCAATTGATGCAGAAAACCATTTTAAATTACCTCCTGAATCTGCTTCAGTGCCATATGTTTTTGATAGTTTTGTTACATATGATAATGATCCTCCAACCAACGTATCAGAAAATCCATCTGCAGATAAAAAATCAGATCCGGTTTGTATTCCTAAGGTACTTAATAAGTTGTTTGTAATATTAACCTGATTAACTTGATTTGAATATTCAATAACAGCTGATTCAAATGCATTATAAAAATTTATATCTAATAATTCTACATCCATAATTGGATATCCAACATTTTGAGCTGCATGTTTAGCAAAGCTATCAGCTTGTTGTTGAAATAATGTATCATTATCAAAAAATCCAAATGGGGTATCTCCTGCAACAAATGATGATGAGCCAGGCCATATTGGTTTATTTTCACTGTAATCTGCCATTTATATCCTTATTCTAATTTTAATAAAGTAGTTGGCAGTAGTTGCATTTGCTCTAATGATTCAATTTTACCAACTGATAATCTTCTAATTGCTTCAAATGTTTTTGTTGGTGGATATGGGGACATTACCTTCATTGTAATAAGTTCTGATCCTTTACCCAAGTCTTGTTCTATATGAACCATTAGAACTAATCTAATAGCTCGTATTCTGTCTAATGTGTCGACTAAATTACCTTTATAACGTATTCTAGCTTGTATTGAATATTTTACCCTTGGAGCTGCCATTGTACTTCTTTTTATAATAAATATCAAAACAGTAAGAAAGGGGTGACGAATCACCCCTCTCAATTTTTAGATTATTTAATAATTAATTAAATATTAAATAGTGTCTAATCCAGCAACATATACTTTACCGTAGAATTCTGGTCTTACCATTTTCTTAGCATATCTTGTCATTACACCTTTTCTTGGGGTGAAATTAACAGGATCGTATACTAGTGGAGTCATAATTAAAGGTACGTATGGAGCATATACTGCACCAGTTTCAAGGAATTGTGCTCCTCTATAACCCATAAGGATTACGTTCTCTTTCATATATGGATTCTTATATACTGTGTATCTATTATTGATTGCACCAATTTTTTGAACACCAGCAGCAAATTCCATTTTGTTACCATCTGTGTCAGCAGCAAATCCAGGAATAGATTCTAGGATAGTTGCAACAGCAGGTGAAGTAACTAAGAAATTAGCACCACCTCTAAGTGTTTTTTGATGAATTTTGTTAGATACTTTTTGAAGTTTAGTTCCTAAAGTTTGGAACCACTCTCCTTGTGTATTATAATATCCGCCTGCAGAAACATCTCTTCCTTCAAAAGCTGTACCAGCTGCGTTCAAGAATTGATTAGATTGAGCTGACCAATATTCAGTTGTTAATGCACCATTGATTAACATATCTAGAATTTCAAGATCAATTTCCATTGATACATATTCACTTAACATTGAAGTTAATTCAGCTTCAGCGTCAATTGAATGATATGCATTTAAATCTTGTGCAAATTCAGGAGTCCAAACAGCTTTTAACTTTCTAGTCTTAGCTACGATTGGATCTGATTGCATTTCTAAGTTAACTTCAGGAATGTCAATATCAGTACCATTATTGATACCAGTACCAGCACCAGAACCTTTAAAAGGATTTGAATCTTCAAAGTCGCCTCTAGAGATGTCAGTTGGTTGCTCACTAAATTTAACAATGTATTCAACACCAGTCATTGATGCAGCTGATCCAGATACTAAAAACTCAACATGAGTTTTTGCAGCATTTAATTTTGTAAATGCAGAATGTTGCACAATTGTACCAGATCCAGTTTCGATAATAAATGATCTAACTGCAGTTGAATCTGAACCTGATAACGATGTTAACGGTACAGTTACTACGTTATATTCAGATAATTTATTGCCAGTAAATGATGAATCGTAATTTACAGATGCAGATGATGCTGCTGAAACAACAGCTGAAGCAGTAACTGCTACATCATTGAGTGAGTAACCAAATCTACCAGCACCATAAAGACCACCAGTTGGATCTCCTGCAGTAGTTGTTACACCAAACATGGAATCGTCAGCATTTGGTGATCCAAAAGGATCGCCAGCTACATTTAAATTATCACCATCAAATCCAGCTTTTTCAGTTCCATATTTGAAATCTAAATAAAATACTAGTCCAGATGGTAAATTCATTGGTTGTACAGAAACAAATTCTTTTGCTGCAAATTCAGCAAAGATTCTTCTTACCAATGGTAAAGCTACACCAGCCCATTCTTCTGATCCTTCAGTAGTACCAGTTGATGATGCTTCTTTTACAAGTTGTCTAGCTTGATTTTCAAGAAGCTGAGCCATACCTGCTTTTTCTGTTTCGGTTTTTAAACCTTCTAGAAGACCTGTCTTTTCCCATTTTGTTACAGTTTTTAACGCTGCATTTCTTTGGGAAGGATTATTGTCTTCTAGTAAAGATGAAATTTTCATTTTTTTCTTTCTTATTTTTTTTTAATTAACTTAGTAATCCTGCTAACTTCTTCCATCTGTTAGCTAATTCATTACCTTCGTTGATTATTGTTTTAGTTGCAGGAGCAGTAGAGTTAATTGCTTTAGAGGCAGTGCCTTCTTTAACTACTTTTCTCTTTTTTACAGGAACTGTAAAATTTTCTGCTAATGTACTAAATACGAGTTTAACTTCTCTTGTATTACCAGCTCTATCGAAATTTTCGATAACAGTCATTTTTTGACTTTCTGATAATTCAAAATTCCTAAATAATTTGTTAGTATATAAAAGTTTTGCATTTAAAAGATTAACTTCGTTGATTGTGCCTCTTAAAGATTCAATAGTATCATATGCTTCAGTTAATTCTTCAGTCATTTCTTCTACTTTTTCTTTAGATTCATCTTCTTCTTTTTCTTCTTCTACTTTTTCTTTAGAGTCTTTTTCTTCTTCGTCTTCAGACAAAATACCTTCAATGATTTCATCAATATTGAATTCTTCATTGGTTTCTTTTTTGTCGTCGACCATTTTATCCTCTTCAGTTAAATCTGTAGAATCATTTGATTCAAAGATATCTTCTTCAGTTAGTTCTTCTTCATTTAAATCTTCTTCTAACTCTCTTATGATTGCTTCTAGTTCTAGATCTTCTTCAACGCTGTCTGTGTCTACTGGTGCATCATCCATCATACCTTCCATTTCCATGTCATCTGCAACTACTGGTTCTTCAGCAGGCATATCCATATCAATTTCGGCATCCATTTCTGGTGCAGGGGCAGCATCCATCTCTCCACCTTCTACTTCAGGCTCATACATAACGTCATGTTCTTCAACTGGTGTATCGGCTACTGGCGCTGGTACTTCGTCTTCCATTTCGTCTTCATATAAATCTTCAGAAAGTTTTGTTGATAGCATTGCTTCAATTCTAGGGGCAAAAGCCTCTTCAAGAGCTATTTTAGCGTTTGCTAATGCAGTTTCCTTTACGGCTTTTGCGTCAGCGATCGCTTCTTTTAGTAAGTCCGATTTTCCGTCCATTACTTGTCTCCTTAAATTTTGTTTTTGGAAATAAGATTATTTGTAAATCTTAATAGAATAAATTAATAATAATTGACACTATATAGAGATAGTGTATTTACTATAAATATAGACGAAATAAAAAAAATGAAAATATATTATAAAGATTTTAAATCTTGTATATATTGATTAAAAATTGCAGAATTTTTAATTTTTCTTTTGGTAACACTAGGCTTTTCAAATTCTCGTTTTTCTTTTAATGTATCTAATGTATTAGATATTTTAAGTTGTTTTTTCCAAGATCGTAAAGCAAAGTTTATATCTTTATTAATTACTTTCGTTGAAAAAGAATTTCCTGGTACTATTGATTTATGGTATTTGTGTTGTTTGTTCATCTGATGGATTGTTTGTAACTTTTTGTATTGGTTTTAATGTAAATTTAAATTTTTCTACTTCTGGTAGTTGACTTACAAATCCTTGTATTCTCTGAGATTCTTTTGCAGGATCTTCTCCTAATCTAACATAAAAGAATCCTTTACCAGCTGCATCGTCAAATTTTGTTTTTATAACATGCATTCCTTTTTTATTTAAAAATGCTTGAATATCGGCTTTCACATTACCTGCTGTAGCTGGATCAATTAGTTTATAAAGAAATCCACCCTTGTAATCTGATATTTTATTTATTAAATCAGCTTCATTAGTTTGTGATTTCATTCCAAAATATTGACGATATGTATTATCAATGTTTGACATTTACTTCCTTTATATTATAATAATTTTTTTTATAAATTCAAAATTATTTTATATCAAAATATTTACTTAATCCTTGACCAATATCTTCATATGATGCAGATAGTCTTTCTTGTAGTCTAGATATTTCTTGAGCAGTCTTTTCAAATACTTTATATGATTCGTTAAGTCCTTTCATGTGTCTATTAACAGTAATACCATCAAACCAATCGCCTTCAGACAATGTTACTTGTTGAGCCATTTCTACCATATAGTGTATCTTTTGACATAATTCTTTAAGATCACCTTTACCATATACTGATTCGCCTAATTGAGAGTAATTTCTTACTGCTTCTACAAATTCACGTTTTTTCTCTTTTGGTATTTCAACTTGCTCTCTATCTAATGCTTCTAATAAATCTTTTATTCTCATGGTAAAATCCTACATTTTCCACTATCACATAAAATTGATGTAATAATATCATTTACTTTTTTATAATTTTGTTTTGTATTTTTATTAATTGATTCATTCATTGGTTTTAAAAATGCGCCATGGGTAGACGGATTTGAAACAAAGTCAAAACAAATTAATTCAAAATCTTCTTGAACTTCAACTGCAGACTCTTTATATAATTCTTTTACTGATCCTAATCCTCTACTAGATATTCCTAATGTAATACCAGCATCAAATAGCGACTTTAATATTTTACCAGCTGGGGTTTCTAATATTTGTACAGCTCCCATTAAATCGTTATTCTGCCACCACATTTTTAAAACATTGTGAGATACATTGTTTAAATTAACAACTGATGATTCTGGATGATCTAATTCGCCTAACGCTCTGTTTTGACTAATATATTCTTGTTGATATTTTTTAGCTTCTCTATCTAATATATTTTTAGGATAAACACGTCCATTTTGATTTTTAGCTCCAGCTCTTTGTAAAACGCCTTGTACTACTAACCCACCTGGAACTCCAAATTTATTAGCCATTTGTTCATTAATTGGCCCTATTGGTTTAAATGGAATATATTCTACTAATAAATTTTTATTCATATTATTCTCCTAAGCTTCTTACACGTTCAGATATTTTTAATAATCTTTCTGAAATTTTATTTAATGCTGTATGAGTAGATTTTCCATATGACGATCCAGCTATACCAGATTCGGTCTTTAATTTAGATGTATATTTAACTATTTGTTCTATCTCTTGTAATTTTTTTGCAACTTCTTTAATGGTACCATTTACTGTTTGTGATGGTGTAGACTTTGGATTACCAGTTGCAAATTTAGAATATGATTCAATCATAGCTTCATATTTTGTATCCATAGCTTTTTGTACAGATTCATATTTCATATTCTTTTTCTTTTTTGCTTGAGCTTTTGTTGAAAATGCATTTGGGGTTTGATATCCAGCAATTGCACCAGTTACATTTTGTTCGCCAAGTTCATCTTCTGTTAATTCAATATCTACATTAGGATTCTTTTTTTGCATGTCTGCTGCAGCATCTGGATCATTTGTTTTTATGACTTCATTTGCTTGTTTGGCTGCTTGCTTCATAGACTCTTCAGTATCATTGTCATTATCTAAATCTAAAAAATCTGGCTTAGAGTTTTCTTTCTTCATTGCTTTTTTAATAGCTTTGTCTTTAACTCCCATATATTCATCATTTGGAGATTCTTCTTTTCCATCACCGTCCCAATCTTTTTCTTGAAGACGTGTAAATTTAGATTCTATTTCGTGTAAAAATGACTTCATTTGTTTACCTGTTTTAGTTCTTTAATTAAATCAAAATATCTTAATATTGACAAAATATGAGACTCTTTAACTACTTTTATTGTTTTAACATTACATAACATATCAGAAAGTTTATCAACTTTTATTTTTGTAACTGGGTCTTGAATTTTTAATACTTGTTCTTTTAGTTGTAATTTAATATTTGGTAATATACCTTCTAAATATAATTTTAAAGATTCAGTGTCATTAACGTGAGTTATATATTGATTTAAAACTTGTTTCTGATTTTCGTTTAAAGATGAATATTTTGAATTAAATTTATCAACTAATAATTTATATGCTAACATTCTAACTTCTTTATCGTGTTTTTTATATGTTTCTAATACAACATCTTTTTTAGTTGACGTATTACTATCATTTAATATATGTTCAACGATAACAGTTTTACATTCCAATAAATCCTTAGGATTATCAGAATTAGAATATTCAAATATTTTATATATAGATGCTAATTCTTTATAATTATTTATACGTATTTTAGAAACTTTTTGAAAATCAAAATTTTCTGATATTTCTTTCACTAAATTATAACGTTGTCTACGTAATGAACTTTTATTTAATTTAGTATGAGCTTCTTTACAACTTCTAATAAATTCTAATGATTGAGCTTCAGTTTTAAATGATTCTTTTATTAAAGAATTATATAATTGTAGCTCTTTTGATAATACTGTATTTTTACCAAAATACTTTTTAATAATTTCAACTGTAATTGTTTTATCTGACGTCAATGTTTCCGATGTAAGTTTCCTTACTAACATCTCAAAAAGAATAGCAGTATTTTTATATTTTGAATGTTTAAGAGTTTTCATGTTAGTTCATGGTTCTTTCATATAAATATGATGTTAATTATAAAATATTATTTTCATCTAAAATTGATCCAGAATCTTTATTTTTTTTATTTTTTTCAAATAGTATTTTAGATCTACTTTTATTAATTTTTTTTAAAATATCAGCATTTTCTGTAGCTACAGGTTTCATGCCAGTTTTAGTAGTTGTTTTAAATCTAGGATCTGGTTGGAATGTTGTATTCATTGCCTGTTTAACTGTTTTTCCTCCGGTAGGATCCCAACCCATATGATTTTTATGCTGTCCGTATTTTATTCCTTCAGGTGGACGGCCGCCTTGATCTTTATCTTCAACATCATCGGTGCTCATATGCATGGAGGCTAAATCGTGTGGAGTACCATATGAAACTCCAGTTAATGTTGGATCATTTCCTTCTTGCTCTACTTGATTTTGTCTAAATCTTAGTTTAAGATCTTCTACAACATTATTTCTTTCTTCTAACCATTCGTCTTCAGACATATTAAATATGTATTCATAAATGTATTTGTCTGATACTAGTTTTGAATCTTTCATTGCAACTGCTAAAGTAATTTTTTCATTCATTAGTGCAACTTTTTGTTGATCATATATAATTGAAGGTGGAGTTAATGATAATTCAAAACCAATTAAATCTTCTCCTTCAAACCCCTGTGCATACAAATGAACTATTGCAATTTTTGATAATTCAGAACAAATAATTTTTTGAATTCGTTCGATTGTTCTAGCAAATCTAATATCCATAGAAGCTAATGTACTTTTTCCTTCAACCCCTTCAGAATATCCTAAAAATGGTTTAGGAATTTTTAAAGCTGCCATCATTTTATTTTTTACATATTCAATATCATCAATACCAGTAAATTCCATACCTGGTAATGTATCAATTTGTGTTTGACTATTTCCACCTCTTACTGGTAAATAATAATCTTCTAACATATTATTTAAATTAAACTTTAAATTATAATTTCCGGTATTTTTATCAACATATGGAACCTTTTTCATTTTATTAACAATTTGTTCCATAAATGTATCAACTTCATTTGGTGGAATATTGCCAATATCAACTTTAAAGATTCTTTTTTCTGGAGCTCTCATAATTCTATGAATTAACATTGCGTCTTCTAACATTGTTAGTTTTTGAAATTCTTGTCTAGCTCCTTCTAACATCGATCTACCATATGGCAAAAAATTTGAATCTGATAACATTCTAAAATGTGCTATTTCAAATACATCATATTGTACATTTTCACTAATGTCGTGTCTGAATTTAATATTATATTCTCCAGATTCAGAATCAAATTCTTCAAGTCTTTCAATTTCATATGATGATAATGGTCTAGCATTAATTATTCCTAATTCATCTGAAATATCTAATTTTAAAAAGAAGTCTCCATACTTACAAATATTCCTAACCCATGGCCACATATTAAATTCAATATTTAAAACATCATAAAATAGATTATATAATATTTTTTGTATATGTGTCTTATTTGTTTTAATAGATAGGATATCTCCAAACTGATCTTCTAATGTAGACTCATCTGAATATATATCTAATGCAGAAGAAATAATAGGATCTTTATCCATCATTTCATAATCTGTATATAATTGTTTTCTATTTTGTTGAGAATAATAATTTGAATCATATCCTCCAAATGCAGATCCATATGATCCATATCCATGTCGATTTGATCCATGTAATCTAGAATATCGATCAGTAATTTTTGTTGCAGCTAAATTACCAGTTGATTGTAATCTATTTGTATCAACTACTCGTAGTTTATCTTTTCCAAATTTTCTAACTACTACATTGGTACTAAATAGGTTTTGTAAACGTTTTCTTAACGACGCCATATTTTTATCTTTAATTTATTATAAATATAACTAACTACAGAAGCCAGGTTAAATTTTCATTGTCTCGACCGTTATTCCAATCCCAGTCTTCACTTTGTGATTTATTTTTATTAGTATAAACTATATTATCTGATTTTTGAAATTGTGATAATGCTCTTTTATTTAATTCAATTCCATGTTGTCTTAATTTTAAACTAGTATCTCGTAACCATAACGCAATAGCATACGCCATTACTAAATCGTCATTATATCCAACTTGTGCTTGTGCTTTACCATTTAACCACACAAATACAAATAATTCTTGAATTAATCTTTTTGAACGTATTATAGGAGAGCCTTCTCTCATATACATTTCTAATGCAGATATCATTAATGGTCTGGTTCTTGAAGTAGTTGAAACACCTGGTACCATTTTTGTTTTATCTTTTTGATCATATCCTTTTAATAGTTGAACCTCTAAATCTACATATCCATCATCTTTATATGTATAAAATAAATTTTGGTATCCTCTATCTAATGCTGGTTGTATTGCAGCCCATCCTATATTTGCATTTTCAATTGCTAACAACGCATTATTCCATTCAGTTGCAATAGTTACTAACATATTTCCAAAATCTTTTGGAGGTAATTTACCTTTATATTCTGCAACTTGATTTATTGTTTCTACGTCGATAACATGAAATGTCGACCAATCTGCGCCATCACCTCTAGCAACATCAGCTACAATAATATAATTTTTTTCATAATTTGGATATTCCCATATCCAATATCCGTTATCAAATCCTCTTTTTTCTACAGGCTCTTCGCATTTAGATTCATATTTTTGTAATATTAATCCATCTACAACGGTATGACCGGAAGATATAAAATCACAATCACATTCCTGTGCTGCTCCTCTTTCTCCTAATAATTGTGTTTGTTCGTCTCTCCACGATTGATTTCGTTCTGGATGTAATTTCCAATCTAGTTTAATTGTTTCAAAGCCATTTACTCCAGTTTCAGCATCAGCCCATGTTTGATGAAACCAATTACCAATTCCATTAGGAGTAGATAATACAATAGCTCCACCTCCAGTAGATAATGTTGCTTGAGATGCTACCCAAATTTCTTCAATGTTTCTAATAAATGCAGCTTCGTCGACTATTAATAATGATAATGCTTCAGAACGTGCACCTGTAGAAGAACTTGATATTGCTTTAATTTCTGATCCATTTGCAAATTTTAATGATAATTTATTATTAGTAACTATATTTGTTTTTAACCAACTAGGTAAGTTTTCGTTCATTATTTGAACTTTACTTACTAAATTTTTTGCAACGTCCTGAGTTGTTGCAATTACTAATACATTAAAATCTTCATTGAATAACATTGACCACAATGCATACCCTGCAGATAATGTTGATATACCTAATTGTCTAGATTTTAGAATTACATTATATCGATTTTTTTGTAATGTAGTTAATGATTCTTCTTGAAATGGAAATAAATTAAATTTTATTTTACCTTTAATTGGATGTTGAATATAGCAATATTGACGCATAAAATAAACAGGATCTTGAGCACATTTTTTATATTGCTCCTGTATTATTTTTTTTATGTTTTGCTTGTTACTCACTTATTGTACTACTTCGACAACCATCTTTCCTGTTGCAACTGCTGTTAGAATTCCTGATGCAAACCATATAACTTTATTATCATACCATTTTGGTTTCAAATATTTTTCACGTTGTATATATAATTCAATATTATCATTTAATAAATTATTTTTTTTACTTATATACATTAATTCAACTGAATCTAATTTTAATACTGTTTCTAATTCAGATATCAATATTTCTTGTTGTGAAATAATTTCATTGTTAATTGAATCTAAATAATATAATGAATCCAATGTTTCTGAAATTTCTATAATTTCATTTTCTGTAAAACAAGTATCTGGCATTTGGCTAAAATTAATTAATGGCCATAATAATATTATAATAAAAATATGTTTCATTTCCTAATTTTCTTTTTAATATTTGCTTTTGCACTTTTAACTGATTTTTTTGGAGCTGTCTTTTTAGGCGCTGCCTTTTTTGCTTTAGTAGAAGCTAGTTGTTTTTTTGTCGTTGATACTTTTTTCTTTGCAACTACTTTTTGTTTTTTTACTTCTTCGATACTGCCATCTAATTTATTAATATTAGTGTTATTATTATCAATTTTTTTCTTAGCTTCAGCTGCTTTTTTATTGTTAGATTTTTTTCCAAATATAAAAATCAGTCCAAATATTCCAACAACTATACCTGCTATAAGTTTCCATGTTTTTTTAATCATTATTTTCCTTTTTTGTTTCTAAATTTTTTAAAAATTTTACTTTAAAATTATCAAATTGTGTTTGTATTGTTTTTTCAAATTCGTCTGGAGTCATTTTTGCTGACCAATGTTCTACCATTCCGTCTGCATTCATAACTGTACTAGAAGCTTGTGTGTATACTTCTTTAAGCATATCAACATCTTGTTCTGCTCGCTTTAACCAAGCTTCTGCATTTTCACGAATTTTCTTTTGCTCATATTCTTCATATTTGCCTTGTTTCTTTAATTCATGTTCCATATCAACAACACAATCAAGACACATTCCATGTATTACCCGCATCTTTTCATCAACTGGTCCTTTTTTTATTTTGCAACAATCTTTTTTACAATTTGGATATGAATTTAAATATGTTCGAACTTCTTCTGCAATTGAATTTTTTGGTTTTTTAACTCGAAATCCATCTTGTTGTTCAATTTGATAAATAGTATTGCCTATTTTTTCTTCCCATATCTCACCAATCTCTCTACGTTTATTTTTTTCTGCTTTTTGTTTTGCGTCAGTAAATCCATGAGTTTTTCTTGTTTGAAATGCGTGAGTTCCATCCAGCATTTTTTGGATAGCTTTTATATTTTGTAACTTATTTGCCATAAAAATTTATTGTAAATTTAATTTATCCTAAATCATTAGGATCTTGTTTTTGTAATGATCTGTCAATTAATTTTTTCATAAAAGCTAAAAATTGTATTTGTTGTTTTGGATCTTTTTCTTTTAATAATAATTGTATAGATTTCATCATCGTTTGTACTTGTAATAATGTGCTTGGTTTTAATTTTAATGCTTCAATAAATTTTTCAATTCTTACATCTCCAGATGCTTCTGCTTCTGGCTCTTCTACTGGAGCTTCTGCTTCTGGCTCTTCTACTGGAGCTTCTGGCTCTGGTGCTACTTCAGGCTCTGGTGCAGGGGCATCTGCAGGTTCTGCTGGGGCAGATGGAGCAGGAGTTGGTTCTGGAGTATCAGCTACTGGCTCTTCTGGTGTTGTTTCTGGCTCTTCTGTATCTTGTTCTGTTTTAAGAGTATTTAATGCTTGTTCAGATAAAAATTTAGTTACTTTTATTTTTACAATTTCTTTAACTAGTTTTTCTTTTTGTTCTTTAGTTAGTTTTTCTATTTGTGTCATATATCCGCCATCTTTTTTTGATAATGTATCAATTAATTCTTTTGCATCTTCTTCTTGATTCTTTACCAATGTTTTTAATGCATTAGATGGCATTTTAGGATCGCCATCCTCTAATTCTTTAGTAACATATATTCTGTCAGAATCTTTTATTTTTGGTACCATATTCTCAACATCATCAATAACTTCTTTATCGTCTTTTCTAGGAACTTCAGGCATTGGCTCTCCAGATGCATTTGGTACCATTCCTTTGACTTCTTTGTCAATAGTGTAATCTTTTAAATCTTTTCTTGATTTATACTTATCATTTTTTGGTTGTTTATATTTAGCCATGTTAACGTCCTGTTATATTATTTTATATAAATATTATCTAGAATACTTTAATGTTCCTAATATTTGATTTATCGGGGCAAAAGCTCCAGTTAGTTTATATGTATTACCGCCATAGGTGAATACAATTCCTTCTACTGGAACTATTTTTTCGAATCCGCCTAGTCTTTTAATTCGTTCTAATTGTTTTCTTAATAGATCCATTTTTGCAATATCATTTGTGGATCTAAGAGTACGTATTATTCCAGCAATTTCTGATCTTATTGATTGTACAGCTTTATTTGGATTTGCTGCTAAAAAATTAGATGCATTTTTCATTATTTCTGCTCCTAGTTTTAAAAATATAGATTCAAATGGTTGCAGATTATCTTTTTGATATTGTTTGAAATCTTTTTTATCGAATATAGAGACCCATTCTAAGAATTCTGGATTATCAATCATTTTTTTAATTTTCACAATTGAATTTGATTTATCATTAAATGACCATCTATTAGTTAATTGTTCTATTAAATCATCAGATATATCATAATTCATTTCGTTTGCTTTTTCTTTTATAACATCTTTCCACCAGGCCTTATGATAATCTGATAAATAACTAGTGTCTTGTAATTGATATTTGTCACGTAATTGATTTAATTCTGTAAATAATGCATCTTCATAATCTTGAAAATTTTCAACTCTTCCTACTTTAATTTTTTGTGGTGGTATTAAGTTAAATGTTTTTTGCATATGAGCATTTGCATCTTGTATAGCTCGTTGTATTACTGCTCCTCCAGTCATATCAGTTTGAACAACATTTCCATTTTCATCATACTCAACTAAGTTATGAAATTGAAGAACTGCTATTTCATATGCTATAACATTTTTTGTTTCTGGATAAATAATTTCCATATTAGCAAATACTTTTCCGTTTTGAAAAATACTTTCTAATTTGCCTTTTCCTACTTTTGAAAATGCAGCTTCTAAATCATTACCAGCTTCTCCAAATGCATCTGATATAGGACCTCTTCCAGCAAACTTTGCTTGTAATCCTTCAACTGATAATGGATTAACACGTTCTGTTTTATTTCTAGCAAATTTAACTGCTCCGTCTTTATATGTAACAAATATATTTTGACCGTCTGTTTTTTCAGTAACAGCTGATTCTATATCTAATCTACCTTGTAACCCACGCTGAATCATTTCTTTGAAATCTGCAAATGTTAATGATTGTGATCTATTTTTATCAAATGGATGTGACATATGTCCAGCTAATCCACCTTCATTTAAATATTTTGTTCCAAATACAGTTTTTGGATATTTATCAAAATCATATGTAAATCCACGATCATTTTTCTTATCAAGAAATTTTCTAAGTTTTTTAATTTTCTTTTGATGTGCTACAGCTCCTTTAGGAGTCATATATCCAACGCCCATTTGTTCTGCTATTTCATTTGCATCATTTTGAAATTTTTGTAAAAACCATTCTTTCATATTTAATGATTCTTTTAATACTGTTAACATGGTATCATCTGCCAAGCCCGTATTCCCTATAGGTGTTAAAAACTTAATTTTTAACTTTCCTTTTTTGCTTGTTTCGAGATCTGTACCGTTAAGTATTCTTCCTCCAGCACTCCAAGGATCTATATAATCTACCTTAAACTTTTTACCATTGTCTAATAATATTACATCGCCATCTTCAATATCTTTAATACTTTTTTGAATTTCAGATCCCATTACATCACCATATGTTGGAGCTCCGCCAAGCATTTGCCATAAGTTTTTTATTATAGATTCATCATATCCAGGATAACTTGCTTTAAATTTACTATATTCGTCTGCATTTAAAGCTGCTCTTACGGCTGAAGCTGATATTGCATTACCATCATCATATTTTAAAGGATCTGCAGAAACTGTTAATTCAACTGCATCGATGCCAGCTGGTATTTTTCTTCCTTTTCTATCACCAGTTAATTTATATTTATCTACATTTGGCAGAAATGTCTTTACTCGAACATAATCTTCATCTTTTTCTGATGCAGCTAATGCAAATTGACCTTGTGCGTCTTCTGGTAATGAAAATAGATATTCATATGCGGCCATAATAGGCGAATTAAAATCTGTAGATTGTATTTCGATGTTATTATTTCTGTTTAACAAATTAAACATTTTAATACTTGTATCTCTTGTTATACCTTCTCGCTCTTTTGGACCTATTAACATGATAACTTTGTTGACACTAGAATTTTGAGCGTATCTTTGAGCAAGAGCCATATGTGCTCCTGTTATTGGCTTGAAGCCACCGGGAAATAATACTGTTACATTATTCATTTTATATAAATATTACTTAGTTATTAATACACTGTTTTAAATTATGTGGTATCAATTACTCCACCATTTTTATTTCCTTCAACTCCAGTAGCACCTACATTTCTATGTACTGTTACTTGTGTTTGACTAGATACTATATTTGTACCAATTACTTTTATAAAGGCAGCTGCATTTGTTAAATCTATATTGCTACTACCTACACGCGTTAAATCAACAACATGTCGTATCAATTGACGTCTTGTAAAGAATCCGCCGCCTCCAGGATCTTCTGGATTTGTAAATGACCAGTTACCAACTTCAGTAGCGTCTGGTGCAGGAGATGAATCTGGTAAAAATCTTTCAAATTCAATACCTAAGGTACCAGATAAAGTACTTGAGTAGTTGTTATTTTGTGATGACATTGCCATTACTACTAGTTTTTGTTCGCCAGCTAAAAATATAACAAATGGCTCATCAGATGTATTTTGTATTGGAAGATTACGTGCAATGTTCTTACCATCTGAAAATCCAGTAAAAGTACTTAATAAAGTACCTGTTGAATTTTCTACTACAAGACTTGTTGCAGTAACTGCGCCTGGATGTGAAACTTTAAACCCGCTAGAACTTATAAATAATGTTTGAGTCGAATCATTAATTTCAACTCCGGTGGTTGTAAGAGAATTTGTTCCTATAGAAAATCCTCCAATTTCGCCTCCGTCAAATAATACATTAGATCCTGTTATTTGTCCTGAATCTTTTAATATTAATGAATCTGGGACTTCTGGAAAAGTTTGTGTTGATGATGAAACAGCTGTTAATACCGATCCAAGATTGGTGACTAAAGTATGTGGTTGATTTGTAAATCCAGTTTCTATAAAATTTGATGCTCCTATAGAAATACTTCCTGCATTAATAGAGCTTTGTGGTGTAAAAGTATTTCTACTTTGGTTTGAAATATTATAATAAGCAGTTCCATTGTTAGATTTTATACCTACAAAATTACCAGATTGTCTATATGCTTCCCAAAATGCAGCTCCGCCTGCTGCATTAGTAGTAAATGAATCAACTGTTACTGTTGATGTTTCTAGTTCTCCATCCAATTGTAATGAAGCAGATACTACTGTATTAAGTATTGATGAAGACGCTGGCGTAAATCCTCCGCTTATTTTATCTGCTGTTATAGAAAATCCTCCAACTGTTCCTTCTTCTGCAGATATTTTTCTAACTATTACATCTCCATCTGGTTTAACATGAAATTTAGATGATGATATTTCTATGTTTCCATTTGCTCCAGAAACAAATTGATTATCAGTCGATCCTAAAAAGAATTTAGGAGTTTGTATATCTACTTTAGATCCTGATACTAATAATTGACCTGTTGTTTGAGAATATGCAAAATGTCCAGCTGATGCAGAACCTATAAAAAAGTTTCCGGATGAATCTAAAAATGTAATGAAATCATTAATAGTTGCATTAGTTCCATCACCGGCGGCAATATTGCCATGAAATCCTAATACATTGGATGTCATTAATAATCCAGCATTTAATCCGCCGGTAGTATCAACTTCAGATATTGATCCTGTTAAGAAATCAAAATTAGGACCAGTTGCGCCTGTTGCTCCTGCTGTTCCGGTAGTACCTTGTTTAGATTTTGCTAATGACATTGTTTTAGTTAACGATGTACTTGCAGATGTTGCTGTTATAGCTATTGATCCAGTATCTCCAGTTAACCCTGTTACAGTAACTGTATTATTAACAATATTTGATGATACTCCAACTCCATTAACTCTTCCATATGAATAATTTGCAGTTCGATTTGTAACTCCTTCGAATATTTCCATATCGGTATCACCACCTACAAATGAAGAAATTGTACCTGCGGCATTAGCTGTAAACGTGTGAGATTCATTTGTTAGAAATGCAGTAACTGCGTCTGTACCATCTGTACCTGGAGTACCGTCTGATCCAGTTGCTCCACCTTGCACTTTAAATAATGATGTTGTATCTATTAATGAATCTCCATTAACTGTAATAGATACTGGAAAATTATCTTTATCAGTTTCCAATCCTCCTGCAGATAATGCTCCTGCAAATGTTATACTTCCAGATACAATTCCACTATATAATCCGGCTGAATTTACTGTTATACTACCAGTATCAAAATTAAATCCAGTTACATTGGTAGATTGAGCTGTTGTTATAGTAACATTACTAGCAGATATACTTGCAGTTAAGTTTTGTTGTGATATACTAAATATAATATTTGATGGGGTAGCTGTGTTGTCTGATGCACTATCAAATGCCATTACTTGTGAATCAGACGTTAATATCAATGATTTTGCTGTATTTGATGCTGTAGCTTCATTTATTGCATCTTGTACATTTTCACCTGATTCTAGTCTTAACTGTCCTCTAACGGTTAATGCTGATCCATCCCATGTTAATTTATCACCTAATGAAAAATTAGATCCAGAATCAACATAAAATCCAGTATTAGAATTTGCATGACTACCTACTCCAATAAATAATTTATTGTTTTGCATATGTATTCCGCCAATAGACCCTGTATTTGCTATAATACCGCCTTGTAAGAACACATTATCAGTTGCTAAGCCATAACCTGGTGTTGAATTCCCGAATACATAAGACGAATTTGCAAGCCCCGATAAGTCACCCATTCTAGCTTTTAGTGAAACGTCATATAACCCACTACCCGTTCTTTCTACTATGTCAATAAATGGAGTTGCTTGATCATTGGGATTTGCATTCATTTTAATATAACCAGTTCCAATTTTACCAGTACTTACTATAACTTGTCCTTCTTCATATGATTGAGACGTAGATGCTAAATCTCCAACAAAACTTCCTTCTGAGCCACTTCCGTATCCTCGTTGAACATATATTCTACCAAATACTTCATCTTCATTTGAATTATCTCCATCCAATGAAGCTGATTCTACAAAAAGATATTCCGTTTGGAATCCAGTATTATCAACTTTTTTAGCTAATAATATTTCACCAGTTATAAATCCGCTAGCATTTTTGACTGACATTGTAGTGGATGTTGCTGGTACTTGAGATCCTGTAATAGTAGTTGAGTTTGCAATCCATACTTGACCTCCGATTGCATTAACAGATTCTTTTTCAAATGTTGTTGTTCTTAATGTTCCTCGTATTCTTACATTTTCAAATTCAGCAGTTCCATTTCCTTCTGAAGATATTTTCCATCCTTTTAAGCCACTAGCAAAGTCTCGTGTCTGTAGGATACCTTCTGGCTTCATTATAAGATTTCCGCCTTCTATAGAACTTGTAGTAATACCCCATCCTCCAATAGATGCAGATACAAATTTTGCAAATCCATCTGATTTTATAGATGAAGATGCATTTGTTTCATTCGAAGGATTTCCTCCTATTAAAGCAGGAGTAAATATTTGATCAACCGATAAATCACCTCTAACAGTTAATGTGCTTCCAGCAAATTGTATAAAGTTACTAGCTGCTTTTGATCCAAATAAAAATCCAGAAGATGCAGTTATTTGTCCTTCAGATTTTAATCGAAGTGCATTTCCTGGAGATTTAATCTCTGCAGGAGAAATTTCAAATCCTGCAATTGATGCTGATCTAAATATTGCTAAACCTTGATCTGATATTGATGATGATGCATTCGCAGGTGTTGCTGGATTTCCGTTAATTAGTGCTGGAGTTAAAATACTATTTGCAGATAATGATCCTAAAATAGTTACATTATTTGTTATGACTCCACCTTCCATTAAAAAATTAGATGCTGTTATATCTCCAGATGGTCTTATATGATATCCTGAAGATGAAATTTCTAATTGTCCATTCGATCCACTAATAAATTGTGTTGCAGGATTACCTAAAAAGAATTTTTCTGTTTGTATTTCTAATCCACTTGGATCTGTTCTAAATTTAAAAAAGTTATTTGAATCAGCAACCATTTCCAAACCAACACCTTGATATGATGTTGCAAATTGATTTGGTAATGCAGAACCAGAAAATAATAAAAATCCTCCACGTCCAGTCATTGCTTGGTTAAACCCATCATAACCTAATGATCTAATATATCCAGTATTTTGTAATCCTACTATTTCAACTCCAGAATTTAATGTATCAGCAACAGTTAATGAACCTGTTAACATTGAAAATCCGCCGTCTATATATCTATTTCCTCCTTGAAATACTTGATTTGTTACTATTGTTTCATGATCACTTTTAACTCCAGCAGCGTTATAATATTCAATTTTAAATTTTATTTCATTATCAGATTTATGTTTTACAGGGATGTCAGTTCTGAATCTTGTGTAATTTTCTGTAAATCCTTTTTCTGCAGATGTTGATGTTCTAATATCTGAAAATTGCCATTCTCCTGATTCAATTAATATTAATAATGATCCATTTCCTGTTTTGTCTGCAGTAAAATTAAATTGTAAATTATCTAATCGTTGATTATTATTTGGAGTTTCATATTCTCCTATTTTTTTACCTAATAATATAGGATAATAATCATTTTGCAAATTAGTATTATCATAATCAAATGCAGATCCTGATAAATATATACAAATTTTTGGATTTTCTAGATTACTTAAAGAATTTTTTATCCCAATTGCATCAAATATTATTTTATATTCTGAATCTTTAACGAATACTCCAGGTAATGAACTTGTTGTTTGTAATACGATTGCATTTTGATCTCCGGAATATAAAACAGACGGCGTAACAATTAATGCATTATTTAATGAACTAGTTGAAAATGTTAATGTTGGTTTTGTAACTGTATTTTTTCCATTGTATTGATTAACTTCCCAATATGAATCAATTATACTTTGTGATGTAAAATAACCAATACTCACATCTGGAAAAATAGATCCAGTTGCATCAACAAATATTTCTGTAGGTTCTAATGATATATCATTAATTAATTCATATGTGCCAATAGTACCTGCACTATTTATATACAATTTAATTCTTGATACGTCGCCAGTCCCTGGATTTAAGTTTTTTATTTGTGTTAATGCAAATGATTCTGAATGTTGAGTTGGTATATATGTAGGTACTGCTTCATATGATAAAGAAAATGGTGATGCATCAAATTTAATAAATTCGTGTTGTGTTAAACTTTGACTATAAGTAAATACATATCGATCATCTAATTCAATAAAATCTTTATTTAATATTTTTTTAATTTTTGATGTATACGGTTTAGCAGAGCTAGTAGTTAATAACGGTATTGGTAATGCATTGACTGGATTAGTAACTGTTAATGTTCCTCCAGAAAATTTTGGATCAAATTCTCCTCCGGTTATTTTTGCTAATACACTATTGTTCCGTGTTTCAAATTCTAGTAATCCCGTTGTATATGTTGGAAACTGTTCGTTATTTTCATATATTCTATCTAATCGAACTCCTATTTGTTCTGAAACTTCTACTATTGGAAGTTTTGTATCTTCAAATATTATTTCTGAAGTATTAGTTGCTTTATTGTTAACTGATACATTTTTTGTCCATTTGACATTTAATTTATTTCTCCAAACGGGTGGAATTTGTTCTCCTGTATATAATTGATTTAAAACTGCAGCAATAGTTACAGTACAATTACCAGCTGGAGTTGTATCATAAATATAAACAGCTAATACTCTAGAAGTATCACTTTCAATATAATCAATAATTTCATGATAAATTGGATTTCTATTAGAATCAAGTATTTCAATTGCTAATTCAGTACCAATTTCAAATATATTAGTATTTCCTTTTAATTTAATTAAATTTTTACCAATAGTAAATTCCAATGGAAATTCGGTAATATTAAATATATTACTAGATAATGATGATTGATCGGTGATATATGTAGATAGTTGATCTAGATTACGAACTATAGTTGTTACTTTTTTCATACATGATATTCTTTTTTATAAATATTATGTATGTTGAATCTGGCTGAAATTATTTATCTTATTTACTTCAATTAAGTTATCTACCATATCTCTCATTGATTCTACGTGGGATATAATAATTGAAAAGTCAAATTTTGTTCTAAAATATTCAAATAAATTTGTTACCGCAGAAATATGTTCTCTATCTAAACTACCCCATCCTTCATCTATTGCAATAAAATTTGGTCTAGGTAATGCAGATACATTAATTAAAGCTACACGTATTGCTAATGAACTCATAAATCGTTCCATACCAGAAGTTAGCTCTAACGGCCAAAAATTATCCTCATCATAAATAATATATCCATTAATATTCTTACCATCTGTATTTAATACCATATTAAAGTCTACAACTTGATCTAGTACATTATTTATTTCTGTTTCTATTTTAGGCAATGCTTTTTTGATTAATTCATATGGCACCCCATCTCTTTTTACAGACTGTAAATAATATTCATATGCTTTATATTCAGTTTCCAATTGTTTATATGTTTCTAATTGTTCTAACGCAGTTTTCTTTTTGGTTTTTGCAACTTCTATTTCTCCATGATTTGATTTAACTTTATCAGTAATACTTTTTAAAGTATTTACAATGTCAATTATTAAATTCTTTTTTGTTTTAATTTTTTCATCGATTGATTTATTATGAATAATAGCAGTTTTATTCTTTTTAAATAATTCTTGTCGCTCATTAGTTGTTTCTAATTCAGATTCTTTTGTTTGTAAATCACTTTCAAGTACTTGCAATTGTAATTCAAATTTTTCTAATTTATTAGATAAGTCTATTTGTTCTTGATATTTTAAAATTGTATCTTGAATTATATCACGATTTGTTTGTAATTCAGATTGTTTTGTAAATGCATTATCTGCTAATTTTTTATTTTTTGGTAATTCTATTTTTGCTTCTTCTGCTTCTTTAACAAAAATATTGGAAATACAATATTTACATGTGTGATCATATTCATGAGTCTTTAAATGATCTATTTTTTGTTGTTGTAATTTGATTAATTGTTCCAATTGAGTAAGTTCTTTTGTTACAATTTTTATATCTTTATTTAATATATCTTTTTGATTTTTTTGTAGATTTAACTCATTTGTAGATATTATATCAAATTTTGGCATCTTTGTTATTATATCTTCTAGTTTGTTTATAGATATTTCTATATTTTCTATATTAGAAATTAATTGATTTTCTGTTGCTTCTAATTCAGATATATCTGGGCCATCATATGACATCGGTTGTTTTGATTCAATTAATTCAACAATATCATTCTGTACATTATTTCTTGAATTTTGTAAATCATTATCATTTTTTTCTAATTCAATTATAGTATCTTGATTTTCAATAATAATGTCATCAGATTCTTTTATAATATAACCAAAATCTATTTTTTTATATTCTTTTAATTTGCCAGATGTTTCTTTGATTTCTTCTGAAGCTAAATGATATAATTGTTCAAAAACAGTAGTGTCTAAAAATTGAGATAATAAATCTTTTCTTTCTCTTTGTGATTTTTCTATAAAATTATTATTGTCTGCTTGTAATGAAAATGCAGTTAAAATAAAATCATCATATGTTCCTAAATATCTTCGTATACTTTTATTTGTATCACTTCGTTCTTCTCCATTTAAGTTTTCATCTTCATTATAAAAATTAACATTAACTTTAACATGTCCATGTTTTAATGTTATGCCTTCTCTTTCAATTGTATATAATTTATTATTTAACTTAAATTTAAAAATACCTTTAAATACAGACTTTTTATTATTTAAAACTTCTTTAGATTTACTTGTTTTACTACATTTATCAAATATTGTATATATTATAGCATCTAATAAAGATGATTTACCAGATGCATTTGATGCAAATAGTCCTATAACATCAGATAATTTAGAAAAATCTACTTTATTTTTTTCTCCATATGAAAACATATTATCAAATTCAAAAGATACTGGATACCATGTTACGTTTCTAACCGATTCTAGTACTGGTAGTTTAGAATTTATTGTTCTATTAATATGTCTAATTGCATCTAATTCTTTTTTATTAGCATCAGGATAATTTTCATTTATAAAATTTGTTATTAAATTATTTTGATGTTCTACATCACGAACATTACCTATTGCAATCGATCCGTCTTTATTACTTTCGATATGATTTGCAGTACGTTGTATTGATATATCTTGAACTTTATATTTTTTACGTATAGTTGCTATTAATTTTTTAATATCAGACGCATCTGTATCAGTAAATTTAATTCTGACTCTAGGCTTTGCAGGTATTCTATGTGGTGATTTTTTAATTTGTGCATTTTCTACTTCAAAAGTAACATATCCATAGTCATTTGTTATTTCTATAAATTCTGATGTTTTGTCTGGAAGATCCCATATTAAGATTCCATGATCTAGAGCCTCTCCATGATTTTGTTGAATTAATGATCCTGGATATCCGATTGTTTTTTCTTTATTTAGAAATTGAGCAGGTTTGTGTATATCTCCTAATAATGTTAAGTCATGTCCTTCAAATAAATCAGTTGTTACATGATCATTTGATATTTGGAATCCAATGTCAGTTTTTGCATTATGTACTGCTCCATGATGTAATGCAATTTTGTAATGTGCATTAAAATCTTTACCTTTTATGTAATCCTTTGGAGCAACGTCTACTGCCATATGATTAAAAACTACATTTCCAAATTTAAATAATCCATTATCTTTAATAAAATGTATATTCTTATTATTAATAACATCCAATATTGGTGATATCGCATCTAGACGATATAAATTATTTAAATTCATATCATGATTTCCTAATATTACAATTGTAGGTATATGAAATCCATTAAAAAATTTTGTTAACATGGTAATTAACTCCGGAGACATATCTAGTTTAGAATGTACAATATCTCCAGTTAATACGCAAATGCTTTGATTAGTTGCATGTTGGGCAATGTGTAAAAATAAATTGTCAAATACTTCTTGATATTCTTTGTGTCGTTTTAATGTGCGTATGTGAATATCTGATATATGAAATATTTTATCAATACTTGTTATGTTTGTGTTTAATTCTTTTATTTCCATAATGAATCTATTTTTAATTCCATCATTCTTTCAAATGAGAATTTATAGGTATCTTCTAATTTTTTTGTTATTTTTTTATATCCTAATTCGTTAGGATCATCTTCTTTTAATTCCACGAAATAAACATTTAATCCTTCAGCCATGAATTTTTTTGATATTTCTAATGCATTAGTTATTGCATCTGAATCTAGACATATGTAAATGTCTGTTACATGTTCTTCTATAATTTTTTTCTGTAATACTGGTTGTATAATTTTACCAAATAACGGAATTGCATTTCTTTTTATAGTAATAGCATCAAATGCTCCTTCACATAAAACAATAGGCTCATTCCAGTTAATTAACATTTCAAATCCAATTATATCTTTTGATGTTTGTGGATTTTTATGTTTATATGAATCACTTTGATAAAATGCTCGAGATACAAAATAATTTAATTGGCCATTAGAATCATAACTAGGAATAATAATTTTTCCGGAATATTGGCCAGATTCAGCATATCCAATTCTGTATCTAATTATATCAAATATATTAATTCCTCTAGTTTTTAAATAATATATAGCATTTTTATAATCAGGAGATTTTTTTTCTATCCATAGTGGTTGATATTCTTCTGGAAGTTGTAATTTATATTCTTTAGTTTCTGATTTAGTATTACGATATCTTGTTACTTCTATGATATTATTTAATTTTTCAAATTTAGATTTAGGTAAATTTAATTGTTTAAATAATGAATGTATAGAACGTCCTTTTTTATCAGATATCCAACAATGCCATGGATTTTGGCCTTCCGAATTTGTATTTATATCAATTTCTAATTTAGGTTTATAATGCGATGTAAACGGCGAAAAGAATGCAATATTATCACCTGATGTTTGTTTTCCTTTACCTAATACAGACTCTAATAATTGAAGTAGTTTTAAGTTCTTCATATAATATATTATAAGAAAATTTACTGAAAGATCAAAAGTATTGGTTATTATATATAATATTGGTTAGACACAATTAATCGGTCTAACGAATCATCATTTAATAATATACATTATATTAAACGATTTCATCTTTTTATTACTTACATAAAGAAAATAATGATTATTTTTCAAAGATCCAATCATTAAACAAAAAATTTAACTACATTCGGCTTTTCGTCAACTTTACAACACTCATTTAACCATTCTAGCGGCATATCTTTTTTTGCAACATGTTTAATTCCAATTTTTGTTGCATACAATTCATATGTTGTTTTAGATCCTTTTGATATTTTTTGATTTGGGTTTTGAAATATTATTCTTAAATCAATATCAGGATTTGAAGCTAAAATATTTTTCATTTTTTGCCTATCGGTGCTTGTCCATCGTCCCTTAGTTTCAATATACATTGTATTACCATCTTTTTTTGTAAAAATAAAGTCTGGAGTATATTTTGAATTTTTTTGTGGAACAATATATTTCAATGTTTCAGTTTCGTAATTTACAGGATATTCTGCTTCTTTAATTTGATCAGCAACTTTTAATTCCAAACCAGATCTATATCCGTATTTGTATGCTGCTTGGCGTTGTTTATTATTTGTTGAATGCCAATGATTTTTCATAACTTCTTTCTACCAATCGACCATTACTAAATTACCATTCCATTTCATAATATTATCTGGCTTGAAATCTAATGATAAATGTAAATCGCCTATATTTGTTTTTCTAACATGTTGCTGTAACGCTCGCATAAAATTAATTAATTCCATGGAATAACTTCTTGTTTCTTCTGTGTCTAAATAATCAAATACAGAAGCTTCTGGTCCAGCTTGTCTTAAAAAATTTTTATAACCTTTATAAAATTTATTTATTTCTATTTCTTCTTTTGATGATAATGGATTTGCTTTATTCATAATATACATACTACGCTTTGGATCTGAATAATGTACAGGAATAAATGAGTTAAATTCACTAGATCTACCAACAATAACATCAGCTACTGCTTTTTCATCTGGTTCAGTGGTTATTTTAAATAATAAATCTTCTCCATTTATTGCATACACTTTGCCATTATCACCTTGTGCTACAAATGAAAATTCTTTATTTTTAATTTTATTTAATAATTTTTCAGCATCAGATTCAGAAATTTCTTTTAATATATTTTTTAACTTAATCAATATGATAATCCTCCTATTGTTTTAGAATTATTTATATTAAAATTTTGATTTGTACTTTCTAAACTTGATCCAGAATTAATAGGTCTAATGTCTAAATCCATTCTAACTAAAACATTCATATCAACATCATCACGTTTTCTTATTGGTTGTCCTAATTTTCCAATTGCTAATAACGTACCAGCTGAATTATATAATCCTACCGATGTAATATATGGAGCAAAATCACTACCTGTTAAATAGTTTAAATATTGTATATTCGAATCATTATGTGCACTATGATTATTTGTAACATTGAAATCACCTGCATCTATACGACATAATGTTGACATTTCATATGATGTAATTGTACTTTGATAACTAGCAGTATATTTTGTAGTTATTAAGTCATTGTATCGATAATCAGGAGTTGATATAACAATAAATCCTTTTTCTGAAAATACATTACCAACTATATTTGTTTGTAATAATCCTCCACCTTCATTACGGTCCGTTAACGTGCTTATCTCAGAGTTTGTTAAAGCTTTGTTATAAATCCTAACTTCATCTAAATATCCTTGTAGATTATAACTATTTGTGTTATAACCCCCAATACTTAAATGATAATTGTTATTAATAAATGTTGGAGAATTTACATATGTATTTAAATTGTCTTGAAGAAAATTAAAACTACCGGATGAATGTTTAGTTCCATTAATATACATTTCAATACTACTACCAGTCTTTTGACATAATACATGAGTCCAAGATGACGATACATCTGCAGAAGATGTTATTAACGCAATTAAATTAGAATTATTACCACGTATACTAAATTTAATTTCATTACTTCCACTTAATTCGATATTAAAAGGACACGGACTTCTAGTTATTTGATCTGCTTTTGTTAATATCAATTGATCATTATTTGTACTATTTGTTCCTGATATAAAAAATGATATTGCATAATTATGTTGTTTATCATATATTCCTTCTAAACTAGATGATATATAACCATTTCCGGAAAATAATGCTGATAATCCTATAGACTTTTGATTTCCAGTATTAGTAGTTACCCCATCAACATATAAAATATTTTGAGATTCATATGTAATATTCGAAGAATCAAAATACTTATTAAATCCTTCATAAAAATTTAATGTATTTGGAAAAGATCCGGTGTTAACATTTACATCATATATTTTTCCAGAACGATTTGATTTTAAATTTAATGATGAACTATTATATGTAAATGAATTTTCTTTAATTTTTTGTCCCATCTTCTTTTGAGGAATACTAAAAATAGATGATGTTTGATGTAAAAATATTTCTGTATCAAATGATTCATTATAAAATAATTGTTGTAATGATTTATAAATAATTGATTTATATGTACCGTTTAAATTCTGTTCACCCCAATTTAAATGATTTTCTGGTATACTAGTACAATAATAAGCATTTAAAGGAGTATATAACAAAGTACTTCCAGAATACATATAAAACGTTTTGTTTAATTGCATTGGAGTAAATTTTAAATCAGTAGGATTAACTTTTTTAAACGCTTTTACTGATTCACCAGTATATTCTGTGATATCTGACATATAGACTCTGTTATTTTATAATAAATATAACAGGCAAAAAATACATGTAATTAATAATCTAATTTAACACGAATATTTAATTCTGATTTTTTGTCTTTTTTAATTGGCTTACTTAATTTTGCAACTGCTAATAATTCTTGTTGATCATTATATAAACCAACTGTAGTTATATATGATACTGGATCTGTCCAATATCCTTGATTTGCAATTTCAAATTGAGTTCCAGTTACATATGATGGATTATTTGAATAATTATAATCTGCATTATTTAATCTAACAAAATACATAGTGCTACTAACAGTTTCTTTATTTCTAGCTAAAAACGATCCTGACCCCGCAGAAGCAGATCCAGAAACAGAATGAAATAAGCCATAATGATTACTTCCAGCTGCATTAGAACCGGTGTTAGTTTTAAATCCTAACTCATTATCTAATTTTCTCCCATCTAATATAATAACGCTATGTTGTGGATAAACTTTACCATAATATTCAGGAGCAGTTGAATTAAAGATTCCATTTGAAATACTTCCAGAAACAATGTCATATGAATCCGCAATCTCCGGTGTAGATGTTGTTTCTGTTGATGAATTATCAATTAGTTTTATATGAGAAGGTCCTATTACAACACTTCCTGTTGCATCTGTATCTCTAGATGTAATACCACTTAATGGTAATTCCCAATTACCTGGATCTAGTCTTTCTTTTGATCTTGCTCGTTGCAAATTTATTACATATATTGAATCCGTAGTATAAACACCAGATCCAGTTTTAAATGTAAATGCATTTACTGTTTCATCTAATAATAATTGTTTATATTGTGAATATATTGCTTTACTAGGAGCATCTCCTAATTGTCCACCGCCATTATTTAATGATCCGCTACCTCGCTGATCACCATATGCTAATGCAAATTGAATTGCAGACCCAGTTGCTGCCGGATCTTTTTGATATACATTAACATAATATGCTTTTTGAGAAACAGATAAATTTGATGCAGTAAAAAATGTTGATAATAATGGCTGATCATCACTCCATAATGCGTCTGTTATTGTTTCTTGTGATGAATCAATAATATCTCTAGTTGTATCCAATTGTTGAAATGATAATGATTGGCCTTGATTTGGTAGTTGTTTTAGTAAATTTATCATAGTTGTTCTCATTTTTAAAAGGTCGTATTTGTTGAAGCAGTAAACGTACGTTTTTCTTGTGTTATATTAACAGTAACTTCGCCTCCAGTTTCATTTGCAAAAAATGTAATCGTAGTAGATCTAGTTTGAGTTGTAGAAGGATTTGGATTCAATGTTAAATTAAATCCGCCTAAACCAACGATTGCTACAGAAGTTGCATCGCCAGTTATTCCAGGAGCTACATTACTTAATGCTTGTCCTGTTGCTGCAGTTAATGTTCCTATTGAACTATTAGATAAAACCGCTGTATATCCTAATGTTGAATTTGCATTTGAAAAGTTTAATGTTGATACATTAAATGTAAGTGTTGATCCATTTCCTGATTGCGAACCCATTGTCGCTGGAGCTACTGAAACTTTTGGTAAATATTGTGCATTATTTCCAGGTAATGTTAATAATCTATATTTTAAAGCTTTTGTTTGATCTGGAATTGCTTCTGTTACTGGCATATTTTCAATAACATCTCCATAAAATGCTGTACCTCTTGTATCATTTGGATTCCATAATGTATAATCTATTTCATCATCACCTAACGCAAATTGTGTAATATTAAAAGCGGTTCCTCCTTGTGCTAATAATTCACGACCTTTATTTGTTAATATTGCGTCGACTGTTATTGATGTATTATCTAAATATCCCATATTAATGTCCTTTTGTTTTTAATAAATATTGTTCAATCAAAATTTTGATTAATTTCCTCTAGTAGATTTATAATTACTTTTATTATTTGTAGTTCGTTGTATAACCGGTGGATTATTTTCTGGTATTGATGTATTTCCTTTAGCAGCTAATGTATTAGTAGTTGTTTGAGCTGTTGTTGTAGGATCATTTTCTGATACAATAATTTCTGGTTCTTCTTTAATTGTTATTTCGGTATCACGTTTTGTACTAAATACTCCTAATCGATTAGGATCACTGCTAACTAATTCTGTTGGACTAACTCTTACTCTTGTAACAACCGGTTCTCCAACTGGAAAATTATTAGTCGGAATATTAATACCAGGGCCAGTCAATTTACATCCTTCAAATCTATGTCTTCTTTGACCTACTGTTGCAACTGAAATTCCTGAAGAAGCGTTAATATTTACACTTAATGATGATATACTTCCGGTATACATATCTATAGGACGCATTTCTCCTTGTATTTTATTAGATATACCAGATAATAAGATATCTTTATTATTTAATACTACATTAATATTATCATATGAAAAAGGTATTTCTGGAGATATATTTAAAGAAGACGTATAACTATTATTTTTTAATTGAACTGGTTTACTATATACCGCTTCTTTACTTCGTTCTAGCAAATTAGGTTGTACTAGTAATCCTTTAATTTTATCAATTCTTGCTGGTAATAATTGATCAATTTGTTTAAAAAATGATAAATCAAACAATGTAAACATATTAATAAATGCATTTAAATTATTTTTATTATTATATTTTTTCCAATACGATCTAGAAAATTGTATTAGTTCCGGATATGATTTTTTTTGTTGATCTTCTGGATCTCCTATATATTGATCTAATTTAACACTTCCTAATTGTGCTATTATATCTTCATCTATAATTGTTTGAGGAGAATAAAATACTCCTAATTTATTTGAATCTAATGGAGCTTTATCATATTGTGATAATGAAGCTCTTGTAGCAACACTTAAATTTCCAGTAAGTTCATTTGATTCAATACGAATTTTATTATCATCATAAGTCCCAGCTCCTATTGAAATTCCATCATAGTAATAAGTTTCTTCTAATGAATCATATGGAGTATTTGAACTCCATCCTATAAATGATGCAGATATATTAGATATATTTGGTTCTACTCCTAATAAACTTCCTGTTTGTGAATGATTTATATTTTCATTTAATGGTAATCTAAATGTTAATTCATCATATGCATTAATATTTCCATCATATGAACCTGGTGCTTTTGTATGATTAGAAAACGGATCATTTTGTAAACTAGATGACCATAATCTTAATTCTTGTAATTGTCCTTTTAATCTTGTTGCTCCTCCTAATGTTAAAGTACCGGTATTAGGAAATGATGCAGTAACAGACGAAGAAACAGCTGCTACAATTTTTCCATATTTTGATTTTTGAACTATTAATTCTAATGTTCCAGATGAGCCACTTCTTAATAAGGTATTTAAAAATTCTCCATTATAACATTCAATTTCATTAGTAGCAGTTCCATTAATACTCAACGTTCCTAATGTTCCACGTACAAAATTTATAGTTACATTATTAGAACCTATAGAGTATAGATTCATTGAACTAGGTACAGTTGGATTATTTAATACGTTATCTATTTTAAATCTTAATTCAACAGAATTAATTGGTTGATCATAATCAACACGAACTGTACCAGCATTATTATTTATTAAATCTAATGCATAATCAAAATTTAATTTTTCATAAACTGGTTTTCGTTCGATTCTTGGACCGCCATATTCTTTAATAGTAATTAATGATTGAGGTACTCCATAACAAGATAATAACGCTTGAATACTTCTTTTTGTTCCTTTTGATTTTAGTAATCCAGGAATATTATTAACAATTCTCCTCCATACGTTAAATGTCATTTCACGACCTGGTAATGATTCATCGCCAACTGTATTAGATCCAGTTAACGGAGTTCCAGTTTCATTAGTGCCTAAAACATATTCCCATAAATTCTGATATTGATTTCCATTTGTTAATGTCCATCCAAATTGTTTAGCAACAGAATATAATAATTCATTAGGCATTCCTTTTTTAGGATGTTCGTCCCGATTATTAATTTTTGTCATAGAATTTATATAAGAGTATAAAATATCATAATGATGCCCTAACATATTAACAAAAATAGATAATTGTTCATTATTTTCATCTAATAAAATAAATTCTGGTATAGATTTTGTTAACTTATTATTATTACGTAAATCATATAAAGATGCTGACTCATATGTTCCTGAATACCACGATTCAAAAATACTACTAGTGACAGACTGCAATTGATATGGAATAGAATTATTTATTTTAGGTACTGGATTTATATAACTACCAGTTATAAAACTAACATTTGGATTTATACTTGGTATATTATTACTAAATAATGCCGACGATGATTGATAATACAGAAAATTTTCAAATTCATCAAATGTTCCAATTAAATTATTATATAATGATTTATAATCATTTGCATTCGTTGTCGACGTTCCACCTGATAAACTTGCTGCAGATGAAGACTGAGCTGTATAATATTCTAGTAATTCTAATTTATATTTAAAGTTTGATAATCGCTCTGTAGCAGAACTATAAAATATAAAATTATTAAAATCACTATAATCAATATTTAAATTAATTCCACTTAAGCTTCCAGAAAAATATGAATCAATAATTTGTTGAGATGTTTGTAATGATGATCCTAATAATTGATTCCAATTTTTTAAACTAGTTTCTGAGGATTGTAATGACTCATCATATGCATCCCAGTTTATATGATTTAATACATTGTATTGGATTTCTACTTCTTGTTCAGATAAAGATACATTATCAATGTATGGTAATTGTTTTTCACAAACAACCCAACATTTAAAATTTTCTTTAAATATATCCGTGTCGACTGGCTTATATGTTTTAACAAATAAATATTTTCCTATAACTACACTATTAACAAAATGTATTGTTTGATTTTTTCCAAAATTTAGTAAATAATTTTTACTTGTTTGTGTATTAAATACTGTTTGATTAACATTATCAATCCAATCAGTTATCTGTAATAAATGTTGACTATTTGTTTCATCTAATAATCTTAATCTAATTTCTGTTTTATCAGCTGATATTTTATCAATTACAAATGACGGAGTGTCATAACTTCCAATTTTATTCTCAAAGAAATTAACAGCAAATCTATAATTACCAGAAGTTAACTGTAAATCAGAAAATTGTTGATATACATCTAATGTATGTGAGTTATTTAAAAATATTGGATTATTATTTTCATCAAATTTTTGGCCAGTAAAACCAGATAAATTTACACCATTATATTTTCCAGTAATCCATTCATCTCCTGAATATATGTGAAATTCTGTATCATGATATGCAGTATCAAATATATATTGTTGTGTGTTTCGTAAAAATATATTACGATCTGCATCACGATATCTATAACCTTCTAAAGCATTTAAGCTTTCATTTATTTGTTTGATATTTGAATATTGATTTATCATAATATTTAAATTAGTTTTGCGGTCCTGTTGGCATATTACTTAATGTTAAATCAGGAGGAGTTCCTAAATGTACTGAATCATTAATTATATATACTGCATCATTATCTTGTCGTTGCCATCCTATAAAATATACATCAACAGAAAATGTTGTTGTAGTAGCTATACGTACTTCAAATTCTGTATGAGTATTTGGTGTTATACCATTTGGAAATAAATCATTGAAGTTTACAACCCACCCCGGAAATGTTGTTGAATTCGATCGTATTGGTAAAATAGGAGCATTTGGAACTTCTACCGAGTTGTATAATAAATTTGTTAAATTATTTACAGGTTGATTATTTGTCATAGACCAAAGTTGTAATGTTGCTGCCTCTCCAACTATATCTATTGTGGTTTTATACCAATATAAACGCTTTCCTTGACTATCTTGCATTGTTTCTCCAAGTAATCCTTCATATTTTGTAGTCCAATTATCACCCGAAACTATAGAAAAGCCACTACCCATGTATTCGGGAATTTGTGTAGAATTAGTATTATTATTTTTTCGTAACAATGTTAGTGCATCATTGTATGCAACATATTGAACTCCAGTTGAATTAAATAAATCTACAGATGCATACATTGTTAATTGATTTTTTACTTGTATTCCTAATTTTGTTGGTTTGTCTAATAAAAATGCATTGAACCCAACATAGAAAAGTTGTAATAAATCTTGTACTAAACCAAAATCTCGTTGACCTACTGTGTCAGCTCCCTGATAATTGTTATAATCTACAATTATTGCATATGGGCCATTTGGATTAGTTGTATATATACCATAATTAGCAAAAGCAGATGTATCGGTATTTCCAAAGGCACCAACTTTAATTCCTAGATAACTATTTTCTGTTTCACTAGCAACAAATTCAGTTCTTCTCTTTTGACCGTCAGCTAAATCACTAAATACTACTTTTCCAATTTTTGGTCCATTGATATTTACTGGCACATTGCTTGGCAAATTAGGTATTGATACTGCAGTAATAAAAGTTATTTTAGAATAAATATCTCCTTCTATAAATGCATCTTCTGGAAGATATGGATCTCCTGTTATATATCCATCAGACACCGAAGGTGCTACCGTATTATATGTTACTTCATTATAATTACTATAATTATTTTCTCCAAAATCTAATCCAGAAATATTTCCAGCTAAATTTTCAAAAGGTGGCAAATTATTTTTATACGCCCATGTTGAACTTGCTTTTATATTAAAAAGTCGTTTTTTACCATTTTGTACATAATAAAGTTTATCATCATATGTTTTAATTAGTTTATTTGCATTTGGATCATTTGAAACTGCTAAATCAAGATCAATATCTAATAAACTTTCATCAAATTCAATATCATCTATTGTGGTAGATATTTGAGCTGGAAATTTAAAATATCTAAATTGAGTGTCAATTGCAGATACAATTGATCTATTTGTAAAATTATTACTTATATTTTCTATTAATAATAATTCATTATTTTCATTTTCACGGAGTGAAATATTACCTTTAGTATCTCTAGAATTAACATATGAAATATTAGATTTATATAAAGAGCCACTAACACGATATTTTTCATATTCAACTAACTCTCCGGATGTTGGAACATATGGTTGAGGTTGAATAGCAGTTGAGGTAGCACCAGTCATACCAGTATTAGATCGTCCTACTAATGCAGTACCAACAACCGTAGTCTGATTTCCAGAGGTTATTGGAATTAATTGTACACTTCCACGATTATGTGTTGCTCCAGTCATATAATCACCATTTGACATTGTATGATATGGACCCACATAATCAGCTCCTGTTGTACTAAGTGTAAATTGTCCTAAAACAGCTGTTAGTGTAGTAGTCGGTGGTGCAGCATAATTTCCTCCCTGGGAAACTTTTGGATATTCTTTTAATTTTTGTATCAACATGTTATCTTACTACTTTAAAAAATAAGTCATCTTCAATAAATTCCTCATAAAATCCAGAAACAACTTTAAATGCTAATCTATAATATCTTTCTGGCATTAATCCAGTCATATCAATATTGATAAAATTACTAGTTGAATCACAACTTATTTTTGTATATTGAGAATCATATGGAACTATAATTTCATCTGTTGCTGCGTCTATTATAGAATATAATGTATCAGCCGGCAAGTATTTTACTGTCTGTTGTGGAAATAAATTAGTTGGAGATTTTTGTGGATATTTATCACGAGCATAAATTCTAATTTTATTAACGCTAGTGTCTTTATATTCTTTTTGTAAGCTAGTATATATTTTATATGAATCAATATCAAATTCTGTTAAAGTACCATTATTAAAAGTTGATTTGTCAAATAACATTAATATTCTAGGAACATATATAGTATGAGTTTCTCTACTAAAAAATCTTATATATCCGGTTTGATTAACATCACTTTCATCAGCGTCAGAAAACTTTAAAAGGAATCCATTATTTGGAACTGTAACTCCTCCACTACCACTTATCCATGTTTTAACTGCGCCTGTTACGTCCATATTAATATCAGTTGGTCTTGTGCTAAACGATTCTGAAATACCTGTACCGATTCCTGGTTGGGTATAAAATGATTGGGAATAAAAACTAGAACTATAAAATCCATCTGATACTTGATAGAGCCAACTACCACCTTTACCAGATCCGGATGCATATAAATCAGTTCCAGGTATATTATAATTTTGAGACCCAGATGTCCAACCACTTCCAGATTTTGGAGTATTCCAACAAACACCATCAGTAATAGCTGGGTTACTATTTTGAAATCCTGTTCCATTATTCCATGAGTCAGTAACTATGTTTGCGTCTATTGTATATTGAGCTGGTAAATTTTTTGCATTAGTAGTATATAATTGTAACATAAATTTACAAGTATCTAAATCAACAGAATATTTTGATAATGCAGATTTAATATCATTCATATCAAATTGAATAACAAATCTTGAATTTAAATATGACTCTCCTGCAGTGGATAATCTTTTGCCAACTTCTAATATTTCATCAATTCCTGTATTATACGAAGGTAATGCTTCATATAAAGTTGCGTCTGCAGATGGATAAATAATTTTAAACATATTTTACCTTAAAAATTTACTACTTTTCCTTTAATATCACGATTTAAATATTTTATTTCAAAGATTGATGGATCTAATGGAGGATATATTACTCCTTGTTTTGTTGCTGATACTAAATCATAAACATTTCCAGCATATCCTTGTGAGGAATCAAACACATTTTTAAAAGTTATTCCTACTACATTTTGTACTCCAGTTACATTTCCTAATGTGTTCATAACTTCGGTTTTAACTATAGGTTGATTAATCTGCCATTTATCAATATCAAAATACTGTTTCATTGCATCGATACAATTTAATAGAACTTCATTTGAATTATAATTAGTACGTATAATAATTTCAAAATCTAAAGATATATTAACAATTAAAGCATCTTGAATATTTACAGCATCGGTTAATATTCTATAATAAGATAAATAATTCTGCAAATTATGTTTTACAGCATTATTCAATACTGTTAATTGTTTTGACTCATTAAATCCTAAAACATGTAAATTTAATGCTAATGGATTTGGTACTCTAGATGAAATAAAACTAGATTGTGATAATTGATCATCTGGTACAACATATGCTTTTGAAACACTACCAAATTTTGAAGGCATTGCATAGCATCTAATTAGATAATCATCTTTTGTTACTAATCTATTTTGAGTTGCAAAATTAGACATAGCATTATTTTTAATATCTTGTACTGTTTCAGAACTCTTCGCTCCAGAAGCTGGATTTGGATTATTTACTGCTAAGCTACTTTTTGCAAATCTAATCATTCCAGCTGCAGCAGTTGTATTTGGATCATCATGAAAATCTACAAATTCAATGTCTGTTATAAGATTTGCTTCAATATTATCACTAACTCCTTTACCAGTCGTATATGTAACAGTTAAAGTAGTATTTGAAGGAGCTTGTCCATATGTTCTTGTATATAAAAAATTTGAAGGATCTATATCAATATCAACGTTATGACTCATTCCTTGTAGTCCATTTCCTACATTTTTAGGATTTGGAACAATTTCTTCATCATTATTATCACTTATACCAGCTCCAAATTGTATTTCAATTGTATTGTCACTACGTAATCTTGTAATAAATCTTTTAGATGTTTTTCGTAATTTTAACAAATATGGAGAAGAGTCTCTATATTGAGCAAAGTCTGGATCATTTTCTAATAAATTTGGAACTTCATTAAAAACAGTGTCTTGTGCTAAGTATGGAACTTCTGTCCAAACATCACCATCACTTTCAGTTATACTAATAATATCAATAACATCTGTGTCAGTTAATACAATTTTATCATATTGTTTTGGACTTGTAAAACTAAATGTTGCAGTTTTTACAGCTCCAGATACTGCAGGTACTTGTTTTTTTAATAAATAATATGTAGGTTCATTAGTAGATGCATCACTTTCATATACTGTAACATCGGTTGTGCTTATAGAAGATGAAAATGCAAAATCAACATCTGTTAATGTCCTGAATTCAACAGATCCATTATTTTGTTTAGCACGTAATCCAGATTTAATTGATAATGCAAATGTATAGTCTGGTCTATTACTTACCCCAGTACCTATAGCTGGTACTAATTGAAATACATCTAACGTAACATATGCCGGTATAACATTTTTTGCATTATATCCTAAAGCTTTAGCTAAATCATATATATTTTTTTGCTCCGACGCTTGTTCTAATAATGATTCTTTTAAATTATTATCTGCGTAATAACTTAATACATCACCTACATATGATGCCATTTCCATAAATAGCATACCAGGAGATGATTCATTAAAATCTGTATAATCATTTGGAAAGTATTGTTTAGTAAAATCAATTAAGTTTTTTCTAAATTGTCCAAAATCTTTTCCTAAATATGATATATCTTTTGTTACTTCCATATATTCCTTATTCAATTCTTACAATTCCATTCTGATCTGCAAAAATAATAATTGTTTGTTCAGATCCAATACCAGTAACAATAAATCCAACTGATATTTTTATTTCATGACCCAAATTTGGATCTTCTTCTAATGTAACTATATCTAAATTAGATATTTGAATATATGGTAACCAAAGTGCAACTGCAGATGTAATTGTTTCTTCAATAAACGTTTTTAATTCACTTGTTATTGGTTCAAATAAAACATTTAGTAAATCTGTACCAAAATTTGGTTGTTCGAAACGTTCCCCTTTTCTTGTTAATAATAAACTTTTTATATTTGTTAATGCTTGATCATCTGTTGTAAAACTTTTTGTAAAAATACCTTTGCCATTAAATGGAAATTTAACTCCAATTGCGACATCTGGATTTTTAGTTATATCATTAGCTGTTACAACTTGATATGCCATTCATTACCTTTTCTTTTTATTATCAATTGCTTTCATCAATGCAGAATAATCTCGTGTCATTGCTTTTTGTATTGTAGGATCTACTTTTAACGACTTACCGGATTCTGGATCTGTCATTACCGCTGTTTGATGAATATTTCTTTGCATTCCAAATCCTTGAGCATCAGCTGATGTCATTACTATATCTTCTGTCATTAAATCTTTATAATCACTAGCACTCTTATGATCTGTTAATTTTGTTGTCTCATTTAATATATCTGCAAATTTTGTTTCTTTAAAATTAACTTTATTCTTAGATGTTTTAACAGGCATATGTTTTGTGTTTGTAACTTGTTTTTCTTCTGAAATCGTAGATATTGTAGATTTTAATCCTTCTTGCAATATTTCTGTTAATTCTTGTTTTATAACAGAACGTATTTCTTCTTGTATAACTTTTCTTAAAGTTTTGATAAATTTTGATTGTTCCATTCGTTCTTCTTTTTTAATAAATATTACTATTAATAATTTACGGGCGTATTCCAGCCAGTATTTGTTTTAGGACCGTATATATGATTAGATACAGTATCAACATAATAATCACCAATTTTTCCTAAATCATCACTAGGTGGGGTTTCTCCACTAAATGATTGAGCTGGAGCTTCTTGCAATGACGTTAATAAACTTTGTTGTGAATCAACTAAATTATTAACTATACTTAAATATTGTTTCATGTCGTCAGATGAAACATTATCCGAAGTATAAAATTCAGTACCAATTGTATAATCATCATTTCTACTTCCAGTAGATCCCCAACCTACTCCATTAGTATTATTATATCCTTTACCAGACCAAAACCATGTTCCTTGTCCATCATTATATGGAGATTTAGGCGAAGGCGGTATGCCAATTGGAGAACCTAATTCCCCAGATCCAGAAATCAATATCCATTTACCACCTGGATACCCTGGAATTGAATCTGAATAATCTAAATCATTTAATGCAGATTGTAATCCAGCTGTACCAGCTATACCAATATCTGCAGAATTTTGATTACAAGCTTGTCCTATTATATTTGCAACAGGAACTAAACTAGAAATTAATTCATTTAAATTTGCATTTATTTTTGGTCCTATTCCTTTAGTTAATTTTTTAACAGCTTCTCCTGCATTTGCTATAGTTAAATTTTGTGTTAATATTAATTCTGGAATAATTACCATTGGGGCTGTTAATGGATTTAATAATTGAGCTGCTTTAATTGTATTAGCAATTCCTACAATAGTTTGTAACCCAGTTGTTATCTTATCAATGATTGGTATAATTTTTTGTAATTTTGTTATTAAATTATTTACTTGTTCAATTCTTTTTCTTAATGCTTCTATCCTAGGATCATCACATTTTATATCATCAGGTAATGATATAGCTTCTTGAATTGCTATAGTTACATTAAATGTAATATTATCTAATAATTTAATAATTTGATCATCAATTATATTTACTAATTGATCTGGTATTATTGGTATTTTATTTAATGGTGGAGTTAACATGTTATTTATCCAAATAATGATTACTACTATTAATATTTCCTAGTTTTTCTCGTAACTGTAATAATTTATTGTATTCTATTGGAGTTGATACAATTCCAGCTGGTGCATAAACTACACCTGCAGATATAATATTAATTAATTCAGCTAAGATATTTTTTAATTCGTCACCTTTTACTAAAGGATGTTTTGCAGATTCAGATCCAATTCGTAAATCCGGTGTATTTAATGTTATTCTATTAGGAGTATCTAATATAATTGAATCTGATTTTGCACGTAATATAATACGATGAGCGTCCCCAATTAATTGAGAATTATTAAAATCAGTTAATGACCTAGATTTTGTTAATCCAGTCGATAACGATAAAGTATTAATTTTTTGTGTTGATGTTAAGTATATAGATGATTGATCAGAATCAAATGATTCTACTATAAATTGTTTATTAGCTTTATCTTTACGTCCATTTGAAATAATAATAATAGGATCTCCATTTGTATCTCCGGACCAAGAAGGAGCTATTGTATAATTATTCTTAGTAACTGTACTACTTAATCTAATACTATTACTAAATCTGCCTTCAAATAAAATATCTCCTTCATATGGTTGTAATGGTGATATTCTTTTTTCTTCAAACGTTTTTCCTAAAGCTTGATCATATACTGACTCTTCATTTTCTTGATCGCCCCTTATACGAGATATACCTGGTAGTGCATTATTATTTATAGCTGATTGTATAGTATAAGCTGGTAAATAGTACCATTGAATTTTTCTTTTACTACCGGTAGACTCTTGTTGTAATGCACTAAATATAATAACATGCTCTCCAATTAATGGAATTTGTTTTATATTAGGATTTGCCGGCCGGGCTGATAAAATTCTAGAATCCAACTCTCCATATGTTTGAACATCAATTTTAAATAGATTATCAACATGTTCTTCTGAATACTTATAAGTATCTTCATATGTATTAACTACTTCGGCAAATTTAAATGTAACTGTATTATTTAATGACATTATTATTCTCCAAAGTAGATTTTACATTTGATATTTTTTCTTTAATTTCTTTAGCTTCTTGATCGATTTCATCAATTTCATTAGATAACTCTTCTTCGAAATCTTTACTAGCCATCTCCAACAATTGTTGTTTTTCATCATCACTTAATAAAGATGATTCTCCAGATATAGTTTGGGTGGTTGAAATATAACGTTGTGTAATAGCAGTTAATTTTACTAGGTGATCATCATTTTTTACTGCGACGTCTAGGTATTCTTTAATTAATGGTACTATAATAGTGGCATCAGATGCGTTTCTTATGAGAGGCTGTAATTGTGCTATAAGTTGATTTATTTGTCTATCTTTCTTTTTTGAATTGTGATAAACATCAGACATTAAGTCAGCAAAGCTTGTTCCTTTAAATAATTCTTCTTTAATATCCATAATAAGACCTTTTAATAATAAATATCAAAAGGGTAAATTCACAAATTCGGTTTGTTCATATTCAAGAAACTTTTCAGAATATATTTGTTTTAAAACCTTAATAACTCTAGTTATATTATTCGTTTGTAGCCCCGTACGCTCACGTATAAAGACATATAAAGCTTTTTTGTTATACTGCTCTATATTTTCTCTATTCTCAAATATATGAAGAATTGAGTCAGCAACATGTATGTCAGATTGATTTGAAAAAATAAAATTAATATTGTCATAACAATATTGTATATATGAATCCATGAATATTTTTAATGTTTCCTTCATTTCGTCATTATGCATTTCAGTTTGCACGTTACGTTGTTCGTCAACATTAATTGGCTCTGTCATTTTTTTCAATTTTGCATAACCTTTTTGATTTTCTGCAATTAAATAATTAAATGACGTTCTAGTATAATATGAATATGCTTTACCGTGCTCTGGATTAAATTTATCTAGCCTCATTGTTAAATAAGTAACCAAATCAGTTTGTAAATCTTTAAAAGATGAATCGATATAATCACATTTCATTTTATTAATTAAATTTTCTGCCAATTTCATATAAGCAGGAAATATAAATCTTCTATAAATTCGTTCTTTTAATACTTGATTATCTGTACATCTATTATATGCGGATATTGAATATTCAGTTATTTTTGTCCAATATCTATTACTTGCTTTCTTTTTCCTTGGCATTAAATTCTTCCTGTAAATTTGTTACTACTTGTTTTAATTGACTAAATACAGTACCTGTTTCGTCATCTGCTTCGAATGCTCCTCTACTGTCTATATTATTTAATGCGGTATATGAATTTTCAATTTGATTATACATATATTGAGACATTTCTTCTAATTCTTCGATATATTCTTCTTGATCTGCAACTTTATCGGCTAATGACAATGCTCTCCATACAAAATATATAAGAGATCCTGACATTAATATAATTGTTATTATTTCCATGATTTAGTCGTTAAATGTTTTAAATATATCTGTTATTGATTTATCAATTTCTGGATTTTGTTCTGCTAAATTTTTAATAGCTGTTTTTTTAGTAGCTTTTGTTTTAGCACTAACTGGGTTAGGAGAATTATTTTTATACGATCTCCATCTTTCATATTCTATTTGAGATGCCATATGATCTGCATGATGTAATAGCAAAGGCAAATTAGTTTTTAATTTAGCTTGTGCTGATCTTGCAATAAAATATGGTTTATTAGCATCATCATATATACCATCATGTATTCTAATAGCTTGATATTCATTCCAAGACATTTGAACTTGATATTTTTGAAGTAAATATATTGAAAGATCTGGTACCATTGTGAAAGGTATATTTTCATTATGCTTATACATTCTTCCCATATTCTTTCTATGCCAGTCAGACGTTTCTACTTGATATACTTCTCTTCCTTTACCAGGAAATCCACATTTGCCTAAATCATGATGCATTGCTGCAAACATCATCTCATTATATTCGTAGCCAGACATATCAGATCCCATACTTTCCCAAGAATTATACAATTTTTCTGTACAATCCATAACTCTCAGTACATGATCAATATATCCTCCAGCGAATGCATTATGATAATGAGCAACTGAAGAAGCTGGCATCATTATGATCCTGTCTTCATACTCATCATATAATTTATTTAATTTTTCTGCCCTATCTGGAAATAAAGTATTAACTCTATTTCTATATTCATCCCAGTTGGATTTAATTTTTTCTGCTTCTAACATAACTTTTTATTTATTATAATAAATTATTTGGAATATTCCAATATACCTTCTGCCATTTTAAATGTGCAAGAAGAGCATACAACTGATAATGATGTAGAAGCAACTTCTACTATATTAGTACAATTTTTACATCTACATTGTAATTTTTTAGTTATTGTACTTTTTTTAATTAATTTTCTCATGATATAACTTTTGTTTTTCCTGGACGAGGAGTTTCCTTATCCTTGTAATGTAATCCTTCATTACCATTCTGACCTATAATATCCATTCTTTTTTCTGCATCGTCTTCGTCCCATATTTTAACATTTTCGAAATCAACAGCATCAGATGGATGTGGAGGCCTAAAAGCATCCGGATTACTATTTTTTATAACTTGTTCTCCATATATATTTTCTTTTGTATCTGGAGTTAAAATATCAAAAGCTTTATTAGCTGCAATTAATAATACTACTGCTAATGGGTCAAATACAAATATAAAAATTAATATAAACCAATTTACTACTTGATTCATAGGCTTATCTAATAATTCAGAAACATATTTTAAAGGTCCAATTTCATTAGCTACTTCTGAATTAGATTGGAGATCTAAAACTTGTAAATCTAACTTAGTCACTGAGTCGGTAAGCTTTTCAATCTTCGAAGATACTTTATTTCTTTGTGTTTTAAAGTCATTTAATTGACTTTGTAATACTTTTCTTGTTCTACTTGAAGTTGATGTAATAATTTGACCAGTTTCTTTATCTCTCCACTGAACCTTATTATTAGATAAACCTTTTGTTAATTCTGTAATAGAACCAGCTAATTGTGTTTTTTCAGAGGTATATCCATTTAATTGTTCATTATATCTAAATTTTTTCATTTCTATAACAGATATTTGTTTATCCATTATAAATAATTCATTTGCAGTTGTTTGGTATGAAGCTGTTAAAAATCCATATATACCTATAGATGTTATTAACATTAATATAATAACAGCAGACGTTAAATACAATTTAAATAAAAAATTTATTTTTTTCCAATATCGATGTAAATATGTTGCAGCAATTAATTTTGAAGCTTCTAATGTTCCAGCCATAATAGCTACTGCAACTGCTTGTGCAGAAAATAATTTACTAATCCCGTATACACTATAATAAGCGGCACTTGATGCTAATGCTAATGCCGCTATTAATACTAAATACGGAAACGAGTGTTTCATGATTTTCTTAAATATCCTGCAGCTGCTTCCATTTTCTGTAAAGCAGATGACAAATTATGTAATGCTGATTGAGGGTCTATTGTTTTATTTTCAACTCCACGACCAATTGTTCTAATAATATCAGCAGTATCTACTACTAAATCTAATACTTGCTCTTTATATACAAATTTTGACATTATAACCTTTCTTTTTATATTGTTTATACTTCTTTTATATAAATATTAATTTACGTGAATTTACGCAAAAAATTTTGTTGTTTTTGAATTTCTTGTTCTAATTCCGGATTTTGATTTGACTTTTGGCTTCCTTTATTTGTTGATATGTTTTTTCCATTGCTAATCCCAATGTTATTCGTTGAGATAGATCCAGATCTTGTATCTGATATTGTATTGCTACCATTTCCAAAAATTTGTTCCCTTGTTCTATTATCAACTCGTTTCTTAGTTGTTGCATTTCTGGCGTTTCTAATAGCTTTTTTATCTTTTGAGGTTTCATAATCGATGGATCCGGCGTAATAACTTGAGTATTCTTTGATTTGAATACCACAAGGATACGTATACTTGCTCGTTTTAACCATGTAAGTAATTTTATCATTTGCTTCTAGTATTTTTTTAACAATCCCCCAACCAGATTCACCTAAAAATTCCCATTTAACAGTGTCACCAATTTTAAATTGTTGTTTTTTAAATATGTCTTGTACGTACTTTGGTAATTTCTTTTTTTTCATTCTTCAAATATTTCTACAGCTGTAATTTCAACTAAAAACCATAAATATCCATCTTTACGTAAAACGGTATCATGTTCGATAATATTTTTCCAAAATTCTATATTTTCATTTGGATCTTCTTTAACTAATCTTCGTACGTTAAATCTTTTATGCTGAAATTCTATTGTTGGTAGAAAACATAATGAGTTGGTAGGTCTCATATAACTTATTTTTTATTGTAACTTATTTAATTGTTAATCGCTTTGGTGCTCTATCTTTAGCATATGGAATAGTAATGGTTAATAATCCTTTATCCATTGTAGCATTTGCTTTTGTTAAATCTAATTCTTTAGATATTTTCCAAGCAAAGTCAAAAGCCCGTTTAGCAATTCCTTTGTGAATAAATTCACGCTTTGTTTCTGTTTCTTTATCATATCGAATTCTTAACGTCTCTCCTTCAGTTAAAATTTCAATATCTGCTTTATCTTTTCCTACTGCAGCAATTTCAAACTGTATTCCATTATCGGTTGAAAATATATCAACTGGATAATTCATTTTATTTGATGTTACCGGTAAAAAAGATGATTTTTGATCGAAAAAGTTTTTCCAAACTAAATCGAAGTCATTGAATAATAGTGTTTCTTTAAAATGTGTCATTTTAAACCTCCTGTGTTTTATGGTTGCATTAGCTAACCGTTATTAATTTAATAAATTGAGACCTACCGTGACTCAATTATAACATAGATGATAAGTTCTACCTATGATTTTATAGACCCTTAGAAATCGAGTAATTTTGTCTGGTTTTAACATGTCCTCAATTTCCAAGTCTCTCGACAATAAATATCCGCAATCTAAAAAACGATTACGTATTTCTCTTGTAGCTTTTAAACTATTTGATTCTAATACTAAATTTTCATTATCAACTAAAACATCAACTCTGTCAGTGCCATTAATAGATCCAACGTCATATGATTCTAATTCTGGAGTTGATTCGTCAGCTTCTAATTCATCAAAAAAGTTTTGAACTCCTTTTGCTAAATCTTCTGTGGAATAATTAATTGATTTTTTTGAAATATCATATAGATCTAAAAAATATTCAACTTTATCTGTAGTATCTAATGATTTGTAATAATTTAGCTCTGGTAAGCTAATAACAATATTTTCAAAAACATTATCCATTAAGTTGCTCAACATCAAATAATTCTTTAAAATGCATTGGAGCTAATTTTTTAATATATGATGCTTTAATATAAGCTTCATTTAAATCTTTAGCAGTAATATTTCCAATAGATTCTTTCAAATTATCAGATTTAAAAAAGTATTTATATTTATTCATATTTCTTTATTATAAATATAAACCTAGCTTATAAGATTTCATAATTGTATCATATGTATCATGAATTGTATTAGCTAATTTATTTATTTCATGTTTTCTTAAAGAAAATGGTGTATTAAATAATGTTATGTCTATAACATCTGTCTTTGATGGCTTTGAAAAGAATATATCGGTTACATATTGATCAACAGTACTTAAAGCTCCAATTAACTGCTTATACTTAACGGAAATTCTTTTTCTGTCTATTACCAATGTTCCAATAACAGTATTCATTGGATCATTACCAAAAGCATAGTTTGATAATTTTGGATTAATTTCAAAATCTAATTCTGACCATATTCTTCCATATCTTTCTTTGAAATTATCTGGTATAGCCCATGATTGATTAATAGTCTTAGTTATCATCATAATTTTCTTATTCTTTTTGTTATACGTTCTTTATTTAAATTCTTTTGTTCTTGAGACATTAATTGCTTTAACGGATGGGTACGATTAATATGCTGTTCGTGTTTAGCAGTTATACTAGCTTGTTCCCATGCTTTTAATTCAGTTGATGTATTATCTAATAAAAATGTTTCATTTAGATTGTCTTCATTCCACATTATATAGTATTCACCTAATGAATCTTGTACGCAATAAGAGCCAGGATATCTTTTCCTGACTCTTTTCTTTAGTTTGTCTATTTCTGGTAATTTTGGTCTTGCCATTATGCAATCATTATAGGAAGTTCTTCAAATTCTAACATAGCCTTGAACGGAATGGTAGTTTCGATACTATCAGAGTCAATTAGCTTGGTAGTTAATTCTCTGTTAATAAATGATTGCTTGGATGATTTTGCTGTATTCAGAAAGGATAATCCGGTCCTTCTTTCTAATAAAACATCATAAAAAGTTTGTTTTTTATGAATAAAGGGTCTCATTATGACACCTACTGAATGTTTTACTTCGTTTGCTTTCTTATTGATATACTCTGTAACAATTACTGTTTCTCCTTGATTATACATTATCCTATAATTTTAATGATTTTACTTGCAGACACCGCCTTTACTTCATATTCTAAGGTAGTAGATCCAAAATCTCCAACTACTTTAGCTTCTGCTTCGGTGACAGACATTGCTTCAACAAGATACATTTCAGTAACTTTCTTCATTTTGCCAGTAGAGTCATCTCTTAACTGGACTTTTGCGGTGTAATAACCCATGTTTATTAATTTTAATTGTTTATTATTTATTTTCTGCTACAGACTGCTTTCTATATTCAGTCACTAACTTTTTTACTTCTCCAATAGCTTTTCTTGCTCTGCCTTTAGCAGCTTTAGTTGAACCATTGTGATTTTCTTCAAATTCTACAAATAAATTTTTTATCTGATCGAATAATTCTTGTGATGTTGCCATAACTTTGTTTTTTCTTTTTTTATTTATTTAACTTACTATTATTATAATGAAAATATTTCAATATTCCAATTTAATCGAACTATATTGTACATTGAATTCATATTCCCAATCCATAATATGAGATGCTGTAAATAATTTCCACATCTTTTGTTTGGGATTATAATATATGTATACAGATGTGTGTATTTTTGTAACTCCAATACTCAATATTGCAACATGATGTGGTCTAGAATTTATATATGCATCAACAACTTCATTTGCTAATGAATCAGCACTCATTTCGGCTCCATTAAAAGGAACAGAACAAATAATTTCGCTCCATTTACCAGGAAAAAATAAAGACGAATGTTCAATTATTCTTGTTTCTGTTATCTTTTGTGCAGCTTTAGCACAGTACTGTTCTGTCTCACTTTTATATCTATCTGTTTGAATTAAATTGTAAAGACCTTTGCTTATGCGATATTCATTAATTTTTTCATTGATTAATCTAGCAATCGTAGTATCATAATAATTTTCTTGTGAAAATATTGTGATGGGAAGTAATAATAATATCAATAACTTTTTCATATCTTTCTTTTTTTATTATAATAAGAAAAATATATTGAAAATCCAAATTATTTTTTAATAAATACTTCTAAATGATTAATTGTTACTTTTTTAGGAGTATCTACTTCTTTTGGAGGAGTACCTTTCTTACCTTTTATTATTTCTTCTTCATCAGGCGCTTGCACAGACGGAAATGTCATTTGAACCATTCGTGCTGGTGCAGCTGCTTGTTGCCATTGGAGTCTTGTTTGAGAAGCTGGTTTATTTGCCCAACTAGTAGTACCTGCAGGTACTGCGTTAACAAATCCTCTAGTATTTATACGAATTTGACCTCGAGGAATACCTTGTGCTTCTAATAATGCTTGAAGAGTAGCACCTCTATCTGCTGCTAATTGTGGATTTCCTCCGGCTCTACCAGTCGGCATACTATCAGTACCAGAATTTATTACAATTGTACCTATTCCAGCTGGAATTGTTATACCAGCTTCTCTCATTTGTTGTATTCTTTGAGTAATTAAAGCTGTTACATTTCTTAGAGCAGTCGGTGTTAATTGTGCTGAGTTAGATTGGAAGTTACTATCAGGGACCGGTAATGGAGGAAACTGTTGACCTGGTTTTTTTATTACTTTATCTGGAGTAGCTTTTGTACCAGGAACTTTTGTAGTAGCAACGTCTCTTGTACTATATAAATGAAGTTTATCAGATGTACCCATTGTTATTTTATTATATGAAACTCCGTTAACTGGTTTATCAGCTGGAGCAATAAATATAACTTGAGGTCTTTTTGTTCGAAAGTGGACTTGATTTATTTGATTAATACTTCCAACCATAGTTGTAACAGAGTTTCCAAAATATTTTCCATTTGGATACCACGTTGTACTTTTATTCATAAATTGTTGCCTATCGACTGCTACAGTAGGTCCTCTTCCAGCTGGCGTAAAATCAAAATATACATTATTGCTTTTATTTAATACTATAGTATTTCGTGATATTGATGATGCTAGTTGTTTTTTATTATTTTTTAATTTAGGTTGTGCGTCTCCAGTTCTGGTATTAAAAAAGACGTCTAGGCCTACTACATAATTTATAACAGATACAATTCCATCTTTCTTGCCAGAAGGACCTTCTAATTGATTAATTGCATAATTTGAAGATGGAAGAAATCCCATTTTAGCTGAATTTTTCATAAAATCTGGCTTAAATTTATTCAGCCAATCAAATATAGTTTTAGTATAATTATTTTGCTCTGTTAATAAGTCTTTTAATTTAATCATTGTTATCCTTGATGATATTTGCCAATCTATTTTGCGATTTATAATAAATATAAGAACGATATACTTGTTTAGGTGTTAAACCAAAGTTATGAGATAGGTTATCAAGGATATCTGCAACCAAATGCTCCTTTTCCATGTCATTTTTCACTTTTTCGCCTAAAACTTGGATAATTTTCTCTAAATATCCTACGTATCCGCTTGGTAACCGCTTCAATGTTCTTGATTTGCCGGTATAAACCTTACTTTTTTTCTTTTTTTTTGATTTTTTTGCTTCTGACACTATATTTCGAGCTAATATTTGAACACTTTCTTCAGCTACTGCTGGTTCTGGTGCACCGCCTGCAGCATCATCGCCTTCTGGTTCTTTAATTCCTTCTAAATCCTTTAAAGGTATATTCAATTGAATGGTATAATCATTGTTTCTGGAGTATCCACCATAAGGAACTATGGAAATTGTCTTATTTCTTAGCAAACTATTCAATACAGGAGGCGTTAAGTTGAAATCCTTACCGCTTCTATTAAGAAATTCCCGGATTCCTATCATATTTTTAGCATATAATATGCCTAAACTAGTTGCTCCTAGCTTTGTGAATGTAGCAAGAAACTTTTCTTCTTCTGGTGAAAACAATGTTGTTTCAATTGTTTGCTCAGACAAGCTTTCTAATAGATGTTCTCGTATAATATTTCTTAATATTGACTCGTTCATATCTCTTTTGATTCAGCTAAACAAGCAGTTCTGTATTGCGAAGCTAATTTTTTTATCTCACCAATAGCTTTTCTTGCTCTAACACCTGCTGCTTTTACTTTTTTATCATTAAATCTTACATGATTTTCCATAAATATATCCCATTGATCCTCAATTTTCATATATATTTCTATCGATGTCATATTATATACCTTTATTATTTAATATAAATATTGTATTATTACTTTTCCATGGAAATTCTGTCTGCAAATATATCTACATGTTCTTGTATATGAATTCGTCTGCTAGTTTTTAACTTTACAATTGTTATTTCTGAATTATCACCACTATAAAATGATGTTATATGATTAGTATTTATATACTCTGCAGAATTATTATTTTTTACGACTTTTATAAACTTCATATTTTCTTATTGGATATTCTGTAACTGATTGATCATTGGGAAATAATAAATTTGGTCCATTTGGAACTCCTATTTGTTTTTCGCCGCTTTGATCTCCTATTATTAATAATATATGTTCTATTTCCTTGCCTGTTCTAGGATCAGGTTGCATTGTAATTTGATTATTTGGTATTCTTGTTATTCTACCAGGATATTCCCATTGTCCAAGATGTGATTCAACTATTTCTTGATTAGGAATGCTTTTTAATATATTTTCTAGTTTAATCATTTGAATATTGCACTTCTTGTTCCTTGTATAGGATTTGTTTTAGTTGGAACACATCCTATAGATTTAATATAATCTTGAATTAGTTTAACAGTCATTGTTTCTATTAATGTATCCATTAAATTATTTATTTCTTTTTTATATGCATCATCTTTTAAATATCGATACGCTGGAGGTGGGCCTTCTAAAGGGGGAGTAAAAATACGTCGTCTTAAATTATATAAATTTTTTGGGGATATATAGTTCAACTCATCATGAAATTTTGTAATTGTTTGTAATTTACGACTAATCTTATAATAATATTTTGAATCAGCAAATAAACTTTGTTTATGTTTGTTTATAAAATTTTCATATTTTTTATCGCCTGACGGATTATTTGTACAAGTAATATATTTTCCAACTCGTTTAGATATATTAAATTTATTATCATCAGTAGTAACTAATTCTATTCCTGGAAAATATGTTCCGGTTGGAGCTGTTACTGTACAATTAGTAATTTTAGATATTTTGGCAATTATACTTGGATCTTCAGCTACACTACATCCTCCCAGAAATATTTTTGTATTAGAATTGCAATATTGAGATAACACTTTCCAAAATTCTGTAGCAGCACCTCCGCCAGAACTATACATTATACCATAATTAAATCTACCACACCCAGTACGATGAGATACTATGGTAACAGATTCTAATTTTCCGGAAACTAATGCACCAGCTATTGCTAATTTTTTAATCTCATTAGTAACAGCTGAAGTACTCATATTATTAGTTACTACTATGTCGATTGCTCCTATTTTTTTAAGAAAAGAAGATAAATATTTTTCGCCTTTTGTCTGCCACTTTTCTATGTTTGTTTGATTCCAATTTTCTTGATTAGGCTGACCAATAAATAAATTTGTAATTTTAGATGATTGTTCTGTTAACTTAGGAGTATTGTTATGTCCACATTTGTGACACATATATAAATCATCTCCGCCATCTTTTATATCCCAACTCCAATTGCAATTATCACATACAATTTTGTTTCCTACTATTGATTCGGTTAATATATTTTTAAGCTTAATCATTTTTTGGTAGTAGTTTTACCCCAATTCTTAGCGCCTTTTTTTCTGCATTTAACTAGAGCTTGAGACGCTCGAGCAGACGGCCATACATCATACCTAGATTTTACTTTATGATAACAAGCATCTCTTTTAGCTTTTTTCTTTTTCTCTTCTATAGGAGTTATGACTTCAGCTTTTTTAGTTCGCTTACCCATTCCAACTCTACGCTTTTTAGCAACTTCTTTTTTCTTATCAACTTGACTCCAAGTCTTTGGACTTTTTTTAGAAACTTTTTTAGATGGACGACATTTAACTACTCCTTTAGATTTAGAGCTACCACATGGATTTCCATTCTGATCTGTCCATTTTTCTTTTGCCCATCGTCTTAAGTCTTCGTCAATGTCTTTTTCATACATTCTCATTTGGTCTGGATCTGAAAATCCTTCGTCAGGTAATTTAGATTCTTTTTTAACACAATTAGGAACACGTTTTCCGTATTTTTCTTTGGTGCCTTTTTTCTCAAATCCTTTCCAGCAACGGGTACCTTCACTTAATAATATGTCTTTGAGTTTGATCATTTTATATAAATATTACTTATAATGAATTCATAGTTGTATCTTCATGTTTACACTTTGGACATGTTTCATTAACAAAATATCCTTTAGTAAACCATTTATTTTTGCACTTCCCGCACAGTATGTATGTAAGGATAGTAGTAAACCTTGTATGTTTCATAATGTTATGTTTCTAGATTAGTTTTATCTTTTAAATCCTGCAGGAGAGATTTTTGGAAATTCTTGTAAGATAAAACCACGTATGAATTCTAATTGATGAAGTAACTGGTCCAGTATAGCAACAGCATTTTCTATCATTCCGGAGTTGATACTCGAATCAATTTGATTGTCATACCATAATAATTGTTCAAATTCAATTGAATCGGAAGCATCCATTTCAGAATTAACATAATCAAATATTGTTTCAGCAACTTCGTCGTCGCTTATTTGTCTTGTATGTAATTCGTCTTGGATATCTATTGCTACTTTCTCCATTTCATTTAATATTTCAGATGCATTTTGTTTTACTTCATCAGGCGCATCTGAATTCATTATTTGCTCAGCATACCCTGATATAGCAGTTTTTGTATTACCTGCTTCAAAGTTATTGAAAAACTTAGCAAATTCCTGACGTGTTTTACGACCAATATTTTTTTGTTTAGGAGTTCCTGGAATTTGGAATCCTATTTGTTCTATTAATATGTCTTTTAATTTAATCATTTATCAACTATAAAACTTAACCAATTATTAGGATCTCTATTATTACTTAACTGATAATAGCCACGTGGCAAATTAGATATTGTAATATTAGTTCTAGCAGAGCCTAGGGTCCTTACTCCACTATTTTTATAAGTAACATTAAGTTTTACTTCATAAAAAGTTATTTTTTTCGTTGTAGTATTTGTAGTATTTGTAAATTCTAGGGCAACGTTTGTGATATCACTACCAGCTGCTACTATACTATCAAAATCAAACTGTATAGAATTGTCTGCTACTCTACCATATACTTTATTACTTTCTCCTCCTTTATAATGATTTTCGGTAGAACTTATGTTATTACCAATTTTCAGATTATTAAAACCGTCTGTATCACTTAGTTTGTAATGATTAGTTTCTTTATGAATAATCTTAACATCTTCTGGTTTAAGTTTTCGTTCTATTAATATGTCTTTAAGCTTAATCATAGTTCTACTCCAAAGTTTAATATCATTATTTTTACTTTAGGAGCTGTTACTATTTCTAGTATAGTTAATGTACCTATTCTAATATTAATTTCGAATATACTTTTTTTATTGTAGGCTTTCCAGCTATTTATCCAATTCATTCTGTAGTTCCCCATTGTTTTAACGTATCCATTTTTGCAGCATCAGCATCTTGTTTATCTTGGGAAAATTTATCATCTTCAATTTTAACCTTTTCCCAATGTTCTTCCGCATCTGGATCTAATATTACTTTGACATTGCCAAATCTTCGTTTGGTTCTTTCTTTCCAATTTTCTAATGACTTCATATCTGCAACAATTGATGATGTATCATTTGGATTAGGAAAACTTAATCCGTCTTTATAATACGGGCCTTCTTTGCCGTCTGGCTGCATTCTATTAAAATGAACATCATTATAATAATCTTTAACTCTAAACATTTTTACAAGATCATCAAATTTCAATTGATCTAATTGTACTTCTTTGTAATTTAAGTTAACAGTACCGCCAGCTCCACCAGGTATTGGATTACCTGTCATTGGATCTCTATCTAATCCTTGTGCTAGATCTGTCATAGATGCATCAGGGAGTTGTTGTTCTTTAACTTTACCAGCACCAAACCCAAATCCTAAATATTTTTCCGATAATAGTGATTTTAATTTAATCATGATTTTTTCTTTTATATATAAATATAAGGTTAGTACGTTAGTACGCCCTTACAGGTCATACTTATTATAGATCCTCGTTAGGCCACCAATTGTCCCACTCAT